>Ga0074044_10002575_pt1 | contig 15792 bp, 12 predicted proteins | sample BogForMeECP23OM1_FD_94443 | JGI IMG/M metagenome (GOLD analysis project Ga0074044, IMG submission 94443) | Bog forest soil microbial communities from Calvert Island, British Columbia, Canada - Bog Forest MetaG ECP23OM1 | ecosystem: Environmental > Terrestrial > Soil > Wetlands ...
ACAGTTCGACCTTCCCGTCGCTTTCGATGAGCCATTGAAGCGTTTGTGAGAATTGGTTGAACTGTTCTGCCGTCAAATGCCGCAACGTGCCCAGGGCGAGATTCACCATCGGCAAGTGCGCGTGAGTGGCAGCGGAGGAAACATCGGGATACAGCGCGGCGATTTTTTGCTGAATCGCTGGCTCAACACGTTTGGCAAGTTCGGCGAGCTGTGTCGTGCGTGTCGCTTCGTCCGGACTGAGTAGCATCGCATAAATGAGCGCGACGGCGTCGAGCGGTTCGCGGGCGGCGGCTTTAACGCTGTCGGGCAGCGACGCGCGCAATTGCTCCGCGTATTTCAGATGCAATGGCGTGGGATTACCGAGATTCGGCAGAACCGAATGTGATCTGATGACCGGCGGTTGTTGGGGTGGCTGTTCCGCGCTGCCCGCCGCGATGATCGCGCCGCCCAGCACCGAGCCGAAAAGGTTCGGTATCGGCTGGCGTTTCGGTGTTGAAATTTCTTCAGGCGGCTGGTCGCGCCCATCGTATCGAACGTATGGAAATTTTCCGTCGAAATTCGGGTCAAAAACGCGAATGCGTTCTGCGAGCGGCGGATGGGTTTCGAGCAGTCCGATGAACGGCTCGCTGACGCCGTTCCCAAAAAACATGTGAGAAAGTTCCTCGGCGTGCGCGTGGCTGAGGCGCGAACCCATTTCGCCAAGGCCACCGATTTTTTTCAGTGCGCCGGTGATGCCTCCTGGATTGCGCGTGAATTGGACGGACGAGGCGTCGGCGAGGAATTCGCGCTGGCGGCTGACGGCGGCCTGAATGAGGCGTCCAAAAAAAACGCCGATGTAGCCGACGGCCAGCAGCAACAGACCGAGCAGGGGCAAAGGATTTTGTCCGCGCCCGCGCCCGCCGCCGCGCGCCGTTTGCAAAAGCACCCGGCCGATGATGGCCAGGCAAAGGATGCCAAAGATGATTCCCATAAGCCGGAGGTTTAGCCGCATATCACCGTTGAGAATGTGGCTGAATTCGTGGCCGATAACGCCTTGCAATTCGTCGCGCGACAAAATTTTCATGCAGCCGCGCGTCACGGTGATGGTCGCGTCGCCGGGTTTGTGGCCGGCGGCGAAGGCGTTGATGCCGTGCTCCTCATCCATGACATAGACGTGCGGCACGGGCACGCCGGAGGCAATGGCCATTTCCTCGACGACGTTGAGCAGTTTGCGTTCGTCGGGATCATTCGTGTTTGGATTAAGGAGGCGTCCACCCATCATTTCCGAAACCGCGCTGCCGCCGGCGGACAGCGCCATGGTTTTATAACTACTGCCGATCAAAATGACCGCAATTGTGCCGAGCGCGACGCCGAGAAAAAGTTGCGGATTCCACAAGGCGAATGGCGGCTGTTCCTCGTTGCGATGATGCTGCTGTGATTGGACGCCGGAAAAAATCAAAGCCGCCGCGATGTGGATGGCGACAATCATTGCCGCGACCGCCATCATAAAATAAAGAACGAGCCACTTGGTTTTTTTTCTGGCTTTGTCCTGCTGCGCGAAAAAATCCATTTCGGGAGGGACGGCTATTCGCCGTCCCAAAAAATTAATTGGGGACGGCGGTATGCCGTCCCTCCCACGATTTACGAGAATGAAACCTTCGGCGCATCCTTCTGCTCCGGTTTGTCAATGACGAACAGTTCCGCCGGACCGAAGTTGAAGATGCCCGCGATGATGTTCGACGGGAAAACCTCCCGGTCGGTGTTATAGACCATGACGGAATCGTTGTAAGCCTGCCGGGCGAAGGAAATTTTGTTCTCCGTCGAGGTCAATTCCTCGGTGAGTTGCATCATGTTCTCGTTGGCCTTCAAATTGGGGTATTGTTCGGAGACCATCATCAGCCGGCTCAATGTCCCGGCAAGTCCGGTTTCGGCGGAAGCGAGATTTTTCATGGCGCTCGCGTCACCGGGATTGGCGGCGGCGGCCTGCGAGGCGGCGTAGGCGATGTTGCGCGCCTTGGTGACATTCTCCAGCGTCTCGCGTTCGTGCTTGATGTAGCCTTTGGCAATCTCGACCAGGTTCGGAATCAGGTCGTAGCGGCGTTTGAGCTGCACGTCAATCTGTGCATAGGCGTTCTTGAACCGGTTCCGCAGCGTGACGAGTTTGTTGTAGCCGCCGACGATGAAGGCAACGAGGCCCACCAGCACAACCAGTACAACAATAATCAATCCAATTAGCATGGTCATAATATTCCTTTGTTAAGTTTGCTCTTCTACTAAGCCAAAGTCCGCCACCCGGCAATGATAATTTGCCGCGCTTTTTGGAATCACTCGCGGTGGGGTGAGCGTCCTCGCGAGCCGAAATCAAGTGTTTTTAACGGCTCGCCGGAAGTCTCACCTCACCCAATGGCAGTCACTCACGGCTCGACAAACACTGGCATGCCGATCCAGACGAGATGGCTCAAGTACTCCGCGTCCCAATTCGCCAGCCGGAAACAGCCGTGCGATTCGGTGCGTCCGACCTGCTCCGGGTTCGGCGTGCCGTGAATGCCGTAACCCGATTTGTCCAGGCCAATCCACGCCACGCCGACCGGATTGTTCGGGCCGGGCGGCAAGACCAGTTTTTGGTTGAGCTGTCGCGCCTCCGGCGATTCGGGAAATAATTCCGGGTCGAAGGTGTAATTCGGATTCGGCGCGATGACGACAACGTGCAGTTCGCCCACCGGACGTTTCTCGACCCGCGCCGCGATGCTGCACGGGAAATGCGCGAGCAGATTGGTTTCCTCGTCGAATGCCTCCAAAAATTTGTCGCCGAGATGAATGACGGCGAATGCCGCCTGGTTCGTCGGCGCGGGATAATTCACGTCGGGAATTTTCACGACCGTACCGGCGGTGAGGTTGGTCCAATTCTCGTTTGGATTGAGCTGCCGGATCAGTACGGGATGCGCGTGACTTTTTTCGGCGACGAGTTCGAGTTCGGTTTCGTAATCCAGCGCGGACTGCTGCGACTTGGCCAGCCACGTCTTGCCCAGCGGCTGCAACCGTGCGAGGTCGTTCGTCGTGACCACGCAGGTTGTCAGCGGGGGCAAATCGAGCGTGAGCCGCGCGCCGGTTTCCGCGTCCAGCACGCCGGTCGGCGGCAAATTTTCCCTTTCCTGAAATACGGAAATTGCCTTCCTCGTTTGCGAACCGATCGCACCATCAATTGAACCCGGTGAAATGCCGCGGCGCGCCAATGCGATTTGTGCTTCAAACACATTGCGCGCTGCGCGCGGAAAACCGCCGCCGGCTTCAGTTGCCGCATTCCACGGGCGCGCCGTGGATTTGGCCGGCGGCGGCGCAACGACGCGGGCCGGTTTGACAGGCTGTTCGTGCGGCCACCAAAACCAGGCTGCGATGGCAACGATGGCCAGGACAAACAGCCAGCGAATGACGCCGCCTTTGTTGGGGCGCTTGCCCGGCAATTGATATTTTGGCTTTGAACGGCGTGCCACGCCGGCATTAAGCCACAGGCCAAACGGCGACCCAAGAGCGAAGTCAGCACCAGGAAGGAGAACGATTCGCCCAAGCCAGATTCAGCATGCCGTCGCCGATGATCCGGGCGGCGTCATCGTAGCTGACCAAACCGGTGTTGATGATCATGTGGTAGAGCAGGGGATTCTCGATGTCGGCGCCAAAGTACTTTTTGAGATAACGCTGGCGGGCGTGGTCTTCGCGCAGGCAAAACTTGCGCGCCTCGATTTTGGTCATGTTATAGGCTTCATGGGCGTGCTCAACCCGGTCATCAAGCGGCGCCACCAGGCGGACATGGAGCACGTGCGGCAGCCTAGCGGTAACGATGTTGGCGCCGCGGCCGATGAGGATGACGTTGCCCGCCTCGGCCAGTTTGAGCATGGTCTCGGCGGTCTGATGAATCACGGTGGTTGACGGCGGATGCACTCCAAACACATCGGCCATGATGTCTTCCAATTCCGAAATACGGTCTTCCGGCAGAAATTTCGCCAGGCACGCCGGAAGATTGTGGTCTTCAAGGACCTTGTCCATGAGGTTGCGATCGAACACCATCCACGGGCAGGCGTTTCCGGCAGAATGGCTCTGCAAATAATGAGCCAGTTTTTCGGCGACGACAAACGCCCCGCAACCCGCCTGCCGGGAAATCGTCACCGTGCGGCGCACGTTTTTTTGCACCAGCGAATCCAATCCTTCGACGAATTGCACCTGGCTGCTGATGAAGGACGGACAATGTTCAAGACCGTGGTTAATCATAATGACCTCTGGGTTCGCGGATTTGATGTGCAGCAGGGGAACAGGCCGTGCTTTTGTGTCCGGCAATGGCCATTTCGATTAAAACCCGTTGAGTCTGCATCGCGTTCATAACTGCTTTCGGGTTTCGACACCGGCGTTGCGCATCATGCTCATTCCTGCCGGCTCTTGATGCACCATACGCCTCCGACACCACCGATTTCAAGGGAAGCCAGACGATTTGATAACGGCTAATTCAAAAGATTAACCATCGGCAACAGGCGACGGCGGCGCGGCTCATGGCCAAGTGAGCATTTCGCAGTAGGCGCGCCGGATTTGGTCAACGATCGCCGATGACGCGACGGGTTCGCCATCAAGGGCGGTCACCGGCACGATGCCGAACGCGCTTTGTGTGATGAAAATGCCTTTGGCATTCCGCAGCCCCCCGGGTTTGATGACGCGCTGGTTTGTTTGCAAACCCAACGTCTGGCAGATTTCGAGCACGACAGCGCGCGTGATGCCCGGCAGCACGCCGCGATCAGCCGGCACAGTGCAAACCCGGCCGCGGAAAACCCAAAACAAATTGCCGCTCGCAGTTTCGGCCACTTCCCCATTTGTGTTGATGAGCAGCGCTTCGTCCGCGCCTTTTTCAATCGCTTCAATGCGCGCCATGACCTGCGTGAGCTTGTTCATCGTTTTGAATGCTGCGAGCGGATCGGTGGCGGGGACTCGAAACGATGACGTGGCCAGACTCCACTGGATCATGTTTTCCAATGCTGGCGCCGGGTGCTGCGACATCACAACTGTCGGTTTGCCATCCGGTTTGGGCGTGTAACCGCGTTCGCCCTGGCCACGGGTGAGTGTCACGCGCAAAATCGCGTCGGATGTTTTATTTTTCCCGATGAGTTGCCCGGCAAAATCCTGCAATTCCTTAGGCGTGAACGGACATTTGATTTTCAGGAAATCCGCGCCGCGCATCATCCGTTCCAGATGCTGCGCCATGCGAAATGGCCGGCCGTTGCAGACGCGCATCGTTTCAAACAGCCCGTCGCCGTACGTGAAACCGCGGTCGTTGATGGAAACGACCGCTTGCGCCGCGGGCACAAACTGGCCATTGAGGAAAACGAGCATGAAGATTTTTAACGCAAAGGCACGGAGACGCAAAGGCGCAAAAGAACGAATCCGCTAATTTCACAAATTTTCACGGATGGAATCCGTGTTCCCTGGCGCAATTTGCGGATGGAACCAGAACTTTCAATTGTAACGCGGCCAGAAAACCTGCGGCTTTTGCCAGCGTTTCCTCGTATTCCGCCTCTGGAATTGAATCCGCCACGATGCCCGCGCCGACGTTGAAGTGCGCCAGACCGTCTTTGCAAACCGCCGTGCGAATCGTGATGCTCAACTGGCTTTCGCGGTTGAAACCGAGATAGCCGTGGCAGCCGGTGTAAGGCCCGCGCGCAATCGGTTCCAGTTCGTCAATGATTTGCATCGCACGGAATTTGGGCGCGCCGGTAATGCTGCCGCCGGGAAAACATGACGCCAGTGCGGCAAAATGCGTCACATTGCTTCTCAGCCGGCCTTCAACCGTTGAGACCAGATGCTGCACCTGGACGAAGCGTTCGAGCCGCGCCAGCTCCGGCGTTTGCACCGACCCAAACTCGCACACCTTGCCGAGGTCATTGCGCAGCAGGTCGGTAATCATTACGAGTTCGGCCAGCTCCTTCGCGCTGGTTTGAAGTTCGTAGGCGAGCTGCGCGTCGCGCGTGGAGTCGGCGTCACGCGGGCGCGTGCCTTTGATGGGCCGAGTCTGGATGTGCGAGCCGCTCAAACGTAAAAATTGTTCCGGCGACGACGATGCAATCTGGAAACCGCCGCAATCCATGAAGGCGGAGAACGGAGCGGGGGAGACGGCGCTCAAGCGGTGGAAAAGTTCCCAGCCCGGCTTCGCCAAAGCGCTTCGCCGCGGCAAGCCGGCAAAATCGCACGGGGCGGTCAGGCGTTGCGACAAGTTTACCTGGTAAATGTCGCCGGCGCGGATGTAAGCCTGGGCGCGATCAACGGCGGAAAGAAAATCAGCTTTTGAGAAGTTTGAAAAAATGCCCGCCCTCACCCCGGCCCTCTCCCCCGGGAGAGGGAGAAGCTTTCGCGAGTCGGAACGACTTTGTGGATCGCAGGCACTTTCTCCGGCTGACGAATTATTCTCCCTCGCCCTTTCCGAAAGGGAGAGGGCCGGTGTGAGGGTTTTTCCCAAATGTGTTTGCCAAAATTCGAGTTGTTCCTTAGCCCGTTTTTCGCTGCGCGAGCCGTCGGCGGCCAGGCCGGTGGAGACAATCCAGGTTTTGCCGAGGCAATGGTCGAAGACGACCAGGCTGTCGTAAAACCCGACGTGGCAGTCAGGCAGTTCAAGATCGTTGACGGCGCGGCGCAGGAGCTTCGGCTCGGTGAAATTTTTCAGGTCGTAGCCCCAGTAACCGAAGCAGCCGCCGAGTGGAAAGGGCAAATCTATTTCATCCAGCAGTTCAAAGCGCGACATCAAACTGTCGAGCAAATGCCACGGGTTGCCGAATTGGATCTGGGGTCTGACGTCTGGCGTCCGGGGTCTGGCGTCCGGGGTCTGGCGCTTGGAGATTTCACAACTCGAACCCAAAGAGCGGAACGTGAGAAATGGGTTTGCCGTGACAAATGAATAACGCGCCGACGGCGAATCAAACGACGAAGTGCGAAGCAGAACAACGCCAGATTGCGGGTGGCGGGTTGTGGATGGCGGAACAAGCAGGTTCGCCACCAACGACTCCGGCGTGTGCCTGGGGGGAAATTCGTGAATCAGCGGGCGCATTTCCAGATCACGCAAATGCCCTGGGTGGAACGCCGGGCGGGCCGACACGACGTTCGTAGTCCAGAATGCGGTCAACGGCCTCCTGCGGATCATCGGTCACGGTGACGAGATCGAGATCGCCGGGACCGATGAATTTATTTTTTTCCTTCACCTCCGTTTTCAGCCAGCGCAGCAGTCCGCTCCAGTGGCCGCGCCCGAACAGTATGAGCGGGAATTGGGGGATGCGTTCGGTTTGCACGAGCGTGGTGATTTCAAAAAATTCATCGAGCGTCCCGAAACCGCCGGGCATGAACACAAAGCCGAGGCTGTATTTCACGAAACAAACCTTGCGCGCAAAAAAATAATGGAAGTGCAGCGGCACATTGGCGTAATGGTTGCCGGCCTGCTCGCGAGGCAATTCGATGTTGAGGCCGACGGATTTGCCGCCGCCCTGCGCCGCGCCCTTGTTGGCGGCTTCCATGATGCCGGGGCCGCCGCCGGTGACGACGGCGAGGTTGTGCTGCGCGAGGCCCTTGGCGATGGCCACGGCGGCGTGATAATACCTGTCACTCGGGCGCGCGCGCGCGGAGCCGAAAATCGTGACGGCGGGGCCGACTTGCGAAAGCGTCTGGAAGGAATCCACGAACTCGGACATGATGCGGAAAATGCGCCAAGGATCCTCACGAACAAATGAAGTGGTGTCGTTCATGGCCGAAACATAGTCGTGGCGGTGAAATGAAACAAGCTGGATCAACCTTGCAACCGCCCACGACACGACGGGGAGATTTCACCCGGTTTTTTCTCTTGCATCCAACTCTTTTACCAATTATGCCCATTACGAACGTCAAAGAAGCATTGAAAACAACAAAGGAACAACGAATATGACAACAACATTGAATAGAAACAAATCCATATCCGACCCGAAAGCGGTAGTCGCGGTCTATAACACTCACCCGGAAGCCGAAGAAGCCGTGAAGGAACTTCAAAGGGGAGGTTTCGACATGAAAAAACTGTCGGTCGTCGGCAAAGACTATCACACCGAGGAACAAGTGGTGGGCTATTACAACGCGGGAGACCGAATGAAGTATTGGGGGAAGATGGGCGCATTGTGGGGCGGACTTTGGGGCTTGCTGATTGGCGCAGCTTTCTTTTGGGTGCCAGGCGTCGGGCCGCTGCTCATCGCCGGGCCGCTATCGGCTGCATTCGTCGCCGCATTGGAAAGTGCGGTTGTGGTTGGCGGTTTGAGCGCTCTGGGAGCCGCCCTTTACAGCATTGGCATACCCAAAGACAGCGTCTTGAGATACGAAACCGCGATCAAGGTGAACAAGTATCTCCTTGTGGCCCACGGAACTGCCGGCGAAGTTGCGAAGGCGAAAGATATTCTTAAGACAACGAAACCAGCCGTATTGGATGAACATATTTTGGAAACGGCCAATCCAGCAGCGGCCTGTTGATGACGAAACTGGCGAAATAAGAACATCCAAGAAAGGCGAATCTATATGAGCGTGAACGCAGAAATCAAGCGGGCGACAGGATGGTCCGTCGCACTGAGTGTGCTAATAATCATGGCCGGCATATTGGCGATCATCGTGCCGCCGGTTTCCGGCATCGCCGTGACCATCCTGGTCGGCTGGCTGTTGATATTTAGCGGCTCCGCGCATATGGCCTACGCCTGGCACGGACGCAGTGGCGGCGGAATTTTGTGGGGAATACTTTTGGCAATTCTCTATATTGTCGCCGGCGGCTACATACTGCTGCATCCCATGGCGGGTCTCGCGTCATTGACGATCGTGTTGGCCATATACCTGCTTTTGGAATCGGCCCTCGAGTTCATTCTGTCATTCCTGCTCCGCCCGTTGCCTGGTTCTGGCTGGCTGTTGGTGGATGGAATCATCACCCTCATACTTGCCATCATGATCTGGCGGACATGGCCAGCCAGCACCGAATGGGTGATCGGCACACTGGTGGGCATCAGTTTGATCTTCAGCGGGGTTGCCCGATTAACAATTTCCACCGCTGCACGCCGCGTGGCAAAGCGCCTGTCGGCAGGAAGTGCCGACGGAAGATGACCGTCAAACAGACGGCTGACCAAGGTTCGCTGGGGACGGGTGTTGAACAGTTTTTCGACCGCGCGAAAAAACAAACAGGATTCGGCCACGAATGAAATTTAACGCCTTAACACGATTGGAACGCAACGTCCGCCGGTCAGGTGAAATCATCGGCGTGCTCGCAAAATATGGTTTGGCCGATTGGTTCAAGGGATTGGATCACTCGTGGATTCAGGATCGCATCAAGAGTTTTGACGGCCAGCATATCCCCGACCTCAAAACCGAGGAGCGCGTGCGGCTCGCCTTCACTGAACTCGGCACGACCTTTATCAAGCTCGGCCAGATGTTGAGCACGCGACCCGACCTCGTCGGCCCCGAGCTGGCCCAGGAACTGGCCCGCTTGCAAACCGCTGCCCCCGCCGATCCGCCCGACACGGTTCGCGCCACGATAGAAGCCGAGTTCGGCGAACCGTTGAAAAAATTCTTTGCGCATTTCAAAGAAAAGCCCCTTGCCTCGGCCTCCATCGCCCAAGTCCATCTGGCCCGCCTGCACTCGGGCGAAGAAGTCGTCGTCAAAGTCCAGCACGCCGGCATTGCGGACAAGATCATGCCTGACCTCGACATTCTCGCCGACCTGGCCGAATTGGTGGAAAAATATAATTCCAAGATTCGTCCCTATCAGCCCGTTGCGGTCGTCCGGCAATTTCGCCGCACGCTGTTGCGCGAACTGGATTTCACCTTTGAACGCCGCAATCTCGATGAGTTCGCACAACATTTCGCGCAGGACGACACCGTGCATTTCCCATGCGCTTACGAGAAATTTTCAACGCGCCGCGTTTTGACGATGGAACGGCTGGACGGCATTCTGGGCACGGATTCGGCAGCGCTCGCCGAATCGGGCGTTGACCTCAATGAATTCGCGCGCCACGGCGCCAATATGTATCTCCAGATGATTTTCCGCGATGCGTTTTACCATGCCGATCCGCATCCCGGCAACCTGATGCTCCTGCCCAGCGGCGTGGTCGGCGTGCTCGACTGCGGCATGGTCGGCCGGCTCGATGAAGAACTGGCGGAAAGCATTGACGAATTGCTCATGGCCGTCGTGAATCGCAATTCGGTGGACTTGGGCGACATCCTCCTTCGCCTCGGCTCCGCGCCGGACGGCGTCCACCGCGACGAATTGCGCGCCGACCTCACCGACTTCGTCGCCGATTACGTGGGCCAGTCCATCCAGGACTTGGACTTGGGCAGCGCGTTGAACAGCCTGTTTGAAATCATCCGGCGCTACAACATTGCCTTGCCGCCGCCGCTCTCGCTGCTCCTGCGCACACTGGTCGAGTTGGAGGGAACCGCCCAGAGGTTGAGCCCGGAGTTCAGCCTCGCTGAAGTGTTCCACCCGTTTTACGACAAGATGGTCCGCCGGCGTCTCTCGGTCCGGCGCATTTTTGGCCAGCTCCGGCACACCTATCACGACTGGGCGCGGCTGGCGCAGTCTTTGCCGCGCGACCTGGAGGACGTCCTCAAGCGCGTGCGCGAGGGCACGTTCTCCGTCCATCTGGATCACCGTCATCTTGACCCGGTTATCAACCGCTTGGTGCTTGGCGTGATGACCGCCGCGCTGCTGGTCAGTTCTGCGCTGCTTTGGAGCATGAAAGCCCCGCCCACGATTGACGGCGTTTCGGTCTTCGGCGCGGCCGGATATTTGTTGGCGGCTTATCTTATTTGGCGTCTGCTGCGCGCCATCAAAAAGTCCGGCGACATCAATTCGAAGAAATAGGAACGTTGCCGCCCTTTCGGGCAGGAACTGCTAGGTAACATAGCTAAGCTTCCTATTCATCAATGCGCCGGAAACCCTCAAAGATTCGTCCGGTAACCGCTCCAAAGATGAAGCCGCCAACGTGAGCCGCATAAGCGACGCCGCCGCCTGTCTCAACATCTGCCACGGCGCCGACCTGATTGAAGAGCTGAATCAGAAACCAGAGTCCGATCAAGAGCGCCGCGGGAATAAAGGTAATGCGGGTCCACCAGCCGAATAGAAGCAGCGACCGTATCCGATCATGAGGGTAGGTGACCAGAAAGGCGCCCATCACACCCGCAATCGCGCCACTGGCACCCAAATTGGGAATGGTGGAATGAGGCATTAGTGCGATCTGCGCCAGCGAAGCCGCCAGACCGCTGAACAGGTAAAACACCAGATACTTCAGTGACCCCATCGCGTCTTCGATTTCCGGGCCAAAGGCCCAGAAGAACACCATGTTGCCGATAATGTGCATCCAACCGGCGTGCATGAACATCGCCGTCAGGATGGTGATCCAGTGGTGGCCGGCGACAATCGTGGCGGGAATTTCCGACCACTGCATTTACAAATGCGTCACCGCCCATCAATTCCATCACGAAGACGACCGCGTTCACGACGATGATTGCCGTGGTGACGACGGGGAAACTCCTGGGCCGTCGAGATGCGTCGGATAATGGAATTACACCACCCACGCTATTTTCCTCCATTTCTCCAGCAAGAGAAGCCATGAAGTGACCATTATTGCGTTGTAGTCCGATTGCATAACAATCAAGGCGGCAATCGGCACCAATATATTTCCGGCAAACCCACAACTTTGGCCGCAAGCAATGCCAGCGCCGCCGCCGCCGGTGACGACGGCGAGGTTGTGCTTGGCCAGTTCTTTCGCGATTTCCTGCGCGGCGCGATAATACTTGTCCGCCGGCTTCGTCCGCACGGAGCCGAAAATCGTGACGGCGGGGCCGACTTGCGAAAGCGTCTGGAAGGAATCCACGAACTCGGACATGATGCGGAAAATGCGCCAGGGATCCTCACGAACAAATGAAGTGGTGTCGTTCATGGCTGAAACATAGTCGTGACGGTGAAATGAAACAAGCCGGAGAACTCCGAGAATTCTCCGGCTGAAGCGTTCAACCCGGCTTCAGGAGCAACCGAGGCTTTCGCCGCAATTCAGACACTTGTAGCACGCGCCGTTGCGCACGGCCACGTGGCCGCAGTTCGGGCAGGTGGGCGCGTCCTGTTGAAAATGCGCGACGGAATCGTTCAACGATTTCACCGCGGCGTCTGCCGTGTGATGGCCGTTGCCATTGCCCGATTGCACGTCAGGCGCATCGTTGTCCTCGGCAATCGGCAATTCAGGCACCGGGCGGTTTAATCTTTTTTTCTCCTCTTCGAGCAAGCCGGGCATGGCCAGGTCCGGCTGTGCGCCATTGGCCGTGACCGCGGCGCGATAGCCGGGGATGAATTGCACGGCCATCCAGCGGAACACGTAGTCGGTGATCGAGGACGCGTTGCGGATTTCGGGATTTTTCGTAAAGCCGCTCGGCTCGAAACGCTGGTGGGCGAATTTTTTCACGAGAGCTTCGAGCGGCACGCCGTATTGCAACGCGATGCTGGTGAGCGTGCCGATGCCGTCCATCAGGCCGCCGATGGTCGAACCTTCCTTGGCCATCGTGATGAACAACTCGCCCGGCTGCTTGTTCTCGAACAATCCAACCGTCATGTAACCTTCGTGGCCGGCGATGTCGAATTTATGCGTGACGGCCGTGCGGGTGTCGGACAAACGGCGGCGCAGCGGTTTGCCGGTCTCGATGCGCAGCCTGGCCACTTCGGCTTGCAGTTCCTTGATGCGGGCTTCGAATAACGAGGTGTTCGCCGCCACGGTGCCGCCGGCCCCGTCGCCGCTCTTTTTGGTGCTTAACGGCTGCGAACGTTTCGAGCCGTCACGGTAAATCGCCACGCACTTGAGTCCCATTTTCCAGGCCTGAATGTACGTGTTGCGGATGTCTTCCACGATGCTTTCGTTCGGCATGTTGACGGTCTTGGAAATGGCGCCGCTGATGAACGGCTGCGCCGCGGCCATCATTTTCAAATGCGCAAGATAATGAATGCTCCGTTTGCCACGATGCGGCTTGAAGGCGCAGTCGAACACCGGCAGGTGCTCCGGCTTGACGCTGCTGCGAACGATTTTGCCATTTTTTTCGGCGTCTTTATTGATTATCAATACAGACGTCGGTTGAGAATCATTTTCGCCGACGTCTTCAATCGTGTCGAATTTCTCGATGTGCGCGATGATGGCCGTGACTTCCGCCTCGCTGTAGCCGAGCCGGCGCAGCGCATCGGGCACACCACGGTTGAGGATTTTCAACATGCCGCCGCCGGCGAGCAGTTTGTATTTGACGAGCGCGATGTCGGGTTCGATGCCCGTCGTGTCGCAGTCCATCGAAAACGCAATAGTGCCCGTTGGGGCGAGCACGGTGACCTGGGCGTTCCGGTAGCCGGCTTTCCGGCCGGATTCCAGCGCGCGGTCCCAGCAATGGCGCGCCTCGTCCTTCAAATAATTGAATTCCCGGCTGGGCTGGATTTGTTCAACGGCGTCGCGGTGCAATTGGATGACGCCCAGCATGGATTCGACGTTGTCCTTTTGGCACGGCTTGGGCACATGCGCACAACGGGCGTCGCGGTAGCCGGGGAACGCGCCGACACTCGCGGCAAGCTCGGCGCTCTGCTCGTAAGCGTGGCCGGTCATAATCGCCGTAATGGCGCCGGCCAGCGCGCGGCCTTCATTGCTGTCGTAAGGCAATCCATAGCTCATGATGAGCGAGCCGAGATTGGCGTAACCGAGGCCGAGCGTGCGGAAAATATGGGAGTTTTCGGCGATGTCCTTCGTCGGATAGCTCGCGTTGTCCACGATGATTTCCTGCGCGGTGACGAAAATGCGCACGGCGGCCTTGAAACGCTCCACGTCAAATTTGCCGTCCTCGCGCTTGAATTTCATCAAATTCAACGACGCCAGGTTGCAGGCGGTGTTGTTCAGAAAAACGTATTCGCTGCACGGGTTGGTGGAATGGATGGCATCGGTGCCCTTGCAGGTGTGCCATTTCTGGATCGCGCCATCGTATTGCATGCCGGGGTCGCCGCAAATCCAGGTGCCTTCGGCAATTTTGAAAAGCAGCTTCGCGGCGTCCTTCTTTTCGAGCGGCTTGCCGGTGGTGATGGCGCGTGTCCACCATTCTTTGCCGTCAATCGCGGCCTGCATGAACTCGTCGCTGGCGCGCACGGAAAGGTTTTCGTTTTGATACATCACGCTGCCGTAAGCATCGCCGTTGTAGGAACCGTCGTAGCCTTGTTCGATGAGCGCCCACGCCTTCCTTTCCTCCTTCTGCTTGGCGTCAATGAACTCTTCGATGTCGCCGTGCCAGTCATACAGCGTGTTCATCTTGGCCGCGCGGCGGGTTTTGCCGCCGGACTTCACGACATTGGCAACCTGGTCATAAACCTTGAGGAAACTCAGCGGGCCGCTCGGGCGTCCGCCGCCGCTCAATTTTTCCCGTTTCGAGCGCAGCGGCGACAAATCCGTGCCGGTGCCGGAGCCGAATTTGAACAGCATCGCCTCGCTGTGCGCCAGCCGCATGATGCTTTCCATGTTGTCGGCCACCGACTGGATGAAGCAGGCGCTGCACTGCGGGTATTCGTATTGCGTGTGGGCGCGTTCGGCCTCGCGGGTCTTGCGGTTGTAAAACCAGTTGCCCTTGTCGGAATTTTTCCCGATGCCGTATTGGTGTAAAAGCCCGACGTTGAACCACACCGGAGAATTGAAGGCGCCGTATTGGTTTACGCATAACCACGCCAGCTCCTCATAAAAGATTTCGCCGTCGGCCTTGCTGAAATAGCCGTCCGCGATGCCCCAGTCCGCAATGGTCCGGGCGATGCGATGAATGAGCTGGCGCACGGAGGTTTCGCGCTCCGGCGTGTTTTGCTCGCCGTAAAAATATTTTGAAACGACCACCTTCGTTGCCAGCAGGGACCACGACCGGGGCACCTCGACGTTTTCCTGCTTGAAAATCACCTTGCCGGTGTCGTCGGTAATCTCGGCAGTGCGGCGTTCCCACTCGATTTGATCGAACGGTTTGATCTTCGCGTCGCTGAAAACGCGCTCGATCCGCAGGGACTTCTTCGCCTCGTCCTTGTTGACTTGCCCGTCTCGTCCCGCCGCCACTTTTGTGGCACGGCGCCGCCCGACACGCGGAACCGGCGCCAGAATTTCCTCTCTCGCATCAATCATGTTGCCTCCAGAAAAATTTAGACATTTAATGCCCGGTCGCATCAAAAGAAAAAATGCCAACCGAGCTTCAAAAATTGTTAGTTCCCCAATAAAGCCCGACTTTTTCCAAATTCTGCTTCCCCAATTAGTTGGGGAACGACGCCTATCCTGCTACCACCCATTGTGCATTTCAAGAAAAATTTTCAAAAAAGTTACGAAAACGATATTCCCAAATGAAAACAACGGAAACTCCACGTCAATGTTGAGCAACGATGATTTGTTCGCAGCGGTGAATAAAATTTAGTGCGATTTTCCTGGCCCGCGTTTTCGTTTTTGGAACGGTTTTGGTTTTCGCACCGGCTCAACCGTCCTTGGCCTCGGCTTCGGCACCAGCACCACCGGACAGCCCTCGTAACCGAACGCGTGGCGCAATTCGTTCGCCAGATATTTTTTGTAGGGCGCGGAGAAAAGTTCGTCGCGGTTGACGAACAGCAAAAAGGTCGGCGGCGCCTGCCTCACCTGCGTTGCGTAGAAAAATTTCAGCCGGTGCCCCGCTGCGCTGACCGGCTGGCGGCGCTGGACGGCGTCGTGTAACGTGCGGTTCAAAATCGCCGTCGGAATTTTCTGCTGCAATTGCGCGGCCACGTAACGC
>Ga0074044_10002576_pt1 | contig 15792 bp, 22 predicted proteins | sample BogForMeECP23OM1_FD_94443 | JGI IMG/M metagenome (GOLD analysis project Ga0074044, IMG submission 94443) | Bog forest soil microbial communities from Calvert Island, British Columbia, Canada - Bog Forest MetaG ECP23OM1 | ecosystem: Environmental > Terrestrial > Soil > Wetlands ...
GCTCGACCAGCGGGCGCTGGCCGCACCCGCCTGCCTCGACCCGAAAACGGTAGCCCTCGTCCGCCTGGCGGTGTCAAACCCGGAACCGCATGAAGCCGCGAGCGCGGCGATGCTCGCGTGCCAGCGGCTGAAGGACCGACTCGGATGCTGAACACCCTCCTCGGCATCGTGCTCCTGGGCGCCGTTCTCGGTATCGTCGCCGCAGTTCCACGCCGCCGACTTTACGGACATCTGGTACGCGCACCCAGGCCCGCACTCCTACGTGCATTACCAGACTGGCGGTTCGCACGATCGGTTCGGTCCACGCTGGCATGCTGGCGTGTGGACCGGGAGCTGGGAGTCCAGCCGTGAGCCGGCGCGTCGTCGACGCCATCGACTCGCTGCTCGGGTCGACCTCGCTGCGCGGCGACCTCGTGCGGGTGGCAAGTACGGGCGCGTACACCAACCGCGACGACCTCGACCTCCCCGAGTCGTTCGACGACGTCGACCCGTGCTCGCCGCACAGGCATGGGAAGCTCAAGGGGCGGGTGCGCTGCTTCGGGTGCGGCCGCACTAAGAACGAGATCGAACTCGAGGAGGCGTGATGCAGTCCGTCGACTGGTCTAACCACGATCGGTGGCCCGAGAACACGGTGACCTGCCGGTGCGGAGCGAGCTACCGATCCCACACGAAGGCAGTCTCGAGGTCAGACGGATTCCTCATCGTCACCCGCAAGCCCTGTCCGGGGTGCGGGCAGACTGAGGGCAACGCCACGAGCGCTCGATCCGATCCGGAGACGATGACGATCAGGAAGGAGAGCTGACGATGGGCACGTGGGGAGAAGGACCGTTCGACAACGACGCGGCGGGGGACCTCGTCGCCGGGATGATGAAGAGCATCAACAAGGTCGTAGAAAAGGACGACCGCTACTCCTACGAGGCCGCGCGAGCCTGCGCGCAGTTTGTGCTGGCTGCACACGGTACCGACATCCTGGGTGGCCCGGGTCTCGCCCCCTTGATCCGGGCGCTTGCCCGGATCCGGATGAATCGTGAGTGGGTCGGAGGCTTCAGGCGCCCGAGAAAGATCGCCAGTGCGCTCAATCGGGAGTTGGAAGCCGTTCTCGAGCGCACGCGCACTTGCAAGGGATGCAAGAAGTCGATCGACAAGTCGGAGCGACACGCGCTGGAGTCGCTCGTCGAACCGCTCGGAGTCAGCAGGTACCGAAGTCGGCGAGACCGAAGCGACGGGTCGCTCGCACCACCAGGGCGACCGTGAGCAAGCTGATACGTACCAAGGCTCCCGCGAGCAGGCGATGACGATCCCCCTCTTCCCGAGACCGCTCCCCGACTCGCCCCCGCACACCTGCCACGCGCGCGGTTGCGGCAAACCGGTCAAGCCGGAACTCTTGATGTGCGGTCACCACTGGCGGATGGTCCCTCGCGTCATCCAGCGCGCCGTCTGGGCCGCGTACCGCCCCGGCCAGTGCGACGACAAGAACCCGAGCAAAGAGTGGTTCCGAGCGGCCGACGCCGCGATCGGGTACGTGGCGCGCGTCGAGGGCAAGACGCTCAAGCTCATCGAGTCGATCGAGCTGGTCTCGTTCGGTTTCCCACCCCCGAGGACGTGATGAAGATCGAAATCCGAAACGTAGATGGTCGCGTCTTGGTCAACCTCACCGGCGAGGACGCCTCCGAGCGCGCGCAGCTCCAGCGCATCGTCGAGCAACTCAACGGCGAGCCGTTCGACAAGGATCGGGGACTCCACAACCCCGTCTTCGACGCCGCGCTCCGCGTCGAGAGCGTCGGGTTCGACGACGCCGGCGCCATCGAGTCAATCGCCATCGAGGGGTCGCGGTGACACTCGAGGAGGCCGCCGCCAAGCTCCGCGACTGCACGCACGGTACCGCCATCCGGTACGCCGAAGGCGTCAAGCGCTGCCCGCACTGCGGGGCGATGTACGCGCCCGGCATGGGGTGGGCGCAGCCGCACTTCGTCGTGGAGCTAGTCCGAGCGATACCGACCGAGGAGGCACCATGACCGCAGACGAAGAGAAGGAGATCGTGAACACGTCCACCAAGGCCCTGATGGAGAAGCTGTCGGCCGGCGGTAAACCGGTCGAGGCGGTCGTCACCGTGGTGCTCTTCCGGGGCGGGGAGGACTCCCACGTCGGCGTCTTCACCATACTGGAATTGTCAGAGCCGCCAGAGACCGACGAGGAGGGGCATTACATGAGCGGACGCGTGCTCTTGGCAGCCTCCGATCTCCTCGACACCTACGTCCACGCGCGCGGCCTCTGCGCCGATTGCAACCAGAAGAAAGGGACCGTCCAGTGAACCCCGTCGGACTGACGAGCGCCGAGCAGGCGCAGGAATCTGCCGCCGCCCCCGTCCCCCACCGACCCGCCCCGGCTGGCGTCGCCCAGTGCCAGATCGTCGTACCCGCCACCGGCACCGCGTGCGGCGCGGTCGCCACCGGCCGGATCGTCTGGCCGGACCGGACCAAGACCGCGGCGTGCGCGGACTGCGCGCGGCTCATGAACCTCAAAGCCAAGTCGACGACAGGCACCGGCATCGTCGGCTTCGAGCCGATCGATCGGTCGTGGGCAGTCGGCACGAAGAACAACCCGAGCCAGTATTCTTGCTACGACAAGGCCGCCGACGACGAGCCGATGTTCACGCTCCTCGCGCGCGACGAGGCCGCGCCCGCGCTCGTGCGCGCGTGGGCCGCGGAGCACGGCGAGAAGCCCGAGAAGGCCGCCGAGGCGCGCGGCATCGCCGACGCGATGGAGGCGTGGAGGAACCGGAAATGACCGTTGTCGAGGGCGGTCACGCGCCCGAGGCTACCCCACAAACTTTGGGCTTGCACGGATCGCTTGATCGTGCGATTATTCGATCGTGCCCCGTCGAACCAAACTGGAACCGCTCCCGTTGTCGATTTTTCGGCTGCAGCCCGGCGAGTACGTGCGCGAGGTGACTCGCAACGGCAAGCGCTACCTCTTGACGAAGTCCGGCAAGCCGGCCGCGCTGCTCGTGCCGGTGGACGCGCTCACGACCGACGAGGACACCTGAAAAGGAAAGACGCGATGAGAACCACCATGATGCTCCTACTTGCTGCCCTCGCCCTCGGTTGCGGCGGCGCTCCGTTCACCGCCGACGACTTGCTGGTCGCGCCCGAAGCCACGCCCGACGCCGGCGCGACTGAAGCTCGGGACAGCGGACCGATCGCCGTCACGGACAGTGGGTCCGTCGCCGTTATGATTACCGTCGTAGACTCGGCGGATGCCGGTTCGGCGACCAAGGCGGACGCCCAAGCGGATAGACTGGAAGCGGATGCTCGCGAGGGCGGCTCGTCGATCGATGGGTCGTCATCTTCTTCGTCCTCGAGCGGCGGGTCCTCGAGTAGCTCGTCGTCGGGCTCGTCGAGCGGGTCGAGCGGCGGGTCGTCCTCGGGTAGCGTGTGCGATCCGTCGACGTGCGCCTCGTGCGGTCTCGTGGTCATACCATGCTGCACGTCGACCGGCCAGTGCGGGTGCGGCGGGGATACGGTGCTCTGCAATCCGGACACGCCCGGCATCTAAGTCCACACGGAGGCAAACCCGCCCATGAGAGTCTTTCTCGGTTCACCCTGCTACGACACGATGGAACCAGAGTTCGTCGGCTCGCTCCTCGCGTCGATGGACATGCTGCGCGAGCGCGGGCACGAGCTGTGCGACTGGGGATACGTCAAGGGCACGCTCCCGCACTTCGCGCGCAACGCCCTCGCCGCCGAGGCGATGAGCGAGGAAGTGGACGTCATGGTGCAGCTCGACACCGACCACCAGTGGAAATCTGGCAATCTGGTCGAAGCCATCGAGTGCGTCGGGTCGGGTCGAGCCGACGTCGTCGGGTACGCGCACGTCACGCGGAGCAACCAAACGCTCGGTGGTGACCCGTTCGTGTCCCCGAAGATGTTCAAGGATCCTACGCTGCGCGCGATCCGGCACGCCGGCGTCGTCTACATCGAGGTGCCGGCGGTCGGCGCCGGCGTGCTGGTGGTCTCGCGCCGCTGCCTCGAGCGGTTATCGGATGCGGCGATACGGAGCCGTCAAGGGATGCCCATGATCTTCAAGATGTCGGACGACGTCGGCGAGGATTTTTATTTCTGCGAACAGTGGAGAAAGATCGGCGGGAAAGTCTACTGCCACCGAGATGCGATCGTGGCGCACATCGGCAAGACGACGTTCGCGTCGAGCTTCCAGCTCGCCGTCTCCGGACACCCCATCGAGATCGAAGAAGAGCCTTGAAGTTCGGAGTCATCACGCGGGGAGTGCCCGCTTTTCAGGAAGTGGCCGAGGCCCTCCACTACGGCCTCCTGTCGCTCGGTCACGACTCCGTCATCACGAAGCGGTGGCTGACCGACCGTCGGCTCATCTTCTTCGGTTCGTTCTCGATTCCCCTGCTCGGCGTGATGCCTCCCCCCGGCACGATTCTCTACAACCTCGAGCAGGTCTTCCACGGCTCGCAGTTCATCACGCCGACCACGGTGAGTATCTTCCGGCAGTACCCGCTACTGGACTACAACCAGCGCAATATCGCGCGCCTGGTTCGGATGGGAGTCCCCGCCCCGCGGTACCTGCCGATCGGGTACGTCCCGGAGCTGACGCGCATCGAGGCGGCGCCCGAAGAGGACATCGACGTCCTCTTCTACGGCAGCGTGGACGACAGGCGGCAAGCGGTGCTCGACGCGCTGCGCGCTCGGGGCCTGCGCGTGGAGGTGGCTTTCGGTGTGTTCGGCCGCGCGCGCGACCGGTTCATCGCTCGGTCGAAGGTAGTGCTCAACCTGCACGGCATCTCGGACGTCTTCGAGGTGGTCCGCGTCTCGTACCCGCTCGCCAACCGGAAGGCAGTCGTGTCCGAGCGCGGGGACGGGCATGAGGACTTCGCGGACGCGGTCGCGTTCGCCGAGTACGACGAGCTAGTGGATCGGTGTGCGGCGCTCGTGGCCGACAAGGACGCGCGCACCAAGCTCGCGGCGCGCGGGTTCGCGGTCATGTCGAGCCGGAGCGAGAGCGAGTACCTGAAGACGGCGCTCGGTCTCTGAGGATGCTGCGCCTCTTCATCGCGACGCATGCTCCTGGCCTCTTGCCGGAGCGCGCCACGGACTTCGGTGTGATCGGTCTCGGCGGTTTCCGACCAAGCGCGTCGCTCCCCGTGGTCACCGACGACACCGGTGACTCGATCGCGAGCAAGAACCAGCACTATAGCGAGCTGACTGGGCACTACTGGCTATGGAAGAACGCGCCCCCGAGCTTGACCATTGTCGGCGTCTGCCAATACCGACGCTACTTCCTCTTCGATCCGCGCGTTTCCGCTCCAAAGGTGTACATGCCCTGGACGGCGGCCAGTCTCGCGCAGCTTACGGGACCCGAATGCGGGACGTTCGTGCGGTCCGCACTCGACACGGCCGACGTCATCGTGCCGCGCCGGCAAGACATCGGTCGATCGGTCTGCGCGCAGTACGTCGACTGTCACCGGCGCGCGGACTGGGACCTCTTCCTGCAAGCGATTGGCGAGACCTGCCCGAACTTGCGCACGAGCATCGCGTGGTTCGACCGGTCGACCTGCGCGCACCTCTACAACATGCTGGTCGCACCGAGATCGTTCTTCGACACGTACCTGGCCCAGCTCTTCGCCGTGACCGACTGGATGGAGCGGGAGCAACCGTTCCCCGCGGAGCCGTACCAGTGCCGAGTACCGGCGTTCGTCGCAGAGCGGTTCTTCTCGTTCTACCTCTCCGCGACCCGCGCGACGTGCTGCGAAGTCCCGGTCGCCATCCTGGACCCGCGAGCTTTCTGATCAGCTCCCCGGGCTCACGTTGCGCAGCGTGATGGCGTAATCGATCGGCCGCCTCGCATTGGACCACCCGCTGTACGTCGGGTCCCACTTGCGGTGGCCGGCGAGGTTGGTTGAGTTGCGGTGCTCTCGGTACGTCGCGGCGTCGATGAGTGCCCGAGGATGCCCGGCGCCGTTGCCGTTCTGCACGCCGCCCGACTTGCACTTCAACGTGGTCATGTTGCGTCGCATGGCTTCTTCTCCTCCGGGATCGACCCTGTAGCTGCAACCGTACCCGCGTTCGCGTTCGCCGACAAGACAAGCTCGCGCGGCGCTGGTTGCATCGATGCAACCGGTTGCATGCCCGCGTCCGATGCAATCGATGCAACCGATGCAACCGACTGCATCCGGGAAGCGCTCATCCAAATAGATAATACCCGAGACATACTGGAGTATGCCGGTTACGACTCGCGAATGCTGGGTGCGATCGAAATCGGATGCGCCGAACAGACTGCGGTTCTCGGACTCTCGACGCGCGCGTTCTCGATGCGCACCCGCGTCCGATAAGTGTTCGATTCTATGACGGTTTAGCTAGACTCACGCGCGCCGCTACGCTCACCCGAAACATCCGCGTGTGCCCACTCGGCGTGCGCGGTCCACTCGGGTCCTCACCCGCGCGCGCCAAAACACTAGTTGACGCTCCAAGAGTGCATTGGGACGCTCAGTCACGTTGAAGACATGGGCGTGTACCACTCGCGTCTCGCCGAACTCTCCGCTGCGCGCGAACGCGCCGGCCGGCGTCCTCGACGTCCCTCGAGCGCTCGATCGCCCTACTACTCCGAACCGCGCCGCCCGCCGCCGCCGGGTCGTCGCGAAGTGCGTATCGGCACCGTCATCCCGAGCACGTACCGACCTTACGTTCCCCCACCGCCACCGCCTCCACCTCCTCCGGATCCTGATGTCGTCGAAGCCAAGCGCAAGTCCGCGGCCATGCGGCCGCAGTCGCTGCTCTTCGACCGAGCCGCAGGCTGGACCGTCGAGAAGGCGAAGGCATGGGCCAAGAGTCACGGCTTCAAGTCCGGCAAAGTGGACGTCACCGACCAGTACGTCCGCCTTCGGCAGTTCGATCCGAAGGGGTTTGCGGTCAAACGAACAGTTCCGTTCGGCAAAGGCATCCGCGCAGTAGTCGCTCGTGAGGAGAACATGGCAGCCAAAAAGAAGACGACCCGCCGTCCCGCCAAGCGTACCGCCGCCAAGCGCAAGCCCAAGGTGACCCGCCGGCACGCCCCGAAGCGCCGCACGGCGAAGGTCAAGTCTCCGCGCACCGTCGCCGCCCGTCGGCATCGTCCGCGTCGCGTGCGGGAGACCGGGCGGTTCGTCGCGGCCAAGCGCCGCCGGCCGCGCCGCGTGCGCGAGACCGCGAAGGCTGTCGGAGTCGCCGAGGCACGTCGCCACCGCCCGCGCAAGCACGGCCGTCGCAAGGCGTCGAAGAGCTACGTGATGGAGGCGAAGCGCCGCCGTCCGCGCCACAAGGTGAGCGCGTGGCGCGGTGACAGCGCGGGCCACAGCAAGGCCGCGAAGAAGGGCTGGCGGACGCGCAAGGGCGGGAAATCCAGCAAGACGACGAAGAAGGCCGCCGAGTCGCGGCGCCGTCCGCGCCGGTACGCCCGCGAGTCCACGCTGACCGTCCAGGCCCGCCGCCGACCGAAGCGCCACCACCGGCGCGCTCGCGAGACGACGAAGGTGCGCAGCCCGCATCGCTCGACGGTTCGGAGCCCGCACCGGTCAACCGTCCGCACTCCGCGCCACTACGCGCGCTCACCGTCGAGGGTCGTCCAGTCGCGGCGCCGCCCGAAGCACCACCGCGCTCGCGAGACGACGCGAGTCGCCGAGGCCCGTCGCCGCACCTACAAGAGCAAGCGGCGCGTCGTCCGTGCGCCGAGCTTCAGTAGCATCGCCCGCACGACCGGCAACATGGCTCTCGAAGTTGGAACCGCCGCCGCTGCCTACCTCGTCGCGGACGCAGTCGACCGGTTCCTCGCGACCTACGACCCCGCGGGTGCGCAGAAGCCAGCGCACAAGTTCACGTCCGATGGCACCGGTACGCTCGCGAACGCCCTCAACGTCGCCTCGCCGCCGGACCTCCTGCGGTACGGCAGCCTGGGAGCGATGGCCCTCTTGCCGCTCGTCGGCTCGCTCTTCATCAAGAAGCCCGCGATCCGCTCGTCGGTCGAGGGGATGGGAGTCGGCGCCGGGATCAAGCTCGCCGCGACCGTCTGGTCGAACGTGCTGATGCCGCTGCTCGTCGGCAAGGACACGTCCGTGCCGGCCCTGCAGAAGAGCTGGATCGCGCGGCTCTACCCCGCGGAGGTCTCGGCGACGCTCAACATGAAGAGCGGGACCGCGGCCGTCTCGAGCGCAACCAAGGCCGGCACGCTCTCCGATGGACCGCAAGCCGGCGTGGGCAAGGACGCCGGACCGTTCGCTCTCGCCGACCGGTGGGGCCGCCGAGAGCGATGGGTCGCCCCGCCCGCGTGGCCGGTGACCGCCGTCCCCGCGGCGCCGGTCACCGACACCGTGGCTCCCGGATCCATATACCCGGACGGAGGAGGAATCGCCGTCGCCGTCCAGCCGTCGTGGCCCGCTCGATGGGGGGAGCGGCATCGCTGGGGTCTGCGCGGCGTCGGTGCCGCGATCGAGGACATGCACCACACCATCCTGCACCACACCGGTGTCCACCCGGCGCACGCCATCAACGCGACGATGCACGCGGCGGCCGAGCCGTACGACCTCACGCTGGCCCTGCAGCGCGCGCTGCCGCACCTCAAGCGCGAGCTTCTGCAGGAGTGCGCCCACCACCTGCACCCGCACGTGGCCCGGATGCACGCGCACGCGCGCTACCCGCGCGAGCACGGCGAGTGGGTGGACGAGCGGGCAGCCGAGGGGTTCCCGGCACCCTCCGACGACGCGCCGGAGCACGAGTGGAGCGAGTGGCATGGCAAGCGTGCGGCCGCTGGGTTGCCGCAGGCTCCCATGCCGCCCGAGCTGCCGCCCATCGCGCCCGCCACGCCCGCGCACCTGCGGTCGCGCCATGAGTGGCGACCGAAGTACGACAAGGAGATCACCTACGAGCGGTTCCCGACCGTGCCGCAGGTGCTGGGGATCGGAGCCGGCGGACCTTCGACTGCCGGTAACCCAGGCCAGCCGGGGCTCGGCGACTCGTTCGCCAACGCCGCGCAGTCCGCGGCCGCTTCCGTCCCGAACATGCCGCTCGAGAACGCCGTCAACGTGACGGCGTACGCGGCGGCCGAACCGTTCAGTTGCGAGCGAGCGATCGAGCGAGCGATGCCGCTCATTCGGAGCGAGCTGGCGCGCTACTGCGCGGAGAACATGAGCCCGCACATCCGCCAACTGCACGAGCAGGTGGGAGTCCCGCTCCCGGCTGCCACACCGAGCGCCGCACCGGTCGTCGTGACCGAAGTGCCCGCACCCTCGCCGGTGATCGAGTTCGTGCCGTCCCCGCCGCCGCCCTCCTGGACCAAGGGCGAGGCGGAGTGGCACGACGAGGAGCGCCGGAACTGGGAGCACGCGCACGCAGGTGCCGCGCACCCCGCGGTGGTCGTCGCCACCACGCGAGCCGCAGAAGCCGCTGCCGCGCCGCACCCCGAAGCGAGCAAGCCCGCCGTGCAGGCCGCCGTGAAGACGGTCTCCGACAAGGCCGCGCAAGCCGCCTCCGCGGCGCCGCCCGGCACACCGGCGGCGGAAGTCCATGCCGCCGCCACGCAAGCGGCGCAGGCGGGGGCCGCCGAACACCCGGCGGTCGCCGATCACCCCGCCGTACAGGCCGCTGCGAAGGCCGCAGCCGCAGCCGCACCGGCTGCAGCCGCCGCCGCCGCCGCACCCAAGACCGGTACCGCCGGGGTCGGGTTCCCGCCCCGCCATCTGCAGGTCGGTCCGACCAAGCTGCCGAGCCCGCAGGGACCGCAGCCGGTGCAGTCGGAATGCGGATGCCTCGACGACAGCCCGTACCTCGGCTTCGTCGGGGACGAAGTGGAAGAAGACCTGCTGTACGCGAACTGAGCGCGGACCAACCAGAACACACCAAGAGAAACGCGTTCGATCACCACCACACACTCCCGTAGCGGACCAAGAACCGGCGGGACACGAAAGAGAGACGACAGATGGCCAGGAACCTTTTGAACAAGAAGTCGATCAAGTACGGCGGGGAAGCCCGCGAGAAGGTCATGCGGGTGCCGTTCGGCCTGGGCGCGCCGCCCGGCGACGACAAGGCCGCGGAGAAGTGCCTGCGCTGCGGGTTCGGCAACGTGCCCGTCGTCGAGGAGGTGGTCTGGACGGTGCCGCTCCCGCTGACGAGTGAGCAGGCGCAGTCGACGTTCGGTGACACGGTCAACCTGCTCAGCGGATCGAGTTCGGTCCCCGGCGTCGCGAGCATCGACTCGACGTTCCTCATCAACGGCATCCTGCAGACCGACATCCTCGCGCAGGGCATCGGCGTGCACGTGTTCTGCGAGCCGTCGTCGTTCTCCACGATCGGCAACGCCTGGGCAGCGCCCGCGAACATCTCGGTGCCCCCGCCGTCGCCTGACGTGTGGACCGTCAACGACTTCAACACCGGCGCGATGGGGCTCGGGGTCTACGCCGGAGCCGGCGGCGACGCACAAGCGTACACGCCCGCCGTCTTCGAGTGGGGTGCGGCAACCTGGCGCGCGGGCTGGAACTTCATCAACGCGTACCAGTTCCAGTGGAAGACGAGCCAGCGCGAGCTGGTGCTCAACGAGCTGGCGTCCGACATCTCGTACTTCGGTTCGTTCGCGGACGCGGAGGCGAGCGGCACGTCCGAGCTGCCGATCATCGAGTTCGTGGCTCTCGTCAACGCGTACTACCGCGCGCAGGACTCCTCGACGATCTTCCTGCCGGTCAACTTCCGGCGCGTCGGCAGCGTCGGCGCCGGGACCAGCTCGACGAGCTTCAACATCGGCGTCTTTCACCCGACGAGGGACTTCGACCTCGCCCCCGTGACGTGGGGCGGACTGCGGTGGCAGGGCTACGGCTGCCGGGGCCAGATGTACCGCCCCGTCGAGTCGCCCTGCTTCCTCGAGCGCGGCATCCCCATCGGGATGATCTTCATCGCGCAGGACGCCGTGCACCAGGCGCAGATGATCGAGGCGCTCACGATCGACAACGAGCCGTTCGGTACGAACATGGTGCCGGACGCGAACGTCAGCGACGTCACCATCGGGAACGCTCCGTTCAACTCCAACATCGTCATGGTGGAGCAGACGCTCGACGCGACGCCGTTCCTCGTTCCGCAGCAGGTCAACGTCAACCGCCAGATTTTCAAGGGCGGCATCATCAAGATCGGCATCAAGATCAAGGGCTGGGAGATGCCGGGCGGCTGGAAGGCGTACTGCCAGGAGCGGCACCCCGCGATGATGAGGAGCCACGCGGCCTAGGCTGGCGCGTAGCGCACGTGAACAGGGCGGCGTGGTCGCGAGAGCGCCGCGCCGCCCTTTCTCTTTTGAGGTACGCTGATCTGATTCCGGAGGAAGCTCATGCAGCCGCGAGACCACGACATCCGCAACCTTGCACTCTACTCGCCCCGAATCGCCTATGGGATGGTCGCGGGCGTGCCCCGGGTGCCGTTCCTCGCGGACATCCCCATCCAGTTCACGTCGAGCGCGGTCGATGCTCCTGCCATCGTCGCGAGCTTCGACAATAACCTTGTGTCGGACACGATCATCGACAACGTATCGTTCACGCTGTTCCAGCAGAACTCGTTCCCGGGGTCTCCTTTCCAGAGCCTGTACTTCTCGCAGCTCAAGGAGCAGACCGGCGTCGGCATCAAGCTCGACGTCTACGGCGGACCGAAGTACGCGATCTCCGATACGCCCGTCGACCTCGCAAATCTGTTCAACGTGATCAAGCTCGGGTGGCCCGCGGGTTGGGTGATCTTCAAACAAAGTAACGTAAAAATCTCCGCGATCCTTTTTCAGACACCCGTGAGTGTGCCGTTCGACGTGCACATTTTATTCAATGGTTTCCAGTTCTTAGACAAGGTCATGGACGATATGAGCGACAGCGACGCTCGTTGCCGACTGCGAAAGTTGGGTATCGAGTCTCCCGACCTGGCAGAATTGCTCAAACCGTGAACGCCGATCTACGATCCAGAATTGCGCGTCTCTCAGTGCCGGAACCAAACACTGGTTGCTGGCTTTGGACAGGAACGCTCAATAACGGATACGGGATGATCGGCGTAGTCGACGGGAGACGTCTAGCGCACCGCGTGTCCTACGCCGAGTACGTCGGAGATCCCGGAAATCTAGTTGTAATGCACAAATGCGACACTCCGCCGTGCGTCAACCCAGATCACCTCGCCTTGGGGACGTACCGCGACAACGCAATCGATGCAGCCCGTAAATTCCGCACCTTGTTCTCGCGAGCGACAAAAGAGCAGCGTCAATTGTGGTCTCAACAACCATCACTGTCAGGGCTCAAAGCTGGCGTGGGTCTAAGCCTGATCGAGCGCATCGACAGGATGTCAGTTCCCGAACCAACCACCGGATGTCACCTTTGGCTCGGACCTGTCAACGATTCCGGATATGGAAAAATAAAGGTTGATGGACGCATGTGCCGAGCTCATCGCGTCTCCTACGCCGCGAGCGTCGGTCCTGTCCATGACCGCATGATGGTGCTGCATAAGTGTGACACACCGTCGTGCGTGAACCCTGACCATCTCTTTCTCGGCGACGCTCGCGACAACATCGTGGACGCAATGAAGAAGGGACGAGCCAATATGGCTCGCGTCTCCAAAGAGCAGCGCATCGAGTGGGCAAAGAAGCGAGTGACTCAGGAGGATGGAACGCGCCCTGACGTGGCACGGAAGGGGTGGGTGACTCGACACAAGAATGGGTTCGAGTGCACTCTGACTCCGGAGCAAAGCTCTGAAAGAACCAAGAAAGCGTGGGTAACGCGCGTCGAACGATACGGTCAACTCGGTGTCTCGCGCGAGTGGTCTCGAAGTGAAGCTGCTCAAAAAGGGTGGTCGAGTCTGACACCTGAAGCGCGCGCCGAACGCGTGCAGATACTGGTGGACGCTCGTCGCCGAGCGAGAGAGGCCCGTCTAGCTGCGAGGCACAATGGTCTGCGCTTCAACCTGCTCGCTCCAAAGCTGGCCGGAAATAAACGTCTTGACGAGGAGCTCTTGCCCTTCGTCCGCCACTGGAACCATCGCGGTCACTCGATCGAATCGATCGCTCTCGCCTTCGACGTCCCCTGCAGCGAGATCGAGCGAGCGGTGGCGTAATGTCCGGCGACCAGACAGCGAAGCTGATCGAGCTGCCGACAGAAGTCGGTGTCGGTCAGGCCGGGACCAACCCCAGGGCCGTGACGCCGCCAACGCGCGGGCGGCGCGGCGACCTCGAGACGCGGCTCATCGACCTGCAACGCGACCCGAATGGAGTCGGCTACGCGGTCCGCACTCGGCTCTGGTCCGGTCGGCACGAGATCATCCCCGCGACGCTCGATCCGTACGTGGCTCTCCTCGGCAGCGACCCGTGGGGGGCTCCGGTCGGCACCGGTGTTCTCGTTCCCTCGACGCCGACCGCCACGTTCGTCCCGGCCGGCGCATCCCCCTCGCAGTACCGGTACCTCTTTTTGCTCGCCCGCGAGCAGTTCAACTCCGGCGAGCAGGGCGTGCGCCTGACCGGCATCCGGCAGTACGCGGAGCTGATTGCAACGGTGGCCGGCACCAACGGAGCGCCGAATACCATCTTCCACAAGGAGATCACGAGCCCGCTCTGGCACCCGCCCGACGGGAACATCTCCTGGCACGTCATGGTGATCCCGAAGACCTGGATGCTGACCCGCAACGTCCAGAACGCGGACAGCCTGATGTTCCGCGACAGCTACGGGCAGGGCATGCTCTTCGAGACGATCGCAGGCCCGCAGTTCGCGCCGACCGCGTACAAGCCGCCGAACGGCGGGCGCCCGTGGGGCAAACCGCTCGGCAGCGTCAGCCTCGGCAACATGCACGACCTCCGGTACCGCTGGCGACAGTCCCAGCTCGAACAGACGCTCGACATCCCGGTGCCGCTGCCGTGCGACATCGCGCTCTTCGTGTCCGTCCGGCAGAACGACCCGCTCACCAACCCGTGCGCCGGGATCCTGAACCCCTGCCAGTTCTCCGCGCTCGGTCCCGAGGATCAGTTCCTGACCGCGTTCTGCGGGTCCGCGCAGTACGGCCGAATTGCGGGGTCCCTCGTCTTCGACGAGAATCTCGGAGAGGACGTGCCGTAATCAACCCCGCCCTAAAGGGCGGAGCTTTCGAGAGGACGACGTGGAACACGCAATCCAACCCGTTTCCTGCTTCTCAGGGGCCCCCTACAAGCACTCCCCTCCACAGGCAGTCCCGAGCGATTCGCACGGGAGAGCAAAATCTTCGCAGCGTTGAGGTCCGCGTGATCCTGGTAGCCACAAGCGGTGCAGCGGAAAACGGCCTGCGAAGGACGCGACAGAGCGTCAACGCAGCCGCACGCGCTGCACGTCTGGCTGCTGTACGCGGCGGGCACCTCTTCGAGACGACCCCCGCTCCAGGCGAGCTTGAAGCGGAGCATCTCCGCGAAACGGGACCACCCCGCGTCGGTGATGCTCCGCCCCAAGTTGCCCCGGATCATCCCCGCGACGTTCAGCTTCTCCAGAACGACGACGCCGTGGCTCTTGGCGAGTCGTGCGGTCTGGACGTGCAGGAAGTGATCGCGTTGCCTGCGCACCTTGCGGTGGACGCGGGCGACGCGATCCTTGGCTTTCTCTCGGTTCTTCGATCCTTTCTTCCGTCTGCTGACGGTTCGTTGGGCACGAGCGAGTCGCTTCAGGGAGGCTTCGAGGCAACGTGGGTTGGAGATCATGTCGCCATCCGAGGTGGCACCGAAGTTCGCGATGCCGCGGTCGATCGCGATGACGGGTGTCTCACGCGGCGTCGGCGTGGAGACCCCCAGCTCGCAGACGATGCAGGCGAACCACTGATCTCCGTCGCACTTCAACGTGCACGTCTTGGGCTTTCCTTCGAGCGGACGATGCAAGACAGTGCGGAGCGTGCCCAGCTTGGGGAAGCGGATGTTCGTGCCGTCGAGCCGCCACGTCTTCGGGTGGGGCTCGCAGAAGCCGAGAGAGTCTCGTCCTCTTCGCTTGAAGCGGGGAGCGCGGGCGAGCTTCTTGAAGCAGCGCTGCCACGCCTTGTCGAGTTCGACGAGGAGTTGCGAGCAGACGTTGCGGGGGACGTCGGCGAGCCACGGCAGGTTGGCACGCAGATCTGTCAGCTCGTTGATCTGATCGAACGCGGATGGGAAGATGCGAGCGTCGCTCGGACGGGCGTACCCCATGAGGCGTTGCTCGAGCGCGAGGTTCCAGAGTGCACGGAGAGCGTCGTTCCATTCCGCAAGACGCGCAACCTGTGCAGCGTCTGGATAGACGCGGAACCGAAACGCCTTGCCAACAAGCACGAGACAGATCATAGCTTGGTCTGCGATGCGCGCAACCGACTTCCGAACCGGCCGACACGTTGTCTATGCGTTGACGGCGCATTTGGTCTTCGTGCCGAAGTACAGGCGCAAGGTGATCACGGAGCGGGTCTTTGCGGTACTGCGAACGTCCTGGGAAGCGACGTGCAAGGATTTCGAGTGCGAGCTGCGGGAGATTGGGTACGAGGGCGATCACGTACACTTGCTAGTGGCGTACCCACCGAAGGTGGCGCTGTCGACGCTCGTCAACTCGCTCAAGGGGGTGTCGGCGAGGCGACTGCGATCCGCACATCTGCCGGAAGTAGAGCGCAAGTTGTGGGGGCCGCACTTCTGGAGCCCGAGTTACTGCGTGGTGTCGTGTGGCGGAGCACCGTTGGAGATCGTCAAACGCTACGTGGAGGCGCAACGCGGAGACGGCGCTTCCTCCCCGCCCTGAAGGGCGAGGTTTCCGCGCCGGAGATCGGATGA
>Ga0074044_10002577_pt1 | contig 15776 bp, 14 predicted proteins | sample BogForMeECP23OM1_FD_94443 | JGI IMG/M metagenome (GOLD analysis project Ga0074044, IMG submission 94443) | Bog forest soil microbial communities from Calvert Island, British Columbia, Canada - Bog Forest MetaG ECP23OM1 | ecosystem: Environmental > Terrestrial > Soil > Wetlands ...
TCCAATCGAAGCGGTGTCCGATCTGTTGCGGCAAAATCCCGCGCTTCGTCTGGTGGTCGTTACCACTGAGCCCGACCAAGATCTCACCCTGGAACTGTTTCGCCGGGGCGTGCACGCCATCGTTTCCCGCGAGGTTGAGCCCGAATTGCTGGTCGACTGTCTGCGCAAAGTATCAAAAGGTGAGCCATGGCTAGATGGCCGCGCCACCCAATGGGTGCTCGAAGCCTACCGCACTCAGGGTTCGCGCGCCGGGGCCCCTCGGCCTAAGGTGCAGTTGACGCCGAAAGAAACCCTGATCGTTTCCTGCGTCACTCAGGGCATGAAGAACAAGGAAATCGCAACCCGCGTCGGAACCACCGAACAGGTGGTCAAGAATTATCTGCGCAAGGTGTACGACAAGTTGGGCGTCGCCGATCGTCTGGAGCTGGCCCTCTATTGCCTGAACAGCCGTATCCTCGACAGTTCAATTAAGGATGGCCCACCCAAGCCGCCCTCCATTCCTGTACCGCCCCCCAACGGCAACGCAACAACAGCCTTGCCCGCGCCCCCGCCCACACCAGAAGAAGTCTCCTAATTTAGGCGCGAGCGTCCTCGCTCGTGCTCCCTTGCCCAGATCCTTCCCTTAGCTCAGAATTACAGCGATTACGTTCGCCAGTCACGGAGAAGATCTGCGCCGGATAGAGGAAGCATGGTCATCTTGCTGATGGGAGTGTCGGGCGCGGGAAAGACGACGGTCGGACAGCTGCTGGCATCCCAGCTCGGATGGGAGTTCGTCGATGGAGACGATTACCATCCGGCAACGAACGTGGAGAAAATGCGGGCCGGGATTCCGCTAACCGACGCCGATCGCGCACCTTGGCTGGAGACTCTGAGTGTCCTGATCACCGGATGGATTGCGGCGGGCAAAAATGCGGTACTGGCATGTTCGGCCTTGCGGCGCGCATATCAAGAGAGATTGCAAATCGCACCGGAGGTGCGGATCGTCTATCTGAACGGAAAACCACAGTTGCTGGAGCAGCGCCTGCACTCGCGCTCTGGACACTTTATGACCGAGCGAATGCTGAACAGCCAACTGGCAACGCTGGAGGAGCCAGAGCACGCCGTGGTGGTCGATATCGACTCGTCGGCCGCGGAGATCGCCGCGAAAATCCGGGCAAGGTTAGCGCTACCAGAAAAAGCATAAGCCGGGGCCAACTGCCAAATGCTAAGTCCCGCCTAAACGACCTCTGATTCGCTAATCCGCCGCCGCTTGCGCCTTGGATGCCGCGCTCCCACTGCCAATTCGCATCCCATAAAACGACCGGTAGACAAAAAAGAACGAAATCAGAAAGAACACCACTGCCAGCAGATTAGTCAACCCGACGTTGGTTTCCGTCAGCCTCACCGCCAACTCCACCGCCAGCAACCCAAACAGCGTAGTGAACTTAATCACCGGATTCAGCGCCACCGACGAAGTGTCTTTGAACGGATCGCCCACCGTATCGCCGATGACCGTGGCGTCGTGCAGCGGCGTGCCTTTCTGTTTGTATTCGACTTCGACAATCTTCTTGGCGTTGTCCCATGCTGCACCAGCGTTAGCCATGAAGATAGCCTGATACAAGCCGAATATCGCAATCGAGATCAAATAGCCGATGAAAAGAAACGGCTCGATGAACGCGAACGACAGGGTAGCGAAAAACACCGCGATGAAGATGTTCAGCATGCCCTTCTGCGCATACTTAGTGCAGATCTCCACCACCTTTTTGCTGTCTGCCACCGAAGCCTTGGTGGCCCCTTCCAGCTTGATATTTGCCTTGATGAACTCCACCGCGCGGTAAGCTCCAGTACTCACCGCCTGCGTGGACGCACCCGTAAACCAATAAATAATCGCACCTCCACTGATCAGTCCCAATAAAAACGGCGCATGCAGCAACGACAATTTCTCAACATTCTGCGTCAACCCATTGGTCAGCGCCATAATGATGGAGAAGGTCATCGTGGTCGCACCCACTACCGCGGTTCCAATCAGCACTGGTTTCGCGGTTGCCTTGAACGTATTGCCCGCGCCATCGTTCTCTTCCAACAAGTGCTTGGCCCGCTCAAAGTTCACATTGAAGTTGTAGTCCTTCTTGAGTTCGCTGGCGATGTTAGGCACCTGCTCGATCAGCGACAATTCATACACCGACTGCGCATTGTCCGTCACCGGACCATAAGAATCCACCGCAATCGTCACCGGTCCCATCCCCAGGAAGCCGAAGGCCACCAACCCGAAGGCAAACACCGGCGCCGCGATCATGGTCGCTGCCGCCGCCAATCCCATGGTGCTCATGTAATACCCAATCGACATCAAAAGCACCATCGACAATCCCAAATAGTAGCCACTGAAATTCCCCGCCACAAAGCCCGACAAAATTCCCAGCGACGCCCCGCCTTCCTCCGCCGATTTCACTACCTCCCGCACATGTCGCGACTCGGTGGAAGTAAACACTTTCACCAACTCAGGAATGAGCGCACCCGCCAGCGTCCCGCACGAGATAATCGTCGCCAGCTTCCACCACTGGGTCGTATCGCCGCCAATCTCCGGAACAATCACAGCTGAAACGATGTAAGTCAAAATGATCGAGACCACCGAGGTCACCCAGATCAAAGATGTCAACGGCGACTCGAAATTCATCAGATCCGCATCCGCAAAGCGCGACCGCGCCACCGCGCTGTTGAGGAAGTACGCCGCCGCGCTTGAAACCAGCATCATGATGCGCATAACGAAAATCCACACCAGCAACTGCACCTGCACCGTTGGACTCTTCACGCCCAGCAAAATGAACGTAATCAGCGCCACTCCGGTTACGCCGTAGGTTTCAAAGCCGTCCGCCGAGGGCCCGACCGAGTCGCCCGCGTTATCACCCGTGCAGTCCGCGATCACGCCCGGGTTGCGCGCATCATCTTCTTTGATCTTGAACACGATCTTCATCAGATCCGACCCGATGTCCGCAATCTTGGTGAAGATCCCGCCCGCAATCCGCAGCGCGGCCGCTCCCAGCGATTCGCCAATGGCAAATCCAATAAAGCAAGGTCCGGCGTAATCCCCGGGAATAAACAGTAGGATGAAAAGCATCATCAGCAACTCAACGCTGATCAGCATCATTCCGATGCTCATCCCAGCTTGTAGTGGAATGCTGTAAATCGGATACGGCTTGCCGCGCAACCCGGCGAACGCCGTGCGCGAGTTAGCAAACGTATTCACTCGGATGCCGAACCACGCCACTCCGTAGCTGCCCGCAATTCCCACCAGACTGAACGCCAGAATAATCGGCAGCGTAGTCATGACCGGCTTTCCTGGCACCGGCGACAGCACACCAAAGTAGAGAACGATCACAACTGCAATGAATACCCACAGCAGCAGCAAAAACTTGCCCTGCGTGATCAGGTAGGTCTTGCACGTCTCATAAATCAATTCCGAAACTTCCAGCATGGCTCGATGTACCGGCAGATTCTTGAGTCGCATATAAATCGCCAGCCCAAAGCCCAGGCCAGCAATGCAAAACAGAATTCCGATCATCAACAGGTTGTGCCCATCCATGCCCAGGAATGAAACCGTAGAAAGGTCGGGAAGTTTCAGGCTGGCCTCGCCGCCCACCTCCGGAGCAGGCTGGGCCAAAGCCGCCGACGTGCCTAAAATGACAACCGCAATAATCGATGCCAGGGTAGTCGCCCGCCTCCGGGCGAACCGGCATCCTCGGGACGCAACATTAGCGAGCCAGGTGCGCATAGGAAAGCCTCCACTCATTGAAAACGTTATATAAGGATGATTACGGATTCAGATCCTCGACCGGCAAGGTTTCTCGACGCTCTCTCATCTGAGCGCGGGAGCGCATGGCCGGAGTTCCGAACACGCTTCCACTGTGCAAGACTAGAACAGGGATGCTGAGCTTGGCCGCGTCGGATGTCACTGTGCCGCGGACAGGGAACTACTCTCTCCCAAAACCGATGGCACAAGACCAATTTTTATAACACGTTAGAGATAGCAGGTCAAACCCGGCAGGTTTTAAATTGGGTCCGCATCAATCTGCGGCTACCGGCCAAACACTCCGAAAGCTCCCAGGGTCTACAAGCTTTGCTTCGTCCAACCCGACCCAATGTTATTTGAGAACGCACCCTGCACACCATTGAAGTTGTTGTTCCACACGTCGTACGTATCCTGATGTTGCGGCAAGGGCCGCAGAACCACCCAATACATCGCCCCTTTCTTAACCGTGATTCCCGCGGCAGTGTACCGACTGTACCCCCCTCTCGTCCTTTCGCAACACTGTGAAAGGATTTGCATCTGGAGTGCACCAGAATCGGTATCGATCCGTACCAGCACAGCCGTAATTGATGCCGTTCCCGCGCCATGTGCGGAGATCAAGTGAGGCGAACCTTTACGGGGTTTCCACGAGAGCATTCCGGGCCGGTTTTCTAACGCCGCTGTCGTAGAGTCGCGCCGGGACCCCCTCTTGAGCGTTGGCCGAACCGGACGCGAGGTCGGTCTCTACAAACGGGCTTCGAGACCTTAAGTCTCCAGTTGAACGACCATACTGACTGCGCGGCGTAGGAGGCCGCCAGTATGGCGCATCGGAAGACATCGAAACGCTCCAAGGCAAGAACAATGCTTCGCCTAGCCGATTTAGAGCAGTCGAAGAATGCGGTTCTTCACTCGCCAGCCGCGGCGACCCGCATATTCTCGCAGTTCGACGAGCTGCATTTCTGGATCCTGATTGTTCAGGGTGCTGACTCTGGCGTAGAGTGCGACCTGAGTGATGGGGCGAGTAGGTTCTTGAGCGAAATGGGTGCTAAGTTGATGTCTAGCCATTGTTGCCTCCTGTATAGGCGCCTGCGATCAGCCCCGTGACGATGTTTCAGCGCGGCGGCGCGGAGTTCTAGGCGACCCGCTTGCTGATCGGCGGGGGACATTCACGATGGGGACTTCTTGGGGGACCCTAGATCAAAATTGGCCACAATTGACGGAAGTCGGGCACGAGGAAATTGAGGCGGGAAGGCCGATATTTGCTGGATCCGCAGTAACTCCCAGCAAGTGGCAGTAATGTGGTTCCTGCAACTGTTAACCGGAGGGTTGTAGGTTCGAGTCCTACCTGAGGAGCCATTCTTTCAGTGGCTTACAAAATCTCAAATAGACCTTCGCCGGATTTGAGGCCAATTGGTGACGTGCGATAGGCTCACGACGGGAGCGGGGCGGTCGTCGAACGCACCCCCCAAGCCAATCTGGAAATGGCTCTTTGCGACCGAATACGAAGGGCTTATTCTCGAACTGGTAGGGAATGCTGAAGTGAACTGAAGGTCCTAGAGAGCACGCCCAAGCGCATTTGTACCAGGAGGTCTCGATTGCTTTACAACAAGTGCCTACCCATTGAGCAATCGGCATTGCTTGTCATCGATGCGCAGGACTCGTTCAAAGCCACGCCCCGATGGGAACTGCGTAACAATCGGGATTTCGAAACGAACGTAGCCCGGCTTATCGCAGCCTACCGGGACGCGGGCTTACCGGTTATCTATTTCCTTCATACCGACAACGACCCGGGATTTGAAACTACGAGCAAATATTACAAGCTAATGGACTTCATTGATCCGCGGCCGGACGAACCCGTTCTCCACAAGAACACGCGCAACGTCTTCACCAGCACGCGACTTTCGGAGTTGCTTCTCGAAAAGGGTGTACGCCGTTTGGCAATCACTGGAATTCAGATGGAACAGTGCTGCGAGACCTCTGCCCGGGTTGCCGCGGATCTCGGGTATGCGGTGGATTTCGTCATTGATGGCACCATGACCTTCCCCATCCAGCACCGCGAAAACCCGATGCAGGAACTCGGCGTCGATGCGATCCGAGAACGTACCGAGTATGTTCTCCGGGGCCGCTTTGCGACGATTACCACCGTAGCGGAAATGGAGAAACAGCTCAAAGCAGTAAAGGCGTCAGCTGTAACCGCGAGATAAGGAAATCAGTGATTCGTTGGCAGTCAATTCGATTTCCTGGGACAGGCTATGGCAACCAAAGTAATCGGCGACGAAGCCGTGGCAACCGCGGCAATGCGGCGTCAGCGGGACCGCCGTTTCGACAAGTTCTTCTTCTCCGGCATGGCGGTCGTGATTCTCGCTTCGGTCTTTGTGGGGTTCGCACGCAGCTACTATCTGGCCGGAGTGTTCAAAGCCCCGTTGCCCAACCTGCTCGTTCAGGTCCACGGTGCAGTGTTTTCCTGCTGGATCCTTGTGCTGATCGTGCAAACTTCCCTGGTCGCCGCCGGCCGGGTGGACGTGCATCGCCGCCTCGGAATGCTGGGGTTTGGCCTGGCATGTTTGGTGGTCGTCTCGGGACTGCTGGTGGCCACCGATTGGCAGGTTAGGCACTTTGCCGCTGGCGAAGCGGGAGTGAAAGCGAGAGCTTTTTACACAGTCACTCTCTCGACGATGCTAGCTTTCGCGACGCTGATTTATTTCGCCTTCCGTAACCGCCGCAATCCTGCCGCGCACAAGCGGTTCATCATGATCGCCACGATTGCGATTCTGGATGCGGCCTTTGTGCGCTGGCCTGTTCCCTCCAAGTGGTGGGGGTTGCACGCGGCGGAGCTGCTATGCACTATCCCATTGCTGTTATTGATAATGGGCTATGACTACTGGTCCAGAGGCAGAGTCCATCGCGCCACGATCTGGGCCAGCGTATTCGTGGTCGTGCTGCAGCAGTTGCGGGATCCAATCGGGCGTTCCGCCGCGTGGCAGGCTTTCGCCACCTGGGTGCAGACTCATGCGCGCTCCTTACACATCTAGAAGACAAACTGAGGCCGGACTCCGCAGGCGATCCTTATGCTGATTCTGCTTTATTTCTTGGCTTGCGGTTTATGAGCCGCGTAATCGTTTGCACCCATGAAGTGCAGAGAAACGTATGGCTCGTCGCCTACCACCCAGCTATCGTGGCCGGGCTCAATATAGAAGATGTCGCCCGCCTTCATCTCGATCACCCTGCCATCGTCCATTGCGGCAGTCGCTCGCCCCGAGATGACCATTCCAATATGCTCCACATCGCAGCTCTTTTTCCCCAGGGATCTACCAACGTGGACGGACCATCTCCATCCCGGCGAATACGTAGCCCGGCCAATGGTCATCCCGCCTATGTGGACCAGTTCGAATTTGCCTTTTTCGAAATCCCGCACTTCATCGGGTTGCTCGAAACTTTTCAGAATTACGTTAAGCACGATTGTTCCCCATCACGGCTTTCCAGCTCCGCATATAGAGAAGGTTTAGCCATTCTCCTCTGGATGCGTCAAGCTTCGCAGGCCGCGGAGAAAGGCTCAATGTCCAATGCGTAATTGGCACTAGGGCCCAGGCAGTTCGCCCGTTACACTCACGGGCACGCTTGGAAATACCACAAGGAGTTAGCGCAGAACATGAACTCGACGACCACCACTAGCCAATTGGAACTCACTTTGGATCCGCACGACTGGAACAGTTTGCGAACTCTCGGCCACCGCATGGTAGACGAAATGTTCGCATTCCTGGAAGGTACCCGCTCGCGCCCCGCGTGGCAGCGAGTACCGGATGATGTCCGCGAACACCTTTCCGTACCGGTGCCGTTGGAGCCCCAAGGTGCTGAGGCGGCTTACCGTGATTTTAAGGAGTATGTACTCCCCTATCCACTCGGTATACACCCCCGCTTCTGGGCTTGGGTCCATGGGACCGGAAGTGGCGGCGGAATGCTGGCCGAGATGCTTGCCGGAGCCATGAACACCAGCGTGCACGCAGGGGAACATTCTGCCGTGTACGTTGAGCAGCAAGTGTTGTCATGGCTCAAGCAAGCTTTAGGCTATCCCGCCGAAGCCAGTGGACTGCTGGTCGGCGGTGGGTCCATGGCTAATTTCGTCGGCTTGGCGGTTGCGCGGAATGCGAAAGCCGGATGGGACGTCAAAGAGGAAGGTCTGGGTGGAGCGCACGGTTCCCTGGTGGTGTATTGTTCGTCGGAAACGCACAGCAGCGTGCAAAAAACGGTGGAGGCCTTGGGGTTGGGCAGCCGGAGTCTGCGCTACATCGAAACTGACGAAAATTTCCGCATTCGCATGGGCGCGCTGCAGAACGCGGTGGCGGCTGACCGTCAAGCCGGAAAGGTACCCATCTGCGTTATCGGAAATGCAGGAACGGTGAACTCGGGTGCAATCGACGATCTGTCCGCTCTCGCCGAATTCTGTCTCGCCGAGGATTTATGGTTTCACGTCGACGGCGCCTTCGGAGCCATTGCCGCGATCACGCCCGCATTGCGCCCGTTGTTGAGTGGCATGGAGCGGGCTGACTCGCTGGCCTTTGACCTTCATAAGTGGATGTACATGCCCTACGATGTGGGGTGTGCCCTGGTGCGATGGCCGGAAAAACATCGCAACACATTCGGCTACCAGGCTGCCTACCTTGATTCCCAGAGTAGAGGTCTGACGGCTGGCCCGATTGCGTTCAGCCATTACGGACTGGAACTATCCAGGGGATTTCGCGCCTTGAAAGTATGGTTCTCTCTGAAGGAGCACGGCCTCAAAACGTACCAGGCCCTGGTTGAGCAGAATGTTGAGCAGGCGCGGTACTTAGGGGAACTGATCAATGCCGATTCCCGGCTGGAGTTGCTTGCTCCCATTCCGTTGAACGTTGTGTGTTTCCGCTTCAAGGGTGATATCAAGAAAGAAACCCGATTGCACACTGTGAACAATGAAATTCTGCTGCGCCTGCAGGAATCAGGAGTAGCGGCGCCGTCATCCACCCAGATTGCAGGGCGATTCGCTATCCGGGTTGCCATTTGCAATCATCGCAGCCGGCACGAAGACTTCGAGATCCTCGTGCGCGAAGTGGTTCGCCTGGGCGAGGAAGTAGCGCGGGAAGGTTGAACCCGGGGGCCCGGACGCGCATTCGTTAGTTACAGCACTTCTGCCTGTCAGTCTGACTGTCCCCGGCTGGCTGGCGGTACAATCCCGTTCATCCGCAAATACTCCACCATCTGCCCGTAATGATCAAAGGCGTGGGCGACGCCAAATGTGGCGAGGTGCAGGCGGGACGATTTACTGTTCTCCGCGGTCTCCAACATGTTCTGAGTAGTCAACGTAGCCGCGGCCCTGTGACCCAGGGCAAAAGAATCCTTCAGGAACGCAATGATGTCGGCCTTGGTCTTCAAGTTATCGGGACCGTTGCCGTCGTTTAGGCCTTCCGGCAGCTTATCGCCGGTAAGGTGGGACCATATGAAGTAGTTGGACGTGGCGACGTGCTTAACCTGTAAGGCAAACGTGCGAACACCTTTGAAGTCGTCGCCTGGAATGTTCAAGCTCTCAGGAGAGAAGTTGTATTTATCTCCCGGCATGGCTTCCGCCACTTCCACAATTTGCTTTTCGATGTTGCTGATCTCGCGGTCCACGGCTGAAGCTATAGTTGGTGAAGGCTGCTGCGACGGTTGGGCCTGAGGCGGGCTTGCGGTCGCGCCGCTCTTTGTATCCTGTCCCAACAAGGCCAGGGTAAAGATGAGCACTGCCGACAGCAAGAAGATTCGTATTTGTTTCATTTGAGTGATTCTCCTCAATTTGTTTTACTCGCACTTAGCTTTTTGAGTACTTCCTGCACGTCGCGACGAATCTCACCGCGGTACTGCTCCGTATCGGTCCACGATGATGCTGGCACGGTGTGAGAATCGAGGATGGCCAAAGCTTTTTCGCCATACTGCCGCGCCAGGTCCTTCTGTCCGTCTGCCAAATATGCATCGGCTAGATTGTCGTTTGCGTCGGCCGATTCGGGATAAGCCAGTAGATTGAGCTTGAAAACCTCGACCGCTAACTTCGGCTCGCCTGCGCGCAAGTGGTCTTGGCCAATGATGCTGACGGTAACTTCCGGCCACAGCTGCGCCTGGGGATCTTTCTTCCGAGCTTCCGTCAGTTGCTGCGTGACCTGGGCGACTCCGCCGGGCATCCGAATTTGATTGATAATTGCTCCAGATGCCACGGTGTCCGCGGGCGCGTGACCTGGCGTCTTGATCAGCGTAGTCACAAACCAATCCACGATGATGGGGGGCAGCTCTGGATGTGGTTTGAACATGTCGGTTCCGTGGCCGCCGTTGGCGGGAACTTTGCTGGCATCTGAGGTTTCATACCATATCCAGGGCGCGTCTTGTGCGGCAGAGTAGTGTACGAACTTCTTGCCCGGGTCGGAGGAGGTGATGTAGAGCAATTCCATCGCCTCTTGCGTGGGAGGGTATTCGTCGTCGTCGGCCACGACGAACAGTCCGGGCAGTTGTGACGCCTGCCGCATGAATTCCAGGCCTTCTTGGAGGGCCTCTCCGGAAAGCAAGACCAGCGATTTCACTTCAGCAGAGTGTCGACGCGCTATTTCGACGGATTGGCCAACGCCGAGTTCCCCGGCTCCTCCCACACCGATGACATCGCGCTTGACGCCGGGCTGCGAAACCAAGTATCGAAACGCTGTGTCAATGTCGCTAGGCCGCATCGTGCGTACCTTTGTCCACTCCGCATCCGTCAGCTTGGTAATAGGCGTGCCGCCGCTTTCGCCATATCCGCGCATATCGAGGGTGAGCGTGTTGATTCCAGCCGCCGCCAATTGCGCGGCCACATCATCCCAGGCCTTACGCGTGCGGTTGCTCTGATGCAGCAGCAACACGCCGGGACCGGGCTTGGCCGCGGCAAAGTAGCTGGTCTTCAGGATGGTGCCGTCGGACGCCGTCAGGTCAGCCACACGTGCCGCTGGCTGCGGCGGCGATTGCGCCTGACCCCGCCGCGAATCCGGCGGCACCAGGTTGTTCGCGCGGTAGTACACCACAAGCTGGCCGTAGTGCTCGGCGCTGTGCTCGATGGCGAACATCCAGGTGTAGGAGTTGTGGACCATCCGATTCCCCCACGCATATTTAGTAATTTTGTCCAAGCCGGCGTCGCCCTGCTGCCTTATCAGGTTCGCCCCGTCCGCAACCACCTGCTGCATCAGTTTCACCACGTCGGCTTTTGTTTTATAAACGTCTCGCGACGGGTTGTGCTTATTCTTGCCGAAGTCGGGCCCGATACTTGATGCGGAAGCCGAGCGCATCAGGTCGTAATCGACTGCGGCGACGTGTAGAAGATTTTCTGCAAAGGTGCGCTGGTCTTTCTGCAGCTTGAAATCGTATTTGTCTTCGGGAAAATCCTGTGCCATGGCGACGAGTTTGTTCCCGATCTCGTTCCACATATCCAGCGTCTCGTCGGCTCGGGAACGCGCAGGACGTTGAGCTTGATTCTGCGATTGGCCCTGACAGGACAGACTCGCTCCGACGATGGCAAGCAGAGTAACCGCAACTAGCGCAAGCCTAGACCACTTCGAAGACGGCTTCATCGTAAGTTTCTCCTTCGGATTGGCAATAACCTGCGAAAAACACATCTACGCGAGGCTGAGACGTCCTTATCCCGTGGAAGCTTCGCCGCGGCCCTTCTGCCTGCTGCGAAATCAGTTAGACGTAGCTCTATTGCCAAAGTTTGAGCAAATTTAAAAGCATGAGTAAAAAACGGCAGGCATTAAAAAGCTTGACCCAACATTTTCTGATGAGGCTGTTCTGTTAGACGAAGTCTGGTCCGATGGCGAAACCGGATGTCCGTTAACCAGCAGGCGCAGCCAGATTGTCCGGCCTCTATCTCTTGAGGCGCAGTGCCCAAAACTTACTTAGAATCAAATCGGTCCCCGTGGCTTGGGGGACACGAGATCACCAGAAACTCGACCGGCTCCTGCGATTCGTTTCTTGCCTGATGCTCAGCCGCCGGTTCAACGACAACCGCATGCCCCGCCGGAATCCTGACAGGCGATGATCCTGTTTGTATCGTCAGTTCGCCCCGCAGTACGTAGAAAAGCTGCCTGGATTCGCGATGGTAATGCGTGACCTCGGTTGCGCCTGGGGGCATGCTCTCCTGGATTACGTGAACATTGGCGCTCTTCAAAAGAAACCAGCCGTCGCATTCCTGTCCCCAGATGTAATGCTCAGCTGTGGTTGTCGAAATCAACTGCAGAGGATGTCGTTCTATCATTGTTGCAATTCCTGGCCATCAATCTACACTATGAAATCGGCCGTCCGTCGGCGCGCTCGTAGATCTCGCCAGTGCAGCCCACACTCCAAATAACCACCCTAGATTCGCGAACGAAGGCTTTCAATATCCATTTTGGAATTGGATACTTTGCCCTCACGGGACGCACATTTTCGGAATCCGGTTGGCCGTCACCATACTCTACAAGCGGAGACGTGCCGTATTTTCGATTCTCAAGGTTGACAGGTGGAGGCGAGTGGCAGCATGGCCGTTACTCAGCGGATCAACGGAAATGGATATTCCGACACGCTCTACGTTCGCTTGCAATCTGACCTGGAGAAAGCGATTCGTGAGGGAAAGTTTGTCCTCGGCTCGAAACTGCCGCCGGAACGGCAACTCGCGGAACAGTTGCAGGTAAGCCGGACCACAGTTACGAATGCCTATCGCGAACTGGAGGCGAAGGGGTTGGTTCGCGGATACGTCGGGCGTGGAACCTATGTTTGCGCTCTGCCACAGCCCACTAGCGTTCCCTTTGCGTGGCGGGGGAAAATGTCGACAGCCTCGTTGCGCCTCAGTGGCGTCCCCAGTACGGCAGTGAACCGAAATTCCGTTGACCCAAAGCTGATTTCGTTCGCGTTAGGTTGTCCGGCTCTCGAACATTTTCCGGCCGAAGAGTACCAGCGAATCGCACGGTCTATCCTATGCCGTCGTTCATGTGACGCCATGGGGCTGGGCGCGGTCACCGGACAGCCAGCTCTGCGCCACGCTATCGCCAAAGAACACTCGGTACGTCCCGACCAAGTACTGGTGGTTGCGGGATCACAGCAAGGGTTGGATCTCCTGGCTCGCTGTCTAGTCGATCCCGGAGATCAGGTAATTGTGGACAGGCCAGGCTACTTCATAGGATTTCAAACGTTTCAGGCTGCAGGGGCGCGGCTCATAGGATGGGATGCACTTCGCAGCGACCTGGATGAGCTCGAGAATCTCATTCTCCGGTATAAGCCCAAATTCATCTGCACCACTCCAAGCTTCCAGAATCCGACCGGAAGAACGTTGTCGCTGAACCAACGTAAAGATCTGGTGCAACTCGCAATTCGTTACCGGATTCCACTGATCGAAGATGATCCCTATCGCGACCTGTACTTCGACGCGCCGCCGCCTCCGTCTCTTCACGCCCTAGACGACCGCGGAGTTGTCATCCATCTCAACACGTTCTCCAAGGTGCTGGCGCCAGGCTTGAGATTGGGTTACATCGTTGCTCCCGAGAATGTAGTCGAATTACTTGCGCTGGCGAAAGAACGGGCTGCCATCTTCACGGCGGGATTGGAGCAGTTGGTCGTGGCCGAGATGCTGGGGTCTGGGATAGTCGCGAGTCACGTGCAACAGCTACGCCATGAGCACCGGGTTCGTAGAGATGCGATGGTTTTCGCATTAAGACAGGCTTTTCCAAAAACGAGGCTTACCTTTTCAGCTCCCGGAGGCGGTTTATACCTATGGTGTCAGCTGTCCAATGGCCCGACGGGGATTGAGTTAAACGATCGAGCAATCGCCCAAGGAGTGGTCTTCATGCCTGGTGAGTTCTTCTACCCTGAGGTCGCGGGAGAACGCCGAATTCGTCTCTGTTTTTCGGGATCAACCGTCGCGAAGATACAAGAAGGCGTAGAGCGCTTGAAAAATGCCTTGGCTATAGCGCACTCCTCAAAATCCCTCAAAGACCCTTCGCGGCTCATTCCCCCTCAACGCCAACAAGCCACGAAAGACTCCAGCGTCTGCAGTTCTGAGTGAAAGCCGCGCAGGCCTGACCGCCCTTGAATTGCAGAGAAAATGGTCGGGGAAGGGAAACGGCTTGTGTCAAGGCAGAGTTGCGGCGCGACGAAGTCGGCGTCTCTTCGTTTGCCAGGATAAAGAGTGAATCTACGCCGAAAGACCGAAAGGCTCACTGCGCAACTCTCAGCGTGGCATTCTTACGCTACGCTGCGTCCGCTCACCAGGTTTATGACCAGGACCACCAACGCCACTACCAGCAGCAAGTGGATCAGACTGCCAGCCACGTGAAGACTAAAGCCTAAAAGCCACAGAATCAGGAGCACCACGAAAATCGTCCAAAGCATGTTTATCTCCTCCGCTCATTTATCTAATTTGCGCGTCCGTAACTTGCTTCTTTCTGCCCCACTTGAATTCCTCTGAACGAGTTGCCGCACTCCAGGCAGAATGGCTTGGATCGCGGCGTGATTAACCCGCAGAATGGACACATGCTCGGTGATCCGATACCCCCCGCAGCGAGTTTTTCCTCGCAAAAAGCTGCCTCGCCGAGTCAGCGGCCCAATCAAGCAAGGTCCGAACTCGCATAAGATGCGCCCGAGGCGCTACGCGGTCGTAAAAGATTTGAGGAACTGTATCCCCGTCCGCAACCGGTCGAAGGGGTCGCCGCGTTTGCGCATGTTCGACAGAGCCACGATGACACATCGACCGCGGCAATTCTGTGCAAGATTGATCACCTCACGCACAGTCGGGGACCGTCATAAATCGAGCCACGATTGGGGCCCCGTGACGGTTTCAAGAGCGGGATCCGGTGGGGCCTTGACACAGCGCAACTCGAAATAGATAATTACGACTTATAGTCATTTATGAGTATAGGTCTTAAATGAATACTAGTCACGAATCTCAGCCCCCAGCTCTCATCAATGCGCTTACTGCCGAGAGCCTCCCACACTTGCAAGGCATGGGACGCCGCCAACGTCGCGCCGCCGAAACTCGCGTGCGCCTATTCCGGTGTGCGCTGCAGCTTTTTGCGGAGCGCGGCTTTCCCAATGTCACGGTGGAAGACATCACCGAAGCCGCCGATGTCGGCAAGGGCACCTTCTTCAATTATTTCGAGAGCAAGGATCACGTGCTGGGCGTGATGGCTGAAATTCAGCTGGGCAAAGTAAGAGAAGCTGTGACGATGGCAGAATCCGGTAAGCAGAGCATTCACTCAGTGCTGCGCCGACTGTTCCTTCGTGTCGGAGAGGAACCCGGACGCAGTCCGGACCTCGCCCGCACGCTCATCTCTTCTTTTCTGGCAAGTGTCGCAGTTCGAAAGCTGATCGACCGCAACATGTCCGAAGGCCGCAAGATGGCCGCGCAGGTTGTATCCGTTGGGCAAGAACGCGGCGAGATCGACCCCCGCTTGAAGAAAGAAAAGGTCGCGCTTCAGCTTCAGCAGGCTTTCATGGGCACCCTGCTGCTCTGGTCGCTGCACGGCGAACCTGCGCTGGAAACCAGGCTGGAAGAGAGTTTTCAACACTTTTGGAGGGCAATCGCCATCTCCGGTTAAGAGTAGAAGCGATGAAATGTACTTATCGTGCTGTCGTTATCCTGTTGCTGGCAATCCTGTTCTGCGCTGTAGTCAGCGCAGCCCAGGAAGTAACTCCCTACCGAATCACGTTACGTGACGCTATTCAACGGGCGCTACAGGCCAACCTCAACGTGCTGGTTGCGAACACAAGAGTCGAGGAAGCCGGTGGCACTCGTATACGCCGCCTGTCGGCTGCCCTGCTTCCGCGGGCGCGGGTTGAGAGCTACGCCAACTTCCAGAATCGCTCCCTGGTCGCTTTCGGGATAACGGCCCCTGGCTTTCCCGCAGTGATTGGACCGTTTTCCAATTACGATTTTCGTCTTTACGCGGACCAGAACATCCTCGATCTGCAGAGTTATCGCGGCTGGAAAGCCAGCGAACGCGCCCTGGATGCGAGCAAA
>Ga0074044_10002578_pt1 | contig 15775 bp, 11 predicted proteins | sample BogForMeECP23OM1_FD_94443 | JGI IMG/M metagenome (GOLD analysis project Ga0074044, IMG submission 94443) | Bog forest soil microbial communities from Calvert Island, British Columbia, Canada - Bog Forest MetaG ECP23OM1 | ecosystem: Environmental > Terrestrial > Soil > Wetlands ...
CGAGATGGCGAAGAAGTATTACGACACGTCGCGCCCGGCCTATTGCGCCCAGCACGGCTTCGTCGACGAGATCGTCGATCTCAAGTCGCTGCGTGCCTATCTCAAGGGCTTCGCTGGTGCGGTGTATCAGAATCCGATCTCGATCTGCCCGCGCCACCAGATGCTGACGCCGCGGATCATTCGGGGGTGAATTGCCACGAAATTCCAACATTGTCCCTTGCACACCGAAAGCTAAAGCGGCGTGATGTGGAGTGCGGGTGCGTGTGACCAAGGTCGATCAGCGGTGCTTGGCCTACAACAGGAGAGGGTTCGATGAGCGAGGAAATTACCGCCCCGGTGTCGGGGAATGTCTGGAAAATTCTCGTGAAGGTCGGCGATAGCGTGCAATGCGAGGATGAGCTCATGATCCTCGAAGCCCTGAAGATGGAAAATCTCATCTACACCCCGGTCGACGGGAAAATCGCCGCGATCAAGGTCGCTGTGGGCGATCATGTGGAAGCCAATCAGGTGTTGATGGTGATCGAGTAGCAGACCCCGAAGGGGGAGAAATGGATGGGGGCGCGACATTGCCAAGAAGCCCGCCGCCTTCCAATCGGCACGCCAGCCTGCATGAGCCACGTCGCGGCCGTGTGGCGAAGGCTTAAGGAGCGCCCTCGCCAAGGCCAGTTGGGATGGCGCAAGAACGAGAGGACCCGGTTACTCGGGAATGCGTTCTTTCGACAGGGCGGTGGTGATGTCTTCCCGAAGTCGTTGAAGGTCCTCGCGCGTCATGCAAAACTCAAATATCCGGGTATCGGCAGCGTCTACGGCTCGTTCTATGACACGGAGGATCGCCGCTTCTGAATCGTCGTTTTTAGTTTGCACCGTCACCGACTGAGGAAAAACAAGAAATCCACTCATATGACCCGCTCCGATTGTTAAACTCATGCCGATAGACTTTGGCGGCCTTCCCCGAGGCTCGTGTTGGGTGTGTCGATCCGATCGGAAATGCTCGTTCAGAGCGCTCTCAAGTTCTTATTCTAAATTTCCTCCATGACGCCCAGCTTTTCTCCCAACCATCTGGTGGTTGGCGCTTGTATCACGATGGTCATAAGAATTGCGAGGAAAGTAACAGAAGCAATGAGGTCAGCCCCAGGTACCTTCACCCCGCGAATTGCTCAGCGTGAGACCTTCAAGTTCGACCCAGATCGGACGATATAGACAGCGGAAACATTAGACCTGGCAGATATAGCTTACGGTTCTGATGCGTCGTTCAGTGATGTTTCGAACCTGATTGCGCGCCATGATGGGAAAATCGTCGCCAAGAAAGCTTTGCCATCTTACAGGCGCTGTGCCGGTCTGTTCCATACGCAGGATCATAGCTTCAAAAAACTTCTGGCTCTCTTCCGTAGAATCCTGCACGGCCCGGATGTTAAAACCGGCATCATGTAGCAGCGACATCATTTGGTTTGGCGTCACCAGATAGTTGATCGACCGGTCGCGCGCCCAAGGGACCGGGAACACCACCTCGCCACCCTCGCCCTGAAGCACGTCATAAATGGCGAAAATGCCACCCGGTTTCACCACCCGCCGAGCCTCTGCATACATTTGGCCCTTTGCCGGAATGTTCATCGCGACATGAATTGTCATCGCGGCATCGAATTGATTGTCTGCAAATGGCAAGTCAGTGGCGTCGGCTTGTTGAAAGACAACTCGTCTGCCAAGGCCAACCCAATTGGACATAGCCGTGGCTGCCTCGCAAAATGACGGGGTAAGATCGATGCCGGTCACGTGACAGCCGTGCTCCTCTGCGAGCGTTCTTGCAGGTCCGCCCAGACCACTACCGATGTCAAGGACGCGGGAATCCTCACCCAGATTCATCTGCTGGGCTAGTTCCAAGGTCGCCTTGCGCCCTCGGATATGAATCTCATCGAAGCGAACCAAATCACTTGTGCGCAATGCGGCCAGTTCTTTGCCTGCGCTCCGCAGGTTTTCAGCAATCACGTCAACGAGGCTGGCACCGCCGCTGTAATGCGCTGTCACTGGATCAGTCATCTTTTTTCCTTTGGGACCTGGCCGACCCGCTCCCCGCTTTGGCACAATATAACATGGGCGTAGATCGCGCCGCCATGTGGAGGTCTGTCCGTTCGGTCAATGTCCGGAAGTTGAGCATCGAAGCTTGTGCAGCCGTCAGGCCTTCGGTAGCAAACAGCGGTTCCTCATCAACATCGGCCAGGAGAAGCGCGAGCCGCGGCGATATCGGATAGTAGATCGAGAGCGCTTCAGTCGGATGCGGCCGGGCTCCTTTCAGATTGATCGCCGGCTGATCCGCAGTGATGAACGGCACTTCCGTGCGGTTAGCGGCTCGACTCTCTACTACCATGCGCGAGCAAAGAAACAGGGCGGCCCCGCAACACACGGAACCGCCCTATTTCCTGCGCAGCCCGTGAGGCGGATTAGCCGAAGGCGTAATCCGCCATCTCTTTCCATTCGCGGCCGAAGCGGCGGACTACGCCTGCCGCGAACCCGCCCCACGAGAAGTGGTCATTTTCCTTCACCGAACTTGCCTGTCGGCTCGACCTCGCAATTGGCACATAATGGAAGCTGGGGCAGTCGTTTTGTGCCCTCTCCCCCTGCGGGCCTTGCGGGAGAGGGCACAGCTTCCGCCGGCCGACTCACGCCACGCGGATGACGATTTTGCCGAAATGGGCGCCCGCGGCCATGTGCTTGTAGGCCGCCGGTGCCTCGTCGAAGCCGAACACCCGATCGATCACCGGCTTGATCCGGTTTGCGGTGATGGCGGCATTCATCGCCTCGAACATTTCCGTCGAGCCGACGGAAATACCCTGCACGTTGGCGCGCCTGGAAAAGATCAGTCCGGGATTGAGTTCGGTCGCGCCGCCGCTCAATCCGCCGATCATCGTAATCTTGCCGCCGGTTCGGATCGCGCCGAACGAGCGTGTCAGCGTGCTCGCCCCGCCGACCTCGACCACATGATCGACGCCGCGCCCGCCGGTGAACTCGACCGCCGCTTTGTCCCATTCCGGCGTGGTCTTGTAATTGATGGCGCAGGCCGCGCCGAGCGCTTTGGCGCGCTTGAGCTTGTCGTCGCTCGATGAAGTGATGACCGCCGTAATGCCCATCGCTTGGGCGAACTGCAGCCCGAAGATCGAGACGCCGCCGGTGCCCTGGAGCAGCACCGTCTGCCCCGCGATCAGGCGAGCATGCTGCATCATGGCGTGCCACACGGTCACGCCCGCGCAGGGCAGCGTCGCGCCCTCCTCGAGGGACAGATGCGCCGGGACTTTGACGACGCCCTCTTCTTCCAGCACGGCATATTCGGCCAGCATGCCGTCGATGGCGCCGCCGAGCGCCGACGCGTGCGCGTGCGGGCTCGGCTCGCCGCCCGACCAGCGCTGGAAGAAGCAGCCGGCGACCTTGTCGCCGACCTTGGCACGCGTGACACCGGGGCCGGTTTCGACCACCTCGCCCGCCCCATCGGAGAGCGGGATGAGATTGTCGCGCACCGGCATGCGGTAGGTGCCGCGCACAATGCCGAGATCGCGGAAGTTGAGCGAACAGGCGCCGACCTTGACGAGAACCTGGCGGTGCAGCGGCTTCGGCTCCGGCAGGTCGACGCGCGCGAGCGCCTCGATTCCGGCGCCGCCTTTGGGCAATTGATAGGCACGCATTCGTTATCCTCCCGATGGCTTCTTTGACTTGATCGATGTGGCTGCGGCGCTCACCCGACCGGCGTCACGCTGACCGACACGCCCATGCGCTGGCGGCCCGACCCCAGGATGACGCCGTCCACCGGTGCGACATCGGTATAGTCGCGGCCGATCGCCAACACCACGTGCTCCTCGGCGGCAAGCACCGCGTTGGTGGGATCGAGCCCGATCCACCCCCACCCTTCCCTCCCCCGCGTGCGGGGGAGGGAAGGGTGGGGGCCGCCGCACCACAGCAGCACCCAGGCGTGCATGGCTTCGGTGCCTTGCAGTCGTGTTGGGTCCCTTGGCGGCGCGGAGCGCAAATAGCCGCTGACATAAAGGGCCGGCAGCCCGATGCCGCGCAGCCCGGATATCATAATGTGCGCGAAATCCTGACAGACGCCGCGACGCAGTGCGAACGACATCGGCGGCGTGGTGGTGACCGTGGTGGCGCCGATTTCGTAGACGATGTCGGATTTCAAGCGGCTGATAAGCTCGATCGCGGCGTCGAGCACGGCGCGGCCGGGCGGAAAACTCTCGCGCGTGTAGTCGCGGATTTCGGGGTCAAGCGAAACCATGCGGCTCGGAAACAAAAAATGCGCCGGCGACAACGGACCGATGTCGCTTGTCGCGAACGCCTCTTCGCGGACCGTTTCCCAGGCGGGCGTCGACAGCGGCGCTGCCCCCTCCCTACCCTCCCCCGCTTGCGGGGGAGGGTAGGGAGGGGGATCCACGGCGACGCGCGCCGTCAATTTGACCGTGAGCGTGTCGTGCGGCTCTTCGATCTCGATCCAGGTGAGGCGGTTGCCAAAGAAATCCTGGCCCTCGCGCCGGTGTGTGGGTTCGGGCACGATCTGCAACGCGGCAACATGCACGCGCTGTCCGTCGCGATGGACCGGCGTCAGGCGCAGGACGTGGCGCGCGTGCGCGACGGGCGATGCATAACTACATGTCGTCGTTTGTCGGACGTCATAGATCACGCGAGCGCCTCCCAAACGGAACCGGACCGCTCGTTATTGGTGAGATAGGCCGAACTTACCGCATCCGACAGCTTCATGAGCGATTGTTCGATGTCGACGATCAACGCGTCATCGATGTTGGCTGCATCGGCAGTGCGCAAGCCGGTTGCGATCGAGGCCGCGATTTGCTGCACCGGCGACAGGCGGCCCGTGGAATTTTGCCTCGGTAAGGCGCCGAGATGCGTCTCGATGCGGTCGAGCTGAAACACGACCGATCGGGGATTGTTCGGATCGAGCATGACGAGGTCGATAACCGGTGCAAGCGCCGCGATCATCACATAGCGCTGCCGATAGGTGATCTGGCTGTCGACAAGTTCCAGGAGCACATCGAGTTTGCCGTCCGGCGCGCCTGTTTGCGCAAAGCAACGTACCAGACGGCATGTCAGCAGCGCGCGCTCGATGCGGCGGCCGAGTTCGAGAAACCGCCAGCCCGCGAGCCGGGTCATGTTCTCCTGCGCGAGACCCGACAATGACGAAATGATACGCAAAGCCGCTTCGACCCGCTCGGTAATCGCGCTTTCGGCAGGCCCCATCGGCAGCGGCGCGGCGATCATCGTGGCGAGATCGTTGATCGCCCGCCAGGCATCCGGTGAAAACCGGTCGCGGATGACGGAGGCCGCCGACCGCGCAGCGCCGACGAGGTGAGGCAGCGCGCCTGCCGGATCTCCCCGCGTGAGGACCGCGCGCGCGGTGAATGCGGCCGGCGCCTCCCCCTCCCGACCCTCCCCGGGGGATGGTAGGGAGGGGGGCGGGATCGCGTTCCAGACGCCGAGCAGTAAGCCGATATTGGCAATGACCGGCGCGGCCGCATCGTCGGCCTCCGCGCTACGATTGATCATGGCGCGCACGAGCCGCAGCGTCGCCTCCGCGCGTTCCACGTAGCGGCCGACCCAAAACAGGTTGTCCGCGGCGCGGCTCGGTAAGAGGCCGGTCGCGCGCTGGACCTGCATCCGCTCCGGCGTCGGTAATAGCGTCGTCTCTCCGACTGGACCGTGCGTCAGCACCCAGGCATCGGCCGTCGCGGCGCCTCGCTGCAAACTCACCGCCCGCGCATCGGCGTTCTCCGCGATGCGCACGAAACCACCGGGCATGACCTGCCATCGCTCGCCGACCTTGGCCAAAAACAGCCGTAACGTGAACGGTCGCGGCCGCAACTGCCCGTCACGCCAGACCGGCATGCTCGACAGCGTCACAGCCTCTTGCACCACGTAGTCGATGCCGCGATCGCGGATCGACTGTATGAGTTTTTGGCGCTGCGCGTCGTCGAGCTTGGCGCCCAGGATTTCACTGCCGAGCCGCCCGTCGGCGAACGATTCCGTGAACGCCGCCGCGATGACCATGCTGTCGAGCTTTTCGATCATTTCCTCGCGCATGTCGGCGCGGCCGAGCCACCATGTCGCGACATTCGGCATCGCGAGTTCGGCACCGAGCACGATCGGCGCCAGCGCCGGCAGGAACGCCAACATCGCGCGCGCCTCGACCAGTCCGGCGCCGAGCGAATTGACGATGACGATCTTACCGTCGCGCACGGCTTGCAGCAGGCCCGCAACACCGAGGCGCGAAGCGGCATTGAGTTCGAGCGGATCGGCAAAATCGGCATCGACCCGACGCAGCAGCACCTCGGTGCGCCGCAGGCCCGAGACCGTGCGGATGAAGACGCCATCGTCCCGCACGATCAGATCCTCGCCCTCGACCAACAGCAGCCCGAGATAGCGGGCGAGATAGGCATGTTCAAAATAGGTTTCGTTCATCGGCCCGGGCGTGAGCAGGCAGATGCGAGCGTCGTCCTGGCGATTAAGCGCGGCAAGCTCGGCCTGAAAAGCCTGGAAGAACGGTGCAACACGTTCGACACGCGTAGTGCGATAGATATCGGGGATGGCGCGGGAGAGCGCGAGCCGGTTCTCGATGGCGTAGCCGGCGCCCGACGGCGCCTGGGCGCGATCGTTGAGCACCCACCAGCGCCCGTCCGCGCCGCGCCCGATGTCGACGGCATAAAAGCGCAAGTGTGCGCCGGCTGGCGGCGCAATGCCGACAAGCGGACGCAAGAATTCGGGATTGCCGGCGATCAGAGCCGCCGGCAGGCGGCCCTCGCCCGTCAGCGCCGTCGGACCGTAGGCGTCCGCGAGGACCGCTTCCAGCAGCGCGGCGCGCTGGACGAGGCCGGCCTCCAGTTGCTTCCATTCGGAGGGCTCGATGAGGAGCGGGACGTGACTGAGCGGCCATGGCCGCTCGATTCCAGCCGCATCCTCATAGACGCGATAGAAAACTCCGGAATCGCGAAGATAGCGGTCGGCCGCTGCGAACCGGCGATTGATTTCGTCGCTGCCCAGCGCCGCCAGCTTCGCGAGGAACGGCTGCCAATGCGCGCGCACCCGCCCGTCGCCGTCCATCATCTCGTCGAAAATACCGGGAAGCGGCCGGTAGCCGGCAACGAATTGTTGCAGGCTTGCGTTCGGTTGTTCGACAATGGTCTCGAGCTGGGCTGCCATGGCGGGATTTTTTAGACCGGGCGCCGGAGATCGAGCGTGATCGGGTACTCGAGGGAGGATTCAAGCGGTGGAACTTCGATCAGCCCGCCGGTATAGCCATGATCCTGGAAGCGGGCGCGGCGGCGCGCTTCCGCTTCGTAGGAATTGACCGGGAAGGTCTCGTAATTGCGTCCGCCGGGATGCGCCACGTGGTAGACGCAGCCGCCCAGCGATCGCCGGCTCCAGGTATCGACGATGTCGAACGTCAGCGGCGCATGAACGCCGACGGTCGGATGCAAGGACGCCGCCAGATCCCACGCCTTGAAACGCACACCGGCGACGAATTCGCCGGACTGGCCGGTGGAGGTCAGCGGCAGTCGCCGGCCGTTGCAAGTCACGACGTAACGGCTTTCGTTCAAGCCGGCGACCTTGACCTGCAGCCGCTCGACCGAAGAGTCGACGAAGCGCGCGGTGCCGCCGGGAATTCCTTCTTCGCCCAGCACATACCAGGGCTCGATCGCCTGGCGCAGCTCGAGATCGACATCGCCACGATGCACGGTGCCGCACAGCGGGAAACGGAATTGCCGTTGCGCCTCGAACCAGGTCGGATCGAACGCGTAACCCGCCCGCCTCAAGTCGTCCAAGATTTCGAGGAAATCCGCCCATACGAAATGTTCGAGCATGTAGCGGTCGTGCAGCGCCGTGCCCCAGCGCACCGGCGCGCCGTCGAGCGGCTCGCGCCAGAACCAAGCGACGAGCGCGCGCAGCAAAAGTTGCTGGGCGAGGCTCATGCGCGCATCCGGCGGCATTTCGAACGAGCGGAATTCGACGAGACCGAGCCGGCCGGTCGGAGCGTCCGGTGAAAACAGCTTGTCGATGCAGATCTCGGTGCGATGCGTATTGCCGGTGATATCGACCAGGATGTTGCGAAACAGGCGATCGACAAGCCACGGCGGCGACGGCTCGTTCAGCGCCGGCACTTTGGCGAGCGCGATTTCAAGCTCGTAGAGCAGGTCCTGACGCGCCTCGTCGAGGCGCGGCGCCTGGCTCGTCGATCCGATGAACAATCCGGAAAACAGATAGGAGAGCGACGGCCGCCGCTGCCAATACAGCACCAGGCTCTTGAGCAGATCGGGGCGGCGCAGGAACGGGCTGTCGGCGGCGCTCAATCCGCCGAGCACGACATGATTGCCGCCGCCGGTCCCGGTATGCCGGCCGTCGAGCATGAATTTGTCGGTGCCGAGCCGCGAGAGGTGAGCGTCCTCGTAGAGTGCGCGCGTGATCGCGACGGCATCGCGCCACGACGCCGCCGGCTGGATGTTGACCTCGATGACGCCGGGATCGGGCGTCACCTTGAGGACATTGAGCCGCGGGTCGGGCGGCGGCGCATAGCCTTCGACGTGGACCGGCAGGCCGAGCTCGGCGGCGGTCGATTCGACCGTTGCGAGAAGCTCCAGATAATGCGCGAGCGTTTCGGTCGGCGGCATGAAGACGCATAGCCGTCCGTCGCGCACCTCAACCGTCAGAGCCGTGCGTACCGGGACACCGCCGCCGTCTGCATCGCCGGGCGCACCCGGCGCATGCTGCATGAGGAGGGCCTCCGGAGCGAGCGGCGGCGCCGCCGCATCCCTGGCCAAATTGCCGGAAACTCGGGCCATGAGCGGGTGTGTCAGACGAGGATCGGGCAACGGCCGACGTTCGGCAAATGGATCGGCCGGCACGAGATGCGGATAGTCGATAGGATCAACATGGGGCAGCGATTGCAGCGGCAGCCGGAAACCGAGCGCCGAATCTCCCGGGATCAGGAACAGCCGGTCGCGCCGCGTTTTCCACAATTCGCTCAACCATCCCGGCTTCGCTTGCGCCGTCCAGCGTTGCAACGGCAAAACAAAACCTGCCGGTTGCCCGAGATCAGAGTCGAACAAGCGGACGATGCGCGCGCGCTCAAAGGGGTCGTCAATCTGGGGATCGCTCGGATCGACGTTCTCCGGGATCAGACCTTGCTTGATCATCCGGTCGGCCGGGTCCTCGTAAGCGGGCTGCACGTAATCCGCCATGATTCCCAGGCGCGCGGCAATCCCCTCCGCGAATCGTCGTGCATCATCGGGCGAAGGCTTCCGCGCGGCCGCTTCGCGCGCGATCAGGTCGTCATCGCGCCAGATCGGCACGCCATCGCGACGCCAGAACAGCGAAAATGCCCAGCGCGGGATCGGCTCGCCGGGATACCACTTGCCTTGGCCGTAATGGAGAAGGCCGCCGGGCGCGAAGCGGTCGCGCAGGCGCCGGATCAGATCGTCGGCGCGCACGCGCTTCGTCGGACCGTGCGCGTCGGTATTCCATTCCGCCGATTGATAGTCGTCGACCGACACGAAAGTCGGCTCGCCACCCATCGTCAGCCGCGCGTCGGATGCCGCTAGATCGGCGTCCACTTTTTCGCCGAGCGCATCGAGCGCCGCCCAGGCCTCCTCGGAGAATGGTGCGGTCACGCGCGGCCGCTCGGCAATGCGCTTGACGCTCATTTCGTACGCGAAGCCGACCTCGCATGGCTCGACGACGCCGCTGATCGGCGCGGCCGAGCGGAAATGCGGCGTCGCGGCGATCGGCAGGTGGCCTTCCCCGCATAACAATCCGGACGTCGCGTCGAGTCCGATCCAGCCGGCGCCCGGCAGATACACTTCGGTCCAGGCGTGCAGGTCGGTGAAGTCGAAGTCGGTGCCGGCGGCGCCTTCGAGCGGCTTCACGTCCGGCCGGAGCTGGATGAGATAGCCGGACACGAAGCGGGCCGGCAGTCCGATGTGACGCAGGATTTGCACGAGCAGCCACGCCGTATCGCGACACGAGCCAGCGCCGGCGGCCAGCGTCTCCTCGGGCGTCTGTACGCCCGGCTCCATGCGAATGAGGTAGCGGATCATGCGCTGCAGTCGCTGATTGAGCGCGACAAGAAAATCGACGGTGTTGCACGCCTCGCGCGAAATCGACTGAACAAACTCTTTCAGGCGCGGGCCCGCCGGCTCCGGCTCGACAAAGGCCGCGAGGTCGTCGCGCAGTTCCGGCGCGAAGTGGAACGGCCAGGTCTCCGCGTTCGGCTCGACGAAAAAGTCGAACGGATTGATGACCTCGAGATCGGCGAGAAGATCGACATTGATGGAAAATTCAGTCGTCTTCTCCGGAAATACGAAACGCGCGAGCCAATTGCCGTGCGGATCCTGCTGCCAGTTCACGAAGTGCTGTGCCGGCTTCACCGTGAGCGAGTAGCTCGGAATGCGGGTGCGGCAGTGCGGTGCCGGCCGTAGCCGCACGATCTGCGGTCCCAGGCTGACCGACCGGTCGTAAGTGTAGCGGGTAGCGTGGTGAAGCCCGACGAGGATCGACATGCTGTTACGCTTTTACGCCTGGATTTGCCCGATAAGCATTCAATTTCCATGCAATTTCCGGGCCGCCGTCAATCCATTTCTGGGACTGGCACCACCCTGCAGCCGATCGAGACAGAGACCCGTCCGACGCAGACCGGGCCGAACACTCATCGGCATCGGCACCCGAGCCTGCGCGATGGTTGAGCCTATCAGCGGCCTGGAGATATTCCGAGCAGGGGTCCCGGAACATGCCGCAACTTGGCATAAAGCTTCAAGCTTAAATGTTTAAGCTTGAAATATATCGGGCGCAGTGCCATCATCGCCCTGCCTTGAGCAGGAAGGCGGCACCGCATGAAGATTGCTTGCCTCGGCGGCGGCCCGGCGGGCCTTTATTTCGCCATCAGCATGAAGCTGCGCAACGCCGCGCACGACATCACCGTATTCGAGCGCAATCGCCCAGACGACACCTTCGGCTGGGGCGTGGTGCTGTCCGACGAAACTTTTGAAAACATCGCCGCCAACGATCCGGTCAGCGCCGGCGCCATCCGCCCGCACTTCGCCTATTGGGACGATATCGCGGTGCATTATCGCGGCCGGAAGATCGTCTCCACTGGCCACGGCTTTTCCGGCATCGCGCGCAAGAAGCTTTTGCAGTTGTTGCAGCAGCGCGCGCGCGGGCTCGGCGTCGAACTGCGCTTCGAGACCGAGATCGCAAGCGCCGCGGAGTTGGCGAAAACCTCCGATCTTGTCGTCGCCGCGGACGGGCTGAATTCACGGACGCGCAGCGAATTTGCGGAGCATTTCAAGCCCGCGATCGACACCCGCAAGAACAAGTTCGTCTGGCTCGGCACGCATCAGAAATTCGACGATGCCTTCACCTTCATCTTCGAGGAAACCGAGCAGGGCTGGATCTGGGCGCACGCCTATCAGTTCGATTCCGACACCGCGACCTTCATCGTCGAGTGCTCGAACGAGACGTGGCAAAAATTCGGCTTCGGCACGATGAGCCAGGAAGAAAACTGCCGCGCCTGCGAGAAAATCTTCGTCAAATATCTCGACGGCCATCGTCTGATGACGAATGCGGCGCATCTGCGCGGCTCGGCGTGGCTGAATTTTCCGCGCGTGCTTTGCGAGAAGTGGTCGTACCAGAACATCGTGCTGATGGGTGACGCCGCAGCCACGGCGCATTTCTCCGTCGGTTCGGGGACGAAGCTCGCCATGGAGAGCGCGATCTCCATGGCGAACTATCTCCGCACCGAGCCGACCATGCAGGCGGCGTTTGCGAAATACGAGGATGCCCGCCGCACCGAAGTCTTACGCCTGCAATCGGCGGCGCGAAATTCGCTGGAATGGTTCGAGGACGTCGAGCGCTATCTGCATCTCGATCCGGTGCAGTTCAACTATTCGCTGCTCACGCGCTCGCAACGCATCAGCCACGAGAACTTGCGGCTGCGCGACAAGAACTGGCTCGAGGGCGCGGAGGCTTGGTTCCAGCGCCTGGCCGGCGCCGGCGGCAATAAAGCCCGCCGGCCGATGTTCGCGCCGTTCAAGCTCCGCGATATGCGGCTCAAGAACCGCGTCGTGGTCTCGCCGATGGCGCAATACAAGGCGGTCGACGGCTGTCCGACCGATTGGCACCTCGTTCACTATGGCGAGCGTGCCAAGGGCGGCGCCGGTCTCGTCTGCATCGAGATGACTTGCGTCAGTCCGGAAGGCCGCATCACGCCCGGCTGCACCGGCCTGTACGCGGGCGAGCACGAGACCGCGTGGAAACGCATCGTCGATTTCATCCATGCCGAAACCGACGCGAAAATCTGCTGTCAGCTCGGCCATTCGGGCGCCAAGGGCTCGACGCAACTCGGCTGGGAGGAAATGGATGCGCCGCTGAAAAGCGGCAACTGGCCGGTGTTGTCGGCGTCGGCCACCGCCTGGTCGGAACGCAACCAGCGCGCCCGCGCAATGAATCGCGCCGACTTGGATCGCGTTCGGGAGCAATTTGTTGCTGCAGCAAAAATGGCGGCTCGCGCCAACTTCGACATGCTCGAAATCCACTGCGCGCACGGCTATCTCCTCTCCTCCTTCATTACGCCGCTGACCAACTGGCGCACCGATGAATACGGCGGTTCGCTCGAGAACCGCATGCGCTATCCGCTGGAAATCTTCCACGCCGTGCGCGCGGTGTGGCCGGCGGAAAAACCGATTTCGGTGCGTATTTCCGCCAATGACTGGGTCGGCGCGGAAGGCATCGAGCCGCGCGACGCGGTCGCGATCAGCCGTATGCTACAGGAGGCCGGCGTCGATATCTGCGACGTGTCCGCAGGCCAGACTTCGATCAACGCGCATCCGGTCTATGGCCGCATGTTCCAGACGCCGTTCTCCGACCGCATTCGTAACGAGACCGGCATGGCGACGATGGCGGTCGGCAACATTTTCGAACCGGACCATGTCAACTCGATCCTGATGGCCGGCCGTGCCGACCTCGTGTGCCTGGCACGGCCGCACCTTGCCGATCCGTACTGGACGCTGCACGCCGCCGCGCGGCTCGGCGACCGCGGCGAGAGCTGGCCTCAGCCCTACTACGCCGGCCGTGATCAGCTCTATCGGCTCTCCGGCAGCGGCGAGCCGGGGGCGACGGCGGTGTGACCATGAGCCTCGCCGGTAAACATGCGCTTGTGACCGGCGGCGGCGGCAGCGGCGCCGCCATCACCGGCCAGGCGACCTCGGTGTCCGGAGCCGAAACATGGTGAGCGCGCCGCGGCCCGCCGCACGCCAAGACAGCGACAGCAAGGCGCGCCTGCGCCTGTGGATCAGGCTTATCCGCACCAGCCGGCTGATCGAAGGTGTGGCGCGCAAGCGGCTGAAATCGCAATTCAATGCGACGCTGCCGCGCTTCGACGTGATGGCGGCGCTTTATCGCAAGCCCGACGGCATGTTGATGAGCGAGATTTCACGCTTCCTCATGGTGTCGAATGGCAATGTCACCGGCATCGTTGACCGGCTCGTGTCCGATTGCTTCGTCGCACGCTCGCAGCGCGACGGCGACCGCCGCACCTCCTTCATCAGTCTCACCCGCAAAGGCCGCGCCGCGTTCTCGGCCATGGCGGCCGCGCACGAGCGCTGGGTCGACGAACTCCTCGGCGGCCTCACGGTGCGCGATGCCGAGCAAATGTCGGCAAAGTTGAAGTCGTTCAGGAGCGACTGGGAGGGCGAAGCGTGACCGCAATGGCCGCCTGGCATCCCGCGCATTTTCTCTGGCGCATGGACGGTGCTTTCGCCGGCATCCAGTTGGACCGGCCGGACCGCAAGAATCCCCTCACCTTCGACTCCTGCGAGGAGTATGATCATGGCTATGCAATTGCTTGGCCGCACCGCACACATCGACACATTCACCCGCGACAATCTTCCGCCATCGCAGCAATGGCCAAAAATTCCGCTCGACGGCTTCGAATACCCCGAGGAACTCAACGCCGGGGTCGAGTTGACGGACCGCATGGTGACGCGCGGCTTCGGCGATCATATCGCGCTGATCGGCAACGGCCGCCGGCGCACCTACAAGGAGCTTTCCGACTGGACCAACCGTATCGCCCGCGCGCTAGTCGAGGATTTCGGCATCAAGCCCGGCAACCGCATTCTCGTGCGAGCGGCCAACAATCCAGCGATGGTCGCGTGCTGGCTGGCGGCGACCAAGGCCGGCGCCGTCGTCGTCAACACCATGCCGCTGTTGCGCGCCGGCGAGCTCGGCCAGATCGTCGACAAGGCCGAAGTCGCGCTGGCGCTCTGCGACACCAGGCTGATGGACGAGCTCGTCACCTGCGCCAAATCGAGCAAGTTTCTCAAGCAGGTGATCGGCTTCGACGGCACCGCCAATCATGACGCGGAGCTTGACCGCATCGCGCTGAGCAAAGCAGTGACGTTCGACGCGGTGAAGACCGGTCGCGACGACGTTGCGCTGTTGGGCTTCACCTCCGGCACGACCGGCGAGCCCAAGGCGACCATGCACTTTCATCGCGATCTGCTGATCATCGCCGACGGCTATGCCAAGGAAATCCTCGAAGTGACGCCCGACGACGTGTTCGTCGGCTCGCCGCCGCTTGCCTTCACCTTCGGCCTCGGCGGGCTTGCGATTTTCCCGTTGCGCTTCGGCGCGACCGCGACCCTTCTGGAAAACGCCTCGCCGGCCAACATGATCGAGATCATCGAAGCCTATAAGGCGACGATCTCGTTCACGGCTCCCACGGCTTACCGCGCGATGCTTGCGGCCATGCACGAGGGCGCGAATTTGTCTTCGTTGCGCATCGCCGTATCGGCCGGCGAGACATTGCCGGCTCCGGTGTTCAAGGATTGGATCGCTAAAACCGGCAAACCCATTCTCGACGGCATCGGCTCGACGGAAATGCTGCACATTTTTATCTCCAACAGGCTCGGCGATGCCGCACCGGCCTGTACCGGCAAGCCGGTCATCGGTTATCAGGCCAAAATCGTCGACGACGACATGAAAGAGAAACCCCGCGGCGAAGTTGGCAAGCTTGCCGTCCGCGGTCCGACCGGCTGCCGCTATCTCGCCGACAACAGGCAAGGCACATACGTTCGCGATGGCTGGAATCTGACGGGCGATGCGTTTTCGCAGGATGAGAACGGCTACTTCCATTTCACCGCCCGAAACGACGATATGATCATCTCGTCGGGCTACAACATCGCCGGGCCCGAGGTGGAAGCAGCGCTGCTGTCTCACCCCGATGTCCAGGAATGCGCCGTGATCGGCGTGCCGGACGAGGAGCGCGGCCAACTCGTCCAGGCCCATATCGTGCTTAAGGATGGCGTCATCGCCGGCGCCGCGACCGCCAAGCGCTTGCAGGATCACGTCAAGGCGACAATCGCACCCTTCAAATACCCGCGGTCGGTGAAATTCATCGACGCGTTGCCAAAGACGCAGACCGGAAAAATTCAGCGCTTCCGCCTGCGGCCGGGCGCGTGATGGGAAAGCACCTTCCGGTCATGACGCTCGTTCTAGTCGTGGCGCTGGTGGAGAACCAAGCCAAGGTCGAAATCGAAGCGACCGCCGTCGTGCCGGATTGCAATAGGGCCGCAGGCGCTGTCGCGGATTGCGATTGCAAAGGTTGCAAGCTAGTCGCCCGCTTCAACCAATTTGAAGGGATTTTGTGATTCGCTTTGGTCGCCGCTATTGGCGATGGAGGCAATCATGGCTGCGAAGGAGATTTCGGTAAAGAAGTATGTTGTGAGGTTGA
>Ga0074044_10002580_pt1 | contig 15770 bp, 14 predicted proteins | sample BogForMeECP23OM1_FD_94443 | JGI IMG/M metagenome (GOLD analysis project Ga0074044, IMG submission 94443) | Bog forest soil microbial communities from Calvert Island, British Columbia, Canada - Bog Forest MetaG ECP23OM1 | ecosystem: Environmental > Terrestrial > Soil > Wetlands ...
CCATCATTGTTGCGGTCAACAAAATCGATAAGCCGGGCGCGCTGCCCGAGCGGGTCAAGAAGCAACTGGCGGATCGCGGGCTGGTGCCGGAAGAATGGGGTGGCAAGACCGTGTTCGTCGACGTTTCCGCCAAGCAGAAAACGAATCTCAATCTGCTGATGGAAATGATCTGCCTGACGGCGGACTTGCAGGAATTGAAAGCGACTCCGGGACGCGCGGCGAGCGGTTTGGTGCTGGAAGCGAAACTGGATCGCGGACGCGGTCCGGTGGGTACGATCCTGGTGCAGAACGGCACGCTGCACGCGGGCGACAACTTCGTGGTCGGCAACGTGTACGGAAAAGTCCGCGCCATGTTCGACGATCGCAGCAAGCCGCTGAAGGAAGCGCCGCCCTCGACGCCGGTGGAGATTATCGGATTGGAAGGGCTGCCGCAGGCGGGCGATCAGTTCGTGGTGGTCACCGACCGCGAGAAAGCCCGAGACATCTCGGAATACCGCGAGCAGAAAGCGCGCGAAGCCGCGCTTGCCAAGAGTTCGCGCGTTTCGCTCGAAGGCCTGGCCGAGCAGTTGAAGACGGCGGGCATGAAGGAACTGAACGTCATTCTGAAGGCCGACGTGCAGGGCTCGGTCGAAGTGCTGGGCGATTTGATCGGACGGCTGTCGAACGACAAAGTGCGTTTGAAGTTATTGCGCTCGGGCATTGGCGCGATCACGGAGACGGATGTGCTGCTGGCGTCGGCGTCGAATGCCATCATCATTGGATTCAGCGTGCGTCCGGAACGCAAAGCTCAAGAACTGGCCGAGCAGGAAAAAGTGGACATCCGGCTGCACTCGATCATTTACGAACTGCAGGACGAGATCAAGCGCGCCATGACCGGGCTGCTCGAACCGACGATCAAAGAAACCTATCAGGGACGCGCCGATGTGCTGGAGACCTTCCGCATCCCGAAGGTCGGGACGATTGCCGGTTGCCGCGTGAGCGATGGCCTGGTCAAGCGCGATTCCGAAGTGCGGCTGCTGCGCGACAACGTGGTCGTGTTCAAAGGAAAAGTGGCGTCGCTGCGGCGCTTCAAGGACGATGCCTCGCAAGTCACCAGCGGCATGGAGTGCGGCATCTCCATCTCGAACTACGGCGACATTAAGGTTGGCGACGTGATCGAGGCGTTTGTGACGGAGAGGATTGCGGCGGAAGCGATTAAGTAAGCAGCTCTCAGCTCTCAGTTGTCAGCTTTCAGTAAAAGCTTTGTAACTACGAATCCCGTGCGGACGCGATCGTCAAATCCCACCCTAACGTCGCAAAAACCGCGACGTTAGGATGGGGCACCCGCCATCAATTTCTCGGTACTTACGGCGCGGCTGAAGCCGGGCCCCTTCAAAACAAAGTCCTCCGGGACTTGGGTCGTCTATTCCACTTCCCCAGGCGCGAAGTGTTGGGGTAAGCTGGTTCGCCCTTCCGGGGCTCCGGCGGGCAGATCATCTTCGGTCACGTCGTACTCGCGTCCTTCGACCTTGGACCATGCGGACGCTCCTAACGGGCGTTCGGCCACGCAGCCGCGATCAATCAACACATGGGTGGGCTGCTCTGGCTCGAAAGAAGTGAACTTCACGTTGGCGGACGCTACCTGGAGCGCATACAGCAACAGCGCCGCCGTCCGGTGATCAATCATGCCTGACTTCAGCTCTCGCATCACATCGGCCAACCCCACCTGGATGGAGTTCGCGTCCTCGAGCGTCGGCAGGGTTAGTATGTTCTGCTCCTTGAAATAAGCGTTCACCTGCATGCCTTTGCGATGCCAGCGCACGTGAAAGTAACAATAGTTGTGCTCGCGCATTGCCGGGGATCCGCACTGCGTCCCGTTGACTTTAACGTGCTGACATCGGCGGATGCTTACTGGATAGGAAGACATTTTGCAGCTCCTGTAGAGTCGGTTCCCCAGTTTTCGGTTCTCAGTTCTCAGTCGGAGACCGGGTGGCTGGTTCTTCGTTCCTTAGTTTGTTTTGGGCTTACTTACCGGTTCGCTGGGGTACCCCCTCCCCCCTCCCCCTGCCTATTGGAATCACAGAGTTACGGGCTAAAACGGCCAAAATCTTTGAGTTCAAAGGGGTTATATGGAAGATATTTCGGAATAAGGATTTAGCAGGCTGCGGTGAAACTCCAGAGCCCAAAACCGGCGCCTAAAGGCGCATTCATAACACCGGCACTTACGGTATGCCTAAAGGCATACCCTGATACGAATCATACTTGGCCCACGGGGCCGGTTTAGAGACCGGCGCACCAATGAGAAAGGGCGCGGGAGTCATTCCGCGCCCTTTTTATCTATGTTTCTATTATATCAATTCCGACCTACGTGCCTGACAACTTTTCCGACTTTATTTTCCTAGCCAATTCAGCGGCTTACACGGAAAATCGCCAGGACAGGGGCTTGACAAGATTTCCCAAAATCGAGCGGGGGGGAAAGGGCGCGGCTTTGGAGCCGCGCCCTTGGCTATTTGTACGATCCGCTGCGGTCTACTTGCGTCGCATGGCCGCGCCTGGCCGAACCGCTGGGTGCACGATTGAGACATGCGGTTGCGCCGCTGCCCCGGCCCCGGAGGAGCTTTGCGCCTCGAATGTCCCCACCGCGACCTGAGGAGTGCCGTTCGCGGTAGAGTCGAGGTCGATAAAGATGGCGGTTGAGCTGTTGACCACGTAGTACGCCAGCGTGAACCCGGTGTTGTACGACCTGGGGGCGCTGGCAATGATCGAATTAGGCGTACCTGGGGCGTAGCTCCCGGACAAAGAACCCGAATCCCCGCTGCCCCCGACGTTTTCGTCCAATGCGCCGGTCATGTTGATCGCTGGTGACACTGCAGTGGTGGCATCGAATTGCGCAATGTCGTCGACCTCGCCGCCGCCATTGATTCCGGATAGGTTTAGTCCGTAGCCTGCTGGAGCAGTGAACGAAGTAGCGGATTGGACATAGGCGGTACCGAGGGTAACGGCTGCCGAATCCGATTCCAGCAATAGCACTCCGCCGGAGAAGGGATAGATAGCCCACTGACCGCTGTTGTCGACGTTCGGGGTGAATCCGGTGAGATTGACAACAACCCGGCCGCCGATCCCCGCGACTCCGGCGGCGACGACGCTGAATGGCACTTGCGTCACCGGCACACCGTCGTTGTTGATATCCTCAAGGCCGCCGGTAAAGTTGCCGCCCCCAGTAGAGGTCATGACACCGCCGTCTGCGATAGGACCGGCGCTGTTGCCGCCGCCCATGGTGAACACCATGGTGCCGGTGGGGATGGAGGAAGCGCCATTTTGAGTGAAGGCATCGCCGGAAAGAAACTCGGCGTAGTCTGTTTCGATGAACTTTATGTGCGTGGCGTCAATGGGGTAGAAGTCGTAGGTGAGCGAGTGGCTCTCAGTGGTGAGGGTGATGGATCCAGGACCGGTTCCTGAACCCAAGGTTGCGGTGTTGCTCGTGAGGGACTGATCGAGTTCAGGGACACCGCCGTCGTTGAAGTCCTCTACCCCCTCGCCTGCGTTGATGACGCCGCTGGAATTCAGGACGAAAGCCCCCGCCGTGGCAAAGGGGTTGCCGCCCGAGTCATTACCAGCAAAGCTAAAGGCGTATGGGCCCGCGAGCTGACTCAGACTTGTGACTGCAGTCTGCAAGTCGATGGTGCCACTGCCGGTGCCGTTGGAGTCGTATTCCGTGACCAGTCCGTGCGAAGTCGAGGTCAGGACGAAATCCAAGGTAAAGGTTGGATAAGAACTCGTAAGCGTGGCCTGCCCGCGGCCGTCGGTGCCGACAAAATAGGAGCCGCCGGTAATCGCCTGGGCGGCCTGCGCCGGTATAGAAGTGAACCCTGGGTCGATGACGTCGATCATGCCTCCGCTGCTAATACCGCCTTTTCCGTTGGCCACGAGAGTGCCCGCCAGGGCCAAGGGGTATCCATTTACGTCCGAGCCTGCCGCCGAAAAAACGTAGGTGCCGGTCAGGCTCGCGTTAGTGAAGCCGCCGGGGTTGGGCTGGACGAACCCACTGCTGGAGCCGCAGGCTGCCATCAAAAGCATGCTGGTCATCGCCGCCAGAACCATAAGCACCCGTCTGGCACACTTGGTGGAAGCAAGGGGATTCATAAGACACTCCTGTCTCTAATTCCTTAAGATGCCGTAACCCCGATTGTAGAAGAAAGTTTCGGTGAAAAAAATTGGCAGAGTCGTTTCCCCGGCGGGCTGCGGAGGCTACCCGGCACTCACCTGCCTGGCTTTCTTATTCCGCCGCTTCGCGGCTGAAAGCGGAGGCTACGCGCCGAGCGCATAGGGAGACGGGGCAAGCCCCGTCTCTACAGCGGATTCCGGGCCGGGGCTGGGATGGCTTGGCGCTTGTTCTTTTCGGAGGCTCTTTCGGATACCCAGACCCCCACGCGGTAGAGCAGAAGGAGGCTGAGCACGACGCCGTATTCGATGGGCTTGCGGAGATCGGCCTTCACCAGCCAGGTGTAATGCACCACCGCCAGGATTCCCGTGCCATAGATCAGGCGGTGCAGGCGCTGCCAGTTCTTCCCGCCCAGGCGGCGAATCGACCATGCGGTCGAGGTCAGGGCCAGCGGTATCAGGAGGACGAAGGCGGAGAATCCTACGGTGATGAATCGGCGTTTGGCAACGTCTTTCAACATTTCGTGGACGTCGAAGAACTTGTCGAGCCAGATGTAGGTCAGGAAATGTAAAGTTCCGTAAAAGAAGGCGAACAGTCCGATCATGCGGCGGACGCCGATCAGCCAGTATTGATGGGTGATCCGGCGAAGAGGCGTGATCGAGAGGGTGGTGAGAACAAGGATCAGCGTCCAGTCGCCGGTCGAGTGCGTGATGACCTCGATGGGATTGGCGCCCAGGCCGTCATGAAGAGCCTTCCAGACGAGGCGTTCCAGCGGAACCAGGGCGGCCAGGAAGATGATCGTTTTCGTGAGCCGTAGGCGGTTCATTGGAATGCAGAAGTCAAAAGTCAGATTGCAGAAGTAAAACCCTTTCGGCCATCAGATTTCAATTCTGCAATCTTACTTCTGACTTCTACAATGCCTTTCAAAAGTTCTTTTTCAGGTCCATGCCGGAATACAGGCTGGCCACCTGGTCGTAACCATTGAACATCAGGGTCGGAATTGGCCGTTTGAAAAATCCACCTTCATCCAGGCGGTGCTCCTTGGCCTGGCTCCAGCGCGGATGGTCGACATTGGGATTCACGTTCGAATAGAAACCGTATTCGTGGGAATTGGCCTCTTGCCAGGTGTTTAAGGCTGATCGCCGGTGAAGCGGATGCGGACGATCGACTTCGCGCTCTTGAATCCGTACTTCCAGGGAATCACTATGCGGAGTGGGGCGCCGTCTTGATTGGGGAGCACCTCGCCGTACATGCCGAAACAGAGCAGGGCGAGCGGATGCATGGCCTCGTCCATGCGGAGACCCTCGACGTAAGGCCACCTCAACACGCTGGTGCGCTGGCCGGGCATTTGTTTGGGATCATACAAGGTGGTGAACTCGACATACTTTGCTTTGGGCAGCGGGTCGGCGCGCTTGATCAGTTCACTCAGGGAAAATCCTACCCAGGGCACGACGATCGACCAGCCCTCGACGCAGCGATGGCGGTAAATGCGTTCTTCGGGGGCGGCCATTTTGATGATGGCGTCCACGTCGAGCACCTGCTTTTTCTTGACGTCGCCGTCGATGGTCACCGTCCAGGGGCGAGTCCTGAAATTCTTGGCTAGGTCGGCAGGTTCGTATTTGTCGGTGGAGAATTCATAGAAATTGTTGTAGTTGGTGACCTTCTCGTAAGGCGTTTCCTTTTCCGTGGTGCTGAAGGGACTTTTCTGGAGGCCATCAATTTTCGCGTTGGCGTGCACCGTAAGCACGGGCGCGGCAAGGTCATGGAAGGCCGCGCCGGTAACGGCGGCCGCGCCAGCGAGCGCTGCGCCGGCGAGGAAATTGCGCCGGTTCAGATAGGTCGCTCTGGGCGTAATTTCGGAAGACGGAATCGCAGCCGGTTTCCCGATCAGCATGGCTCACCCCGATTATGGTTCCCTCTGTAAAGGCACGCACGGCATGCCGACACGGATGTGTCCGATACCGAAAGGCCCCACGACTGAGTATAGGACGCGGAAACGAGGAAAAAGTTGCAAGCGCTGGCAGCGAATCCTGAGATGCTGTGACCCCGGCGACTGCCGAGTTGCTCGACACGGCACTAGTTGGAGGCCGATTTTGTGATGGACTTGGCGGCTGGTCTGGAGCGCAGGACTTCGCGAACCTTTTTAGCGAGATTCTGAAGAGTGAAGGGTTTCTGCAGGAACGCGGTAGCGGGGCCGAGACCGCCCTGGGTAACGACGGTATCTTCCGTGTAACCAGACAGGTAGAGCACGCTGATGCCGGGACGCAGCGCGAGCAGTTTTTTGGCCAGTTCCCGGCCGCCGATGCCGGGCATGACGACGTCGGTGATCAGGATATCGATTTGTTCCTTGAAGGCCTCGGCGGCGCGCAGGCCGCACTCGCCGTTTTCGGCTTCGAGGACTTTGTAGCCGCGGGAGGCGAGGGTGACACGCACCAGTTCGCGCACGGAATCCTCGTCTTCCACCAGCAAAACGGTTTCGCAACCGCCGGCTTCGTTCTGCAGAGACTTGGCCGGGCTCAACTCTTCGGCGGAATCCTCCACGCGCGGCAAATAAACGTAGAAAGTTGTTCCGGTCCCGATCTCGCTTTGGGCGAACACGTATCCGTTGCTTTGCTTGACGATTCCGTAGACGGTCGAGAGGCCGAGGCCGGTGCCTTTCCCCTTTTCCTTGGTGGTAAAGAACGGTTCAAAGATGCGCGATTGGGTGTCCTTGTCCATGCCGTGGCCGGTGTCGGCCACCGAGATCACGGCATAGCGGCCGGGCTGGATGAAACGGTGTTCGCGGAAGTTTTGGCGCACGGTAACGTCGGAGCTCTGCACCGTGAGCTTGCCGCCTTCGGGCATGGAATCCTTGGCGTTGACCACCAGGTTCATGATGACCTGTTCGAGCTGGCCGGCGTCGGCGCGGATGTGTCCGGTTTCGGAAGAGAGGTGCGTGACCAACTCGATGTTTTCGCCGATGAGCGGCCGCAGCAGGCGCTCCATGTCGCTGATGACGGTGTTGACGTCGACCACTTTGAGTTCGAGGAGCTGTTTCCGGCTGAACGCCAGCAACTGGCGGATAAGAGTGGCGGCGCGGTCGGCGGCCTGCTGGATGGACTGGACCTTGAGGTGCATGTCGCTGCCTTTTTCCAACTGCTCCAGCAACACCTCGGTGTATCCGTTAATGACCATCAGCAGGTTGTTGAAATCATGAGCGACGCCCCCGGCAAGGCGGCCGACGGCATCCATTTTTTGGGCCTGGCGCAGCTGCTCTTCGAGCTGCCGCCGGTCGGTGATGTCTTCGGCGATCAGCTCCAGGACTTCTTCGGGTTCATCGGTGATGGTGGCGGCGCCGCCGCTGAGGCGCACGATGATGACGCGGCCGTCTTTGCGTCTCCACTGGACTTCCACGCCATTCAGACTTCCGCTGCGGCGATACTCCTCGGTCAGGCGGTCCAACTCCAGGGGATCGACGAAGACTTGGCGTTTCGCATCCAGCCGGAGAATATCCTCGACCGATTCATGCCCCAGCATGTGGATGAGCGCCGGATTCACGTCCAGGAATCTTCCGCCGAGCGTGCAGCGGTAAATCCCGAAGGCCGCGCTCAAAATCAGAGAACGGGAACGGGCCTCGGAGCGGCGAAGCGCCTCTTCATAGCGTTTGTGCTCGATGGCCGCGGCCAACTGCTGGGAAACAAATTTCAGAATCTCGCGGTCGCGGTCTCCAAACCGGGTGTTCTCGCTATAGGTCTGGACGACCAGGACTCCAATGCAGGTCGCGCCGGTTTGCAGGGGAACGCCCAGCCAGTCCAGCGAGGGAGCGCCAATCGATTCCACTTCGCCGCGCCGCACCAGTTCTTCAAAAACTGCCGGGGTTACCAGCAGGGGCTCGCCGGTTCGCAGAACGTATTCCGTCAGGCCGCGGCCCAGAGGCCTGGGGGCGGGGGTCGGGTCCTCTTCATCGACAAAGTAGGGAAAGGACAACAACTGCGTCTGCGGATCGTAGAGGGAGATGTAGAAATTGCGCGCATTCATCAACTGGCCGACGATATGGTGAATGGCGGCGAAAAACTGTTGCAAATCCTCCGCCGACTGGCTGCGCGCCGCGATGGCGTACAAGGCCGCATTCAACTCCTCGGCGCGCTTCCGTTCCGTGATGTCGCCATAGGAGGCGTACGCTCCCACTCTCTTGCCGTTCAGCATCACGGGCGAGGTGGAGAGCAGCACTTCGACCAGAGAGCCGTCTTTTCGCTGGCGGCGCGTCTCCAGCGTAAGTTTGCTTTCAGTTTTGATGCTCTCGGCGATCCACGCCGTTTCGGCGTAGCGATCGGGCGGCACGATGAGCAGGTCGATCCGTTTTCCCGTAGCCTCAGCCGCGGTAAAGCCGAACAGGCGGGTGAATTCCCCGTTAATCCGCAAAATGCGCAGTTCCTGGTCGACAATGCTGATCGCATCCGGCGCGTTCTCGATGATCTGTTCGAAGTAGGCTTTCTCTACGGTGGGCTGGACTTCGGCGGCATGGCCGTTCGCGGGCGAATCGGCCGGGGCTGGAGTGGAGGCGACGTGGGTAAGAATCGGAGGGGCGCCGTGCTCAAGAGGCTCCGGCAGCACCCCCATCCGCAGCAGTTCGTTTGAAGTTGCTGCCGGGGCGATTTTCTCACCCATACAGTCCTCTCCCCGTTGTTCTGACGATAGTGCGATGGTAAGCGGGTCGGGTGATCCGCTGATAGTTACCCCCGTAATGGGGGTTTTCAATGGGCCCCAGCGGAAGGGCTCAGAAAGCGTTCGCCAACACAACGCAGACCTCGCGCAACAGCAGCTTCTGTTCGCCGGTCATGACCAGAAATTCGAATCCGCAGCGCAAACCGTCGCTATAGCGCACCACAGCTCGCACCTTGATGACATGAGGCGGGAGCGGGATGGGAAACTCCAGGGTAACAACCTCGCCGGCCCGCAGCTCGCCGCTGAGGGTCGCCCCGATGCCGTCCAAACTGAGTTCGCTGGTTCGGCCCCAGCAGGTGGTCGTCAGGCCTTCGCGAAACACCGCCGCTTGAATGCGCACGTCGAAACGACTACGGGAGAAACGCCGCATCGCACGGTTAGCTTTGGCTGCCCTTTGTTCGTAGTCGTTCAATCCAGGTTCTCCATTGCAGACATCCGTTTGAAACCTTGCTGTCGATTGTGCTCCAACGTAAGTCTACCCTCAAGGCATCAAAGGGCATGTACCATCTGTTTTTATTCGAAACCTATCTATGAGTCATGTTCGGAGAGTCATTATATGAGACGAGTTCCAGCTTTCGAGACGGGACTTGGGCAGCGCGGCTGAAATGCTGCGGAAAAAGTCCATATCCAGTGCCCAGCCCCTAAAGGGGCGTTTGATTTTGGAGAAGTTGCGGTATCGCTAAAGCGATACCCTGATACGAAGCCTGAGGATATGAAACCTGAGGATATGAAGCCTGAGTTTTTCGCAGCCTGCTCTCGCCGCGTAAAGGCGAGTGACAGACGCCCGGTCGAGCATCTAACATGGATTGTCGGCTTCTGGGGTCGCGCTGAAGATCGTGCTGACGGAGTCGCGCTGGAGTAATCTGAATTCTTATGTCATACCGCTCAAACGCCGCCGAAGCCTGGTATCCCGACCCGCAGTCACAGCCGCAGATTCCGCTGGATTTGCTTCCGCCGCCGAGCCTGTCGCAGCCGCTCTGGAGGTCGCTGGCCGGCAATCTGCGCGACACCTTCGCGCCGGAGAAGCTACCGCCGCTCGTTCTAACTTCACGTCCGGTGAATGTCGCTCTGCCCCTGGGAGAGCGTTTGCGCCTGCCCTGGTTTCGTACCGTGTTCACCAACCTTGGGGATGTGATCTCGCCGGAAACACTGCCGCCGCTGGAACTGGAATCGCGGCCCGTCGATGTCGGTGAACTCCTTACCGATCGCCTCAGTCATTTTTGGTGGGGCTCGCTGCTGCGAAACCTGGCCGATCGCGTTTCCCCAGAAGCACAGCCAGCTCTCGATCTTACGTCCAAGCCGGTGCTCGACATCATGCCGAAGTCCTGGATCCTGCTGCCCTTGTGGTCGGAAGTTGTGGACACGCCGAAGGTGTTTTATCCCGACAAGCCGAAGCTGGCCGATGCGGTGCGGCCGGCTCGTCTGCAAGCGGTTGCGTTGCCGGAGGAAAAACGCGAAGCTCTGGCCGCCGAACCTACTACCGCGGATTTGCTGCGCGACATCCGGCGTTCGCGCATTCGTCAGCGCATCTGGGTCGGACTGGCGGCGGCACAAATCGTTTACATGGTCGCCATGGCGTTCGGGAAGCTCTGATTGAGTGGAGCGACGGGCGTCCTCGCCCGTCCCGATGTGCCCTCCGGACGGGCGAGGACGCCCGTCGCTCCACCAACAAGCCCTTTACTGTCTCAAGCCCATCCAGCCTTCGGCAATCACCATGGAATTTCCGGGGTTGCGAGCATCGTACTTCACCGAGGTTGGCAGGCCGAGCCGGCAGGAATGCAGATTGATCCACTGCCGAAGATAGGTGACGTCCTGCGAGGCTTCGTAGGAAACGCCGGCCACGTCGTACTGGTAAATCAGCATGGTGGCGGGGCGGCTGGGGTCATGCGTGATTTCCTGGACATCAATGACCGTGCCATCGGTGATGCGCCCGACCGTATTCAGCCAAGTGCGGCGTTCGCGCTCGACGTCGCCCGCGGTTTTGCGTTTGCGGCGCAGCAGGGCATAGCTGACGACAGCCAGGCCAATCGCGCCCAGCGCAAGGGTGTAGAGACGAAGCGAAATCATGGTCAAAGCGAAACCTAAACCTTTCCATCTGCTTTCAGCATAAGCCGTCACCTCTCCGACCGCCAAGGGCACTTAGGTGGGCGCGGCAGTGGATCGTGAATAGTGGTCAGTGGATTGGTTCACTATCCACTATCCGCATGTTTGCTACGCGCGCCGTCGATAATAAATATTGAATTCGAAGCCGGGGTTGGGTGGAAAGATTTCCGCAACCTTGCGCAGCCGCTCCGCCATCGGAGCCGGCGCCAGCAGCGGATAGTCGCGCTCGCGCAGATCGTGGTAATCGACATCGAGATAGACCGATAGCAGGTAAATTGAGATCGCATCCGCGAAGCTGGCGGTCAGGTAATCGTTCTTGAATTTCTCCGCGTCCGGACCGTGGGCGGTGGCGAATTTGCGCGCCTCCCATGCGTCAAGCGAAGTCTCGCCGCGCACCCCAGACTCCACTTGCTGCCAGGCCAAGTCGGCGAAATTCTGCGACACGCCTGCCCGTTCGACCAGCGCGTGCCCGACATTAATATAAAACTCGAACGCCACCGAAAATTTGTCGTCCATCAAGCGGGTCGAGATGAAAACGCACTGCGAGCCGCCGAGATTCAGGTTGCGATGGCAAACCGCATTGTCGCTGAGCGCAACGTCGTAGCGGTCGGCAATCACGGTCTCATCGCCCTGGGTGACGGTAAGCGGCACGAAGTAGTACGCCTTGCGGCTGAGCGCGGCAGCCACCGGCACCGGCACGGCGGCAATCATGCGGTCGAGATCGTTGTCGGCAATCGTGATCTCGCCCGAGCGGGCGTAGCAGATGCCATTCGGCGCCTGTGAAACCGGGCTGTTTTGCACGATCTCCGCGGGGCTGCGGACAATCGCGGAAGCGGCTTGCGACATGGCGGTATTGTAGCGCACGAGCGTACTCAGATCCCGGCCACGTTCCGAGCATCTTTCCATTCCGCCCTGAGCTCCAACTCACGAGCGCCGCCATGATTCTTTGGAAGATTGCCGGGACGCTCATCGCAACGGCGCTGGCAGTGGCGCCGGCAAGAACGCCAGCCTGAGGAGTTCTCGCACCACCTGCGCCTCGGTCCAGTCCGGATGCTCTTGCTGGATTCGCCGTTTTGTCAATTCTCGAGCAAACAGGCTCATCTCAAGCGCCATCATGAGGCGCCGTTCGCCTGGCATTGCCCGCTGAATCTGAAGCTGGACCGCATGCGCCGAAGGGCTGGTGTCGGTGATAGACACGACCAAATGTTACCACGCAGGTGTTCCGCGAAGGACCCATGTTTATGTCCCGGTCGCGACCATTTTGGGCCATGATGTAGGCTAAAGGTATGGGCAAAACGAGCTCGGACGGGCCGCGCTGGATCGGAGTTCCGGCGCGCGCATTTGCGATGACGTTTCTGTTCACCCTGCTGTCGTTCGCGGTCGCGCTTCTGCTGAGCATCCTGGGGACGGTGGTGTACTCGCAGCTGAAGCACGTCGCGCCCAACTTGACATTCGCCTACCGGCACATCGCGTTTCCCTTCGCGATCACCGTGGGTGCAATCGTGCTGGTGCTGTCGCTGGGGATGGAAATTCGGAACTACCGGCAGCGCAAGGCGCTGGAAGAGATCGAGCGTGCGAGTTGAAGATGGACAAACTGAAGACGATCGCGCCCCGGATTGCCATTCCCGTGCCCCATTCCGGCGATCGCGAGTACGCCGAGCGCGCGCTGCCGCAGTATGAAGAAGCCGTGCGTGGGGCCGGTGGAGAACCGGTGCGCATCGAACTGGACCAGACTCCGGTCCAGGTGATGAAGCAGATTGAGCGCTGCGACGCGGTTCTGCTGCCCGGCAGCAAGGCCGACCTCGATCCGCAAAAGTACGGCGCGGATCGCCACGAGAAGACGGCGCCTGCTGACGCCAAACGAGACGCGGTCGACGAGTTGCTGCTGCGAGATGCCTACAACCTGCACAAACCCGTGCTTGGCATCTGCTATGGACTGCAATCGTTGAATGTGTGCCGTTCAGGATCGCTGGTACAGCACATCGAATCGCTGACCAAACACAGCGCAAGGGGGTTGGCGAAGGCGCACACAGTGAGAATCGAGCCGGAATCGAAACTGGCCCAGATTGTGGGAGCGAGCCAGCCGTTGCCCGTGAATTCTTCTCATCACCAATCCGCGAACGCCGTGGGAGATGGCTTGCGAGTAGTGGCGCGTTGCGCCGAGGACGAAATCATCGAAGCTCTGGAAGGAACCGCCCCCGGACATTTTGTGCTGGCGGTGCAGTGGCATCCGGAGCGAAGCGTGAACGAAGGGCCGGAACTGGCGGAGTCCGCGAAGGCGATCTTCCGCGCGTTCATTGAAGCGGCGCGAGCGAAACATGCGGAATTGGCCGGCGACGTTCAGTCCGCCAGCAGTTAGTGGAGCGCCGGGCGTCCCCGCCCGGCCACGACGATGCTGGCGTTTGCGGCGGACGGGCGAGGACGCCCGTCACTCCACTAAATCTTAGCGCCGCTTCAGCAACACCATCGCATTCGCGATGGCGGCGTTTTCGGTGCCCATCCCTTCCGGGGTTTTTGCCTTGATCCCTACGCAGTCCGTGGGAATTCCGCATAACTCGGCTACGTGTTTGCGAATCGCGTCGGCATGGGGCCCGATTCTTGGAGCGGACAGTATCAGCGTGGAATCCAGATTCACGAGTTCGTAGCCTGCGATCTTGACGCGCTTCAGCGCCTCCTGCAGAAACAAGGCCGAATCGGCGTTTTTCCACTGCGGATCGGAGGGCGGAAACAGCGCTCCAATGTCGGGTCCGGCGATGGCGCCGAGCAGCGCGTCGGTGATCGCGTGCAGCAGAACGTCGCCGTCGGAATGGCCGCCGAGTCCTTTGTCATGCGGCAGAGTCACGCCTCCGATTTTGAGTGGAATACCGGGCTTGAATTCGTGCGAGTCCCAACCGTAACCGATGCGCATTTCAGGTTTCAAGATTTGATCCTGTCTTCGAAGTCCGGCCCTCAGCGGCTAAAGCCGCATTCAAAACAAAGCAGGTACCGCAGCGCTGAAGCGCTGCGCCACCCAAAATCAAGTGCCAAACCTAATTCTTATCTAGCCTATTAAGCCGTGCCCTTCCCCAGAACTTTAGCTGCCTGCGCTTTTCAGATAGAACTCGGCCAGTTCCATATCGGCTGGCGTGGTGATTTTTATATTGCGCGGCGATCCCATTACGACCGCGACCGGCAGGCCGGCGCGCTCGATCAGGGAAGCTTCGTCGGTGCCGAGGAAGCCGTCGCTAGCGGCATCAGTAAAAGCTTTCTTCAGGATGTCGTAGCGAAAGCCCTGCGGCGTTTGCGCCATCACGATACTGGCGCGCGGGATGGTGGCTTTGATGAGCGCGCCGTCCGCGGTTCGTTCCACCTGCTTCACCGTGTCCACGGCGGGCCAGCCCGCGATGGCGGCTCCATGTTGCTGCGCGGCCTCGATCACATGGGCGATGATCTCGGGCGTGACCAACGGGCGAACCGCGTCGTGCACCAGCACGATATCTTCGGGATCGGCCGCGGTGTGGGCCAGAGCGCTCGCCACCGAGTCCTGGCGATGCTCGCCGCCTTCGACCATCTGCAGGCGCTTGGTCAGGATTTCCGGATACTGCTTTTCGACCTGGGCGCGAAAGCCCGCAATTTCGTCCTGGCGCAGCGCGACGATGATTTCGTAGACGGCAGGAACGGCGGCGAACTTACGCAGCGTGTGGACAAGAATGGGCACGGCACCCAGTTCTTTGAACTGTTTGCTCGGTGCTTTTTCCCTGGACTTCGCCGCCGACGCTGGCGCCATGCGCGTGCCCAGTCCGGCGGCGGGAACAATGACAAACACCTTCATAGGGGGGATCAGTATAGTACAGGTGCCAGGTTTTTCCGTAGAGACGGGGCTTGCCGCGTCTCCCTGCCGCGGAGTGAGACGGGGCGAGCCCCGTCTCTGCAGCTAAAGCGATGCCTGATACAAACCTAGTCGGCGACCCGGTCGGTCGCCACCGGTGCGGGCTTTTTGGGCGGCTCGAAGGGCGGTCCGTTGGTGGCTGCCGCCGGAGTCGCGGCCACCGGAGCCGGAGCTGGTGCTTTGGCGTCGTGGCGGCCCGTCCCGCGCTCATCCCACTTGCCGAAGATCATCTTGCCCGCGGTGGTTTGCAGCACCGAGGTCACCGAGATGTCGATGGTCTTGCCAATCATCTTGCGCGCGTTATCGACCACCACCATGGTGCCGTCATCGAGATAAGCGACGCCCTGGTTGTACTCTTTCCCTTCCTTCAGGATGAATACCCGCATGACTTCGCCGGGCAGCACGATGGGCTTGAGCGAGTTGGCCAATTCATTGATGTTGAGCACGGCCACACCCTGTAACTGGGCGACTTTGTTGAGATTGAAGTCGTTGGTGATGATCTTGCCTTCATACAGCTTGGCCAGTTCGATGAGCTTCATGTCGACTTCGCGAACGCTGGGGAAGTCGTCTTCCACGATCTGGATCTGGACCAACGCCATTTTCTGGAGACGCTGCAGGATGTCGAGACCGCGGCGTCCGCGATTGCGCTTGAGCGAGTCGGCGGAATCGGCTACCAGTTGCAGTTCGCGGAGCACGAACTGCGGGATCACAATCAGGCCGTCGAGGAAGCCGGTCTCGGCGATGTCGGCGATGCGGCCGTCAATAATGACGCTGGTGTCGAGGATCTTGAAGCTCTTCTTGCCTGTCTTTTCGCCGCCGAAGATCCCGCCAAGCGCCGCCAGATTGAGCAGGTCGCCTTTGTTCGCGCCAACCACCAATCCCACGTACGCCATGACCAACATGACCATGATCTGGAGGAAACTTCGGGTAGGGCTGGGAGGGATGCTGTTGCCA
>Ga0074044_10002581_pt1 | contig 15769 bp, 13 predicted proteins | sample BogForMeECP23OM1_FD_94443 | JGI IMG/M metagenome (GOLD analysis project Ga0074044, IMG submission 94443) | Bog forest soil microbial communities from Calvert Island, British Columbia, Canada - Bog Forest MetaG ECP23OM1 | ecosystem: Environmental > Terrestrial > Soil > Wetlands ...
AACGTGCCGTTGGTGCTGCCCAGATCCATCAACCATGCAGCCCCCGGGGGGTCGATCGAGAGCACGGCGTGCCGCCGCGACACTGTGCTGTCGTGGAACTGAAATGTGTTCTCGGCCGAGCGGCCGAGGCTGCTGGATTTCTGGCCCAGTCGAAGCATCGTTCCCGGAATACCACCACGAACGATGATCAGGTAAAGGAGCAGGGGCGCAGCGGCCTGGGCCCCGGCGGCGGGCTCCGAGCCTGCCACGGTGGAGAAGCAGATCTGCGTTTTTCCTCGTGCATCCATGATCTGTCTCACAGCGCCACGACTTGGGATGAGGGAATCGGAGTCGTAACCGAGGTAATCTTCCTCTGACCCAGCTTCCCCAAGCCTGACCGACTTGCTCGGCCAGACTGTGCAATTCTCACTCAGGGGAGATCCACCTTGCATTCTGACTCTAGTTCATGGCTCGTCTCTGTCAAATTATGAGGTGCGATGCCCCCTGGAATGGGTGTGGTTAGTCCGGGCGATGGGTTAGAATCAATGGCCGTCCCGATCACCGTGCGCAGGCGTGTCCGAGTGGTGATCGTGAGCGTGATTTCGTGGCCGCATCGTGAGCGCCTTGGCGGCTATCTTCGTGGTATCGAGGTGTCGAGCATGTCGTGGTCGTGGAAGCTCTGTCGGGTTGCAGGTATCCCGATCTACGTTCATTGGACGTTTGTCATTCTGATCGCTTCCATCGTGCTTGGCTACTGGGTGGAGAGTCAGAACCTGCTCACGGCACTCGAGGGTGGGGGATTCATTCTTAGTCTCTTCGGCTGCGTGGTCCTGCATGAACTAGGCCACGCCCTGACAGCCCGCAAGTTCGGTGTGTCGACCACGGATATCACGCTCCTGCCGATCGGCGGCGTGGCGCGGCTCCAGCGCATTCCCGAACGGCCGGTCCAGGAGTTGTTGATCGCGCTGGCCGGACCGGCGGTGAACGTCGTGATCGTGGGCCTGCTCTTTTTCGTTTTTCAGGTCCGGTTTCCCGGCGACGTGGGTGATCCGCAGCATCTGGTACAGGCCCGGTTCTGGCCCAAGATCCTCTGGGTGAACGCGCGCCTGGCCGAGTTCAACATGCTGCCCGCATTTCCGATGGACGGCGGCCGGGTTCTTCGCGCCCTGCTGGCCATGCGTCTTCCCTATTCCCGGGCGACCCGGCTGGCGGCTTCCGTCGGCCAGTTCATGGCCATCGGCTTCGGCCTGGTGGGGCTTTGTTATCCTCAGTACTTCCTCTTACTCTTCGTCGCGCTCTTTGTCTGGATCGGCGCCGAGGCCGAGGCCACTCAGGTCGAGGAGCGAATCGCTCTGAAGGACGTTCCCGTCCGCACGGCCATGCTGACCGAGTACCACACGCTGATGCCGTTCGACAGCCTTGGCCATGCCGCCGACCTGCTGCTGGCGGGAACACAGCATGACTTTCCGATCGTCTCGACAACGGACCACTCGTTCCAGGGTCTCTTGACCCGGTCCGATCTGATGACTGGTCTGGCGCGCGCCGGTCGTGACGCCCTGGCCGGCGATCACGCCAAGACGGGAATCTCCAGTGTCGAGGCCTCCAGCCCGCTGGTCGCTGCCGTGGCGCGGCTGAGGGAAGGGCACGGCCCCTGCCTCCAGGTCGTGGACCAGGGAGAAACCGTCGGCCTGTTGACGCTCGAGAACGTGGGCGAGTTCCTCATGGTCCGGGAGGCGCTCACCGGCGAGGGAAACGTCCGCGTCGGCCCGGGCCGCCCTCGGGTCTGAACCGAACCTGAAGTGCTGGTCGACCGCGCACTTTTTTTTGTTCCGCCCATTCCACAGGCGATGGAATCCATGACACCCGCTGAACGATTGAGCCGCGTGGCCGAAACCGATTCCAGCTTCCGCCGGGTCGGGCCGAACTGGGTGGGCAAGTGCCTGATCTGCAACGGCCCGCTCGCCTTCGATATCAGAACAGGAGAGGGTGCCACGCTCGAGCACATCCGGGCACGGAGCCGCGGCGGCAGCGACGATCCGAACAACCTGGGGATCGTCCACGGCCGCTGCAACTGGGAGAAAGGCATGCGCTGGGACTCCAAGAAACGCCGGTCCGATCACGAGTACGAGGCCTTCATCGCGCGGCTCATCGATCGCCGCCAGGAACGATGGCGCCAGGTGCCGCCTGATCTGGCCGCCGTGCACCGGCTCCAGACGGATCGAGGATGAACCGAACCAGCCTCGAGGAATGCCGGGTGGAATCCCTGTCATCTCCGCCGCCGGCTCGAAGCCGGATTCCGGGATCGTCTGCTGGCGCAGCCTTGCCACCAGGGGGGGTGGCGAGGTGGTCTCGGCGGACGCGTACTGAAGGCCTGTGGCGCGGACCACCGCGGGCCGTGCGAGGCTTCATTCGCCGCCGCCGACCGGCAGGCCGGGCGCGCCCAGGTACAGTCGCAGGCTGTGCCAGACAACGGTGGCCGCCGCCGCACATCCGACCAGGAGGACGAGTTTTCCCATTCCCGGCCGGCGACGCTCGATCATCTCACTCAGGGCGATGGCGACGGCGATTGCGGCGAACTTGAAGACGACCATGCCGGTCATGTTCCAGCGTGCGAAGAACCACCCGGCGACCGGGTTTGACTCGTAATAACCGTGGCTGGTCCGCAGCAGCGTGAAGGTCATGATGACGTCGGCGATGCTCAAGGCGATCAGGCAGATGCTGAGCTCTTGGAGCTGGCTTGTCCCCAGGGCGCTCTCCCGGATCAAACCCCAGACCGAATCGGTGCCAGCCGCCTTGCTCACGACTCGCGTGGTCTTCCAGAGATTCGTCCTGGGTGGATCAAGCGGAGGCGCTGCCAGTTCGTAGACACTCGCCTCGCGCCCGGCCATCTCCTGCTCAGTTTGTTCGGCTGGCACCGGCTGGCGCGCCCCCGGAATTTGCTGGACCTTGCCACAAGCCGGGCACCTGGCCTGTTTGCCGGGCATATCCACCGCGATGAACAAGTGCTGGCCACACCGCGCACAACGGAACTTGAGGACCATGGCCACTCTTCCTCTGCAATGTTTCGGGGGGAGGTGGAAAACCTGGTCGCTGCGATCGGTCACCGGATGATAGCGATCGCATCCTGGAAAGTCATCAGAAGAGACGGCTTTCCACCGCAATCGATCAGCGACCTGGCTCCGGACGCTTCACGACGAGGTACTCCGTGCGGTGGATATCGAAGAGAGGAAGCAGCCGCTCGCGACCGTACTTGGGTACGAGCAGCGTCTTGACCTTGGGACCGGTGAAGTGAGCGAACGGAAAGAAGTCTTCGCGATCGAGCAATCCCAGCACCTCCGCTCGGATCGGCCTGAGCGTGAACCGCGTCTTCCGCTCCGCCGATCCGTACTCGGAGCGTGACTGCTTCAGGTTCCCAGCCACGAGCGCTTCGCGACTGGAAACGGGGACGCAGCTAGTTATCGATTCTAGCTGCGTCCCCTTTTCTGCTCCTCAACGCTGCGAAGGCGCGATGCAACGGCCTCGCCCGGATGTGCCTCGCGATGTTCCAATTCACGGACACCAGTCGTAATGGTATTCCGCGCGAGCCCTGTGGCGGCCGAGACAGTCGTGACGCCACCCCAACCGATGGCCGACGATTCGGCGGCCGCCCATTGTCTACGAATACGGTCGTCCATCACAGCAGACAGAGCCAAGTACTTTTGCCGTATCCGTTCGATCGTTGTTGCGTCCTGCATGCACCGACGATCATCAAAAAATCGAATTCCTACAAGACGAATTTGCTTAATTTATTTTTTCGCGGTTCCTAAGTATGGTGTCCCCGGAATTGTGAGAAGGCAAGGGGGACATCTCCTCCCGCATCGAGCAACTCGAAGGCGACAAGGCCAAGGCGACCAGCACCAGCCACCGCAATAGGCTCCAGGATCAAGACAACCTCAAAAAGCAGCAGGCGGAACTTCTGGCCTTCGAGGAAAAGCTGAAGCACGCCGCCGAGCAGAAGATCAGCATCGACTTCGATGATGGCGTGAAGGTGAACTACGCCAAGTTCGGCGACCTGCTCGCCGAGGCCAAGGCCGTGTGCGGGGCGAAGGATGAGGAGTAGCCACGGAAGAACGCGGGAACAACACGGAAAAGATAGAATGGATCGGGGTATCCTTCCGTGTTTGTTTCGTGGTATGCGGTGCAGGAAACAAAGGAGAACGACGATGCAAACGACGCTGGCGGTTGAAGACATCAAGCTGACGTTGCCGGAGCTGCTCGACAGCCTGTCGCCAGGCGACGAAGTGATTCTGACCCGGAATCATCAGCCCGTGGCGAAGTTGGTGAGCGAGAAGCCGCCGGAACGCAAGCCTCGTGTTCCGGGGTTGGGTAAAGGGATGATTACAAACGTCTCCGATGACGAGGATCACCTGAAAGATTTTGCGGAATACATGCCGTGAGAATCCTTTTGGATACACACACCCTCTACTGGTTCATCGAGGGCGATCCGCAACTCAGTGCGCCGGCTCGGACGACGATTAGCGATCCGGCCAACGAAGTGCTGCTCAGCCCGTCGCCGTATTGAGAGATCGCCATTAAGGTCAGCATGGGCAAATGGCAGTTGAACAGCCCCTACGAGGACTTCATCGACACCGGGTTGAAGCAGTACGGGTTCCTGCTACTGCCCATCCTGCCGACCCATACGGCCCGGTTGATCGGGTTGCCGTTCCATCACAAAGACCCGTTCGACCGCCTGCTCGTGGCTCAGGCGTTGACCGAACAAGTTCCCATCGTCAGTGCCGACGTGCAACTCGATGCCTACGGCGTCACCCGGATCTGGTAACGACCACATGAGCGACCTGGACCAAATCAACACGGCGCTGGAACGGCTCTTCAACGAGGAAGGGCAGCGCATTGTCTTTTGGAACGATCCCAAGAGCCCAAAGGGGACATTGCTATTCACCGCGGACGTTTGGAGGATTTAGGAAGTCATCGATTCCTGGTCCTTGGGCCTATTCACGTGGGTGATCCGCCATGCCTAGATCTGCCCGAGCGTCGGCTGGCGGGTAGTGCTATCACGTGATCAACCGAGGCAATGCGAGGGTGTTCCTGGAATAGAGCCTTGGACCACGAGGACGGCAAACCCACCTTCGACCACACCGGGCGAGTGATCACGCAAAGTTGCGTAGATCACTTATCCTGCGACGAGTAATAGGGATGTCCCCTTTGGCTTCCTTTGGCTTCCTGTCCCCTTTGGCTTCCCCAGGACGTCAACCAGTCCTCGGCGCACTTCGACGGGGGTCATAAGGCTATCTTTTCGACGCCTTCCCTGCTTTTCGACGCGGCGACACCGACGAGTGGCCGCCCCCACGCGCTTCCTCCTGGTCCTCATGAGTCGTGAGGGCCAGCCGCTCGCGGGCACGCCGGATGGAGTTGTGCAGGGTCTTCTCCAGCAGTTCGCGAGGCGGCAGCTCCGTCAGGTACTGCGCGACCCGGATGCCGCTCTTGTCGAGCTGGAGCAGTTCGACGTGCTCCTCGGACTTATCGGCGCAAAGGATCAGGCCGAGCGGCGGCTCCTCACCCGGTCTCGTTTCGTACTTCTCCAGCCACCGCAAGTACAGCTCCATCTGCCCCTTGTCGCCGGCCTGGAACCTTTCGAGCTTCAGGTCGACCGCGACCAGCCGGCGCAGGCGGCGGTGGTAGAAGAGCAGGTCGAGGTAGTAATCCTCGTTGTCGACGGAGATCCGCTTCTGCCGCGCGACAAAGGCGAAGTCGCTCCCCAGCTCGAGGATGAACGCCTCCAGCTCGCGGAGGATCGCTTGTTCTACGTCCTTCTCGGCGTAGGTGCCGGTCAGTCCCAGGAAATCCAAGAAATAAGGATCGCGGAAGACCAGGTCGGGCGTCATCCGGTCCTCGTCACGGAGCGCGGCGAGGTCGTGCGCGATCAGCTTCTCCGGCTTCCTGCTGACCGCCGTCCTCTCGTAGAGGAGATGGCCCATCTTGTGCCTCAGCGTTCGCACGCTCCACCGCTCGACCCGGCACAGCTCGGCGTAGAAATCACGTTTGAGAGGATCTTTGAGCGGCAGGATCTCGACGAAGTGGCTCCAGCTCAATTGTTTCGACAGCGTCGAAACAATCTCCGGATCCGGAAACACCTCGGCCAACCACATCATCCGCGCCAGATTGGGCTTCGAGTACCCCCGGCCGTATTCCGAGAGCAATTGTTTCGACACTGTCGAAACAATTGCTTCGCCGTACTCCGCACGCTTCTCCTGGAGCACGTCCTCGCGGATGCGTTTGCCGATGTGCCAGTAGAGGCCGACCAGCGCCGAGTTGACCGAGCGGGCGGCCTGCTCGCGGGCGGCCTCGATCAGAGCCCGGAGGTCTCCTAACAGCCGGTCGACGGAGGCCGCCGCCACGGGCGGTGCGGGAGGGCTGGGCAGCGTGCGACGAGTGATCTTGCGGGCCTTGGGCATCATCAGCTCTCAAAGAATTCGGGTGGATGTCGTGGGAGCCCTCGGGATCTCCATCGAAGTGGACATGGTGACCGGCAGTTCCTCATAGACCGCCAAAGAATGCATTGCACCAATCGTATCAGGTAGGACGCGCAGTTCCAGAGAGTCCCGGCGACCAGCCAGTCTTCGTCCACCGGCTGACGGTATGGGCTCAACGGCCCAGGCTTTTTGAACTTTGGCTGTTTTTGTTCTATGAAAACAGATGATGGAGAGGAATTGCGCGCGGACCCGGATTGCGAAGCAGGGGGCGGCCTCGATGTTCCGGATGAACGATCACGCTGATGAGGGCAAGTCGAGCATTCGGCTCGCCCTGCGGGTCGGGTTCTGGGTTGCAGCCATTGCGGTGCTGGCGTTCTTGCCGGCGATTGGCTGCGACTTCGTCAACATGGATGACAACCGGAATTTCTTGTCCAACGAGGCGCTCAAGTATCCGCTCGAGCAGAAACTGGTCTGGGCCTGGACAACGCGCTGGCTTGGTGTCTATCAGCCCCTGGCCTGGCTCTTGATCTTCTTCGAGCACGCAGCCTGGGCGCTTCGTCCGTGCGGTTATCATGTGGTGAGCCTGGCTCTCCACGGGATGATCGGCGTTGCCCTGTTCGTGGTGACCCGGATGCTCCTGGAACGTGCGCTTGCCGGCACGGCGGAGCAGAAAGACCCGTTCGTGGTGGTCGCCGCGGGCTTGGCGGCGATGCTTTTCTGTGTCCATCCTCTGAGGACAGAGGTCGTGGTCTGGCTGTCGGCTCAGCCGTATCTCCCAAGTGTGCTCTGCTTGATCCTGGGCGTCGGGGCGTACCTCAAGGCCTTCGATGCCAATCGTGCATTGGAGAGCAGAAGAAAGTGGTTGACGGCCAGCTTCCTGCTCGGTGGGGCCGCGATGCTCTTCAAGGCGGTTGCCGTGACCTACCCGCTCCTCCTGCTGGTCCTCGACGCATATCCTCTGGGTCGTTTGACCCCGACGCAAGGAGAAAGCGGGGCCAGGCGACGATGGACGTTGGCTCTGGCAGAAAAGCTGCCGCTTCTGGTTCTCAGCCTGATGCTGATGGTTGTCGCGCACGGGGCCAAGAATCACCCCCGATTCGAGACGGGTGATCCGATCTCGGCGCCCCTCTCGGCGCGTCTGGCCGACGCGGCCCACGCCGTCTGGTTTTATCCCAGCAAGACGCTTGTCCCGATCGGTTTGACCATTGTCTATCCCCGCGCGGAGACCAGTGTCGTTCACCTTACGGAGCCCAGCTTCGCTCTCTGCGCGGCCGGTGTGGTCGCCATGTGCCTCCTGGCCTGGCTCCTGAGACGAAAGCTGCCGGCTTTCGCGTCGGCATGGGCGGCCTACCTCATCATCCTGGCACCGAATTCCGGCCTGGTCCGGTTCAGTCCCCAGCTTGCGGCCGACCGCTACAGCTATGCCGCGTCGCTGCCGTGGGTAGCCGTGCTTGCGGCCGGACTGTTGTACGCCCTGAAAAGGCGGACATCGATCCGGATCACTTCTGTCGCAATGGTAGGGGTGGTCGCACTGGGACTCTGCACGATGAGCTGGTTTCAGTGCGCGACCTGGCGGCATTCGGTGGCACTCTGGAACCACGCACTCGACGTGGGATCGGACCGTTCGCTCGAGGCTCATGGCAACCTCGCCCTCGCGCTGAAACAGGTGGGGTTCGAGACCGAAGCATTTGAGCAGTATCAAGCGGCGGTCCGGGTTGCACCTCGCTCATCCAAGGCCTGCTACTACCTGGCCGACGAGCTGGCTCGCCAGGGCAAGAACGAAGCGGCGATCGCCACGATGCGCGAGGCGGTCCAGAATGCACCCGACCAGGCCATGATGCACTATTACCTGGCCAGATTCTTGACGCGATTGGGCCAACCCGACCAGGCCCTGGCCCCCTTTCGCGAGGCGATACGACTTGACCCGGGATTCTGCGAAGCTCACCGCGACCTGGGTGTCCTGTTGGCCGTCCAGGGGCAAAACGACGAGGCCCGGTACCATCTCGAGACGGCCCTCCAGATCCGCCCGAATGACCCCGAGGCAAGGTCCAGCTTGGAGCAATTCCTCGTCGCGCAGGAAAACAGGCATCGGCACGAGCAGCAGCCACCCACCATTCCCGCGGCATTGCCTTCCCCGAAGGTGTCATCACAAGTTCCAGCAGGGAACGCGACTTTCGCCTCTCCGACCCTGATGGACAGGTCCTGCACCAAACGTTGAGCCGGTTCTGCCCCAACCGCGGAGAATTCGGCCCGATTCCCTTTGGCGGCCCGCGTGTGCCACAATAGACTGCCAAGAACTCGCACACGATCCGTGGTCGGTCCTGCCATGCACATCCTCGTTGTTGACGACGAACCAAACATTCGCCAGACGCTCAGGGTCGCACTCGAGGCCATGGGCCACACCGCCGCGGAGGCCGGCGACTCGGCCAGCGCGCTCTTGAAGATTCAGCAGGCGTCTTGCGATGCCTTGCTCGTTGATCTGAGGCTCGGGACGGAGTCGGGGATCGACCTGATGGAACAGGTTCTGCGCGGCCGGCCGGACCTGCCGGTCGTGATCATCACGGCTCATGGCAGCATCGATCGCGCGGTGCAAGCCATGCGGCGAGGCGCGTTCGACTTTCTGCCCAAGCCGTTCACGCCAGCCCAGGTTCGCGCAGTGCTGGAGCGGGTGGTGCGCATCCGGAGCCTGCACCAGCGGGTCGCCGACCTCGAAGAACAGGTCCGGCGCGAGGTGCCCGAAGCCGTGCTCGAGAGCCCGGACCCCCAGCTTGCCACGATTCTCGAGCAGGCCCGCCGCGTTGCCGCCAGCGACGCGGTTGTCTTGATCAGAGGCGAGAGCGGAACCGGCAAGGGAGTGCTGGCCAGGCGAATTCACGGCTGGAGCCGCAGGTCCAACGGTCCGTTCGTCACGGTGAGCTGTCCCAGCCTGAGCAGCGAACTGCTGGAGAGCGAGATGTTCGGGCACGTCAGGGGCGCATTCACGGGGGCGGTGCGCGACACGTTCGGGAAAGTGGCCGCCGCGACGGGCGGGACACTCTTTCTCGACGAAATCGCTGACTTGCCGCTGGCATTGCAGCCCAAGCTACTGCGGTTCCTCCAGGATCGCCAGTATGAGCGCGTGGGCGAGACCCGAACGCAAACCGCCGACGTCCGCCTGATCGCCGCGACCAACTGCGACCTTGAGGCCGAGGCAGCAGCCGGCCGATTTCGCGACGATCTGCTGTACCGCCTCAATGTCGTCGAGTTCACACTGCCGCCCTTGCGTCTGCGGAGTGATCGGGTCGATCTGGCCAATCACTTGCTTGCCTTTTTCAGCCGTCAGACCGGACGCAAGCTTGACGGTTTCTCGGCCGCGGCCCGGGCCGCAATTTCAAGTTATGTGTGGCCGGGTAACCTGCGCGAGCTGCGCAACGCGATCGAGCGGGCGGTCCTCTTCGCCACGAACCGCGAGATCGAACTCGGCGATCTTCCAGGCCGGATCAGCACGGATCTGCCCGCGGGACAAGAAAAAACGACGGCCACGATGCGCCTGGGCGGACCGATCTCGCTCCAGCAACTTGAAGCCGAGCATATCCGGCTCGTCCTCGAAAACACCGAAACGCGCGAACAAGCCGCGCGAATCCTCGGCATCGACCCCAGCACGCTCTATCGCAAGCGCAAGAACCTTGGCCTGTGACTCCCGGCGCGAACGCTCTGATCTGGGTTGATCCGGTTTTCCCTGCTTTGGAGATAGGCTGCTCAGCAAGGTTGCTGAATCGAGGTCTTGCAAGATGCACGAAAGCGGTAAGCATTCCTTGCGGAATGCATGACAGGACCGGACGGCAGCCGCTGCACCGCCTCTGGCCACGGGATGTAAATTTTGTTCAGATAGGGGTTTCTGTTGGCCCTTTGGATTCTGGCACGACGCTTGCTTTACATCGAACGCGGGATTGAATGGGGTCATGTTCAAAACGCTACGAATGAAGTTGATGCTCGGTTTTCTGCCCCTCCTGGCCATCCTTATTGGCCTGGGACTGTGGGCGATTGCCATGTTTTACGGGCTGGGTGGCAACATCGATGTGATCCTGCGTGAGAATTACCGCAGCGTGCTGGCTGTCGAGCGCATGAAGGAAGCGCTCGAGCGGATGGATTCGGGGCTGATGTTCGCCTTCAGCGGGCGGGCCCAGCAGGCTCGTGAACAGTTCGACAAGTCCAAGGAGGAATTCGACCGGCAACTCGGCGTCGAGCAGCACAACATCACGGTTGCCGGCGAGAAAGAACTCGTGGACGAGCTGAAGGCCGAATACCGGGGTTACCTCGATCTTGCAGCCGACTATTTCGACCTTCGCAACGCCACGACAGCCGACCGGGCCAATGTCTACTTTTCACGACTGCTTCCCAAGTTCGAGAACCTCAGGAAGCTGGAAGACCGGGTGCTTCTTCTGAACCAGCGGAACATGGAACAGATGAACGAGAAAGCGCTTTGGAACGCAGCCAGCTCGACCCGCCTGATGATCGCGGCGCTGCTGGTCGCCGTCGTCCTGGCCATGGCCTCGTCGCGGGTCCTGACACGGAAGATCCTGGAGCCGATCGTCGCCGTGACGGAAGGCGCGCGAGCCGTTTCACAGGGCAAGCTCGACCAGGTTGTGCCCGCGACCACGAAGGACGAGCTCGGAGAGCTCGGCCAGGCGTTCAACACGATGGCCAGGACAATTCGCGAGTACCGTGAGGCGGGAACGGTCCGCCTGCTGCGAGCGCAAAAGGCGGCCCAGGCAACGATCGACTCGTTTCCAGACCCCGTGATCGTAGTCGATCCCCAGGGAGGGGTCGAGCGTGCCAATCCCGCGGCGCGACGGCTCTTGCAGGCGATCCCGACGACCAGTGGAGACGCGCTGCCCTGGATTGCGCCAGCGTCGCTGAAGCCACACCTCGATTCGGTGCTGGGAGGGCAGGCCGATTACCTGCCCTTGAGCCTGGAGCAAGCGATCTTCCTGCGCGACGGCAACCAGGACCGCTACTTTCTGCCTCGAGTGCTGCGGATTCGCAGCGATTCGGGAGAGCTGCTGGGGGCCGCGGTTGTCCTTTCCGACGTGACCAAGTTTCACCTCCTCGACCAGCTCAAGAGCGACATGATCTCGACGGTCAGCCACGAATTGAAGACGCCGCTCACCAGCTTGCAGATGGTTGTGCACCTCCTGCTTGAGGAGGCCGTCGGTCCGCTGTCGACCAAGCAGACCGAACTGCTCCTGGCCGCGCGACAGGACTGTGACCGCCTGCTGGGAATGATCAACGATCTGCTCGATCTGACCCGGATCGAGCAAGGCCGGGTGGCGCTGGATCAGCAGCCGGCCGACGCGGCCGAACTCGTCCGCGATGCGCTTGAGCGGTACCGATCCGCCGCCGAGGATGCCGGGATCACCCTGCAGACTCAGCTCGAGGCGCTCCTGCCGCTGGTTCTGGTGGACAAGGAGCGGATCGAGCATGTGTTCGACAACCTCTTGACCAATGCTCTGCGGCACACCGACCGTGGAGGGACGATCATCCTGAGAGCTGCGGCGGACGGGGGCACGGTGCAGTTCTCCGTCGCGGACACTGGCGAAGGCATCCCGGCGCAGTTCATTCCCCGGGTGTTCGACAAGTTTTTCCGGACCCCGGGCGCAAAGCACCAGGGCGGGGCCGGGCTCGGTCTGGCGATCGTGCATGAGATCATCGTCTCCCACGGTGGACAGATTGGCGTTCAAAGCACTCTTGGCAAAGGAACCACTTTCACGTTCAGCCTGCCCGCCGCGGCCGTCTCGCAGGATGAGGCCGCAACCGGGGGTCTGGACCTTGTCTCTTCCTCATCGACTTGTTGAATTCAGCATGACGGCTGCGACATGAAGGATGGCAAGATCGCGGCATTTCGGTAGTCTTTTCCATCTGGCATGCTCCCTCTGTCAGGCTGATTCCGTCAGGATTTACCATGGACGCCCCCAAGCGAATTCTCATCGTCGATGACGAGCCCAATGTCCGGCTCGTCTTCCGCACCGCCCTGGAGGCAACAGGATACCTCGTGACCGAAGCCGCCGACGGTGACGCGGCGCTAGCGCAGCTTCGCAAGCTGCCGATCGATCTCATCCTGCTTGACTTGAAGATGCCGCTCGTGGATGGATTGGAAACTCTGCGACTTCTCCGCGACGCGGGCGACGAGACTCCGGTGGTGGTCGTCACGGCGCAGGGCAGCGTGCCCGACGCGGTGGCGGCGATGAAGCTGGGAGCCGTAGATTTCCTGCCCAAGCCGGTCAGCCCCGTGACGTTGCGAGCCGTGGTCGCCGGAGTCTGTGCGCTCTGCCCCGCGAATCGAGCGTCGGTCAAGACCCCCATGGCCGCTCCGGCGCCCGCTCACCTGTTCGAGGAGGACCTCAGTCGAACCCGACAGGCCATGGAACGTCGCGAGTACGACGATGCCGAGTTCTTCCTGCGCATCGCCGACGCACTCAGACCAGGCTCGCAGGAAGTCGCCCGGCTGCGGGCAACTCTCCACTCCCGCAAGCGTCATCCCGAGGGCTTCTCCTTCCGTGCCCTGGGAGACCTGCTGCGATGAAAGCTGATGAACGAACCGACTCGTTGTCCGGGCGAGTGGTTCAGCGTGGTTGGTACCGGCGATCTTGCCAGCCGGCACAGATGAACTGGAAGCAGTACTGCTTTGCCTTGCTGGCGTTCAACGGCGCACTTTTCGTGCTGAGCTTCGGCCTGCTCTACGCTCAGCAGAAACTGCCGCTCAATCCCGACGGCAAGGGCTCGCTTGGGGCGCTCGGCTACAAGGACACGGCCGGAGTGGAACACAAGGATGCGGATACCGGCGTCGTCTTCAACACGGTTTGCTCGTTCGTGACCAACACGAACCTCCAGCACTACTCCGGCGAACAGCACCTCACGTACTTCAGTCAGCTCGGCTGCATCGTCTGGTTGATGTTTGTCACGCCGGCGGTGGGTCTGGGGGCCATGCTGGCCGTCCTACGGGGGCTGCGGGGAGACAAGCATCATGGCGATTTCTATCTTGACGTGATGCGGGGCTTGCTTTTCGTCTTCATCCCGGTCGCCGTGATCATTGCGCTCTCCCTGGTTGCCCACGGCACGCCGATGACCTTCAAGGGCATGGCGCCGGCCAAGACCCTGGACGGGGCCGCAACCAAGATGGAGACGCAGTCGATCGCGCGCGGTCCCGTCGCCGCGCTGGTGGCCATCAAGCAGGCCGGGACCAATGGCGGCGGCTTCTTCGGTCCGAACTCGGCCCACCCCTTCGAGAACCCCTCCGCCTGGACCAACTTGCTATCGGTCGCCGCGATCGTCGTGCTGCCGATGGCCTCGATCGTGATGGCCGGCCTGATGCTCAAGGAGAAGAAACACGCGGCCGCCATCTACGGGGTCATGCTCAGCATGTTGGTCATCGGAGCCACGGTGGCGATCTGGGCCGAGAGCAAGCCCTCCGCCGCGACGGAAAAGCTGGCCGCGGTCGTGCAGGACGCCAACATGGAGGGTAAGGAGGCGAGGCTTGGCCCGGTGGCGGCGGCGACCTGGGCCGCAATCACCACGGGAACCTCGAACGGCTCGGTCAACTGCATGCACGACAGCCTCAACCCGATCGCCGGCATGGTACCGATGTCGATGATGATGCTCAACGTGGTCTTCAGCGGCATCGGCGCCGGTTTCCAGAACATGCTGATGTTCATCATCGTCGCGGTCTTTCTCGCCGGCTTGATGGTCGGCCGGACCCCGGAATACCTGGGCAAGAAGGTCGAGGCCCGCGAGGTCAAGCTCGCCATGATCGTGATGCTGATCCATCCCCTGATCATCCTGGGAGGGACGGGCCTGTTCGCGGCCACCGACTGGGGCCAGAAGACAACGGCCAACCCTGCCCCCCACGGTTTCTCCGAAATCCTTTACGAGTTCACCTCGTCGGCCGCGAACAATGGGTCAGGCTTTGAAGGCCTGGGGGACAACACGCCCCCCTGGAACGTCGCCTGCGGCATTGTCTTGCTCCTGGGCCGGTTCCCGGCCTTGGTCTTGCCGATTGTCCTGGCGGGCTTTCTGGCGGCGAAGAAGCGCGTGCCATACTCCTCCGGAACCCTGCGCACCGACAACCTGACGTTCGCCTTCATGCTCCTGGGAACCGTGCTCCTGGTCGGCGCCCTCTCGTTCATGCCGGCCGTCGTGCTCGGACCCGTGGCCGATCACTTGACCAAGACCACACCGTGACGGTGGGCAGTCCCCGGCGCCTGCATCGTCGCTTCCCGGACTATCAGGAATCATCTTGAATCGGAAGAAAGCCTATGAGTGTCGAAACCCCGACTCAAACCAGTACTTCCCTGCGATCCGCCGCTGAAGTGCAGGCCTTCAAGTTGCAGCGGCGCCAGGCGCGACGGCTGAGCATCTTCGATCCCCAGATGGTCCGCCAGGCGGCTGTTCGCTCCTTCGCCATGCTCAACCCGCGATCCATGATGCGCAACCCGGTCATGTTCCTGGTCGAGATCGGCACCGTGCTGACGGCGATCGTGACCGTCCAGTCGATCGTCGGTGGCGCGGCCACCGGCCTGATCGTCTACCAGACCGCGCTGACCCTGCTGCTGCTGCTCACCGTCCTGTTCGCGAACTTCGCCGAGGCCCTGGCCGAGGCGCGCGGCAAGGCCCAGGCCGACAGCCTGAGGGCGACGCGACAGGATACGCCCGCGTTCCGCCTGGACAGCGTCAAATCGGAGACAGGCCACTTCGTACCCTCAACGCAACTCCGCACCGGCGATCATGTGATGGTCGAGACCGGCCAGGTCATTCCGGCGGACGGCGAGGTCGTCGTCGGTGTCGCCTCGGTCGATGAGAGCGCCATCACCGGCGAGAGCGCCCCGGTCATCCGCGAGGCCGGCGGCGATCGCTCGGGCGTGACCGGAGGCACCCGGGTGCTCTCCGATCGCATCATCGTGCAGGTCACGTCCGAGCCCGGTCAGAGCTTCCTCGATCGGATGATCGCCCTGGTCGAGGGTGCGATCCGACAAAAGACTCCGAACGAGATCGCCCTCACGATCGTGCTGGCCGCGTTCTCGCTCATCTTCCTCATCGTGACGGCCGCGCTCTACCCGATGGCCCGGTACTTCGACCTGACCCTCGACATCCCGACATTGATCGCACTCTTGGTCTGCTTGATCCCGACAACCATCGGCGCCTTGCTGGCAGCCATCGGCATTGCGGGAATGGACCGCGCGCTCATGGCCAACATCATCGCCAAGAGCGGCAAGGCCGTCGAGCTTGCCGGCGACATTGACACCCTGCTGCTGGACAAGACCGGCACGATCACGATCGGCAACCGC
>Ga0074044_10002582_pt1 | contig 15767 bp, 16 predicted proteins | sample BogForMeECP23OM1_FD_94443 | JGI IMG/M metagenome (GOLD analysis project Ga0074044, IMG submission 94443) | Bog forest soil microbial communities from Calvert Island, British Columbia, Canada - Bog Forest MetaG ECP23OM1 | ecosystem: Environmental > Terrestrial > Soil > Wetlands ...
AGGATCGGCGCCGGCCAGGACTGGCTCGAGATTCTCGGCTGCGGCATGGTGCATCCCAAGGTGCTGGAGATGTGCGGGATTGATGCCACGATCTACCAGGGCTTCGCCTTCGGGATGGGGATCGAGCGCATCGCCATGCTCAAATACGGCATCCCCGACTTGCGCACCTTCTTCGATGCGGATCTGCGCTGGCTCCGGCACTACGGCTTCGTGCCCTTGGATGTGCCGAGCCTCGTCGGAGGGCTCAGCCGATGAAGCTGACGCTCGCCTGGCTCAAGGATCATCTCGAGACCGGTGCCGCCTTGGGCGAGATCGCCGAGAAGCTCATCGGCCTCGGCCTCGAGGTCGAGAGCATCGCCGACCGCGCCAAGGGGTTGGCGCCTTTTACCATCGCCTTTGTGGTCGAGGCCAAGCCGCACCCCAACGCCGACCGGCTCCGCGTCTGCATCGTCGATACGGGGCGCGAGAGAGTCCAGGTCGTCTGCGGCGCGCCCAACGCGCGCACCGGCATGAAGGGCGTCTTCGCCCCCGCCGGCAGCCACATCCCCGGCACTTCCCTCGACCTCGAGCGCGGCGTCATCCGCGGGGTAGAGTCGAACGGCATGCTGTGCTCGGAGCGCGAGATGGGCCTCTCGGACGAGCACAGCGGCATCATCGAGCTTCCGGCGGACGCCCCCTTGGGAGACTCCTTTGCCAGATATCTCGGCCTCGACGATCCGGTGATCGACGTCGCGGTGACGCCCAACCGCGGCGATTGTCTCGGCGTGCGCGGGATTGCCCGCGATCTCGCCGCGGTGGGCCTGGGACGGCTCAAGGATGACCCGCGCATGGCACCCGTGCCCGGCGGCTTCGAGAGCCCGATCAAATGGCGCTTGGCACTTCCTGAGGATGCCAAGAGCGCCTGCCCCTTCGTCGTCGGCCGCTTCTTCCGCAAGGTGAGGAACGGCACGAGCCCGCGCTGGCTCCAGGATCGCCTGCGCGCGATCGGCTTGCGGCCGATCTCGGCCCTCGTCGACATCACCAACTACGTGACCTTCGATCTCGGCCGCCCGCTCCATGTCTTCGATGCGGACAAGCTCGCGGGCGACCTCACCATGCGGCTTGCGCGTGCCGGCGAGACGCTCGCGGCCCTCAACGGCAAGAGCTACACCCTCGACGAGGCCATGACCGTGATTGCCGATGAGAAGGGGGTCGCGGGCCTCGGCGGCATCGTGGGCGGGGAAGCGAGCGGCTGCACCGAGGCGACGCGGAACGTCTTCCTCGAGGTGGCCCTCTTCGATCCCATCCGCACCGCCGTGACCGGGCGCAAGCTCGCCATCGAGTCCGACGCGCGCTACCGTTTCGAGCGCGGCCTCGATCCCACCTCCGCCATCTGGGGCGCCGAGGTGGCGGCACATCTCATCGGCGAGCTCTGCGGCGGCGAGGCGAGCCGGGCGGTGAGTGCGGGTGCCATGCCCGAGTGGCGGCGCACGATTACGCTGCAGCAGGACCGCGTGCTCACGCTCGGGGGCGCCGATATGGCGCTAGCAGAGCAGCGACGCATACTCGAAGCGCTTGGCTATGAAATCGAAGGCCCCCTCACGCCACCCTCTCCCCCTGAAGGGGGAGAGGGAGTAAATAAAGTGGTGCCGCCGCCGTGGCGCGGCGACGTGACGGGCGAGCCCGACCTCATCGAGGACATCCTGCGCGTTTACGGCTACGAGCGTATCGTGGCCGTGCCGCTCCCGCTCGAGGGGGCGTTGCCGCGGCTCGCCTTGACTGCGAGTCAGCGCCGCGCGCGCGCGGTCAAGCGCGGGCTCGCCGCGCGCGGCCTCATGGAGGCGGTGACCTGGTCGTTCGCCAACTCGCAGCATGCGGGACTTTTCGGCGGCGGCAACCCCGCACTCGCACTTGCCAACCCGATCTCGAGCGATCTCGACGTGATGCGCCCCTCGATCCTGCCCAACTTGATCGCCGCCGCCGGGCGCAATGCCGACCGCGGCTTCAAGGACCTCGCCCTCTTCGAGGTCGGCCCGCAATATGCCGACGACACGGCGAAAGGCCAGGCGCTCGTCGCGGCCGGCGTGCGCGCCGGTCTCGCCTCCCCGCGCCATTGGGCGGCATCCGCGCGCGAGGTCGATGCCTTCGATGCCAAGGCGGACGCGCTCGCCGCAATCGCTGAAGCCGGCGGGCCCGCGGAGCCGCAGGTCACCACGGAGGCGCCCGCCTGGTACCACCCCGGCCGCGCCGGCACGCTGCGCCTCGGCGCCAACGTGCTCGCCTCTTTCGGCGTGCTGCATCCCAAGGTGCTGCGGCGCATGGACGTGAAGGGCCCCATGGTCGCCTTCGAGGTCTTCCTCGACCGCATCCCGCAGCCGCGCGCCAAGGCGGGCAAGATGCGCCCGCTCTTCAAGCCCTCGCCCTTCCAGCCGGTCGAGCGCGACTTCGCCTTCGTCGTCGATGCCGGGGTCGAGGCCGAGAGGCTCGTGCGCGCCGCCAAGGGGGCGGACAAGGCGCTGATCTCGGAGGTCGGCGTGTTCGACGTCTATCAAGGGCCCAACCTGCCGCCCGGCAAGAAGTCGCTCGCCTTGAGCGTGCGCCTCCAGCCCGTCGAGCGCACCTTGACCGAGGAGGAGATCGACGCGGTCGGCAAGAGGATCGTCGCCGCCGTCGCCAAGGCGACGGGCGGGGTCTTGCGGAGTTGAAATTTCACCGCGGAGACACGGAGAGCACGGAGAAGTGATTCGCTTGTCATTGCGAGGAGGCGAAGCCGACGAAGCAATCCAGGAAATGCGCCGCGATCTGGATCGCTTCGCCTTCGGCTCGCGATGACGACAACAGTCTTCTCCGTGTCTCCGTGGTAATTACTTAGAGCCAATGACCGATCTCGCCCACATCCGCAACTTCGCGATCATCGCGCACATCGACCACGGCAAGTCGACCCTTGCCGACCGCCTCATTCAACGCTGCGGCGGTGTGGCGGAGCGCGATTTCCACGACCAGCTGCTCGACAGCATGGACATCGAGCGCGAGCGCGGCATCACCATCAAGGCGCAGACCGTGCGCCTCCTCTACCAGGCGAGGAGCGGCGAGACTTACGAGCTCAACCTCATGGACACGCCCGGCCACGTCGATTTCACCTACGAGGTGAGCCGCTCGCTCGCGGCGTGCGAGGGCTCGATCCTGGTCGTCGACGCGAGTCAAGGGGTCGAGGCGCAGACGCTGGCGAACGCCTATCTCGCGGTCGATGCCGGCCACGAGATCGTGCCCGTGCTCAACAAGATCGACCTGCCGGCCGCCGAGCCCGAGCGGGCGCGCCAGCAGATCGAGGAGGTGATCGGCCTCGATGCGTCGCGCGCCGTGCTGGCCTCGGCCAAGACCGGGCAGGGCATCGACGACGTGCTCGAGGCGCTCGTCGAGCGCCTGCCGGCACCCGAGGGCGACGGGAAGGCGCCGCTCAAGGCGCTCCTCGTCGACAGCTGGTACGACGCTTATCTCGGCGTCGTCATCCTCGTGCGCATCAAGGACGGGGTCTTGCGCAAGGCCCAGAGGCTGCGGATGTGGGCAACGGGGGCCGTCCACGAGGTCGACCGCGTCGGCATCTTCACGCCCAAGATGGAGACCGTGGCCGAGCTCGGCCCCGGCGAGATCGGCTTCATCACGGCGGGCATCAAGGCGGTCGCCGACTGCCGCATCGGCGACACCCTCACCGAGGACCGCCGGCCTTGTGCGGCGCCCTTGCCCGGCTTCAAGCCGAGCGTGCCCGTCGTCTTCTGCGGCCTCTTCCCCCTCGATACGGCGGACTTCGAGCAGCTGCGCGACAGCCTCGCCAAGCTGCGGCTGAACGACGCGAGCTTCCATTACGAGCCCGAGACCTCGGCGGCCTTGGGCTTCGGCTTCCGCTGCGGCTTTTTGGGCCTTCTTCACATGGAGATCATCGAGGAGCGCCTCCATCGCGAGTTCGACCTCGAGCTCATCGCCACGGCGCCGAGCGTGGTCTACCGCATCCGCCTCACGAACGGCGAGACGCTCGAGCTGCACAATCCCGCCGACATGCCGGACCCGGTGCGCATCGACCATATCGAGGAGCCGTGGATCCGCGCGACCATCCTCCTGCCCGACGAGTATCTCGGCACCGTGCTCAGCCTGTGCACCGAGCGGCGCGGCGAGCAGGTCGACCTCACCTATGCGGGCAGCCGCGCTATGCTGGTCTATCGCCTGCCCTTGAACGAGGTGGTCTACGACTTCTACGACCGCTTGAAGTCGCTCTCCCGCGGCTATGCCAGCTTCGACTATCACATCGAGGGCTACCGCGAGGGCGACCTCGTCAAGCTCGCCATCCTGGTGAACGGCGAGCCGGTGGACGCGCTCGCCATCATCGTGCACAGGAGCCGCGCCGAGCAGCGCGGCCGCCTGCTCTGCGAGCGCCTCAAGGAGCTCATCCCGCGCCAGCTCTTCAAGATCGCGATCCAGGCGGCGATCGGGGGGCGCATCATCGCGCGCGAGACCGTCTCGGCCTTGCGCAAGGACGTGACCGCCAAGTGCTACGGCGGCGACATCACGCGCAAGCGCAAGCTCCTGGACAAGCAGAAGGAGGGCAAGAAGCGCATGCGCCAGTTCGGCAAGGTCGAGATCCCGCAATCCGCCTTCCTCGCGGCGCTCAAGATGGGGGACTAGGGCCGGATGTCCGACGTCACCTGGACAGCGTGCGCTTGCGACGCCGGCGCTTGCGGCGCAGGACGACGATGAGGAGGCCCGGCAGGCCGAGCACGAGCCATGCCGGGAGGAGAAGGAAGGGCCGCAAGAGGTCGTCCCACAGCGCCGGCAGGATGTGGCGCTGCACGATGGCCTGGACGAGGTTGAGGCTGCCCGGGCTCAAGCGAAACCAAAGCTCGCCCGTGGCGATGATGTGATAGCTCCCCAGATCAAGCCAACGATAGGTCTCGTCCGCGGCGACGAAGAGGGCCGCGAGGATCAAGACCCAGCCGAGGATGCCAAGGATGCGTCGCAACACCACGCGGCCCGTCCATCTGAGAGGCGGGGGCGTCGCCCGATGCCGTGGGCGACCGGCCCATAATCTGACCCCTGCCAAGAGGGGTGGCAATCGAAATCCCGGGGCCCCGGCCGATCACCGGGCCGCGCGGCGCCGGCCGCGGGGCACAGCCTGGTTTCTTGGCTGAGTGCGGAGCGCCTGCTAAGGTAGCGCCCTTTTTGGAGGGATGGCCGAGTGGCTTAAGGCGCACGCTTGGAAAGCGTGTTTAGGGGAAACCCTAACGTGGGTTCGAATCCCACTCCCTCCGCCAGCCGGGCTTAGGTGGGAATTGTCCTGCGGGCGCGGCAGACCGGGCCGCCTTGCCGCCGAAACCAGTGCTCATTGTCCATCTCTCCGCACGCGCGCGAAAAGCCGCGAGGGGCCGGCGGCGTGCCGGAGGCTTTTTCCCCATAGGGGTAGAGCGGCGCTCACGGCAGGCCGGGTCCCATCCAGTACGGCAAACGAAGGGCGGTTGGAGCGGAACCGCTGGCGCGGGGGTGTTGCGCCGAGGGAGGCAAGTGAAGAGCCGCCAACCCGGCGTCCCCTGGTCTCTATTTCTCCAATCCGGATTTCTCCAATCCGGACGCGGCGCTCCGCTCCATTTTCTGGTGGATGTATCTTTCGCCAAAAAGCACCACGACCAGCAGTACCCAGCCGGCTACAACAAACCACCCGGACAGCGTGCCCGAAAGCGTCACGACAATTGAAAGGACCAAGACGTAGAAATACAGCAAGCCGATGGCAAACGCGCCGACTCCGACGAAAATGTTCATGTCCGATGAACCCATGTCAGCCCCCTGCATCGAGTATCGTCAGAAAATTGAATCGGATCAAGCTCGCCGGCCAAATAAACCCATGCCGCCCTCAAGCAGGCGGCGGGGCGCGTCCGCCGCGCTGATCCGGTTGCGCGCGGTGTCAAGCGCTTCTCGTATGTATATGACATGGGCGACAGCTGGGAGCATGCGATCCGCATCGAGAAGATTGTTTTCATCGATCCCGCCGCAACCTAGCCTTTGCGCTCGAGCTGCAACAACCTCTTGCATCCTTGGGATGACGCGTTGCTGCCGCGGATGGCAACGCTGCCGTTGGCCCAGGCACTCTTGCCGGTCACGACGCTATCGACGACGGTCACAGTAACGTTGGTCGGCGGCAAACTGCAAGCTTTCCCGGCGCAGCCTTCATAGGTGCCGTCGAAGGGACTGGCCGAATATGCCATGCCGACCGAGCGCGCCAACCCGGCGTCCCCTGGTCTCTATCTCACCAATAGGGACGCCCCACTCTGCCCGATTTTCTGGTTGATGTATTTCTCGCCGTAAAGCACCGCGAACAGCAAAATCCAACCGGCTACAACAAGCCACCAGGACATCAAGCCCCAAAACGTCACGAGAATTGAAAGGGTCAGAACGTAGAAATACAGCAAGCCGATGGCAAACGCGCCGACTCCGACGAAAATGTTCATGTCCGATTCGCGCATGGCAGCCCCCTGCATCGAGTACCGCCGATCATTGTATCACATGAAGCTCGCTGGCGAAATAAGTCCATGCCGCCCCCAAGCATGCCGCGGGGCGACCCTTGCCTCTGCGACGGCGCCGGACGACTCGGTGCGGCGGGTTGCCGAGATGGCCGGCGATCGTGTTGACGGTTGCGGCCAGCTCAAATGCGGAACCGGCTCGTCTCATCCTTCGATGAAAGTCGGGGCTCGTGTCGGCGTCGATCCGGCACCAGCTTGCTGTCGAGGCCGAGAAGGTGCAGTTTGATGCGTGCACCCCGCCTCGCCCGGGAAATCTCGGGTGATCAGCCGCGAAACCGGCTGCGGCCGCCGCGGGGACGACCAATCGTCCGCATGTTGCCGCCGGCCAAAGGGAGGAGACCTCGATGATCAAAGTGAGCGTGCTCTATCCGAACCGGGACGGCAGCAAGTTCGACATCGAGTATTACTGCAAGCGGCACATGCCCTTGGTTCAGCAAAAGCTCGGGGCCGCCTGCAAGCGCCTTGCCGTCGAGCAGGGCCTCTCCGGTGCTCAACCCGGATCGCGTCCGACCTATGCCGCCATGGGCCATCTTTACCTCGAGTCCGTCGAGGCGTTCCAGGCGGCCTTTGCGCCGCATGCGGCCGAGATCATGGCAGACATCCCCAACTACACCGACATCCAGCCGATCATTCAGATCAGCCAAGTGAGGATGTAGGAACCCTTTTGAGGGCGTCGTGCAGCAGGCACTCGCCCGACGCGAGCGGCGCTTGGCGCGCTCGCGCTACGGCAGGCTGGGTCCCGCAATGTCCGGTGTCGGGATGTTGCCCCGGGTGAAGCCGCGCAGCTTCTTGACGTAGACCGGGTGCATGAAGATGCGCATTTGAGGCAGGGCTGCCAAGCGGACCGTATTGTCCGTGAAGGTGAAATCCTCCTCGGAAACGGTCACCCGGTGCTCCTCGCCTTGGGGATCGATCACCGCGACCGTCATGCGATCGTCGTCGTGCCGCTCGCGGAATTCGAGCAGCCATTCCTTGCCTTGCTTATCGCTGCCGCGGGCAGTGCCGACCTTGCGCTTCGCATCGTAGATGAAATGCGGGTGGAGGGGATCGAGCGTCGCGATCATGCGGGACTCCTAGGCGGCGAGCGTATCGAAGGCGAAGGTGGCGTCGCCCACGGAATAGATGGCGCCCTGGTATTGCAGCAGGCGGCCCGGCGCATTGCCCGACGCACCGGCGATCAGGAAGAGGGGACGGCCATCGGCTTCCGGAGCCGCCGCCCGCCACAGCTCGCGATCGATATTCGCGATGTCGCGGCTGCGGCCGGCCGTCACCAGCTCGATGACGCGGCTGTCGAACGCCTTGCCGGCGGGGAAATAATCCTCTCGCGCGCTCTCGTCGCGCAGATCGAGGCGGTGGCAGAGATTGCCTGGAGCGACGAGCACGGCGCGCCGGCCGCTCTTCTCGACGGCCTTGCGAATGGCCCGTCCCCAGCGCACGCACTCCTCGAACGGGCGCTGCGAGATCGAGATCGAGACGGTCGGCAAGCGCACGCCCATCACCTTCAAGGGGCAGAAGGCGCCGTGATCCATGCCGTAGCTCTTGGCGCGCACGGGCAAACCCTCGGCCTCTCCTGCCGCGATCAGCGCGTTGGCGAGGGCGGGGTCGCCTGGCAGCACATGGGTGTAGAAACGGCGCCCGAAGGGGGCCGGGCGCAGCACGTAATCGTGGAAGGACTCGTGGATGGCGCCCGGGTCCACGAAGAAGGCGCTCTTGGGGAGCCAGTGCGGCGAAGCGACGATGACGGCGTCGGCCTTGAGCTCCTGCTCGATGGTGCGGCCGATTCCTTGCAGCACCTGCACCACCGCGGCCGTGCTGCCGTCCTCGGCGAGCTCCATCAGATAGGAGCCGTTCGGCACGAAGTAGGATTGCAGCAGGGCTCCCTCGGCGCTCATCGCCATTCCTCGTTGCGGGCATTCCCCCGATGACCGGGAGGCGAGCGCGAGAATGCCCCTTTTCGCGCTTGGCGCCAAGCCGGAACGGGGCGAGTGCCGTCAACCCCTCGAGGCCGCGAGCTCAGCACGGCGTGTCACCGCAACTGACGGCTCGCTCCGGCACTCGCGGCATTAGGCGCAAATTTAGCGATTGATCTGCGTCATTTTATCCGCGACCGCTTTGCCTTAACGGAAGGGATCAAAGCCGATCTTGGCCGCCGCCGCGCGAGGAGTGCTGTTTGCCTCCTCCTCTTCGCGCGCGCCGCGCCGATTTTCAGGCTTTCGGAAGCAACTCTAGGACATGGCAGAACCCGCGTCCCCTTATGCAGCCTTCGTGAGCTACGCGCCGCTCGACTGGGCGAAAGCGAAGGAGGTCTGCGACATGCTCGAGAAGCTTGGCTTGCCATGCTTGATGGCAGCTCGCCGGCTGCGCGGCGGCCGAGGCGTTGGCGGAGAATTGAGAAGCGGGATTGAGCAGACGCGCGCCTTCGTGCTCGTCGTGTCGAAAGCCACGGAGGATTCACAGCCGGCTCGTGAGGAGATGTATGTGGCCCGACAGCTGCACTTGCCGATCTTCGGCATTTTCGTCGAGCCGCCTGAGCCGTCGAGCGAGATCGATTTCTTCGTTCCGGAGTCGTGCCGCATCAATGCCTGGTCGGGGCACCTTGCGGATCATTTGCCGCAGCTCGCCGGCTATCTCCGCGGCGCAATGCCGAGGGCGATCAAACGCGCCAAGGTGCTCGAGCTCACCGGCTGGAGGCGCCGCGCGGTGGGCATGCCCGGCATCCTTGCTGCACTCACGCTCTCGGGGCTCATCCTCTGGGCGCTGAGCCGGCTCTTGGAGGGTGGCCTTCCGTGGTGAGTGCCGCAGGCCGTGCCTTTGGCGAGCCGGCACTTGCCCTTTACCCTTTTTCCGAGCGCGCCGTCGCGTGCCGATAGTGGGTCACGTTGCCCACGTCCTCATCCTTCGAGACGCGTCGCAAGCGCGACGCTCCTCAGGATGAGGACTTGGAGCTTGGTTTTCACCTCATCCTGAGGAGGCCGCGAAGCGGCCGTCTCGAAGGATGAGGTGAAACTGAGCCGGTGCCCGCGTGCCGGCCTCGCGACGCCATTCCCGACTCGGACACCAGCGCGTTATCGCTCGCTCAGCTCTTGGGCGCCGGCGGCAAGGGTGCTGAGGTGACCGGCGGCGTCGGCGCCGAGCTAACCGGCGGGAATGCGTCGGGCGGGGGCGGGGGCGGGGGTGCCGCCATGGCGCGGGCGCCCGGCAGCTGGTTTCCCTTGGCGTACATGCATTGCATGTAGGCGATGTCGTAGCGCCGCTGGCCCTGCCATCCCGTCGCTTGGGCGGCACCCACGCCGACCGCGGTGCCGGCGATGGCGCCGGAGGCGGCACCGATGGCCGCACCCCCGGCACCGCCCACTGCGGCACCGAGCCCGGCGCCGAGTACGGTGCCGACGATGGCGCTGCCGATGCCCTGATTGGCCGCCGCCGTCTCCGCGGCACCGCTTCCGCCGATCGCTTGCTCGGCATATTGCCGGCACATCGTCTGATCCTGCGCGAAGACCTCGAAAGGCTTGTTCGGCGCGGGCATCACCGCCACATCCGGCCCGATCGGCGGGTTGACGCAACCGCCCAAGAGGATGAGCGCCGCGGCTGCGGCCATCTTCGTTTCAATGTGCCCCATTTGAGATTGTCCTTGAGTTTCCTTGTCCTACGCCATCATACGCGTCGCGTGCCTTGGCCCTGCGCTGCCGATCCCGCTTGCGCGAGGGGCCCGGAGCGCGCACGCTTGCATCCAGCCGGCAAGCGATCCGTGCCACGCGTCGGGCAAGCAATCTTGAAAGGTACCATGGCAAGGCCTCGGTTGCTTCACCGGCGCGAGATCTGGGTCGACCTGCTGCTTTACCCGGGGCATACGCTGCCCACCGCCGCGGCACCGGTGATCGTTGCCGCCGGCCTTGCCATTCACGATCACGTCTTTGCGGCGGTCCCGCTGACGCTTGCCTTCCTCGGCAGCTGGCTCATCCATTTGGGCGGCGTGCTGACCGACAATCACGAGCTCCTGCGCCGCCATCCCCACGTCCCCGAGCATCCCGAACTGCTTCAGGCCCTTGCGGACGGGACGCTCACGCTTCCCGGCCTCAAGCTCGGCATCGTCGCTTCCTTTGCCCTCGGCGTCCTCCCGGGACCCTATCTTTTCTCCATCGGCGGCCTTCCGGTGCTGCTCATCGGGACCGTCGGCATCGCCGCGAGCCTGGCCTATGCGGGGGGCCCTGTTCCCTACGCCAGGCTCGGCCTGGCCGATCCGATATTCTTCGTCATGTTCGGCGTGGTTGCCGTCGCGGGGAGCTATTACATCCAGGCCGCATCCGTCCACGGCTCGCCCGCGATCTGGCGCATAGCAGCACCCGCACTCCCGCTGAGCGCCCTCGTGCTCGGCCTCCCGATCGGCGCGCTGGTGACGAACGTGATGATCATCGACGACATCCGCGACCGGGGGTTCGACCGCGTGAAGGGCTGGCGCACGGCAGCCGTTCGCTTCGGCATCGGCTGGAGCCGCGTCGAGTATCTGACGCTCTCGCTCTTGGCCTACCTGGCGCCCTTCTGGTTTTGGTTGGGCCTGGGCTTAAGCGCCACGGTGCTCCTGCCCTTGCTCACCCTTCCTCTGGCTTGCATCATCGGCCGCGCCGTGTGCACGCTTGCGGAGCCCAAGGAGCTGCGGCCGATGACGCCAAGGGCGTCCCGGCTCGCTCTCCTCTATGCGATGCTCTTGGCGCTCGGCGTGGCCCTCCCGGCGGGCTGAGGGATTGCTAGCATCCCGATTCGGAAGTTCGTCTCACCCGGAAATAACCGTCATTGCGAGCGCAGCGAAGCAATCCAGGATGCATGGTGCGAAACCCTTCCTGGATTGCTTCGGCGCCCTTCGGGCGCCTCGCAATGACAAGTGTTTTCGTGATGTCATGATTTTCAGAACCAGGACACTGGCCCTAGCTTGCCGCTCGCTTCGGCGTTGGCTTCGCCGCCGCGGTGACGACGGAAGGCTGCCGCACCAGCTCCTCCACGCCTGCGAGAAGGGCGTCCACGTCCGTATCGTCGTTGTAGGGGCCGAGGCTGGCGCGCGCTACGCCGGCGACGCCGAAGGCCGCCACGAGCGGCTGGGCGCAATGATAGCCCGAGCGCATCGCCACGCCATGACGGAGATCGAGGGCGCGGCAGACCTCGGCGGGGGGGATGCCGGCCAAGTGGAAGGACACCACCCCGCGCCGGTCGTGCGTGTCGCCCGGGCCGATCACCCGCACGCCCTCGATGGACGCGAGCCCGTCGAGGATACGGCGCGTGAGGCGGAGCTCATGGCTGCGCACGGCGCGCCAATCGAGGGTTGCCATCCAATCGAGTGCCGCGCCCAGGCCGATGGCGCCTGCGATCGGCGGGGTTCCCGCTTCGAAGCGGCGCGGCGCGCGCGCGTAGCGCACCTCCTCGAGCGTGACACTCTCGATCATCTGCCCGCCGGTCATGAAGGGCGGCATCTCCTCGAGCAGCTCGCGCCGGCCCCACAGCACGCCCACACCCGTCGGTCCGTAGCACTTGTGGCCCGCGAAGGCGTAGAAATCGATGCCGAGCGCCTGCACGTCGACGGGCCCGTGCGGCGCGCGCTGCGCGCCGTCGAGCATCACGACGGCCCCCGCCGAGCGCGCGGCGGCCACCACCCTGCCGACGTCGGTGATGGCGCCTGTGACATTGGAGCAGTGGGTGAGTGCGATCAGCTTGCAGCGCGGACCGATCTCGCTTTCGAGCCAACCGAGATCGAGGCGGCCGTCCTCGGTCATCGGCAGCATACGCACGACGATCCCGCGACGCTCGGCGAGCTGGCGCCACGGCAGCATGTTGCTGTGATGCTCGAGCAGCGAGATCAGGACCTCGTCACCCTGGCGCATACGCGCGCCATAGGAATGGGCGAGGAGATTGATCGCCGCGGTGGCGCCCGAGGTGAAGACGATCTCGGCCGGAGAGCGGGCATGGAGAAAGCGGGCGACCCGCGCCCGCGCCTCGTCGTAGGCCGCGATCGCCGCGCGCGCCAGGCGGTGCACCTCACCGTGCACGTTCGCGCGCGCGGTCGTCTCGAAGCGGCGTAGGGCCTCGAGCACGCTCGCGGGCACCTGCGCCGTCGCGGCGCTGTCGAGGTAGTGGAGCTGCGCATCGGCGAGCGCGGGGAATTGGCGCTTGATCGCCGCCGCATCCAGCGTGCGATCCTTCGCTCCTTGGGAGGACATGATCACCTCGCTCCCGCTCCCTTGCGGCCTGGCTTGGCGCACCTGCGTGCTGCCGACGACGGGAGCCTCCACGATGTGGCCCCGAATGACATTGACACGGATCAATTCGCCGCCCGGCTCGCGAGCGCAGTATCCTCCTATCGTCGGGCGACGGCGGGCCATGGCACCCGGCATGGCAGCGCGCTTGAGCGGGGTCACCGCAAGCATGGACGAGCAAGCGAGCGAAGCCGAGAATGGTTGGGAGCATTTTCCCCATGGCGCCGACATAGGCGTGCGCGGGAACGGTGCCTCGCGCGAGGCCGCCTTCGAGCAGGCAGCGTTGGCATTGACCGCAGTCGTGACGGATCCCGCGCGCGTCGCCGCCCGCGAGCAGGTCGCGATCTCGTGCACGGCACCCGATGAGGAGCTTCTCCTCGTCGAATGGCTGAACGCGATCGTCTTCGAGATGGCAACGCGCAAGATGCTGTTCGGCCGCTATCTTGTCCGCCTTGACGGCAACCGCCTCGAGGCCGAAGCCTGGGGCGAGCCGATCGACCGGGCACGCCACCGGCCGGCCGCCGAGGTGAAAGGGGCGACGCTCACCGCGCTCAAGGTCGCGCGCGGGCCCGCCGGCGGTTGGCTCGCGCAATGCGTGGTCGACGTGTGACCGGCATGCCGCATTCGGGAGAATGAGCCCTTGGATCCGGCGCGCTTCGAGCATCCCGCGGAGTTCGAATGGCACGTCAGGCCGACGGGCGCCATGCGCGTGCCTGCCATCATCTACGCCGACGAGGCGCTCCTTCGCGGGATGGAGGACAAGGTCTTGGAGCAGCTCACCAACGTGGCCACCCTGCCGGGGATCGTGGGGGCCTCCTATGCCATGCCCGATGCGCATTGGGGCTACGGCTTTCCCATCGGCGGCGTCGCCGCCTTCGACGCCGAGGAAGGGGGCGTGGTGTCGGCGGGCGGGGTCGGCTTCGATATCTCATGCGGCGTCCGCGCGCTCTTGACGGGTGTGGCCAAGGCGGCGGTCGAGCCGATCAAGGAGCGGCTCGCGGATGCGCTTTACGCCAGCGTGCCGGTCGGCCTCGGCTCGACCGGCCGCTTGAAGCTCGACGCGGCGGAGATGGACGCCATGCTGACGCAAGGTGCAGGCTGGGCGCTCGCGCGCGGCTACGGGGTCGCTGCGGACCTCGAGCGCATCGAGGAGCGCGGCACCATGGCCGGCGCGCGGGTGGACGCCGTCTCCGAGCGCGCCAAACGGCGCCAACGCGACGAGATGGGCACGCTCGGCTCGGGCAATCACTACCTCGAGGTGCAGGAGGTCGCGGAAATCTTCGACCGTGCTGTGGCGGCCGTCTTCGGGCTCAAGGAGGGCGAGGTCGTCGTCAGCATTCACTGCGGCTCGCGCGGTCTCGGCCACCAGATCGGGACCGAGTATCTCCGCGACATGGCGATCGCCGCCGCCGATTTCGGCATCGCCTTGCCGGATCGGGAGCTCGCTTGTGCGCCGATCGCGTCCGAGCTCGGCCAACGCTATCTCGGCGCCATGCGCGCCGCGATCAACTGCGCGCTCGCCAATCGGCAGATCATCGGACATTACACGCGGCAGGTCTTCCGCCATTTCTTCGCCGAGAGCGCGCTCGCACTTCTCTTCGACGTGTCGCACAACACCTGCAAGCTCGAGGAGCACGCCGTCGGCCGCACGCGCCGGCAGCTCTTCATCCATCGCAAGGGCGCCACGCGCGCCTTCGGACCGGGCCATCCCGATCTCCCCGACGAATTGCGGAGCGTCGGCCAGCCGGTGCTCATCGGCGGCAGCATGGGGAGCGCGTCCTATATCCTTGTCGGCACCACGGAGAGCGAGCGGCGCGCCTTCAGCTCGGCCTGTCACGGTGCGGGCCGCAGCATGAGCCGGCACGCAGCGCTCAGGCGCTGGAACGGACACGCGGTCACGGCGGAGCTCGCGGCGCGCGGCATCGTCCTGCGCAGCCCGTCGGCGCGCGGCGTGGCGGAGGAGGCGCCGGGCGCCTACAAGGACTCGGGTGCGGTGGTCGACGCCGCCGAGCAGGCCGGGCTCGCGCGCAAGGTGGCGCGTCTCGAGCCACTCGTCTGCATCAAGGGCTGAGGTAAGAGAAGCGGCGTCGTGATTAGAGCAGTTTCACTGTGAGTGGAATCGCCACCCCCTCACCCAGCTCCGGGTAAGGCTCGGCTTCGCCTCGCCAACCCTTCGCAACCCTCTCCCCCTTCAGGCGGAGAGGGGAGGGTGAGGGGGAACGGTGTGTTCACTTGCCGAGAAAATGCTCTGGGGCGATCATCCGGCGGTTGGGCGAGCATTCCCGTGCCCGTCGAGGCGCTTCCGGAAAACCGCGCATAAAAATCCCATGATGCCGGCGATACCGGCTTTTTCGGCTTTTTTATGAAGTGCGGGCGACAGTCGTCTCGAATTTTTATGCGCGCCGGGCCTAATCTTCGTCGAGATGGACGAGGATCTGGGGGCGGGAGGCGGCCATGCACGGCACATCGGATATGCACTATCGGAGCGCTGCGCATGGCTCCTTCGCACGCGACGACCGTCGCGGGGCGAGTGCTCTTTTCGACGATCCCAATCTCGAGAATCCCGAGCTTTCCCAGGCCGCGGTGCTGCGCGAGCTTGCCTGGGTGCTGGTCGGCTGTGCCGCCGTCATCGTCGCGGTCAACCTCCTCGGCGCGCTGCTCTCGGCACCTTAGGAAGCGGCGTCGGGCCGAGCGGGATCGAGCGGATCGCCGAGGGAACGGAGCAGGCGTAGAGCGATGCAGTCCAAATTCGCGCTCAGCCTCGGTCTCGATCCGCTATCGCGCCATGTGCTGCGGCGCTTCGTCATCGTGCTTGCCTTCATGCTGCTGTGGGCGATCGCCGCGAGCCCGCAGCATGCGCTTGAGGCGCTGGTACTGAAGAGCGCCGTCGCCGCCGCCATGGACGGGCTGATAGCACTCCTCCGGCGCGACGGGATCAATGCCGCCGTCCTCAATTATTGGGACAGCACCTGCGGCTTCTTCG
>Ga0074044_10002583_pt1 | contig 15766 bp, 15 predicted proteins | sample BogForMeECP23OM1_FD_94443 | JGI IMG/M metagenome (GOLD analysis project Ga0074044, IMG submission 94443) | Bog forest soil microbial communities from Calvert Island, British Columbia, Canada - Bog Forest MetaG ECP23OM1 | ecosystem: Environmental > Terrestrial > Soil > Wetlands ...
TGCCCATTCCGCTGAACGTGACCACGGTCCGCTCGCAGAAGGACTTGAAACCTACAATTTCCACTTTTCGGAGCTTAAGCAAGGTGTCCCCTTTTGTCGTGAACTTCCACTTCGCGGCTTACCATTATCCCCAAACCCGGCGCGTAACTCATTGCCATCGAACCGCGGCGCGCTCTTGCAAAACGGCCACAGTTCTTCCGCGCGAAGAGAGACGACTTTCCTTTCCTCGAGGGGAGGGGTTTTCCAGCGACGCTTCTGTCTGTAACAGACAGAAAGCAAACACGTTTGGCAGGTTCTCGTTCAGAGGCCCAGCCGCCTGGCGCTAAGATGGCGGTACGGGAGCTAAGACTAACATGACCCCCTGCCCCTGTAAAGCCCTACTCTACCTATTGTGGCGATTTAGCCCACACCACAAGCGCACCCTGCCACGCGGAAACTCCTTCATTTTTTTCGACTTACTCGCTCTTTCTTCGGCTTACACTTTACGGAGTATCTCAGTCTGATTGGTTTGCTTTCGTGTTGCGGCCGCTTGTTGCCAAGAGGTTCGTCTATGTCTAATCCGCCGCCGGAGTCGTTGCCCGCCGAAGCTCCCCCGCCTTCCTCCACCTCCAGCTTGCTCGAGCGCTCCTTACTTTCCTTTGCCTTGCTCCTGGCCATCTTTGCTTTCTGCATCCCCTCGATTCCATCCGCGGACATGTGGTGGCACCTCAGCACCGGCCAGTACATCCTCCACACTCATTCGATCCCGCACGCCGATCCTTTTTCATCCACCTTTGCGGGAAAGCCCTGGACCACCCACGAATGACTCTCCGATGTCCTCTTCTATTACGTTTATTCACTGGCGGGTTCACCCGGACTGCTTTGTTTTTGCGGCGCGATTCTCGCGTTGGCCTTCTGGTTCGCCTTTCGGTCCATGCCCGGTCCGCTATTGAGCCGTCTTCTTGCCCTGGGCCTGGGCATCTGGGCGGCTCGTCCCTCTTTTTCCGTGCGCCCACTCGTCTTCACTCTGCTTCTGGCCGCCTTATTCCTCTTCTTTATGCGCCGCTTTATCGCGCGCGGCCGCTTTCGTGATCTCTTCGCGCTTCCCGTTTTGAGCGTCCTCTGGGTGAATCTGCATGGCGCTTACATTCTGGGTCCTGCGCTCATTGTCCTTTTTCTTCTGGGCACGGCCGCCGATTGGTTCTGGCGCTTGCACGATGCCGCGGAGGCCAAGCGCCGCCTGTCGGGCCTCGCGCTCGCTCTTCTCGCCTGCCTGGCGCTTGTGCCGCTCAATGCCAATGGCTTCGCGATGTACTCTTACCCCTTTGAAACCCTGCGTTCTTCCGCCATGCAATCCGGAATCATGGAGTGGCGCTCGCCGGATTTTCACCTGGCCATCTTTTATCCCTTCGCCGCACTTCTTTTTTTGACGGTTGCCGCTTTCGCCCTTGCCCCGTCACGGCCGCGTCCCAGTGAAGTGCTCCTCTTCGGGTTCTTTGGTTTGGCCGCGCTCCATTCCATGCGCAATCTGCCTATCTTCGTTCTCGTTGCCTTTCCCCTGCTGGCTACCTACGCGGCAATCCCCATCCGGCTTTCCTGGCCTCTCCCCGTCTTGCCGCTTCTGCTTCGCCGCACACTCGCCGTCTGCGTCTTGATCTTGTCCGCTGTTATTTCGTCTGACGTGGCCGCCAATCACTTGTCGAACGAACTCTCCCTGGAACAATCGCTTTTCCCCTTCAAAGCGGCCGCGTTCCTCGACGAGAATCATCTTCCCGCTCCGATTTTTAATTCCTACGATTTTGGTGGTTACCTGATCTGGAAGCTGTATCCCCGCTACAAGGTTTACATTGATGGCCGGGCGGATTTGTACGGCGATGCCTTCCTCGAAAGTTTCATTCACCTCTATCAAGTGGACGTGGACCCGCGCCCCGCTCTTGCTGGCATCCACACCGTCATCCTCGAGCCGCGTTGCGCTCTTGCGAATTTCCTTCGCTTGCAACCGGACTGGCATCGCGTTTACGAAGATCGTGTCGCCGTCGTCTTCTCTCGCTGACCTGGCCCCCGGCGCCTGCCGCGTCTACTGCTTTTTCGCCACCACCCGCAATCGGCGGTAGTCCATCACCCACTGGCCATCCTTGAACAATCTCCCTCGGGCTTGCCGCTCGATCTCCTCCACGAGTTGCTCGCGTTTGTCCTTCGGGACTTTATCCGCCATTCTGCCGCCGAACATCTCCAGCCATGTGCGCAGGCCACGTTCGCCATCCTCCAGCGGCGTTGGCCGGTCAAACAAAAGCGCGTAGGTGACTTCCAGGCCGTGCCGCTCCAGCAGGCCCGCATATTCGGCCACGCCGGGATAGAACCACGGGCTCTCAAACGGCGTTTCGGGCAGCAGCTTTTTCCAGACTTTTTCCGCCGCTTCCATCAATCCTGCTATATTTCCCCTGCCGCCGAATTCCGCCACGAAACGCCCGCCGGGCCGCAAAATCTTGGAGATCCCGCGGATGACGCGCTCCGGCTCTTTGATCCAATGAAGAGTGGCGTTGGAAAAAACGGCGTCGAAGGATTCGTCCAGCGTAATTTCTCGCGCGTCCATCACGTCAAACTGCAACTCCGGGAATCTCTCGCGCGCTTGCCGGACCATTTCCGCCGACTGGTCTATCCCGCGGCTGGTCGCCCCGCTCGCGGCGATCTGCGCCGTCAGGTGGCCCGTCCCGCAGCCAATATCCAGGATGTGTTCGCCCGGTTTGGGCTCCAGCAATTCCACCAACCCCGCCGCCATCTTCCACACAAACGAATGCTTCTCGTCATACAAACCCGCATCCCACTTGGCCGTACCCCCCATGTTTCCGTCTGCTCCTTTCCAGGCTCAGTGTCTTCTATTCGCCGCCCATTTCCAAAACCGCGCCGCCATCCGTTTCCAATACCTCGTTTTCGCCGATGCGCAGCGTTGCCCGCGCCAAGCTCGCGTTGGCCACAGGAAACGTTTTCTCGCCGTCAGTCCTCGTATACGCCAACCGGTGAATGCCCGGCGCAAGGCCCTCCGCGTATGCTGCAATGCGTATGCCATCGCGTGTCTCGGCAACGAAGGCCCACTTCAGCCTCTGCGCGTCGCGAACAATCTCCTGCTCTTTCACCTGGCGCAGGTGGTTGGCCTTTCCTTTGTGCCACAACACCGCGTGCCGAAACACCATGCCGAATGGCAAGTCGTATGCCAGCGTCTCCAGCGTGCTCACTACGCCACTGGGTTGCCGGAAGTACGCATGCATCCAGCGCCAGTAGCTGCGATGCCGGTAACCGCAATTGTGTCCTTGCACACCAAACCCCAGCGGCGCCCCCGCCAACTTTCGTCCTTCCATCACGATTTCACCCGAAAAGACTGCATCGGAGTGCGGCGAACGCGAGAAGCCAATCCAACCCTTATCGCTTAACGTCGTTCCAAACGCCGAATTGAACTGCAAGTGCCAGGACACGGCGTGGCCGTCCACGCGCAAGTTTCCCCAGCAAACTCCTTCTTCGATTCCGCTCTCCGCGATCCGGCAATGGAACGGAAGCTTTCCGCGCGCGCTCAGTTCCAGTTTCTCCAGCGCGTAGCCCTGGATAAAACTTCGCGGCTCTCCTTCGCGAGGAAACCATGTGGCCCAAACTTGCGCCGGCATCGCCGCTGCTTCGCCACCCCACCGCCCGCGCCCCAGATTCATCACCAGATACCGAAACCACCACGCCCCGCTGCCGTCCGCCAGTCCGCAACGCAGAAACCACACCTCGTACCGGCGTTTCATCGTCGGAGTGAAATAGACAGCGTTCAGCGGGTGGTGGCGCAATAGGACCTCATTCTGAGTCTTGCTTCCTGATATCTGATATCTGGTCGCTGATATCCTGATCCAGTTTACGGATATCAGATATCAGTAATCAGATATCAGATATCAGAAAGCAAGATAGACCCGGCTACTTCGCCGGCTTCAGATACCGATCAAACCACTCCACCATTCTGGTCTCCACGTCCACGCGATGCTTGGCCTCGCGGAAGCCGTGCGGCTCGCGCGGGTACATCACGAATTCCGCCGCAACTCCATAGCGTTTCAGGCCACGGTAGAGTTCCTGGCTCTGGCCGGGCGGATCAATGGTGTCCGCCTCACCTTGCAGGATAAGTGTCGGCGTCTTCGCGTTCTTCACATAAAGGAAAGGCGAACCGTTCAGGAATCCTTCGGGCTTCTCGTAGGGCGTGCTCCAGAACCATTCGTCATACGCCGGGTCGTTCTCTGTGCCAAATTCCGAAATCAGATTAGACATGCCCGCGCCGGAAACGGCTGCTTTGAACTGCGTCGTCTGCGTCACGGCCCACTCCGCCATATATCCGCCGTAGGACCATCCGCCAATCCCCAGGCGTTCCGGGTCGGCAATCCCCTTGTCGATGAGATCTTTCACACCCGCCATCACATCCTTGAAGTCTCCGCCGCCCCAATCCGCGCGATTCATCTCCACAAATTTCTGGCCATACCCGGTGGATCCCCGAACATTCGGATAGAACACGGCATAACCGCGCGCCACCAGCAGTTGGCCCCAGGAATCGATGCTGTCCCTCCACCGGCCAGTTGGGCCGCCATGAACCAAGACCACCAGGGGAAATTTTGTTTTGCCGTCGTAGCCCGCCGGCCGCAACAACGCCGCCTCGATTTCCAGTCCATCAAACGATTTGTATTTGTAAAGCTCCGGGACGGCCACGGCATAATCCTTCAGCGCATCATTCACGTGACTCACGGGCTGCGCTTCGCCCTTGACGTCCCGGAGCCAAAGTTCCGGCAGTGCGGTGGAATTTGCCCCCACAAACGCGATTTCTCCGGTTGCCGCCACCGAAAACTGATTCGGATTCGTCGCCAATTCACGCGACTCTTTCTTCTCTCCCTCGCCGTTGTAGCCAACAAATTTGCTGGCGAATCCATCTTCGTAATCGGCAATCAGCCAGCCGCCCTTGGCCCATTGATAATCCATGATTTGCCGGTCCAAGCTCGCTCCGGTCAAATTGCGCGCCGCTCCGCCGCTCACCGGCAGCAGCAGGATGTCGTGAGGTTCAGGCCCATCCTCGCGGCAACCCGTAAAGCTCAGCGTCGTTCCATCGGGAGAAACGCGCAAATCGCCAACTGGCCCGTGCGGCGCGAATAATTCCTTCCTCTTGCCATCTTTGGTGTTGACCAGATAAATCCGGTCCGTGTGTTCGTCGGATGCCGGGCGATTCGTGGCGACCACGGCGATGCTCTGCCCGTCGGGCAGCCACGCAAGTTCCTTCACTTCCCAATTGGCTTCCGTCAACGCGCGCGATTCGCGATTCGCAAGATGCAGCAACCGCAGGCGCGGATGCCTCTCGTCCTTGTCCACCACGTGCGCGTCGTCCTTCTCTTTTTCTTTCTTTTCCAGCGCTTCGCCTTTGGGATCTGGCGCAAGATACGCGATCGTCTGCCCGTCCGGTGACCACTCAAAGGCCGTCACGCTGGCTTTTTCCTTTGTCACTGCGGCGGCTTCTCCGGCTTCGCTGCGCATAATGTAGATCTGCTCCTCGTCGCCTCCCCGATTGGAAAGAAACGCCAACTGCTTTCCGTCGGGCGACCACCTCGGCCACGACTCGGTCTTCTCCGAGTACGTGAATTGCCGCGCCGTGTTGCTCCCCTTTTCGTACATCCAGATGTGCCGCGTTCGTTTTTCGCCCTTCAGCGGGTCGCTCACTGCAAACGCCACTTTTGTACCATCAGGGGAAAATTGCGGGTCCTGCACATCGCGCCATTCCAGAACGCTTTCTGCCGTGAGCGGCTTCTTCGCCGGCGCCGCCTCTTTTTCCTGCGTCCATCCCGCATTGCCCGCGCACAGCAGTACCGTGCAGCCTACGGCCAGTCTCAGTTTCCGCATCGTATCTTCTCCCAAAACTCTCTTGCTATCGAATGTCTGGACTCTATGGCCCGGGCCAATTCCTGTCAATCGAACCGGATGCGCCGCCTGTCGCTCATTCGCGTGGCGTCTGGCTCAGTTCTGTTTCTGCTCGAGTTCTACCCAGCGTGCATACAACGTATCAATCGTTTTCTGCGCCGCATCCAGTTCCAGCGACGCTGCGTGCAGCCGCCCTCCATCGTTCATGATCGCGGGGTCCAGCAGCGCGTCGTGTTTGGCTTGCAATTCTTTTTCGGCTACCGCGATGCGCTCCTCAATCGTCTCGAATTCGCGCGCTTCCTTATAGGACAGCTTCTTCTTCGTCAACGAAGCCTTCGGCGCACCCGTCACCCTGCTCGGGCTCTGCGTCTCCACCGAACGATTGCTCTTTCCCGCGGCCTGTTGGGCACGCTGCCACGCCTCCCACTGCTGGTAATCCGCAAAACGTTCGGCGGCGCCCAGCCCGTCCAGCCCCAGCACCACGGTGGACACGCGGTCCAGCATGTACCGGTCGTGCGTCACCAGCACCAGAGCCCCGCGATATTCCAGCAGGCTCTCCTCCAGAATTTCCAGCGTAGGAATGTCCAGATCGTTGGTCGGTTCATCCAGCAGCAGCACATCCGCGGGTTGCAGCATCAATTGCGCGATCAGCACGCGCGCGCGTTCGCCGCCGGAAAGCCGTCCCACTTTCTGATTGAGCTGCTCGCCCGTAAACAAAAATCGCGCCGCCCACGCCGCCACATGGATCACGCGGTCCTGATAAATCACCGCGTCGCTGTCCGGGGCCAACGCGCGCCGCAACGTCACTTCCGGATCAAGCACGCGATTTTGGTCAAAGTACACGATGCGCAGCGCCGCCGCCTGGCGCATGCTCCCCCGCGTAGGTTTCAATTCGCCGTTCAGCAGCCGCAGCAGAGTCGTCTTGCCGCTGCCATTCGGGCCCACCAACCCCACGCGCATCCCCGATGTGATGACGAAGTGCACATCGCTGAACAGCGTCCGCTCGCCCATCGCGCAACTCACGCCGTCCAGTGTGATCAATTGTTTCGTTTGCCGCCCCGACGAAGAAAAATCAATCTGCGCGCTGGTGCTACGTGTGCACGCATTCAACTCCGAAAGCTCGGTGATCATTTCATGTGCCTTGTCAATGCGCGCTTTCGATTTAGTGGTCCGCGCCTTGGGCCCGCGGCGCAGCCACTCAATTTCAGTGTGCACGCGATTCTCCAGCGCTTCTTGCCGGTTCCTCTGCGCGTGCAGGTATTCTTCCTTCGCCTCCAAAAACGTGCTGTAGTTCCCGGAGACTCGCAGCGCCCCATCGTCATAGGCAGCGTTCAGCTCCACCATTTCGTTCGCCACATTTTCCAGGAAATAGCGGTCGTGACTGACCACTACGCACGCAAACGCCGCACTCCGCAAAACTTCTTCGAGCCACTCGATCCCCGCCAGGTCCAGATGGTTCGTTGGCTCGTCGAGCAGCAGAATATCCGGCATTTGTACAAGCGCTTCCGCAATCGCCAGCCTCTTGCGCCAGCCGCCGGAAAGCGTGGCAGCTTCCGCGTCCAGATCCGTGAATCCCGCGCGTCCCAAAATTTCCGCAATGCGCGAAAGCCGCTCGCTCTCCGCAACGCCTGCGCGATCAAGCGCCTTCTCAATCACCGTGCGAATCGTTTCCCCTGGCGTAAATTCCGAAATTTGCAGCACACCGCTGAGACGCATGCCCTTGCGTATGGCCACGTCCCCGCTGTCTGGAATCACCTGCCCGTGCAACATGGCGAGCAGCGTGGATTTGCCGGACCCGTTTGGCCCTATAATCCCGATGCGATCGCCCTCGTTCACCGTGAACGAAATATTTTCAAACAGCGGCTCCGCGCCATACCGTTTCGACAGTCCTTGTGCGCTAATAATCGGTGGCAAGTGTCCCGCTCTTCCTTGATTGTCTGAAACTAGCTCTCACCTGAGCCCGCGCCAGCCTCCCGCATCACTGGTGCCCCGCAACTTGCGAAGTCGCGGCCGTCGTGTGCACCGTCTTCAACGAATAGTTGTGCGCCGCTCCACCGGTCGCTCCGGCTATATGTACGATGGAGACCCAGCGCTCCAGTTTGTGGTGGCCATAGCGGTGAAACAGGTACGACACGCCGATGGATACGCCCGTGGCGCCCGCTTCGATGGCGGCAAACGCCGCGTGATTGTCCACCACCGCATTCGTCAGCAGCACTTCATTGTCGCCGCGCCTGCGGAAGTTCAGCGTGGAAAAGTAATCCAGCGTGCGTGACGCGCCGACACCTGCAAACAGCCAGTCGTTCTCTTTATCCCAGAAGCGGTGCGGTTTCGGTGGGGCTGGGTTGCCGGGTTTCTTTGCGGCTTCCGGGGCAGCCGGCGGCTTGCTCTGTTCCTGGGCGAACACAGATAGCGGCCAAAACAAGCACGTCAAAGCGATCAGAAAAGCGATTCGGCAGCCGCTCACTCGAAAGGTCGCACTGGTCATTCGTCCGCCCATTAAGAATTCCATTCAAGTATAACCGTGCAGGCGCCGCCCACCGAGCAGTACGATACTCTCTGCCGGGCGCGCACAGCGTGCGCCGCAGGAGTTCGCAATCATGAAGAAGAAAGCGCTTCCCCTCTCCAAGGTTTATCAATTGCTGGAGCCGGGGCCGGTCGTGCTTGTAACGACCGCGCGCGGCGGAAAACCGAACGTGATGACCATGTCGTGGCACATGATGATGGATTTCGAGCCGCCGCTGGTGGCTTGCGTCATCAGCAATCGCGGCTTCACATTCGAAATTTTGCGGGAAACGCGGGAATGCGTGATCAACATTCCCACTGTCGAGCTGGCAAAGAAAGTCGTGGCCTGCGGAAATACCTCGGGGCGTAGCGTGGACAAGTTCAAGAAATTCCATCTCACGCCACTGCCCGCAACTTGCGTCGCCGCGCCTTTAATCTCAGAGTGCTTTGCAAATCTCGAATGCAAAGTGGCCGATGCCAGCATGGCCGGCAAATACTGCCTGTTTATCCTCGAAGTCGTCAAAGCCTGGATTGATCACGCAAGGAAAAATCCCCGCACAATTCATCATTGCGGGCGCGGCGAATTCATGGTCGCCGGCCGCCACATCAAATTGCCATCCAAAATGAAATGAACGCCAGGGCCGCCCGCGTCTTTCGTCAGGGCATGGCTTCAGCCATGCCGCAAATCGTGCATCTTCACCACGGCTTCAGCCGCTGAGGCCCGCTTTTCCCGCTTTGCGAACAGAGCCCAACCCCCTCCACCTTGTTGTGCGGCACGCGCTGTGATTGAATCTGGCCGAGGAGGCCCCATGCCACCAATGCCCGCGCTCATTGCGGATTTTCTCAGCGGAAAGCGCATCGCCGTCGCCGGCGTTTCTCGCGGCAAGCAAAACGCCGCGAACGCCGTGTTCTGCAAACTCCGCAATTCCGAATACGAAGTCTTTCCCGTCAACCCCAATGCTTCCGAAGTCGAAGGCGCAACCTGCTATCCGGACCTGGCCAGCATTCCCGGTGAACTCGACGGCCTGGTCATTGCCACACATCCCAATGTCTCCCAGCAAGTCGTACAACAAGCCGCTGCACGCAACATCCGCCGCATCTGGTTCCACCGCTCGTTTGGCCAAGGGAGCGTCTCCACGGCAGCAACCGAGGAATGCGCGCGCGCTGGCATCCCCTGCATCGTCGGCGGATGCCCGCTGATGTATTGCCAGCCCGTGGACTTCGCCCATCGCTGCATGTGCGCCTGGCTCCGCTGGCTGGGCAAAGTCCCCCGCTGAACGGTTCGCGTGGCAGTGCCAAACCATATCCAGCGTGCTAAACTGGAGTTTATGGAAGTTACCTTGCACATTCCCGATGACGTTGCGCAGCGCCTTGCCGCCGGTGGGGATGTCTCTCGCCGCGCTCTGGAAGCTCTCGCCTTGCAAGGTTACCGCGAGCAATCCCTGACGCTCTATCAGGTTTCGGAAATGCTGGGGCTGTCCCGGGTCGAGTCAGAAGATTTCCTGGGCCAGCACCAGGTGCCCTTGTCTGCCATCGCGGAAGCAGATCTGGACCGCGAAGCGGCGCTGTTTGAAGCGGCTTCGCGCCGCGCTCATCGCTAGCAAAGTCACGGCATGATCGCCGTTTCCAACACCACGCCTCTCCGGTATCTAATCGCCATCGGCCAAGAAAATCTCCTCGGGCAATTGTTTGAAAAAGTCTTTGTGCCCGGCGCCGTCTACGAAGAATTGACCGACGCGAAAACGCCTGAGGATGTGCGCCGCCGCGTTTTATCGCCTCCCCCTTGGTTTGAAATCCGCTCGGTGCATGAAGCCCCCGCCAGCTCATTTCCCGTCATTTTGCATCGCGGCGAGCGCGAAGCCATCCTCTTAGCGGAGATGCTGCGAGCCGACGTGCTCTTAATCGATGAGCAGGTTGGACGGTCCATCGCCCTGAGCCGGAATCTTCCGCTTTCAGGTACGCTTGGTGTGCTGGAACGCGCCGACATGATGGGGCTGGTGGCGAGCTTTCCGCTTCTTCTCGAGCAATTGAAGGCAGGCAGATTCTTTTTCGCCGAATCCCTGCACCAACAACTCTTGAAACGTCATCGTCTGCGCGCCGCAGCCAGGTGAGGGAGGCGGATGGCCGGAAGGTTGCCGTTTCGGAGGGACTTTGGGTGTCGCACCCTTTTGCTTTTCTAGGGTGCGGATTTTGACTTTTTTATAGCGCCAGCGGGTGGCACAGCCTTCACCTCCGAAGAAGACCTTGGGTGCCGCACCCTTGTGCCTTCCTAGGGTGTCCAGAGCAGCGGCCCGCCTCAGAAGGACGGGCCCTACAAAAGCGGGACAGCATCCCCCATCATTGCGGCGCGTGCAATCCCTCGGCTACAATCATGCGTTTGCCATACTGTCGAAAGGCTTACCCGAAGCGTCATGCACGAAATCCGCGTCCACAACACCCTCTCCGGCAAGGTTGAGCCCTTCGTGCCCCTGAAGCCCGGGGAAATCAAGATGTACACCTGCGGCCCCACGGTCTACGACTACGCGCACATCGGCAATTTCCGCACCTTCGTCTTCCAGGACATCCTGCGGCGCTTCCTGAAACTGCGCGGCTTCAAGCTGACCCACGTGATGAACCTGACCGACGTGGACGACCGCATCATCGCCAATGCCGCGAAAGCGGGCGTCTCTATCCGTGAGTACACGGAAAAGTTTGTCCAGGCCTTTTACGCCGATTGCCGCGCGCTCAGCGTGGAGTCGCCGGAGCACTGGATTCGCGCCACGGAACATATTGACGACATGGTCGCGCTCATCCAGCGCCTGCAGAAAAACACCTACACGTATCCCAGCGAAGGCTCGATCTACTACCGCATCGCCAAGTTCAAGGATTACGGCAAACTCTCCAAGATTGATCTGACCGGCATTCAGGCGGGAGCGCGTGTGGATAACGACCGCTACGACAAAGAAAGCGCGCGCGACTTCGCCTTGTGGAAAGCGCCGAAGCCCGGCGAGCATTTCTGGGAAACCGCAATTGGCGCGGGGCGTCCCGGCTGGCACATCGAGTGCTCCGCGATGGCCATGAAGTTTCTTGGCGAAACGCTGGACATTCACACTGGCGGCATTGACCTGGCCTTCCCGCACCACGAAAACGAAATTGCGCAGAGTGAAGCGGCCACGGGAAAGCCGTTCGCGCGTTACTGGCTCCACGCGGAGCATCTGCTGGTGGAAGGCGAGAAGATGTCCAAATCGCTGGGCAACTTCTTCACGTTGCGAGACCTGTTTGCCAAGGGCTACAAGCCCTCCGCGCTGCGCTTTGCACTGGCCAGCGTGCCCTACCGCCGGCAACTGAATTTCACGTTCGATGGCTTGCAGCAGGCCACCAGTTCCGTTGAGCGCTTGCGTAACTTCGCAGCGCGCCTGAAGCAGGAGAAGTTTCCCGCAGGCTCGCAGCCGGCCATCGCCGAGCGCATCGCCAAAGCCGCGGATGATTTTGACGCCGGGCTTTCCGACGATCTGAACACCGCGCAAGCGCTCGCCGCCGTCTATGATCTGGTGCGCGAAGCCAACATCGCCATGGACAAAGGCGAATTCCGCCAGGGTGAAGTTCCTCTGGTTCAGGAATTGCTCGCGGATTTTGATCGCGTGTTCGCTGTGATGGTTGACAACGACGCGGAAAAGCTTCAGGCCCTGGGCTACGCCGAGGCTTCCGGCGGGGTGGACGACGCCGAGATCGAAAAACTCGTCGCCGAACGCCAAGCCGCGCGACAGCGGCGCGATTTTGCCGCCAGCGATCGCATCCGCAAGGAACTCGCCGAGCGTGGTATACTTTTGGAAGATGCCAAGGACGGCAGCGTCCGCTGGAAACGCAAATGAAGTACTTCCACTTTTTGAAACATGATCGAGTTGCGGTGGGCCCGCGCGTGCCGCGGAAATTCCGGCCAGCGAATTTGCGTCCCGGGCTCTATAGCGTCGATTAAGTCCCTCACTTTCAGCAGGTTGCAGCCGAAATCAGCCTGCCCTCTCTCCGCGCAACTCGGCCTTAACCGGAATCACCGCGCACGAACTTTGGAGGAATCATGATTACCGCTTCAGAAACAAAACTCCCTCGGATCAAGACGGCTTTGCCCGGTCCGAAAGCACAAGAAGTCATCGAGTACGACAAGAAATATATTTCGCCATCGCTCTTTCGCGAGTATCCGCTCGTTGCTCATCGCGGTTATGGCGCAATCGTGGAAGATCCCGACGGCAACACATTCCTGGATTTTGCCGCGGGGATTGCGGTCTGCTCGACGGGACACTGCCATCCGCATGTGGTGCAAGCCATTCAGAAGCAGGCGGCGGAACTCATCCACATTGCCGGCACGGATTTCTATCACCGGCACATGCCGCAGCTAGCGGAGCGCCTTGTCGCCACCATGCCGAAGCCGCATCAGTACAAAGTGTTCTTCGGCAATAGCGGGACGGAAGCGGTGGAAGGCGCGATTAAGCTGGCGCGCTATGCCACGCGGCGCGACAAGCTGATTGCGTTTTATGGCTGTTTCCACGGGCGCACGCTCGGCTCGCTTTCGCTTACAGCCTCCAAGAGCACGCAGCGCAAGTATTTCGGCACGCTGCTGGGCGGCGTCGAGCACATTCCTTATCCTTATGCTTACCGCTGCGCGCTGGGCCACACCAAGGAAACTTGCGGCGGGGAAATCATCGAGCAGCTCGAGCAGCAGATCTTCAAGCGGCTGTTTGCGCCGGAAGAGGTTGCGGCGATTGTCGTGGAGCCAATTCAAGGTGAAGGCGGCTTCATCCCCGCGCCGCTGTTCTTCCTGCAGGAACTCCAGCGCATTTGCAACAAGCACGGCATCATGCTGATCCTTGATGAAGTGCAATCCGGAGTGGGACGCACCGGAAAAATGTGGGCCTACGATCACGCGGGGATCACGCCGGACATTGTGCTGACCGCGAAGGGCCTCGGTAGCGGCATGCCGATCAGCGCGTTCATTGCGAAGGAAAGCGTGATGCAGTGGAAACCGGGATCGCACGGCACGACGTATGGAGGAAATCCCGTGTGCATCGCTTCGGCAATGGCCACACTGGATTTGATCCAGGGCGGGTTGATGGCCAATGCGCAGAAGGTTGGCGAGTACATCTTCAGCAAGATCAATGACTGGCCCAGCCGATTCAAGATCGTAGGCGATGTGCGCGGCAAGGGACTGATGATCGGCGTGGAAATCGTTCGCGACCAGCGCACCAAGGAAATGGCCCAGGACCTGCGCAACAAAGTGGTGGTTGGCGCGTTCCACCGTGGTTTGCTCACGCTGGAATCCGGAGAAAACTCCATCCGCGTGTCGCCGCCGCTCATTATTGATGAAGAGCAGGCCGATTGCGCCATCGGGATTCTGGAGGAGAGCATCCGGGAAGTGGAGAAAACGCTGTAAAGAAGGCGACCAGCGACCAGAGATCAGCGATCAGGAACCCGCAAGCGGCGATAAATCCCGTGGTGGCAAAAAGTCCTGCCTGCCACGGGATTTTTGTTTATACTGGAGATGGCCTTAGCGATAGAGTAACGAGGCGGCGAAATGCTGGCGCGTATCGGATTCGCAATCGTGCGGTGGAAGGCGCGGCACGGCCTGCAGGATTCAACGCAGGCCGTTGATAGTGAAGCCGGTGCTACGGCTGAAAGACTTGCGGCGCTGCGCACCGGCGTGCGCGGGGAAACGTACGCCTACTGGTATTTGCGCCGCCTCGGGTACATTTTCATCGCGCGCAACTATGCGCCTGCCCGCGCCAAGGGCGAGATCGACCTGATCGGCTTTGATGGAGAAACGCTGGCATTTGTGGAAGTGCGCACGCGCTTGGCCGCGAAAGGGAAGGCCGCGCTGCCGGAATTAAGTATTACGAGGGAAAAGCATGAGGTGCTCGTGCGCACCGCGCACTATTTTTTGCGCGAGCGCCATTTGAAGGAGTGCCCGGTGCGGTTTGACGTGGTGGCGATTGACAATACTCCCGGCAAGGCGCCCGTCGTCCGCCTGCATAAAGCGGCCCTCAGTCCCCGGGCGTGATCCTGCTCCAGGCAAGGCAAAAGCCTAGTGCGATCCGGCCAGGGTTAGCAGCGACGTAACGCCATGTGATGGTCTTTACATCTTCCCAAGGCAAAGTCGGAGTACAATACCCACTTTGCGGTAAGCGTTTGTTCGGAATAGGGTACAAGCGCGTTCGGAGGAACATTTGCCGGAGTTACGTAAGGATCCAATCACAGGGCGCTGGGTGATCATTTCAACCGACCGCGGAAAGCGGCCGATGGATTTTTTGCGCGAAAGCGTTTTCCCGGGTGCGCCGCGAAACTGTCCATTCTGCCCGGGAAATGAAGGAAAGACTCCGCCGGAGATTCTGGCCTACGGGCGCAACGGCGGAAGCGCCAATTCTTCCGGCTGGAACATCCGCGTGGTGCCGAACCGTTTTCCGGCGCTGGGGATTGAAGGCGAGCTGGATCGCGAAGGCGAAGGGCTGTTCGACAAAATGAACGGAATCGGGGCGCACGAGGTAATTATCGAAACGCCACAACACCAGACGACCCTGGCGCAACTGCCGCAGAAATCCGTGGAGGACGTGCTGTGGGCGTATCGCGACCGCATGCTGGACTTGAAGAATGACAAGCGCTTCCGGTACGTGCTGATTTTCAAGAATCATGGGGAAGCGGCCGGGGCTTCGGTGGAGCACCCGCACTCGCAACTGATTGCGCTGCCGATTGTGCCGCGGCGCGTGCGCGAGGAAGTGGACAACTGCTGGCATTACTACGACGAAAAAGAGCGCTGCATCTTCTGCGACATCATCCGGCAGGAACGGGATACCGGCGAGCGAGTGATCGGCGAAAACGATCATTTCATAACGCTGGCCCCGTATGCGCCGCGCTTTCCGTTCGAGATGTGGCTGTTGCCGAAGGTGCATGGATCGGCCTACGAGAACAATCAGAGTTCCTTGTATGCCAGCCTGGCAAGCATGTTGAAGGACACGCTGATGCGAATGGATGCGGTGCTGGACCGCCCAGCGTTCAATTTCATGATTCATACGTCACCGATCGGGGAAGAGATCAACGATCATTATCACTGGCACATTGAAATCATTCCCAAGCTGACGAAGGTGGCGGGCTTTGAGTGGGGCACGGGCTTCTACATTAATCCGACGCCACCCGAAGAATCGGCGAGGTTTCTGCGGGAAGCGCAGATCGAAGAGCCAACGAAGAAATAGGCCCGCGTTCCGGGGCGCCGCAGTAACATCGTTGGGCACGCTGACAGGCGTGGAAGGTTTTCGCTATAATAAAAGGAACGGCGCGGTACCCAAGTGGTAAGGGAGAGGTCTGCAAAACCTTTATGCGTGAGTTCGATTCTCACCCGCGCCTCCAA
>Ga0074044_10002584_pt1 | contig 15765 bp, 15 predicted proteins | sample BogForMeECP23OM1_FD_94443 | JGI IMG/M metagenome (GOLD analysis project Ga0074044, IMG submission 94443) | Bog forest soil microbial communities from Calvert Island, British Columbia, Canada - Bog Forest MetaG ECP23OM1 | ecosystem: Environmental > Terrestrial > Soil > Wetlands ...
CTTCCGCTACCACGTCATCGACCTTTGGCGGCGCTCGCTCCAGCGGCGCGGCCAGAAGGATCGAACGACGTGGTCGTGGATCACGAAGCTCGCCGAGGACTTCCTCCCCCGACCGCGCATCCTCCACCCCTGGCCAGAAAAGCGCTTTGCCGTCAGACACCCAAGATGGGAGCCGTATGCGGGAATGCCGCACGTACGGTTCTGTGCGAGGGGCGCTCAGCAATGAGCGTCCCTACCGCGATAACTTTTATCGCCGAGCAGGGAATTCGCGGAGGCGACGCTTCTCGGCCCCACGCGCTGCAATTGGCTCAGGCGACGAGGCTGGTCGTTGGCCAAACTAAAGCTCTTGCTTTACTATCCGAAGCATATGCTTAACCATTCCGCCGCGCTCGACCTCGCCTTCCAGGCCCTCGCCGATCCGACGCGGCGGGCGATGGTCGAACGGCTCGCGCGAGGGCCGGCCTCGGTCAGCGACCTCGCGCGGCCGGTCACGATGTCGCTCCCGGCGGTGATGCAGCATCTCGCGGTGCTCGAGGCCTCGGGCCTGGTGCGCTCGCAAAAATCCGGGCGGGTCAGGACCTGCCGCGTCGATCCCGACGCGCTGAGCCTCGCCGAGCGATGGATCAACGACAGGCGGAGCGAATGGGAGCGCCGACTCGACCGCCTGGACGACTATCTCGCAACCCTCAAAGCAGAAGGACCCACCAATGGCCAAGATAGCTGAAACGAGCCTGCCCCAAATGCCGCCGGTGCGCGTTTCGCGCACCCTGCACGCCCCGCGCGAGCTCGTTTTCCAGGCCTGGAGCTCGGCCGACCACGTCAAGCGCTGGTTCGCGCCGACCGGCTACACCGTGCCGCAGGCGACCGTCGACATGCGCGTCGGCGGAGCGTTCGAGGTTTTGATGCGCGCGCCGGACGGGGTCGAGCATTGGGTGCGGGGGGTGTTCGTCGAGATCACGCCAAACGAGCGGCTGGAGCTCGATCTCATCGTCTATGACGACAAGCGCAACCCGCTGTTCCGGGCCATGACCGAAGCGCGCTTCGCCGACGCTCTGGGAGGGACGCGGCTCGAGGTGACGCAAGGCTACCTCGTGCTCGACCCCAAGGCGGCCTGGATGGCTGAGGGCGCGCCGGAGGGATGGTCGCAGACGCTCGACAAGCTGTCCGCGGAGGTTTTGCGCATGCTGACCAGTCCCGAGGGGCCGCGCTCGGTCGTCCATTCCGCCTTCACCCTCGAGCGAACCTATGACGCGCCGGTCGAACGCGTCTATCGGGCCCTCTCGGACGAGGCCGCCAAGGCGAAATGGTTCGCCGGCTCGGAAGGCCAGTGGCGGCAGATCGAGCGGAACATGGATTTTTGCGTCGGCGGCCGCGAGCGCCTCAGGGGGCGCTGGGAGAGCGGGGTCGTATCGACCTTCGACGCGATCTACCACGACATCGTCCGCAACGAGCGCATCGTCTACTCTTATGAGATGTGGCTCGACGAGAAGAAGATTTCTGTCTCGCTCGCCACGATGCAGATCAAAGCGGCCGGCCCCGCGCGCGCGACGCTGAAGGTGACCGAGCAGGGCGCCTTCCTCGACGGCTACGACGACGGCGGCTCGCGCGAGCGCGGCACGGGGTTTTTGCTCGACAAGCTCGGCGCGTCGCTCACCTGACCTCGTCCTGAGGCGCCGCGCAGCAGCCTCGAAGGACGACTCCGGCGCGCGCTTTCGACGCCGAAACGCTTCCGTTCGGCCAGCACGCCCCGAGAGCGTGTTGCGATTGGTGGAGTTGGCGACGGCGCCGCTGCGCCCTCGCCCCCCTCGTGGGGGCGCGCCGGGGTGGGGGGTCTCTCGGACGGGACAACGCAGCGCCGTTGCGTGGGCGTCAATCACTGACCGCAGGCGAAGGCACAGGAAGCAATCGAGATCGGCATGGCGTGACCCCCCTCCCAAACCTCCCCCACCACAGGGCGTTCGGAAGGACGCCCGTCTTTCGACGGGCTATGGGGGGAGGAGAGCCCCCACTCCCTGAGGTCCGCGGACCGGCGGAGCCATCCAATTGCCATTTGCGCTAGCCCGGGCGGCGCATCGTCCAAATCTCGCCTCTCATGTCGACCAGATGAAATCCGCGCCGCACCAGTTCGCTGAATGTCACGAAATCGTTGCAGTGCACAGTCGCCCAGGCGTCTGGCTGCACATCTCGGATTTTGTCAAGGTTTCCAACATGGAAATGCTGCATCGGGTTCTCCATCAAACTGTTGGCGTCGGCGAATCCTCCCCTGGTAGGCGGCAGGCCTATAACACAGCATGCTGCGCTGCACCATAGAAATGCTGCTATGCACAATTCGCAGTGCGACGATATTCGGATCTGGGCCCTGGCGCGTCCATGGGACGCCCCTTTGCGGCTCGACCTATGACGCCGATCCAGAGGTCCTACCACTCAGCCTGCGCGGAGGCGCTCAGGCGACGGGACTTTGCGGACGCACATTTCTGTCCGATCCGAACGTCTGACATCGCTCGCTCTTGCCTGCTGTAGCAGCAATCATGTCCGTTCTGGACGCAAGTGTTAAAAGCTTTCTATAGGAAGGTATTTTTCCGCCACACCCCTCCGGAATCGGATCGCGTCATGCTCAAGAGCATTCAGGTGTCGAATTTCCGTTCGCTCCATGAGGCAAAAGTGCAAAAGCTGAAGCGCCTCAATTTAGTAACTGGGAGCAACGGTGGAGGAAAAACCTCCCTGCTCGAAGCAGTATTTCTCAATGCGGGAGCGGCTAACGCTGCTCTCGTGTTTTCTATTAATGGCTTTCGAGGTGATAACGTCATAACACCTGAGAGCGACCGTGTATTTCGTTCGTGGTTCTGGCAATTGGACCCCAAGAATCGAATTCAAATCACGTCCGACGCGGTCGCTCACGCTCGAACCAGAAGCCGAACGCTCTTGATTGATCCATTATTACGTTCACAAGTTACGCCAGGTCGGTCCGAAAGTGAAACAATAATTTCGGGCATGAGATTCAACTTCACCGGTCCGTCAGGAAAAGCCATCTCATCGGCGCAGATCAATGTACCTGCACCTCCGTCCACGCCTGTCGGGCAGCCGCAGACGCAGTCACCGCAGCTATCCCCGATCTCGATTGAAGGTCCGCAAACGCCAAGCTATAGTACAAATGTACCTGAGTGCTGCAATGAACAATTCCGCTGCCGGCATTCGGGTTGGCTTCCAATCCAAGGTGTTCGACGTAAGTCATAATGCATACGCAAGACATATGTCGGCGGTCCGGAGCGTCCTTGAAGGAGCGCCTTGCTAGCAGCCTGTCGGACTCGGGGCGCTTCCGGTCGTTAATATATTGATATCATTGCAGTTTTTCGTGGGGCCGAAATAGCAAACTGCAATGAAATCAATGACTTAACGTTTAAGTCCGACAGGCTGCTAGACGAGGTGTCGGTGCGGACGGAACAAGCCAGCGGAGGGGATCACCCCTCAAGATAGAGGACGCTTCGAACCCTCTGGCCTCGCTACAACCTGGGGAGGCGTTCGTCTCCGAGTTCGCGAGCTTCGACGTCTTCCGCGATCGAAGGCGTTGCCGTCACGCCCCCTCAGAGCCGCGAGGCGTGCGCCCTCTTCCCCCAATCGGCGGCCGTTTCGTGACGACACGGCTCCACACGCCGGCGTGCAAGCACGCGCAGCTGTCCCTCTCCCGTCGGCTTGCGTTCGAAGTCGGCTTTCGCAGCGAACCAGAATTCATCGCTTCGACCGTGCGGCCTACCGGCATGTTCCCACAGCTCATACGCCCGTTGGCGGATCATCTCTTCGCTGGCGCTCACAATCTGGTTCCTCGTTCGTGGCGAGCCCCCAAGCCGATCATCGTGATAAAGCTGCTCCATGAATGTCAATCGTGGAAGTCTGCTCCCGTTTCGGCGGTCTTACGATGCGGCATATCGCCCCTTGCGGCCGGCGCCGATGCTCGCTGCAATTGTCGTGAGGCCAGCGGTCCCCATCGTGGCCAACCTATCCCGATGACCGCTTTCGACAAAAATCGGTCGCGTGCGGACCGGTCCTCAGGGCTCGCGCCGAATTGATCGCCGCATGCGACATTCCGCCACACTCGGGCTTATCATTAGCCGCCATTGAGACGCGAGCGGAGGCGGGACCCATGGCCGCATTTGTCGTGAACGGGCAAAACGTCGCAGTCGACGTCGAGCCGGAAATGCCTCTCCTGTGGATGCTGCGCGACGAACTGGGCCTCGTCGGCACCAAGTTCGGCTGCGGCGCGGGCATCTGCGGCGCCTGCACGGTGCTCATCGACGGCGAGGCGATGCGCTCCTGCCAGACGCCGGTCGGCGCGGTCCAAGGCAAGTCGGTGCTCACCATCGAAGGCCTCGGCGCAAAAGAGCTGCACGTCGTTCAGAAGGCCTGGATCGAGGCCGACGCGCCGCAATGCGGCTATTGCCAGTCCGGACAGGTCATGGCCGCGGTCGCGCTTCTCGCCAAAAACCCGAACCCGAGCGACGACGACATCGATTCGGGCATGACCAACATCTGCCGCTGCGGGACCTATCCGCGCATGCGGGCGGCCATCCATCGCGCCGCCGAACTGGCGAAAATCTGAAGGAGGCGCACAATGACGATCGCCTTTACGCGCCGCGCCTTCATTCGCGCCAGTCCCTCCGCCGCCGGCGGCCTCGCCATCGCCGTCTTCGCACCCGCATTTGCCGGAGCGGCGCAAATTTTTGGCGAGCCGGCGGGCTCCGACTCCGCCATCGGGCCGGAGGTCAACGCCTTTGTCGTGATTGATCCCGACAATTCGATCACGCTGCGCGTCGCCAAGTCCGAGATGGGACAGGGCGTGCTCACCTCGCTGGCGATGATCCTCGCCGAGGAGCTGGAATGCGACTTCGCCAAAGTGAAGGTCGAATACGCCTCCGCCCACCGCAACCTCGTCGACCATGACGTCTACCAGTCGATGGGAACCGGCGGCTCCTCGTCGGTGCGCCGGTCGCGCGTCTTCCTGCAACAGGCGGGCGCCTCGGCTCGGGAGCGGCTGATCGCGGCCGCGGCGGCGCGCTGGGGCGTCGAGCCCTCCGCCTGCGTCGCGCGAGGGGCCGTCGTGCGCCATGAGGCGTCCGGCCGCTCGGCGAGCTACGGCGAGCTCGCCGCCGACGCGGCGAAAATCGCGCTGGCCGCCGAGCCCGCGATCAAGACGCCCGAGCATTTCGAGCTGATCGGCTTCCCGCTCAAGCGGATCGACACGCCGCTGAAAGTCACCGGCGCCGCGCGCTTCGGCATCGACGCGCGCCTATCCGGCATGGCCTACGCCGCCGTCGCCAACTGCCCCGTCTTCGGCGGCAGCCTCAAGTCCTACGACTTCTCCGCCGTCTCCGGCCGGCGCGGGGTCCTCGCCGCCGTGCCGGTGACGAACGGCGTCGCGGTGGTCGCCGACAATTTCTGGCGCGCCAAAGAGGCCCTCGCCGCCATGCCCATCGAATGGGATCTCGGCCCGGCGGCGTCCGCCGACAGCGATGAGTTCCGCGCCGAATATCGCGCCGCGCTCGACGGGCCGCTCGCTGACGGCGGCGGCCACGGCGACGTCGGGGCGGCCTTCGCCTCGCCCGTCCGGCGGGTCGAGGCGCTCTACGAAGTGCCCTATCTCGCGCACGCGACGATGGAGCCGCTGAACGCGACCGCCCATTGGCGGCCCGACCGCGTCGACGTCTGGATGGGCACGCAGTCGCCCGAAGCGGCGATCGCGCGCGCCGCCAAGGCGGGCGGCGTCGATCCGAAAGCCGTCTTCGTTCACAACGCCTTCCTGGGCGGCGGCTTCGGCCGGCGCGCGGTCAATGACGAGCTCACCCAGGCGGTGGAGGTTTCCAAAGCCGTCGGGCGCCCGGTGAAGCTCATCTGGACGCGCGAAGAGGACATCCGCTCCGACCGATATCGGCCGCAGGCGGCGCTCCGGATGCGCGCGGCGCTGAAGGACGACGGCGCGCCGGCCGGATTTGAGTTCACAACCGCCGTGGGTTCGATCACCCGCTCCCTCGGCTGGGGCAAGGTCGAGAATGGCGTCGAGCGCCAGGCGATCGAGGGGCTCGCCAACTGCCCCTATCGCGCCGATGCGCTGAAAGTGCTGGTCAATCTCAAGAACACCCATGTGCCGGTGATGTTCTGGCGCTCGGTCGGCTCCTCGCAGAACGCTTTCGCGGTCGAGAGCTTCATCGACGAGCTGGCTTTCGCGGCGAAGCGCGATCCGCTCGAATACCGGCGCTCGCTTCTGCAAGGCCGCCCGGACTTCCTCGCCGTGCTCGACGCTCTCGCCGACAAGGGCGATTGGGGCAAGCAGCTGCCCAAGGGCGTCGGGCGGGGCCTCGCAATCCACGAGAGCTTCGGCACGATCGTCGGGGAGATCGCCGAGGTCGCGGTCAAGGACGGCGGCGCGGTCAAGGTCGAGCGGGTGGTCGCCTGCGTCGATTGCGGCCATTTGGTCAATCCGCTGACCGCGGCGATGCAGATCGAGAGCGCAGTGCTCTATGGGCTGACGGCCGCTCTGTTCGGCGAGATCACCATTCGCCAGGGCCGCGTCGAGCAAGGCAACTTCGACACCTACCCGATCGCCCAGATGGCCGACGCGCCGGTCATCGAGACTCATTTCGTCCTGTCGGGCGGCGAGAAATGGGGCGGGCTCGGCGAACCGGGCACGCCGCCGATCGCGCCGGCGGTCGCCAACGCGATCTTCGCGGCGACCGGCAAGCGCATCCGCTCCCTGCCGCTGAAGAACACGCCGCTCGGGGCGTGAGGCGTCAACCCCCGCCTCTTCGTGCTCTTCGTGGTGAGCTCTTTTCACCACAAAGGTCACGAAGGGCGCCGCCAAGCGGCGGGGGCGCTGGCGCTCCCTGGCCAATTCCACCAAACTGCAGAATGCTCTAGTCGTCGTCCGGACGAGGGATGCGGCCGCGTCCATGTGCCCGCGATCGGCCGCCGAGCGGGAGGAGACATGAAGCGGTTCGACAACAAGACGGTCGTGGTCACGGGCGGCGGGGGCGGCATCGGCGGGGCGACCTGTCGCCGCTTCGCCGGCGAAGGCGCGCGCGTCGCCGTCTTCGATCTCAATCTCGAGGCGGCGCGGAACGTCGCCGCGGCGATCGGCGAGGCCGGCGGCAGGGCCGAGGCCTTCCATTGCGACATCACCGTGAGGGAGAGCGTCGACTCGGCGGTCGCGGCGGCCGAAGCCGCCTTCGGACCGATCGACGTCCTGGTGAACAACGCCGGCTGGGACGTCTTCCGTCCCTTCGCCAAGACCGAGCCGGCGCAATGGGACAAGCTCATCGCCGTCAACCTCATCGGCGCGTTGCATATGCATCATGCCGTGCTGCCCGGCATGGCCGCGCGCAAGTCGGGCCGCATCGTCAACATCGCCTCGGACGCCGCCCGCGTCGGCTCCTCCGGCGAGGCAGTCTACGCCGCCTGCAAGGGCGGACTCGTCGCATTCTCGAAGACGATCGCGCGCGAACACGCGCGCCACGGCATAACGGTCAACGTCGTGTGTCCCGGGCCGACCGACACGGCGCTGTTCGCCGACTACAAGGAGGGCGCCGGCAACCCGGAGAAGCTGGTCGAGGCTTTCACGCGCTCGATCCCGCTCGGCCGGATCGGCCAGCCGGAGGACCTGCCGGGCGCCATCCTGTTCTTCGCCAGCGACGACGCCGCCTACGTGACAGGCCAGGTGCTGAGCGTTTCCGGCGGCCTGACGATGGCCGGCTAGCCCGGCCTCATTTTCGAGCGAGGAACTTCATGCAATTCGAAGACATCATCTACGAAATTCGCAACGGCGTCGCCTGGATCATCATCAATCGGCGGGAGAAGATGAACGCCTTCCGCGGCACGACCTGCGACGAACTGATCCGGGCGCTCTACAAGGCCGGCTACGACAAGTCGGTCGGCGCGATCGTGCTCGCCGGCACCGGAGACCGCGCCTTCTGCACGGGCGGCGACCAGTCGGCGCACGACGGCGCCTATGACGGCCGCGGCACGATCGGCCTGCCAATGGAGGAGTTGCACGCCGCGATCCGCGACGTACCGAAGCCGGTGATCGCGCGCGTGCAGGGTTACGCGATCGGCGGCGGCAACGTTTGTGCACCGTCTGCGATCTGACGATCTGTTCGGACAATGCGATCTTCGGCCAGGTCGGCCCCAAGATGGGCTCGGTCGACCCCGGCTACGGCACCGCGTTCCTTGCGCGCGTCGTCGGCGAAAAGAAGGCGCGCGAGATGTGGTACCTGTGTCGCCGCTATTCGGGCCAGGAGGCGGTCGCCATGGGGCTCGCCAACGCGTGCGTGCCGCACGACCAGCTCGATGCGGAGGTGCAGAAATGGGACGAGGAGCTGTGCGAGCGCAGCCCGACGGCGATCGCGATTGCAAAGCGCAGCTTCAACATGGACACGGCTCATCAGGCCGGCATCGCCGGCATGGGTTTGTACGCGCTGAAACTCTACTACGACACCGAGGAATCGCGCGAAGGCGTGAAGGCGCTGCAGGAGAAGCGGAAGCCGGAATTCCGCAAGTTCGTGAAGTGAGGAGACGCTGAACTCCTCGAAGGGCAGAAGGTGGCGGCGCAGTATATTCCCAAACGGCGGATCCAGCGCGAGGCGACGCCAGCGACGCCGTCCGGCAAGATTCAGAGGTTCCGCCTGCGCGAGATGCTGCGGCGGGCCGGACTCTCGCGCATGATGTGATTAGGTGAAGCGGTAGCCCTCACCCCGCCCCTCTCCCGCAAAGGGCGTCGAAAGACGCCCGTCTCTCGACGGGCTATGCGGGAGAGGGGCGCGTTCCCCCCGGGCTTTGACCCGGGGGTGGCGCGAAGCGCCGGATGAGGGCCTTCGGTTCGATTCCAACACTACTCTAGCCACTCAGCTGCGCGACAGCACTTGGACGGCGCGCTCGAGCTGAGGGTCGGCGCCGGCCGCGTAGCGGGAATCGAACGCAACCTCGATGGTCGGCTCGACGCCGGCGCCTTCGAGTCGCCGCCCGTCCACGACGACGTCCTCGACCGCGAGCAGCAGGAGGCCCTCTTCGCCGACGAGGAACGCGGTCGCCGCGAGGACCGCGCCTTCCGTGCGGCTGCCGATGAGTTCGCCCAGGCGGTATTCCTTGAAGCCGTAGGCGAGCACCTCCTTGCCGCTTCGCGTGCCTCCGTTGATCAGCGCGGCGACGGGCTTGCGCCACTTCACGTCGACGAGGTCGGTGTCGCCGTTCCGCGCGGTCACCTTCATGGTCGGCGAATGCGGATTGAAAAGATCGAGATATTGCGGCTGCGCTCCGCCCCATCCGTCACGCAGATCCCAAATCAGCGCATCGGCGTCGCGCAGCGGGCCGTCGCCGATCAGGTCTTCCAGCGCGCCCTGATATTGGCGGCCGGCGTAGGACCACACGTGCACGTAGCCGATGCGGGTGTTGGCGCCGGCGGAAATGATGCGGGCGCTCGCTTGCAGGCCGTGCAGGAACATGTCGCCGGGATGAAGATCGGCCGGGACGACGCCGACCGACGTCGGCGCCGCGTCGCGCGTCCGCCGGATCGACAGCGACACGTTTGCCCCGACCTTGCCGCGGAAGGATGCGACGGGGCGGAACGGACCATCATCCGCCGCAACAATCTCGTCGCCGAGCAGCAGACCCGCCTTATGCGCCGGGGCCCCCTCGATCACGCCGGTTATGAACGTCCGGCCCTGATCGTCGGCCTGGGTGAAGACGCCAATCCCGGGATAGGCCACGTCGCCGTTCGGAAAGAGATGCTGAAGCCCGCGGCGCTGAATGGCGCCCGAGAAAATGTCGGCGAGCTGGTAATAGGCCGGATCGTCCGTCGTGTAATAGCGCGTGTGGGAGGCGCCGAGCGTCGCAAGCATCGCATTGATGACGCCGGAGAGCTCATCCCGCGAGCGCGCCGCCTCGGCCTGCGGGCGGTAGCGCTCGCGCATCGCCTGCCAGTCGAGCCCATTCAGGCGCGGGTCGTAGAAGCGGTCGCGCACGAGCTCCCACACCTCGTCGAAAGCGGTGCGATCCGGTTCGGCCGCAGCCTGATCGCGTAGCTTGAACTCCGACTGAGCGGCGGCCGACTGCGCCGCGAAGGCGAGCGATGCGGCAAAAACGAGAATGTCCCTACGCGTTGCTTTCATGGGGTACGCTGCTTTCGGCTCCTGAACGACGGATCCGGCCTCGCTAGGCGGCAATCCCGGCCCATGTTTGACCGCGCCGCGTGCGAAACAAGATCGGATTTCGGCCGGACCCGAGTTGCCGGCTCGCGGTTGTATTCGTAGTCAAAAGCGGAAAACCCCGATCAGAGTTTCAGCAAGGCGGCGGGCCCATCCCTCGATCAACGCAGCCGCCATCAGATGCTCCTCGTCCGTGACGATCGGGCCGAACACGCGACTGGGGCAAGTGTCCTGTCACCCTCAATCACGACTCGTGGTCCGGGAGGTCGCGATAGAGTTCACAGCTTGTCGTTGCTGAAGAACGCGCGCTCGGGCCGATTCCTCCGCGCGTTGCTTAATGCGGAAGACCGTGTAAACGATGAGCCGGGCGATGCGAGCCAAGCGAGGGTTCTGAGAAGGCCAAGGGGGATCGGGTGGCCGAGTTCGGCGCGGTCCGCATCGCGAATTTTAGTCAAGGCGGGTCAAAAATTTGGGGCCACATCAGCTTGGTGACGGTAGCGGCACAGGACAATCATCTGAACCCCTAGGGATGGGCCACGCGGAAGGTCTTGCCGAGCTGGTCGAGCGATATGCCCCGAACGCATCACGTTTCTTGGAGTGGGGAGGCGGAGCATCGACAAAATTACTGTGCACGCTCGCGCTGAAAAAGCATAACCCTATGGTAATGTTAATCGATGCCGACAAGAATAACATACAATCCGTTTCAAAGAGTTTACCGTACTTTGCATTTCTCCACTTTCGGCATTTTGACTTGGAGGGTCTACCGCGCGATCCAGAGGAGGGCTCGCCGACATATTCCTCCTACCCGCTTTACATTCGCCAGGAGTTCGACGTTGCATATTTAAACGGTCGAACGCGTGTGGAATGCGCACGTACGGCGTCGCAAGTTTTGTCGAAAGACGGAATCGTCATTTTACCTGACTGGCAGAGTGTTCGGCATGACATTATTCGAAGCTTGTTTGACCCTGTTTCAGAGACGAATCAGCTTCTAGTTCTTCGGCAGCGTCCGGGCTTGCATCAAACCCAACCACGCCGTAGGCGGTCGGCCGAAACCCGAGCCGTGATTGTCGTGGCCCGAGGCGCGAGCGTAACGCGGGAAGTCGAGGTGACGCTGGATTCGGTCAAAACCTACGCGCGAGATTGCGGGGCTGATTTTATGGTCGTTGGCGCGCAGTCCACGCTTTCGACGCAGCGAGTGAAATATGAGGCTTACGAGTTCGCCAAGTGTTATGATAGAACTCTGCTTTTAGACGCTGACATATTAATTCGGCAAAACGCTCCTGATATCTTCGATCTCGTGCCTAGCGAACGTTTAGGAGCATTTGCTGAAGGTAATTATTTTCCGCGTGCCGAGTTTTGTAAAGCCATAAAGGATATATACGCATTGAAACAGCCGATCGATGCGCACGAATATTTCAATTCCGGTGTCCTTGTTTTATCAAGAAGCAACTATTCGTTACTGGAAGGTCTTAGGGACGGAGTCATATTTGGTCACCCTCGATTCGAGCAAGGTTTTCTCAACGCCCATCGTGTCAAGTTGGAACTGCCTCTATACAAGCTGCCCGCTGAATTTAATTATCAGCTTGCCAACCCGATCTTTCCCAAAGATTGGCGTTTTGGCTTTTTTATTCACGTGGCTGGCGCACGTAAGCGTTCGAGAAATAGTAACAACATTTGGTGTCAGGAAGACGATTCTGGCGCGACCTATTCACGTCGCGCGCTTACGGCTATAGAGAACAGGCATGTATGGCTACGGGAATTGTCTGATCAATTCGAAGGAGGGCAGACTATCTATTTTGATTCGATAGATTTTTCCTATAAGATGCCGGATGCCTTTCTGCTATCGAAAGGTGACGGAAGCGTGGTTGGTTACTGCCCTGAGCGAGCAGTTTTTTCGGATCCACGCGTTGTTATTTTCGGTCCTTATCTTCCACTAAAACCTGGTCGCTGGATCGGAGAATTTGTCGGCCAGGATAATCGCCCAGTTGAATATTTTGACGGAATGATAGATGTCGTGGCAGACATCGGTCGCAGAGTCATATTACCGCGACGCCATTTGGATCAAAATGGCAAGTTCGAGTTCACCCTAGGTGAAGGAAACAACGACATCGAAATTCGTATATATCGTCTGAAGAACGAGTTCGCGTTCATGTATGTAAAATTGCAACCGTGGTCTATCGACCGATGATTAGTATTTCATCGTTTCAACGAGCTCCCACACCTCGTCGAAAGCCGATCGATCGGGTTTGGCCGGGGCTTGGCTGCGTAGCTTGAGTCTCCGACCGAGCGCCCACGCCAAGGCGGCAAAAACGAGAATGTCCCTACGCGTTGCTTTCATGAGGTACGCTGCTTTCGGCTCCTGAACGACGGATCCGGCCTCGCTAGGCGGCAATCCCGGCTCATGTTTGACCGCGCCGCGTGCGAAACAAGATCGGATTTCGGCCGGACCCGGTTGCCGGGTCGTGGTTTTACGCGTAGTCGAGGGCTGAACTGTCGGGGGACTGCGCGCCCGGGAGTGAGACGTTGCGCAATATCCTGGTCAACTTCGCCGTCGGCCTGGCCGCTTGCGGTCTGGCGCTTTCGCCGCCCGGCTCGCTCACGGCCTCGCCGGCGCGCCAAGCGCTCTGGCTCACCGTTCAGGCCTGCGTCGCGGACTTCAAGCTGATCGGGTCCCCATTTCCCTGCCTTCTGGTCGATTTGAACGGCGGCGAAGAGCGCGGTTACGTCATTCTGCGCGACCCGCCGGACACAATTCTGGCGCCGACCCGCAAGGCGGCCGGAATCGAGGACCCGTGGCTGCAGTCGCGCGAGGCGCCGAATTATTTCGACGCCGCCTGGCGCGCGCGGCCGCTTCTCAAGGGTCCCGACGGCCGACCCCCGGCGCCCGGCGACTTCGCACTCGCAGTCAACTCTGCGCTCACGCGAAGTCAGGACCAGTTTCACATCCACCTGGGTTGCCTTGCGCCTCGCGTCAGGCGCTCGCTGGCAGTCCTCGCTCCCAGGCTGCCGGTCGGCGTCTGGACGCGGGTCGGCCTCTCCATCGCGGGCTCGTCGTTCTGGGCGCTGCGAACGGGGAAGGAGGACGGAGCGGGCGTCGAGCCGATTCGCCTTGCGGCCGAAGCGATGGGCCAGATGAATCTGGCGCGAATGACGATCCTCGTCGCCGAGGTCCGGATCGCCGAAAGCGAGGAATCGCTGATCCTCGCCACCTATGCCGGCGGGTCCCGATCGCTCGGCCAAGCCTCCGCCGAGAGCATGCTCGATCCCGCATGCTCAGGCGCGTCGCGCGTATCCGGCGCCAATTGATCGCAGACTTTCAACGCAGCACGGATTGAACGACAGGTTTCACACACTGTGCTTGTGCAACAACGATCTGCTCGTCTCGCTGATCAAGACTTACACGGATCTGACTACGCGGTTCGGGGCGCGGCCTTCGTCAATCCGAGGAATCTGGAAAAATCCCGAACCCGGCGCCGGATCATGATCCAGTTGCTGTCCGGCTCGGATTCCTGGGCGCTGGCGCAGATCTGCGTCGAACACATCCGGATCACCAAGGACCAGCACCTCGCCGCCATCCGCGGACCCGAGTCCTCGCTGACGCGAATTGGCGTCGGATAGGCGGCGACGGAAGCGCGGCGGTCGGCCTACTCCCTCCCCCGCTCCTTCCTGAGCCGCGAGATCTTGACCGCATCGCGGAAAAGTTTCGGCGCTAGTGGTCTGTCCCGATCAGAGTGAATGAGTACCCACTATATACAAAGCAAATATGTCACTCCCGACGGCAAGTCTGGATAGCCATTTTCGCGGCCGCTTCCGCGGGGATGACAGGGAACCGGCCGATGTTACGCTTGTGATGGAACCGCTCCAGCGCCGCTGGTTAAGCGGCCTTCGGCTTGTTTACAGTCTCAATGCGATCGAGAATTTTGCCGATGTCGCGCTTGGCTATCTGAACGTCATAGTCGTTCTGCAGATTGAGCCAAAGCTGCGCCGTTGTGCCGAGCGCCTTGGCAAGCCGAAGCGCAGTATCGGCGGTAATGCCGGTCCGTTCGCTGGCGATCCGCTCGAGTCGCGTGCGAGGCAAGCCGCAAGCCTTGGCGAGAGCGCCCGCCGACAAATTCAACGGAACCAGGAACTCTTCTCTCAGAACCTCACCGGGATGCATGGGCTTGAGCTTCTTGGCCATTGTCGCGTCCTCTTCTAGTGGTAGTCGACGATCTCGACCTCCGCCGGGCCTTCCGCCGTCCAAACAAAGCACACCCGGAATTGTTCGTTGATCCTTATTGAGTGTTGCCCCTTGCGGTCGCCCGCCAACGCCTCAAGACGGTTGCCTGGAGGCGACCTCAAGTCGCGGAGATCGCCCGCGGCGTTGAGGTAGCGCAATTTCCGGCGCGCCACCTTGACCAGATCGGCCGGAAAGCCCTTGGGATTTTCGCCGTTGAAGAGGGCCTCGGTGATCTTGCCCCGGAAGCTCTTGATCACATTCGAAGTGTATCATCGAACGATACAGACGTCAAAGTCTGATCAGTTAGTTAGCACGATGAGAGGCGACGTCGTTCGCATGCGGAGACATCGGCATGTGGACTCATGTTTCACACCGAGCTCTTTCGCTTGTGCAACAACGATCTGCTCGTCTCGCTGATCAAGACTTACATGGACCTGACCTATGCCGTTCGGGGCACGGCCTTCGCCAATCCGAACAATCTGGAAAATTCCCGAACCCGGCGCCGGATCATGATCCAGTTGCTGTCCGGCTCGGATTCCTGGGCGCTGGCGCAGCTCTGCGTCGACCACATCCAGACTGCCAAGGACCAGTACCTCGCCGCGATCCGCGGACCGGAGTCGTCGCTGGCGCGGATTGGGGTTAGAGCGGCGCCGACGGAAGCGCCGCGACAGGCTGGGTGACGTCTCCTACGAAGCTGTGTGCGAGTAAGGGGGTTAAGTAAGATGTCACCGTAACCCCGTAACCCAAGTAAGATGTCACCGTAACCCAGCCGCGGTCGAGGATGGAGTTTGCTGCACTGACGCGGGCCGCAGCGGCGCGCCTTCGCCCGCTTGAGCGTGTCCAAGGCGTCCTGTGGCCATTCGCGAGCAGCGGCGCCGCAAGTCGCGGATGAAATCGCGCGTAGGCAGCGGCAGCCTCGGGCGCGCCCATGCCCGCGGATTGCAGTGTTGCCAGGTGCGCCATGCTCCCGCTTTTAGGGCGGACTCAAAGCCACGTTTCCGTCGACCTGCTGGCGGGGTGGTGGAACCTTTCCAAATGGTCCGTGCTCAAGCCAGAGGTTACCGTCCGTTCCGAGCACGAGGACTTCCGTCGCAGACAGCCCCTGGAAGGCCTCAACGTTTCCGTCGACCTGCTGGCGGGGTGGTGGAACGTTTCCAAATGGTCCGTGCTCAAGCCAGAGGTTACCGTTCGTTCCGAGCGCGAGGACTTCCGTCGCAGACAGCCCCTGGAAGGCCTTAACGTTTCCGTCGACCTGCAGGCGAGGTGGTGGAACGTTTCCACATGGCCCGTGCTCAAGCCAGAGGTTACCGTTCGTTCCGAGCACGAGGACTTCCGTTGGAGACAGCCACTGGAAGGCCTGCA
>Ga0074044_10002585_pt1 | contig 15762 bp, 13 predicted proteins | sample BogForMeECP23OM1_FD_94443 | JGI IMG/M metagenome (GOLD analysis project Ga0074044, IMG submission 94443) | Bog forest soil microbial communities from Calvert Island, British Columbia, Canada - Bog Forest MetaG ECP23OM1 | ecosystem: Environmental > Terrestrial > Soil > Wetlands ...
GCTGCGAACTCGATCCCAACCCCTATCCCAAGGGCATCAAGATCTCCGACGAGCAAATCGCGACACTCAACATAAAGCGCGATTCCTTCCATCCAGAATGGAACTACAGCATCTCGCCCAGACATTCGAACGTGGAGCAATAATTCTTGGGCGTCGCCTTAGTGCGCATATCGGTGTAGCCGTCGAGAGTGCTGCCTTGCGCGAGGATATTGCCTTGCGCGTCCTTAAGCATGTAGTTCTGCACCTTGTCGGCAATCGGTTTGTCGAGGCCGGCGAGGGTACGCGCATCCGCCACGGTTGCTCGCGCTGGCGCCGTCGGGGCGACGGGCGAAGGCGCGTTCGGCTTATCAAGAGGCAGGATCGTTGACGCCTGGGCGGGCGCTCGCGCTGGCGTCGGCGCGGTGAACACGCTCCCCAGATCGCTAGGCGAGGGGGTTGCTGGCGCTGCTACGGGCGAAGGCGCGGCGGTTGCTGGCGCTGCGGCTGGCGTAGTGCCGCCAAAGACAGTCCCTAGGCCACCTGTCGAGGTCAGAGCCGGATAACTTGCCGGGCCGATCGGAGTAGCCGGCATGCCCGCGAGGGGCGAAGCGCCCGCGAGGGGCGAAGCGCCCGCGAGGGGCGAAGCGCCCGCGAGGGACGAACCGGCGAAAGCGGAAGATATGGGCGCGGCTGGCGTGTCATCGTCGCCGCTGTCTGTTGACGCGGCTGCTGGCGTCGCACCGGGTTGCGTCGCACCGCCCGGCTGCGGCAAGAGGTTATGCTGAATGATCGCGGCTTTGCCTTCGTCGGTCGAGACGAGTGGCTGCGCGCCTGTCGGCGCGGCGCCAGCGGTCCCATGATAAATCGAACCGTCGGGCATGACATAGTTGACTGGCGCGCCTGCGCGGGCCATTGCGGCTGTGACCGCGCTCACACTTGCCGCTCTGAGAGCGGCCGGCGCGCTCCCCTCGTTGTGGTTGGTCGCGTTCGCTAGCTCATCCCCGACAGTGCCATAGATTCCGTTGTGCAGCCCGTCGAATATGCGCCCGGCCTGCGCTAGATCCGATAGCGAACCCCCGTTGGCGAGGAACGCCTGAGCGATGCGCTGATCCCCGCCCAAGCCCGAGCCGTAAATCTGGCCGAGCATGCCCTGCGCCGCAGCCGTGCGAGCGGCCTGGGCGAGCGCGGCGGCGCGAACCTGACGGTCGGCCAGCGAGAAGCCCTTCAGATAGGCATACTCGCCGTCCTTCCACGTCGAACCCGCCTTGCGCGTCACGAGCGCCCTGATTCGCTGCCTCGCGAAACCACCGAAGCGCCTCCCCATAGTCCTGAGGCACGCCAGTCCCCCCATTCAAGTACATCGCGGCAATTTGTATCTGTGCGTCGGCGTTGCCCTGCTCGGCTAAAGGTCGCAAGGTTCGCATAGCTCTTGTGAAATCTCCCCGTAGGCGCGCGTTCTGGCCGTCCTCGAATAGTCCCGCTGCGGCGCCCGCAAAAGATGTTGTCGTCAGAATGGCACCAACGAAAACAATCTTGATCCAGTATGGCATGTCTTTCCCGCCTAGATATCGTAGTATCGATGACTTACGGCCATTGAGACAGGACGCAATGAAAAAGTTCTAAAAGCAGCCCCTCAGTCATGATCAAACTGTGGGTTATTTGGCCGCCTTCCTCTATCGTAATGGCTCGATTCGCATCGAAGATCACGTAACGTTCAACAGCATATTCCAAATCTCTAGCTATCGCGTATGCTTGAAATAGGTCATCGGCCTGTATTTTCGGAGTCTTCGCCGTTCTAGCAAGATCCAGTTCTTGTAATAGCGTATCCTTCGCTTCTTGGACCTTCAATGGGTACCAATATCTATTAGACAGCACTATGTGGCTGAGCTGTCCAGGGGTAGCCGCAGCTTCCTGATTGAGGAAATCGGCCTCCTCTGGTGGAACCCCCTCGATTTCTCTCACACTATCAGCAAAACCTTTTGCCAGTAGAGCGATCCGGTGCGCGCGGTAGTTTTCATTTGAACACTGCTGGACGGTGTAAGTCCCCTGTTCAAGAGCGAGCGCGCATTCCATTTGTAGTGGCGCACAGAGGAGCAACATTGCTCCCGCAATCAGCCGCGTAGAAACCGCCATGGCTGCCCCCAAAGCACACGCCGTACCCCATTTGAGATTCAATCTTGGCGCGGCACGATGGTATTTGCAAATTGTGCGACGGGCCCTCGGGTTTTCAATCTTGGAAAATTGGTCGGGGCGAGTCGCGGCCGGGCTGGCCAGGTGGTCGGGATGCCCCCGGACGGGTGGTCGCGGCAGTCGGTCTATTCTGTTAATCAGAAGTTAATCCATTCGGTAGGCATTACTTTTCCGAAATGCGAACCGTTTTCGCCTGATACAGGCGGAAACTATCCAAACATATCAGGCGTCTCTTCGGGAGGGTCGCCCTCGATTGTCGCGCTATCCTCCCCGCGTGTGGTTTCCGCGGTTCGGCCCGAAGTCCTCCGCGCGCCACGTCGCCGAGGAATCAGCCGCTCGGCGCTTGCCCCCGTGAAAGACGGGTGAGAGACAGGCTGCGAAGCGGTTACTGTCGTGTTCTCGGAAAGGCCGGGAGTTTGTGGTGCTGCAAGAGAGGATTGAACTCTCGGCCTCTCCCTTACCAAGGGAGTGCTCTACCACTGAGCTACTGCAGCATCCCCGGGGCGCCGAGGCCCGAAGGCCTCCGGCTTCTGCCATAGGCGCCGCCGCAAGGCAAGCCGCCGCGATCGGCGCGGCCGAGAAGCGCCGTTCGATCGAATGAAGACGCGGGTTGCATCCTGGCGGGAGCGCCGTTCCTGCGCAAGCGTCTTGTGAAATTCGGTGGAGTCGGCGGGCGGAAAGTTCCTCGCCGAAACTCGCGACAAACTCCCTGCTCTCGCGGTTTTCGCGACAAAAATTCCCTGCTCTCGCGACAAAATTCCCTGCTCTGGCCGCGCAGGCAATTTCTGCGCAAGCCTCTGCATCAGATTGATTTTTCGCAGGTTCAAACCCGTCGAATCGGCCAAAAGGAGCGAACTCCCCGTTTTTCTTCCTGATGGCAGGGAATTCGGTTGACCGAGCGGCCGCCGCGAAGGCTCGATCCATCGAAGCGCAACCCCGCGCTAGACCGCGCCGATGCGCATGAGATCGTGGAAATGCACGATCCCGACCACCGCGCCGCGTTCGACCACCAGAAGGGCGGAGATCTTGTGGCTGATGCTCTCCAGCGCCTCGGCGACGAGCGCGTCGGGGGCGATCGTACGGGGCTTGCGGGTCATCACCTCGGCGACCGGCGTGTCGAGCGAAAAATCCGCCGCCAGATGGCGGCGGAGGTCGCCGTCGGTGACGATCCCGACGAGCCCGTCGCCGTCGAACGCCGCCACGCAGCCGAAACCCTTGGAAGACATCTCGACGATCGCCTCGGCCATGCGCGCGCTTGCGGCGATGCGCGGGATGCGGTCGCCGGCGTGCATCACGTCGCGCACGTGCTTGAGCTTGGCGCCGAGCTTGCCGCCCGGATGGAGGGCGCGGAAGTCGCGCGCGGTGAAGCCGCGGCCCTCGATGAGCGCGATCGCCAGCGCGTCGCCGAGCACGAGCTGCATGGTCGTCGAGGTCGTCGGCGCCAGCCCGTTGGGGCAGGCCTCGTCGGCGTTCGGCATCGTGAGACACACGTCGGCCTCGCGGCCGAGCGCGCTCTCGGAATTGGCAGTCATCGCGATCAGCGGGATGGCGTAGCGCTTGGCGAAGGTGATGATCGCCGCGAGTTCGACCGTCTCGCCCGACCAGGAGATGCCGAGGACGACGTCGCCGTTCTGCACCATGCCGAGGTCGCCGTGGCTCGCTTCCGCCGGATGGACGAATGAAGCCGGCTGCCCCGTCGAGGCGAGTGTCGCCGCGATCTTGCGGGCAATGTGTCCGGACTTGCCCATGCCCGTAACGATGACCCGGCCGCTCGCCGCCGCGATCATCTCGACCGCCTGGGAAAAGGCGGCCCCGAGTCCGCCCTCGCCCGCAATCCGGATCGCCGCCTCGAGCGCCTCGAGCCCGCGGCGCTCGTTCTCGACGGTTCGGATCGCCGAAAGGACGGCGCTCGCCTGTTCGTGAATCATGACGCTGTTTACCACCCGAGCGGCCGCAGCAAAACTTCGCTTGTCGCGGGCGAAATTGCCGGGCCGCGCCGGGGCCGCGCCGGGACGCTCACTTCTGCACGGGCGCGAAGCCGAGCTTGCGCAATTCCTCCCTCAGGCCCGGCGCGAGGTCGCTCCGGCCGAGGGCGACAGCGAGGTTGGCCGTGAGAAAGCCCAGGCGCGAGCCGCAGTCGTAGGTGCTCCCGTCGAAGCGCACGCCGTGGAACTTCTGCGTGCGGGCGAGCTGGATCATGCCGTCGGTCAGCTGAACCTCGCCGCCCGCCCCCTTCTCGACCAGTTCGAGGATCTGGAAGATTTCCGGCTGCAGGATGTATCGCCCCGAGATGATGAGGTTGGACGGCGCTTTGCCCGGCTTCGGCTTCTCCACCATGCCGGTGATCTCGAACGTGTGCCCGTCGTCGGCGCCGACCGCGACGACGCCGTACTGATGGGTCTCGTCGGCTGACACCTCCTCGACGGCGAGGACGTTGCCGCCGAAACGGTCGTACGCGTCGACGCACTGCGCAAGACAGCGCCCGCCGCGCGCGCCGTTGTTCGTCACCATGTCGGGGAGCAGCACGGCGAACGGCTCGTCGCCGACGATCTCGCGGGCGCACCAGACCGCGTGGCCGAGCCCGAGCGGCGCCTGCTGGCGGGTGAAGCTGGTCGCCCCGGCGGGAGGCAGATCGGCCATCAGGGCTGCGTATTCGGCGGCCTTGCCGCGCCGCTTCAGCGTGTCCTCGAGCTCGTACGACGAATCGAAATGGTCCTCGATCACGCCCTTGTTGCGTCCGGTGACGAAAATGAAATGTTCGATCCCGGCCTCGCGCGCCTCGTCGACGATGTACTGCAGGATCGGCCGGTCGACGACGGTCAGCATCTCCTTCGGGATCGCCTTGGTCGCCGGCAGGAAGCGCGTGCCGAGGCCTGCAACGGGAAGCACGGCCTTGCGGATCGGTTTTCTCATCGTATTCATGGGGGATCGGGGCTTGGAGAAAGTCGGGCAGATTCTGCTATCGCTTAGCAGGTCCAGCGGCGGCAATCCATGCGGCATTCGGCCGGAGGGGCTCTGGTGGAAACGGGAAGGGGGCTGAAATGAGCGTTCTGGTGACCGGCGGGGCCGGCTACATCGGCGGCCACATGATGTTGGGGCTCTTGGACGCGGGCGAATTCGTGGTCGTGCTCGACAATCTTTCGACCGGCTTCGACTGGGCGGTCCCCGACGAGGTGAGGCTCGTCGTCGGCGACGTCGGCGAGGCCGATCTCGTCGCCCGGCTGATCGAGGAGCATGAGGTCGACGCGATCGCCCATTTCGCCGCCAAAATCGTGGTGCCGGAATCGGTTGCCGATCCGCTCGGCTACTACCTCAACAATGCGTCGAAAGCGCGCACGCTCCTCGAAGCGGCCGTCAGCGGCGGGGTGAAGACCTTCATCTTCTCCTCCTCCGCCGCCGTCTACGGCGAAACCTCCTCCGAACCGGTGTCGGAGGAGACGCCGCCCGCGCCGATCTCGCCTTACGGCCGCTCGAAGCTGATGGTCGAATGGATGCTTGAGGATGCCGCCCGCGCCTACGACGTCCGCTATGTCGCGCTGCGCTATTTCAATGTCGCGGGGGCCGACCCGCAAGGGCGCCTCGGCCAGTCGACGCCGAATGCGACCCATCTCATCAAGCGCAGCGTGCAAACCGCGCTCGGCCTCTATCCGCAAATGGAAATCTTCGGTGAGGACTATCCGACCCGCGACGGCACCTGCGTGCGCGACTACATCCAGGTGACCGACCTCATCGACGCGCATCTGGACGCGCTCGCCTATCTGCGTCGGGGCGGGGCGAGCCTCGTCTGCAACTGCGGCTACGGTCACGGGCAGACGGTCAAGGAGGTGATCGACGTGGTGAAGCGGGTGTCGGGCGTCGATTTCAAGGTCGTCGTTTCGCCGCGCCGCCCGGGCGATCCGGCGGCCCTCGTCGCCCGCGCGGAGCGGGCGAAGACCGCCCTCGATTGGGCGCCGAAGCGCGACAATCTCGACGACATCGTGCGACAGGCGCTGGACTGGGAGCGCCGCCTGCACAACCGGAGGCCGGGCCACAAGCCATAAGCGTTGAAGCAGCCGACGAATCTCGCGTCTTTTGGCTTTACAACCGCCGCGTCACCCGGTTCATTGTCGCCAACCACCAGCGGAGGAAGCGCATGCGCTCGGGCGACCGGCGAGAATGAGCACGGACGACATTCTCGTCACGGAGGGCCTCTCCAAGAGCTTCGGCGATTTCCGCGCGGTCAGCGACGTCTCGTTGCGCATCGCACGCGGGACGATTCACGCCCTGATCGGCCCGAACGGCGCCGGCAAGACGACCTGCTTCAACATGCTGACCAAATTCATCGTTCCTTCCGAGGGGCGCATCGCGTTCAACGGGCGCGACATCACCGCCATGCGGCCGGCCGACGTCGCGCGCCTCGGCCTCGTGCGCTCGTTTCAGATCTCGGCGGTTTTCCCGCATCTGACCGCGCTCGAAAACGTGCGGATCGCGCTGCAGCGGTCGCGCGGCGATTCGTTCGACTTCTGGCGCTCGAAGTCGACCCTCGACCCGCTCAACGCCCGGGCGCGCGACCTTCTCGACAGCGTGGGCCTCTCCTCCTTCGCCTATTCCAAGGCGGGCGAGATATCCTATGGCCGCAAGCGGGCGCTCGAACTCGCGACCACGCTTGCCGTCGAACCCGAAATGATGCTGCTCGACGAGCCGATGGCGGGCATGGGCCACGAGGACATCGACCGCATCGCCGCTCTCATCCGACGCGTATCGGCGAACCGCACGATCCTCATGGTCGAGCACAACTTGCAGGTGGTCGCCAACCTGTCGCACCGGATCACGGTGCTGACGCGCGGCCGCGTTCTGGCCGAGGGGGACTATCGCACGGTGTCGGAGAACGAAGAGGTACGGGAGGCGTATATGGGGGCGGGGCATGGCTGACGCGGCGCTCGCCTCGAGGCCGGCCGCGGGCGCCGCGGCGGTGCTTCGGGTCAAGGGCCTGCAGGCCTGGTACAACGAATCGCACATTCTGCACGGCGTCGATCTCGACGTGCGCGAGGGCGAGGTCGTGACCTTGCTCGGGCGCAACGGCGCGGGCAAGACGACGACGCTCAAGGCGATCATGGGCATCGTCGGCAAACGCAGCGGCTCGGTGATGTTCCGCGACCGCGAGCTCGTCGGCCTCCCGATCGAGCGCATCGCAAGGCTCGGCGTCGCGCTCTGCCCGGAGGAGCGCGCGGTCTTCGCCAGCCTGACCGTCAAGGAGAACCTGTTCCTGCCGCCGCAGATCGCCAGGACCGGGGGGATGAGCGTCGAGCGAATCTACGCCCTCTTCCCCAACCTGCGCGAGCGCCTGACGAGCGGCGGCGGCAAGCTCTCGGGCGGCGAGCAGCAGATGCTGGCGATCGCCCGCATCCTGCGCACCGGCGCGCGCTTTCTCATGCTCGACGAGCCGACCGAGGGCCTCGCCCCGGTCATCATCCAACAGATCGGCCGCACCATCGCCGAACTCAAGCGCGAGGGCTTCACCATCCTGCTCGTCGAGCAGAACTTCCGCTTCGCCTCGACGCTCGCCGACCGCTTCTTCGTCATGGAGCACGGCACGATCATCGACGCCTTCACCAACGCGGAACTCGCGGGAAAAATGGACATGCTGCACGAGGCGCTGGGGGTGTGACGTGAACGCTTCGATCCACTTGCCCTCACCCCGGCCCTCTCCCGCAAGCGGGAGAGGGCCGAATCCCTTCTCCCGCTTGCGGGAGAAGGTGGCGCGAAGCGCCGGATGAGGGGAGGGCCGCAATGAACGTCTTCGGCCACGTCATCAGCTGGCCCCAGCTCTACGGCCAGCTTCTGATCGGGCTCATCAACGGCTCGTTCTATGCGCTGCTCAGTCTCGGGCTCGCCGTCATCTTCGGCATGCTGACGATCGTCAATTTCGCCCACGGCGCCTTCTATATGATGGGCGCTTTCGGCGCCTATTTCCTGCTCCAGCTCGCCGGCCTCAATTACTGGTGGGCGCTCATCCTGTCGCCCATCATCATCGGCGCCGTCGGCGCGGTCGTCGAGCGCCTGTTCCTCAAGCGTCTCACGGGGTTCGATCCCCTCTACAGCCTGTTGCTCACCTTCGGCCTCGCGCTCGTCATTCAGGGCCTGTTCCAGAACTATTTCGGCGCCTCCGGCATGCCCTATGCGATCCCCAAGCAGCTCGGCGGCACCTATAATCTCGGCTTCATGTTCCTGCCCGTCTATCGCGGCTGGGTGATCGTCGCCTCGATGGTCGTCTGCTTCGGCACGTGGCTCGTCATCGAGAAGACGAAGCTCGGCGCGTACCTCCGCGCGGGGACGGAGAACCCCACCATGGTGCGCGCCTTCGGCATCAACGTGCCGCGCATGGTGACGCTGACCTACGCCTTCGGCGTCGCGCTCGCCGCCTTCGCCGGCGTCCTCGCCGCCCCGATCAACCAGGTCCGCCCGGGCATGGGCGCCGACATCATCGCGGTCGTGTTCGCGGTGGTGGTGATCGGCGGCATGGGCTCGATTCTCGGCTCGATCCTGACCGGCTTCGTGCTCGGCGTCGTCGAAGGCCTGACCAAGGTCTTCTATCCCGAAGCGTCGAACACCGTCGTCTTCGTCATCATGGCGATCGTCCTGTTGATCCGGCCGGCGGGCCTGTTCGGAAGGGCTGCCTGAGATGAGCGCGGAAGCCGTCGTCGCGGCTGACCTCACCGAGCGCAACCGGAGGGCGAACGCCATCGCCTTTGGCGTGATGGTCGCGTTGATCGCGATCGCCCCGTTTGTCGCCTATCCGTTCTTCATCATGCAGGCGCTTTGTTTCGCCCTCTTCGCCTGCGCCTTCAACCTGCTGATCGGCTACGTCGGCCTACTCTCGTTCGGCCATGCGATGTTCCTCGGCCTCGCGAGCTACGTCTGCGCGCATGCTGCGAAAGTGTGGGGGCTCGAGCCCGTTTCGGCGATCGCGCTCGGCGTTCTGGCCTCGGGCGTCCTCGGACTTGTCACCGGGGCGCTCGCCATCCGCTCGAGCGGCATCTATTTCGCGATGATCACCGTGGCCTTCTCGCAGATGGTCTATTTCTTCTGCGTCGAGGCGCCGTTCACGCATGGCGAGGACGGCATCCAGGCGGTGCCGCAGGGTCGGGCGTTCGGCCTCTTCGACCTTTCGAACCCCTGGATTCTCTACATTTTCGTCGCCGTCGTGTTCCTGTTCGGCTTCCTGTTGATCCAGCGCATCATCAACTCGCCGTTCGGCGAGATTTTGAAGGCGATCCGTGAGAACGAGCCGCGCGTCGTCTCTCTCGGCTACCGCTCGATGCAATACAAGCTCGCCGCCTTCACCCTGTCGGCGGCGCTCGCCGGCCTCGCCGGCGCGACCAAGGCGATCGTCGCCCAGAACGCTTCGCTCACCGACGTCTCCTTCGCCATGTCGGGCGAGGTCGTGCTGATGACGCTCGTCGGCGGCATGGGCACCTTCTACGGACCGGTCGTCGGCGCGCTGATCGTCGTCTCGATGCAGAACTATCTCGCCCAGTTCGGCGAATGGGTGACCGTCATCCAGGGCGTCGTCTTCGTCGCCTGCGTGCTGGCCTTCCGCCGCGGCATCGTCGGCGAGCTCGCGGCGCGAGCGAAGATTTCGCTCTGAGCGGCGGCCGGACCGCAACGCGGTTCGGCGTTTCACTTTTGCTTCAAACACGCGCCCGGCGGACGCCCGGAGCGCGATTCCGGCGCGATCCGAGGGCGAAATTTCCTTGCAAAGCTTTCCATTCCTGGCCCCGAAACGAGACTTATCAAGGCGTTATCAGTAGCAAAGCGGGAAAAAATCTTTTTTGCCCACTTCCGGCGGGGGCGCGGCGACGTCAGCCGAGGATTCCGGCCGCGGCGCCTCCGCCTGCGGCGGCGGCTCCTGCCCCTCTTCCGCGCCGGCTTCGGCCTCGTCCGTTCCGCGCCGGGCCCTTTGCTTCTCCAGGATCGCCTCCGGCTGCAGCGGCGCCACCTGCCCGTCTTCCGCCCCGGCTTCGGCCTCGTCCGCCCCGCGCCTGGCCCTTTCCTTCTCCAGGATCGCCTCTGCCTGCAGCGGCGCCTCCTGCTCGTCTTCCGCCCACGCTTCGGCCTCCTCCGCCTCGCGCCTGGCGCTTTCCTCCTCCAGGAACGCCTCCGCCTTCACCTGGAACTCGATGATGTTGCTCAGCCTGTCGGTGGTCTCCGTACGGGCCGCCTTCTGGTAGTGGTCCAGCCGGTCGAGCACTTTCATCAGCGGCGCGATCGCCTTGACGTCGCCTTTGCCGACCCATCGCGACGTTCTGTTGGGGCTTCGGTCGATGCCTGCTTCGGGCGGACTCCGGGCCTACAGGCGTCGCCAGGGAAGGCCCGCTCTCCGCCCATAGCCGAAGTACCAAGCTGACGGGCGCAACCGCTGCACCGGCCTTGCTCTCCGACATCACGAAGCGCGCCAGCAAGGCGCTACGCAAAATGCGGCGACTCGCGATCGTCGGTTCGGAGCAAGATCGGCGTGGAATCTTTGTCTGGGCGAACAATGGTGAAGTCGGTCGCCGACAAAAAAGCCAATCAGGTCACGTGGGGTCGGGCCAAGAACATCAACTGCGTAGCCGCCTGCCTTCTCGGCGACTGAGACACTACCGACAAATGCGGCGACCAGTCAGCCGGGCGATTTGAGATCCGGAGAAGGCTAACCCACTGACTTGTTCGTTTGTGCGCCCTGCGTTCGACGAGCCGTCGAAGTTCGGGCTGTCGCACCTGGCTCCGGAGCCGCTGGCTGAATCTACAGTTTCCTTGCCTATTCCCCTATGTTCATGTTATGTTCTCACTTTCACCAACGCCGTCGAGGCGGCGACAGCGAGGCAGACATGGAAGAAGGGATGGAGCAGGGGTCGCCGGCGGCGGCCAAGAAGCAGCTGACGGGATTCGGCAAGGCGGCGCGGCGGAAGCGCATTTTTGCGCGGCTGCGCGAGGGCTGGGCCTATGACGAGATCGCCCGCGAGGAGGGGATCACCGCGAGGCGCGCGCGCCAGATCGTCTCCGAGGCTCTGCAGCGGCGCGAGGTCGACGACGGCGCGGAACCCATGCGCTGCTGCAACTGTCGCGGCTCCAGCCGGCGCTCAGGGCGGCGGGGGAAGCGACCATTCGGCTGAACGGGTTTAAGGGCGTCTTTGCGCCGGCGGATGCGAATCTATAGAGTGGTCCCTGGACACTTTGGGCGTCGAGGCGGATAGTTCAAATATCGTCATTAGGACACGCGACGATGGACGTGGGGGCTGCGAACCCTGGGGCTGGGCCAATACGAGGCCCTATTCCGTGAAAACGAAATCGACGATGAAGTCCTGCCCGAGGTGACAGAGGTCGACCTAGAGAAGTTCGGCGTCCCGTTCGGGCACCGCAAGCGGCTTCTAAAAGCTATCGCCGGTCTGAGTATCCCCGCTGGCGAGCCAAGAGCCCCGGCGCCTACGATTTTGGCTTCTCCGGCCGACGCCGCCGAGCGCCGCCAGCTGACGGTCATGTTCTGCGACCTCGTCGGCTCGACCGCGATGTCGTTGCGCCTCGATCCCGAGGACATGCGAGGGATCATCGGCGCCTACCACAAGTGCTGCGCGACGCTGATCGTGAGCAATGGGGGTTTCGTCGCCAAGTACATGGGCGACGGCGTTCTCGCCTATTTCGGCTATCCGCAGGCGCATGAGCACGAGGCCGAACGCGCGGTGCGGGCCGGCCTTGCGATCGTCGAGGCCGCGCCGAAGCTGGAAACAGCCGCCGGAGCGCCGCTCCATGTGCGGGTGGGGATCGCGACCGGGATTGGGGTCGTGGGCGATCTTTTGGGGTCTGGGGAGGCCCAGGAAAGTGGGGTTGTGGGTGACACGCCAAACCTAGCCGCGAGGCTACAGAGCATCGCCGAACCCGACAACGTCGTCATAGCCGAGGGCACCCGCAAGCTGCTCGGGAACCTGTTCGAGTTGAGGGACCTTGGCCCGCAAAACCTCAAAGGCATGGCTGGGCCGACGCGCGCCTTCGCTGCGTTGAGGGCCAGTTCGCAGGAGAGCCGCTTCGAGGCGCTGCATGCGGGCGACCTCACCGCCCTCGTCGGGCGCGAGGAGGAGAGCGAACTCCTGCTTCGGCGCTGGGCCAAGGCGAAATCGGGCGAAGGACAGGTCGCCTTGCTCTCGGGCGAGGCCGGCATCGGCAAGTCGAGACTGACCGCGGCGTTGCTGGAGCGGCTTGTGGGCGAGCCGCATGTCCGCATGCGCTATTTCTGTTCGCCGCAGCACACCGACAGCGCGCTCCATCCGATCATCGGCCACGTGGAGCGCGCGGCCGGGCTCGCACGCGGGGACGACGCGAAGACCAAGCTCGACAAGCTCGATCCGCTGCTCGCTCAAAGTGCGACGTCGCGGGAGGACGGCCACGTTACTCTCCGAAATGCTGTCTCTGCCGAACGATGGCCGCTATCCCGCGCTTGAACTCGCCCCGCAACAGCGCCGGCAGAAGACAACGGAGGCGTTGATCAGGCAGATCGAGGCGATCGCACGGCGGACGCCTGTGTTGATGATCTTCGAGGACGCGCATTGGATCAGCGCCTCGACTTCGGGACGAGTGAGCCGGTTGAGCGTGATCGCGCTCACATGCGGACGCCCGACCCAGGGCGCGGCGAACTCCGGCCGGAAGGTCACGAGCAGCAGAACTTGCAGGGCGTCGATCCTGTCCACAAGCCGGCCGAATACTTCCAAGCTCGAAGGATCGGCCCAGAAGCAGGGGAATGCTTACGCGATCGTGACTTTCAACAATTTAAAGAGCTTCACAGCGCTTTTCGGGGGAGACCCTCTTGCGGCGAGCGCGCATCTCGACCGAGGCATCGCGCTTTACAATCCCGCCGACCATCGCCCCCTTACGACGCGATTTGGCGAGAACCAGTGCGACGTGGCGCTCTCGTTCCGAGCCATCGCGCTCTGGCTCCTAGGCTACCCCGATCGCGCCCGTGCGGACGTCGATCGGGCGGTGAAGGACGGACGCGAAATCGGCCAAGCCGCCACCCTTTTCTTTACGCTCTACTACAAGATCTGGATCGAAACGTGGTGCGGCGATTATGCGTCAGCCAATTTGCACGCGGATGAACTCGTCACTCTGGCACGGGAAAGGCGCGCCGCCCCCTGGGAGCTTTTCGGGAGTGTCGAGCAAGGTTGGCTTCATGGACTTGCCGGCGCGCCGGCGGAAGCGATTCGCATGCTGAGCGCGGGACTGGCTGGCTTGCGATCGATCGGAGTGACATTCCGCGTGCCAGCGGACCTGACGTCGCTGGCGGAAGCGCATGCGGAGCTAGGCCAGTTTGAAGAAGCCACGCGTTCTATCCGCGAGGCGATGTCCGAGATCGAATCCAAGGGGAGCAGGATGTTCGAGGCCGAGGCCATGCGCGTCGCCGGCGAAATCGCGCGGAAGTCGCCCGAGCCCGACGCCGCGGAAGCGGAAGCCTGGTTCGAACGTTCGCTCGCCGTCGCCCGAAAGCAGCAGGCGAAGTCCTTGGAATTGCGCGCCACGATGAGCCTCGCGCGGCTGCGCCGGGATCAGGGAAGGCGCGCGGAAGCCCACGCCCTGCTCGCCCCCGTCTATGGCTGGTTCACCGAGGGTTTCGATACGCGCGACCTGAAGCAGGCGAAGGCGTTGCTGGACAAGCTTGCGTAGTATCGGCGCGCGACGTCGTCGTAGGTCCGCTTCGGGCGGATAGCGCCCCCAAAGGGACCCCCTCGGGAACGACCAGAGTCCGCGCCATAGCCGCCATTTCATTGCGAGCGCGAAATAGCTTCACCGCCCAAAGCAGAAGTTCAGATGAGAGGGAATGCTCGATCCTCAGCGCTTCGACCGTGCGTCTCCGGCCAGGCGCAACTTCGCGAGATTGTTGCGGATACGAATTGTGTCGGGATGCTCCGGGCCGAGCGCCTTCTCGTAGATCGCCAGCGCCCGCTCGTAAAGCGGTCGCGCGCCGGCCCTTGCGCCTGAAGCAGGCCGGCGAGATTGTAGAGACTGTTCGCGACATGCGGATGCTTGGAGCCGAGCGCCTTCTCGCGGGTCGCGAGCGCGCGCTCGAAGAGCGACCGCGCGCCCTCGAGGTCCCCCTGGTCGTAGAGTAGGACAGCGAGGCTGTTGAGGCTGGTCGCGGTGTCGGGATGCTCCGGGCCGAGCGCCTTCTCGTAGATCGCCAGCGCGCGCTCGAAGAGCGGCCGCGCGCCGGCGAGATCGCCCTGGGCCCGGCGCAAGCCGGCGAGGTTGTTGAGGCTCGTCGCACTATCGGGATGTTCGGGGCCGAGCGTCTCTTGCTTGATTGCTAGCGCGCGCTCGAAGAGCGGCCGCGCGTCCACAGGGTTGCCCTGGGCTAGAAGCAAACCTGCGAGGTTGTCGAGGGTGGCGGCGGTCTTGGAATGCTTAGGGCCAAGCGCCTGCTCACAGATCGCGAGCGCCCGCTCGTAGAGCGGTCGCGCGCCGGCGAGATCGCCTTGGGCCTGACGCAGGTTGGCGAGGTTGTTGAGGTCAGTCGCAACTTCCGGATCCCTAGACCCGTAAACCTTTCCGTCGATCGCCAGTGCGCGCTCGAAGAGCGGACGTGCGCCGGCGAGGTCGCCCTGGGCCTGAAGGAGGCCCGCAAGGTTGTTGAGGCTTTGCGCGACGTCGGGATGCTCGGGACCGAGCGCGTTCTCGCGAATCGCAAGCGCCCGTTCATGTAACGGCCGCGCACCGGCGAGGTCGCCCTCCTCCTGAAGCACGGCGGCGAGGTTGTTGAGGGTCGTCGCCGTGTCTGGATGCTCGCGGCCGAACGCCTTCTCGACTATCGCCAACGCACGCTCCAAAGGCGGGCGCGCAGCCGCATAGGTAGCGAGCGCTGATCGCCTGTACGCGGCGAGCTGACTCAAGAGAGAACATGCCGCCGTCTCCGCGCCTGTCGGCGGCTGCCCATCGCCGCCGACCAGATCGAGAGCGAGCGCGTCGAGCCGCCGCGCGCGTGGCCATGCGCTCGGATTGTCGTAGGTAGTCGGCGAATACACACTCGCCATCGCCTCGACGAGAACCCGCCGGCCCGCTTCCGCCGCTTCGTCTGGCCACCTGCTCGCGGCTGCGATGCGCACCAGCCGATGCAGCCGGATCGTTTCGGTTGTGCTCGCCCGATCGCGCTCATCGGCGATCGTCTCGCGGTCGACCAGGGCGAAGGCGCGCAACGCCGCAACCGCTTCGTCGGAGGCCGTCGCCCGCGAGATCGGACGCCAGCGGCTCGCCAAATTTCTCCCGCACCTCCGAGAACAGGAACAGCGGAATCGGCTCCGGCGCGAGCAGCGCCGCATAAGCGATCAACGGCTCGGCTGCAGGATGCAGCTTAGCGGCTTCGTCGATGGCGAGCGCGAAGGTCTTCGCGACAGTGAGCTTGTCGTGGTAGTCAAGCGGCGCGTCCTTTTCGGCGTCGAGCAACTTGATCGGCGTCGCCGCGAAGCGGGTCGCGTAATCGGCGAGGCAGACGGAGAGCCGCTCGCAGTAGGCGGCGGCCTGCTCGTGGGCGAGGGGCAGGCCGCCGAGCGCCTCGGAAAGCGCCTCCGCCTCGGCGCGCTCGGCGGCGCGGCC
>Ga0074044_10002586_pt1 | contig 15760 bp, 11 predicted proteins | sample BogForMeECP23OM1_FD_94443 | JGI IMG/M metagenome (GOLD analysis project Ga0074044, IMG submission 94443) | Bog forest soil microbial communities from Calvert Island, British Columbia, Canada - Bog Forest MetaG ECP23OM1 | ecosystem: Environmental > Terrestrial > Soil > Wetlands ...
AATCTATTGATTGTACAGTGTTTACTTTGTATTTGTCGCGAGATTGCTGGTGTTCACGGGAATCATGGGGACCCGTATCTTTACATAGAAAAAGTACTTACTAGTTAATATTAGCGAAGCGGTGGTAAATTGGTCAAGAAAAAAGGCTAGTGGGTCAGTTTGGACGACACATTCCTCCAGCGGCTAAAGCCGCTATTAATTTGTGGCAGTTACGGCACGGCTGAAGCCGTGCCGTTTTCAAACAAAATCAACTGACCCACTACCAGAAAGAACTTCGCTGGTTTCCAGGCTTCCGAAAGGTGTGCCGGCCCGGTTCGTCCTCTGACAACTGCGGTTTGAGATTTATGCGCTGACGAGATTTATGCGCTGGCGAGGCGGGAGGGAAAGTCACCCCGCCTGTTTTCCGGCTAATCCTCAAAAGGAGGACTCTCGGGGGAGGGTCCGAAAAACCAGGCGGGGTGCACCTTAGCGACCAACGGAGAAATGCAAGGGGCATTCGGAAAGACCTCTGGCCGAAGTATATTCCCAAATGCCCCGTTGCGCGCCACTTCGTCTGCACCAAGGAGAAGCATGTCAGTTGCCATCGCTAACAGGCTGCGGAAAAACTCATTCCCGCGCAAAAAGTGCGACCCCAGCGGCTAAAGCCGACACTGAAAATGAGGCGTTTATCGCAGCGGTAAACCGCTGCGCCACCCAAAATCGAGTGCGACATCGAGTTTTTCCGCAAGTTGCTAAGGCACTGCCAACATGCAACTGTAGAACGCCGGGGCGAGTAGGTTTTGCGCAGCGGCGGAAACTTTTACGCTAATTTACACTCAGCCGTTTTCGGATGAGGACGCCACTTTGCACAACTAGCGCGGCATTTGGCGTGATTCGAAGAAGCAAAAGGAAGCTGGCTGAGAATTTTTCGGTGTGATTGGGGCGCTTCGGGTTGGGCGAAACGATTCTGTTTCCTTTATAATGCGGAGACAGAAATTGCAGCGGATGCGCCCGTAGCTCAATTGGATAGAGTGCTTGGCTACGAACCAAGAGGTTGGGAGTTCGATTCTCTCCGGGCGCACCAGTTCCCACTGAACACTTTCTTTAGTCTCAGATCCCTCGCTCCGCTCGGGATTTCGTCCTTCGACTGCGCTCAGGACAGGCTCTGCGGGCTCTGTTCCAAGGTCAATGAGTGTAATCGGGATGTTTCAACAACTATCGTCCTAGACCCTATCGGTCTCGAAGCCCGGCGAGATCTAAACGGGCCGCCATTGAACCACATTCGTCGTCGCGCCTGTTCCAATCTTCGTTTGCCATCATAGAAAGTTACGACTTCGCCATCTGGAATGGATGGATTCGAAGTAACCGTGGGAGTCAATGTGCCCGCGGCTTGGTAAGCCGCCCGATCAGTAATTGCTCAGCAGCACGCCCACCGAGCTTGCACCATCTTCGTAACCCTCAAAATTGTTGATGAGCAGATCCGGCCATCCGTCCCCGTTTACGTCCGCCACTCCCACCGAGAACGCGCCCCAATATCCGCCCGCACTGTACGCGGACGGTGTTTGAAACGTCCCGTCGCGATTGCCCAGCAACACGGTCACCGTGCCTGATCCCGGCAGCGGACAGCTTGTCGGCCCGCAAAAATTCGCCACCACCAGATCCGGTTTGCCGTCGCCGTTCACATCCGCCACCGCCACCGATTCGGCGGCGTACGCGCCCGTTCCGTACGACACCATGGATTGAAAAGTGCCGTCGCCATTGCCGAGTAACACTCCAATGCTGCCTTCGGCGCAGTCCGTGCTGGAACCTCCAACGCAGTTCGAAAACACCGCCAGCAAATCCGGCTTTCCGTCCCCGTTCACATCCGCCACCGCCACGTATCCCGCGCTTCCGGGCCCGACTCCTATCCCTTTCCCCTTCTTGAATTTTCCGTTGCCCTCGTTCAGCAACACGTTGACCCCATATCCGTCCGCCACGATCAGGTCTTGACGGCCATTCCCGGTTAGGTCCGCGGTCGTCACCCAGTAGCCGCCGCCTTTGAGTTGGTGGGCTTTTTTGAATGTCCCATTGCCCTTGCCTAGCAGCACCGATAAATAGCCGGGCCCGGAATCCACCACCAAATCCGGAATGCCGTCCCCATTCACATCCGCCACCACCGCATTCATCGGAAAGTAAAGTGTGTGGTACGTCACCGCCGGCTGGAACGTACCATCGCCGTTGCCGAGCAGCACCCCGAGTGTATTTGATTGGCTGTTCGTCACCACCAGGTCCAGTTTGCCATCTCCTTTCAAATCCGCCGCGACCACAGAGAAGGTCTGCCAGCCGCCTGCGTCGTAACTGACCGGTGGCTGAAACGTCCCATCACCGTTGCCCAGCAGCACCGCCACCGACCCATCGTTGCCATTGCCACCCCCGTAGTTGGCGACCAGAAGGTCGGGTTTGCCGTCGCCATTCACGTCCGCGACCGCCATCGAATGCGCGTCGTCGGCGCCCGATGGGTACGTCACCGCTGGCTGGAAACCCTGCGACAACGCAAGCGTGGAAATCAAACAGGAAAAGAGACAGAAGAATAAGGTGCGCTTCATAGGAACCTCCGTCGTTCAGGCCAATTATCCGCTGATTCTCCACAGAAATCGAATAGCTGTCGACCAGGCGATAGCGCTCTTTGAGAAATTTCGGCCGACGGCACAATCGAAATCGGCTCAACCTCCGCCATGGCAAGTAGCTTTCGCTTTCTGGTTATGCCTTGCCTGACAAGAAAAAACGGAGCCGCTGGCGCGGCCCCGTCGGAAAAACACTAGCGAATACCGTGCTGGCTATTTGCCTGTGCCCGTCAGCGGTACCTCCTGCGGGCTGTTGACAGCATTGTCGGTGATGATCACATCTCCCGTAAGGGTTCCAGTTTGTTCGGGGGTGAAAGTGACCGCTATCTTGCAAGACTTTCCCACTGCCAGCGTTGAGCCGCATGGCTTCGCGCTGGTTGCGATAGCAAAATCACCGGTGGCCACGATGCTGGTGATGTTCAGCGTCCCGCTTCCAGTGTTCTCGAGTTTCACATCTTTGGCCTTACTCGTTTCACCCACCTTTGTCTTGGCGAAGGTGAGCGAGGTCGGCGTGAGAGTGACGATTGGGCCGCTGAAGGTGGTGACGGTGAGTTGCAGGGTCGTGGTTACCGTCAGGTCACCGGAGACGCCGGTAATGGTCACCGTCGATGTTCCCGTAGAGGCACTACCGCTGGCGGTAAGGGTCAGGGTGCTGGTGGTGGTTGTCGGGTTCGGATTGAATTGCGCCGTGACGCCGTTGGGCAGACCGGAGGCGGTTAAGGTGACGCTACCGGTGAAGCCGTTCTCGGGACCGACGGTGATCGTGCTCTGGCCGCTGGCTCCCTGCGAAATGCTCAGCGAGCTCGGGTTCGCGGTCAGGGTGAAATCCGGGCCGGGTACGATGTTCACAGTTACCGGGGCCGAAGCGATGCCGTTGGTAACCACCGACAAGTTATAGTTCCCGCCGGGGAGGCCAGCCGGCACGTCGAACTCGGTGGTGACGGTGGTGGAGGGAGCGATGGAGTGGGTGGTCTCATTGTGAGTGGTGGCGAAATAAACACCGTTAGGGGCGTTGACCTGAACGAGTTGAACCAGAGGATAATCGGTGTCGCCCTGGTAGTCGTCGCCGTAGGCATTGTTCTGAGTTAAACCATTGAGTTGGGTGCCGGTCAGGGAATTGTTGCTCGAGGGACTGTTGAACGATGAACCAACCGAAGTGATCGTCGGCGCGACCCCGGAAACCGTACCGGAGGCGGGCGTGTAAATTTCGACCGTATTGCTAAAGTCCGTGAACATGATCTGACCGGTGGGAAGAATCATCAAGTGTCCGACGTAAGATGAATCAGAGGGACAGTGTGACGGATTCGGAGCATCCGACAAGGTGTTGGTCACCGGATCATACTCGACAAACTGGCAACCGCTATTGAACAGCCCCGGACTCAGCATGGCCAGTACGTTGCCGTTCGGCTCCAGTGCAGCGGGGCCATCGGCCTGATCCAAGCCGCCTGCGGGAGTCGGGCCCGCGGTCCAGGTGTTGCTGGCTACGTCGTAAATCGCCGTGGCCACTACGTTCCCGCCGAACTGGAAAACCTTGTTGTTATACATCAGAACCGCGGCGCCCAGTTCTTCGTCGCCGGGATTGTAGAGCTTGACTGGGGTGGTGGGACCGCATGACCAGACACCGGTGCTCTGATTGTAAAGTTCGGAACCCTGGCTGGTACCACAAGGCGTATCGGTTTTGGTATCCACGGTCAGCACGAGGCCGTTGGTCAGCAGCGTAAAGCCCGATTCGTCGTTACTGGACTGGTTTACCGAGCCTGTCTCCGTCCAGGAATCGGGACCGTCGTACAAGGCATTCTGCGCCGTACAGCAGTCCGCCTGCATGTAAGTTCCGTCGGGCAGAATAATGCTCTCCGCATCGCCGATGTTAGCCCAGCCTGACGGAGGAGAGTTGCTCGCCCAGGTGATGGAACTTCCGGAGATGGTTCCAACCGCACCCAGGTTCGTCCATGCCGACCCGCCGTTGTTGTACTCTCCGCCTTCGACGACAACCGTTTTCCCATCCAACTGCACTTGGGAACCGAAGTAAAGTGGTGCATAACCAGATGGCAACGTTCCACCCGAACTCCAAGTGCCGTTGATATAACTGCCAGTGGAGTCAGGAGTGAGAATGAACCAATTGGCGGCTCCATTCTGTTCTTCATGGACCAGGATCCTGCCATCCCTGAGTTGCAGCATGACTCCGACGCTAGCGGAGGGTTTATTTTTGAGAGGCGTCCAAGTCTGCGCACCAGCGGTACAGAGCAAAGCGCAGGCAAGGATAGACGCTACAGCGAAAGTGTGAATTGATTTCAAAGTGTGGACCCCTTCCGGTGGATGGTGCAAAACGACCACCACTTTACACGGGTTTTATTGATTTGGGTAGAGTGAAAGAATTGTCATCTGAAGTGCAAAAGAATGGTTCATCTGGAAGCGAGGGCCGAGAGCACGGAATTCTTGACTTCTTGAAAGGCGTTCGCGGCTGGATCCATCAGCTCGAAATGGCCCGCATGTGGAATCTCAAGCAACTGGGCTGATTCGCCTGCCTTCTTTTTCTGTGCGACGTAATTGCGGCTGAAGTCGAGCGGTACGGTCTCATCTTCGCTGCCGTGAAGCAGCCATTGCCGGGCTTGGGGAATGCTGAGCGTCATTGGGTCAGCTTCGCGGTAGTGCTCGGCCACCTGGCCGGGATTGCCGCCGAGGAATTCTGCTACCGCGTCGTGGCTGAGATGCAACGCATAGCCTTGCTTTAGATCGACGACTCCGGCTAACGAAATGACGTTGCGGACTGAGGTCTCGTGCGCCGCCAGGCAGAGGGCGAGTTGACCGCCGGCGGAATGTCCAATGACTACCAGGCGGTCCGGGTCGAGGTGGAATCGGGAATGCTCCTGCCGCAGAAAACGGTAGGCCGAGCGGATGTCCTCGAAGGTTCCGGGCCATCCGCCGCCGGGGTTGCCGACCCTTCTGTATTCGGTGTTGAAGGTTGCTACGCCTGCGGCTCGCAGCGCCTGGCAGAGGTGACCGGCGTAGGCGAGATCATACATGGCACGCCAATAGCCTCCGTGGATGTTCAAGACCGCGGAGTGCGGTCCCGGCGTTGACGGCAGACGGACCTCGAGGAACTGATTGGGGTCGGCGCCGTAGGCAACGCGCGCGTCGGGCGGCGGCTGTGGGCGGCTGACGTTTTCTTCTGCGGACACTAGCTTTCTTTCAGCTTGAGCTTGCTCTTGTTTTCTTCGATAAAGGCTTTCAGGTCGGGGACGGCGTTTAAGAGCTTGGTCCACTGTTCGTAGTAGAGGGTCACCGGAAAGCGGCCCAGTCCGTAGACGCTGACGCCGCCCTTCTCGCTCACGCGGAAGTCAATCACACCGGTTTTCTTTTTTGTTTCCAACTGCTTTTCCAATTCGACGAGACGGGCTTTCAGTTCTTCGTAGGATGGTTCGGTCATGAGAGCTCCTGAATGGATTGGTTTGGGTATCTTTTAGTCTTCTATCGTTAGTCTTCTATCATAGGTGCGGCTGGGGGTTTTCGTCGAGGCATGGTCGGGTTGGGTAGTGGCTCAATTTGCCGATGCGCCCCCAAAAAACCTGAACCACGAAGGGCACGAAGTTGCACGAAGGCTCTTGTGTGTGGCTTTTCCTTCGTGTGACTTCGTGACCTTGGTGGTGGAGGTTTGATCAAAATGAGCCACCGCTCGGGTTGCGACAATGGTTTTCATCTCTCTCGGTTTCCAGCTCAAAAGAATCGGCCCAACTCGAAGAACACTTTGCGATGTTGCGTGTCGCCGAGGCTCCCGCCAAAAAACACGGGGCCGAACAGGGTCTGGAAGAGAACTCCTAAGGTTGCATCCTGGTCAACATTGGTCGCGCCCGGTTTTTGATCGTAGGCTTTGCCGGCTTCGTACATTCCGAGGAGATACGCATTCTGCTTCAGCACGGGCGAGATTTCCCACAACTTGAAGAGAAAGGCCGGCTGGAGCAGAAAATATTGGTTCGTCAGCAATTCGTTGGGACCGTAAGCGCTCAGGCGCAACGGGCCGCCGAGGGTGAAGGGCGGAAATCCAGTGTCTTTGGTCGAGAACGACGTACCTCCCGCGGCGAAGAACAACAGCGACGACCTTTGACTGGTGCGCTGGGCCAGTCCCAGTTTCAGTTCTTCGGTGGGCACAACATCAGAGGTCCCCGGAGCGGTGTCAAAGAATTTGAAGGTCGATTCCAGACGCGCTCCCTGGCGCGGGATTACGGGATCGTCAAAGCGCTCGAGGCGGTAGCGCAGCGACGTCACGCCGAAGCGGCCGTGAACCTCGGGCGCCACGGGAATGCCAATATCCTCGTTGATCTTCTGATATCCCGCCTCATATCCGACGCGGAGTTCCGCGCCGCGGCCAAAAGTGTAGCCGAGATCGAGGCCTCCGCCCATGAGGCGATTGCGGTAATCCCCTTCAAGCTTGTCGTTGTGATAGACAAAAAACGGGCTGCTGTCGGCGATGCCGTGCGCAGCGACGAACCATCCGGTAGAAGAGGTGAAGGGGTGAAAGTATTCGGTCTTGAATCCATACTCGGAACCGGCGATAAAATCGTTGCGCCACTCCGAGCCGAAACCACCGAGATCGAGGAAGGTGATGCGGCCACCTACTTCGAAGAGCACATTCTTGTAGTCGGAACCGTCGATGACGAAGGCAGGACGCACGATGGGCGGCGCGTAATCTTTCTCTACGGCATCGACCTCGAGGCCGGGCTGCCCGTTGCGCTGTGTTTCGCGATAGCCTGCCTGGGCGAAACGGCCAAGACCGGCGATCTCCATCATCTTCTTATCGAGTTCCTGGGGATTTATGGGTTGGCCCGCGAGGTCTGACAATTCGTGCTCAAGGCCTCTGAGAACGTCGCCTTGGGCGCCAGTGACTTCGACGAACTGGGGCGTGGGCACGGGCCGGCGTTTCACGTTGCGTGCAGCCACGATGCGCCGCCACTCTTCTTCGTCAACCTGCAGACGGGAGAGGATTGCGCTTTTGGCCTGGGCGGCTTGGTATCCTGCCGGTTCGATTTTGTCGAAAGCGGTGTAATCGCTGATATCGAATTGCTCCACATCCGCGGTCAGCAGGATATCGGCTTGCTCCATCTGCTGCATGCTGCGCAGCTCGTTGACGGAGATGGTCACGCTGGCCGAGCGCTCCAGGACGCCCAGCGTCGAGAGCACTGTTTTAGGATCCAAGGGAGCCGTTTTTAAATGAACTGCGATCACAATGTCGACGCTCATCTGTCGGGCTACGTCCACGGGCAAGTTGTCGAGCAGTCCGCCATCGACCAGCAGGTGACTGTCATCGCGCACCGGAGTAAAGAGTGCCGGCAAGGACATCGAGGCGCGCAGCGCTTCCGCCAGCGAACCATGGTCGAAGACGTAGGGCTTCTCCGATACCAGGTCGGTCGCAACCGCACGGAATGGAATGGGCAAGTCGTCGAAACTCTTCATCTCGGAATAGGGCAGGCCGACACGATCCAGAATCAATCCTACTTGCTGTCCGGAATTAAAACCGCTGGGCAGTTCCCTGCCGTGTTTGAGGCCGAATTCGAAAGCGTTGGGATAATCGCGATGGTCTTCTTTTCGGCGAAACGGCAGGTCTTGATAAGCCGTTGCGCCGCGGAGCACGGTGATCCAACGGATGCCGCGAATCAGGGCTTCGATCTGGCTGGACGATTCTCCGCTGGCATAGATTCCTCCCACCAGAGCACCCATGCTGGTGCCGGCAATCGCGTCGATCGGAATGCGATTCTCTTCCAGCCACCGCAGCACTCCGACATGGGCGAAACCGAGCGCTCCGCCACCTTCGAGCACCAGGCCGATGCGGGGTCGCGAGGCGCGCGAGACTGCTGGTGTAACCACTGGCTGGGCGGCGTTGGCGGGGGCGTTTTGCGCCCGCAGGCTCGACAGAAGCAACAGACAGATGGTGAAACGACTAGATTTCATTGCATCTCCATAAGAAAGAAGAAGGTGAACAGCAGAAAGCGAAACCAAATCTGGTTCCACGTCGCGTTCCATTTAGGTGAAAAACTTTACACTACCGCGCTGCGTGCTCACCTCTTCCGGGCATCTCTCACTGTAACAAGCTGTTACGGTACCTCGGTTCGCAGCCGATGGAAGCCCAAATGCTAAAATAGGTTTGATCCGCAAATCCAGAGCGGTAGAATGAGTGGAGACAGAGAATGCCAAAAGCACGAAAGAAAAAATCATTCCTTGAAAGCATACCCATGCTGGTGGTGGTTGGATTACTGGCCGGCGCCTTGGGTGGCTTAGGAATCGGGTTGATTCAGTTGCGCGCCCTGAACTCGGCGGCGGCCGCGAGCGCAGCTGGCACTGCCGTCCCGGGCAAATAAGTTAGACTCTGCTTGACGAACGAATGGCTTGACGAACGAATCGCTTAACGAACGAATCGCTTAACCAGCGAATCGGGCTCGGCGGCGCTCTACTTCAGATAAGCTCGCGCTTTACTTCAGATAGGCTCGCACCAGGCCGATCAGATCTTCGGTTAATTCCTCCCGCGATCCTGGCCCGCGCTCCGGATGGGTAATGTGGAGGCGGATGTGATCTTCCAGGATTTCCGCCATCAGGCTGTTGACGCCGCCGCGAATGGCCGCCAATAACATCAGGATATCGGCGCACTCGTCGCCCTCGGTCACTGCCCGCTCGACGGCCGTGATCTGCCCGCCCATGCGTTTGATGCGGGAAAGCAGCTTCTGTTTTTCTTTGGAGATTTCCGCGAGTTTGTCTTTCATAGCTTTGGATTGTAGCGCATTTTTCTCTTGACATATACCGTAGGGGGGTATGCTATAAGAAACTTGGCGGGAAAGCCGGCGGCGCACTGCAACTGTAACCTTCTGTTAACCGATGGAGCGCATACTGCAGAGCTTTGGTGTTGGCGTGATTACAATCACACTCAAGGGTGACGGGATGCGTGGCGGAGTACGGCAGCTAACCGCTAGTTTGTAGTCATGATATTGAAATTGAAATTCATTTTCATTATGGCCGGTGAGCATCGCGTTCTCACGCGGCGGTTGGCGCTCGCGTTTGTCCTGGCGCTGGGCCTCGCTGCTCCGGCCGTCTGGGCGCAGGCACAATCCGCCTCCGTTTCCACCCAGGCGTCTTCCACCCAAACCTCCCCTGCCGCCGGCCCGGATGCGCCGGACGCAAACGATCCTTCAGGTCCGCCGAGCGATGCCGGAGCCGATCCTGAAACGATGTTTCCGCATTTCAAGAGCACACGGTTCTGGCTCTCGGGGCAGGCGAACTTTATTTTTCAAACGCATCCCGACTTTCATGCCGACTACAGCGGGGCGCACAGCCTCAGCCCAGACTATGAAAAAGCCACTTCGCGAGTTCTAACGCTCTACACCGGGGTCAGGATCAACAATTCCACCGAACTATTGGTGGACATCGAAGAAGCCGGCGGCGAGGCGCTCAGTCTGGGTCTCGGCTTGGCGGGGAATACGGATCTGGACATCGTGCGTAACCCCTTACTGAGCAAGGCGCCGTACCTGGGGCGCGGCATGGTCCACAAGGTGTTCGCGTTGAGCAAAGATAAGGTCGAGAGTCAGCGCAGCTTTCTTTCGCTGTTCGATGAATTGCCGCGGCGGCGGCTGGAGATTCGCTTTGGCAAGTTCAGCCTGCCGGATTTCTTTGACGTGAATTCGGTTGGTTCCGACACGCATTTTCAATTTGCCAACTGGGCGGTGGATAACAACGGCGCCTGGGATTATGCCGCCGACACGCGCGGCTATACCGTTGGAATCGTGGCGGATTTCGAGGATCGCAACTGGGGGGTCCGTTTCGCCGAAGGGCTGATGCCGAAAGTGGCGAACGGAATTGACCTGGTGTGGCGTCCATGGCAAGTTCATGCGGAAAATTGGGAATATGAATTGCGGCGCGGCTTGATACCGAAAAAAGCGGGCGTCGTGCGGCTGCTCGCGTATACCAACTACGCCAATATGGGCATCTACCGCGTTGCGGTGGAGCAGTTTCTCGACCACACATCGCCGAAGCCGGAGACGGTACCGGAAATCACCAACCACCCATGGCACATCACGCGGAAATATGGCTTCGGCATCAATCTCGAAGAGAACCTTTCGCGCAACGTCACGGCCTTTGCCCGCTGGGGATGGGACAACGGAAAGACCGAGTCTTTTGCCTACACCGAGATTGATTCGACATTCGACCAGGGCGTCGGAGTGAATGGCGCATTGTGGCACCGCAAGCAGGATCGCGCGGGCATTGCCTTCGTGTCGAACGGCATTAAGAAAGATCATCAGGTTTATCTCGCCGATGGTGGATTAGGTTTTCTGCTCGGCGATGGCGGGTTGAACTACGGGCGGGAGAATATCGTGGAATCCTATTACACGCTGCACGTGTGGCGCGGAATCTATCTTGCTCCGGGGGCGCAGCACATCAACAATCCCGGCTACAACCGCGACCGCGGGCCGGTAGTGGTGCCGTCTTTCCGGGCACACGTTGAGTTCTAGAAGCCGCGGCTCATGGCAACAGGTGCTCTTCCCACTTCTCAATGTTTGGTGGAACAATGTTTGGAGGAACGACGCCTTTGAGCAAGGCAGCGAAGGCGTCGAGAGTTTTGCGAGCGTCGCCCAACGGGTAATAGAACGCCTCCCAGTTATCGCTATCTTCGCCGTCGTGATTCGGAATCACATATTCGAAGTGCCACGCCTCTTGCATTTCGCGGTAGGCACTGGAGGCACGACTCTCGATGTCCTTCAGGTCGTTCGCCGAGAGCTCTCCCTTTTGGCGACGGGTCCGCCGCAGAAGCTTGCGGCGCATGATGTCGGTGAGAAGTTCTGGAAGCGAAATATTCCGCTCAGGGGCTTTTAAGTAGACGATCTCTTCGTGCGAGAGCGGTGAGACAAAAATACTCAGGCGATTAACCCCCGTGAGGCGAGGGTGCGTCTGCAGGGCGCGGGCCACATTCGAATTGCCTTCAAAGAAGACATCGCCGCTTTGCAGCAAAGAATCGAGTTCTTGCAGATCGAGCGCCTGTAGGTCGTCTCGAGCCTCCAATACGGCGTAGCGAGGGTCGGTGCGCAGCGCTTCGACCTGGGCGCGAGTGCGAAAATGAAAGTCCGCGCCGTCACGTTCGCCGGGGCGCGGGGCGCGGCTGTTTACGAGCACTAACTTGTGAAGCTGGGCGCTGAGCTCGGGATAGAATTTGCGCAGAGAGTTGTGGAGCGGAGTTTTTCCAACACAGGAGGGGCCGCTGAGAATCACCAGACGCCCGGTCTGGGCAGAGCTCATCGCAGTGAACCTCGGAGGGGGTAGTGGCTCATTTTGCCAAAACGTCCACCACAAAGGGCACGAAGGCCCACGAAGGAAAAGCCGGAGAACAGAGAACTGCGTGGCACTTTGTGTCCTTCGTGATTCAGGATTTTTGATGGCGCATCGTCAAATTGAGCCACTACTTCGGGGGTTCTAACTTGTAAGGAATGCATGCGCCGCGCAAACGTAAGATAACACGGCTTGATACCGTAACAATACCCCTTCTCACTTCCGCCCGCACCCGAACCGGTTGCATGCTCCCGAGGTGAAAGCTGGCGCCATGCCCCCTTCCCGGCGAGCGCTGGGAAATGCGGATCATTCGGAGAATGGAAATGACAAAGACAATGCACCACGCTGCGGGAAAACATATCTTCGGTAAAACCAACCTGAGTAAGGCCATCCTGGGTAAAGCCGTCCTGGCTGTTTTCGCGCTCTGCGTGTGGGGTGCTTCATTGCACGCGCAGGACGTCCAGCAGAAGGCGACCGCGTACGTCTACTGGACGAACTCCCCCAATGGAACGATCGGCCGGGCGACGACCACAGGGACAGACGTAAGCCAGGACTTCATTACCACCGGCGAGGGGGCTGGAGGTGGCGGGTTGACGCTGAATACGGACTACATCTATTGGAGCGGGGCTAATGGTGGATCGGCAACCAACATCGGGCGGGCCAATCTTGACGGCACCGATCCGAACGACGATTTCATTACAGGCGCCTCGAATCCATGCGGGGTCGCAGTCAACGCCACGTACATCTACTGGGCCGGTGACGTGGGCAGCTCCATCGGTCGCGCCAACCTCGACGGCAGCGGCGTGAATCAGGACTTCATCGAGACCGGCAACGGAGTGTGTGGGGTCGCGGTCACCAAATCTCACATCTATTGGGCCAACTATGAAACCCAATCGATTGGGCGGGCGACTATCAGCGGGACGGATGTGAATCAGAACTTCATCAGTGGCGCGGGCTCGGGATCTGGAATTGCCATCGAACATGGGTACATCTACTTCACGTCCAACGGCGGCACCGGGATCGGGCGTGCGAAGCTCAACGGGACTGAAGTGAACCCGAACTTCATCACCGGCCTTAACGGCGAAATTGCGTTCCTGGCAGTCGACAAGCAGTACATCTTCTGGGCGGACTGGGGAGACCGCGGAACTGGCAGCACAATCGGACGGGCGAATATCGATGGAACGGACGTGAACCAGAGCTTCATCACTGGTGCGGACGGTCCCTTCGGCATCGCGGTGACAGACGGGAATCCATAGCACAGCAGCAATGAGGCAAAGCTGACGGAGTCGGTCCGCTTCAACTCCGTCAGCGTTGCCGCTTGGTTTCAGATTTGCGTGCGCGACATCGGGATTCGGATCGAACCTTTGCTATTTCCCCCGGCGCATCGTTGCTTGATACATGGCGTCCAGCAAATCCTGGGAGTGACCATCGTAGTCGCCATCGAGCGACCACATGAAGGTACCTCCGAGCCCAAGGCTCCAATCGGAATACCAGACCCGGGTATAAGTTGAAACAGCATCATCGTAGGTAATGTAGCCATCCTTCCCATCGGTTCTAAGCATGTATGGAACCAGTGCAATGGGATCATAAAACGTCTGCCACCCATCCTGGTTGACGCGGTTCTCGATGAAAGGTGCATAATTCTTAGTCAAGACCGTGTGGCCGCAGGTTCCGTCCTGCGTGTCCAACGCGTTGGGACACAGTCCAAATTCCTGGTTAATGTTGGTGTAGTAATAGCCGTAAAAGGGCGTTCCCATGTTGAGTTGGAGGGGCGGAACCTTTCTGAGGAATATCCTGGCGGCTCCGGCGGCGCTGCCTCCGGGCTGGCATTCCCAGGGAGCGGGATCGTGCCAATCCCAAAAGATCGGCGAATTGAGCTGGCCGTAGGCGGTCCACGGGCCGGCGCAGTCGTACATCATGATATTGAAATAGTCGATGGATTGTTGCAGACGAACGAGATCGTAACCGTATCCGGCCCAGGGCGCGACGTCGATGGAGAGAACGTAGTCAGGGTTCACCTCGCGGAGTTGCGCCATGAGCTCCACCAGCAAGCGACGATCCTCCGAGGTTTCCGGATATTCCCAGTCGATGTCGAAGCCATCGTAGGAGTACTCGGTAGCGAAGGCGGTGAGATTTGCGACGAGGGTCAGCAGGGTGCCATTATTCTCAACCCCAGAAAAGTCGCCGCCGATCAGCAGAAGAACCTTAACCCCGTTGGCGTGCGCCAATCTGATGAGCTTGGGCTCAAGAAAGCCATCGGGAACGGACAATGCACCCTCTGCGTCGAAAGATAGTCCAGCATGGTTCACGTGCGTCAACTTGTGAAAAGGAATCTGCTCGGCGCTGTAAGGTGGATCCGAAAACTGACTCCAATAACCGTAGTCGCCCACCAGGCGTTTGGGGAGCGGTTGTCCGGCGTTGGAGTCCTGCGCAGAGGAGGGCAGAGAGTGAATGGAGCCAGCCAGGATGGCCAGCCACAGCAAGCGAACCGGCAAACGCGAAAAGAATCTCATGGCGCAGCGAAAACCCTGAGCGAGTGGGGGGATGGAGCGGGAGACCGGGATCGAACCGGCGACATCCAGCTTGGGAAGCTGGCGTTCTACCGCTGAACTACTCCCGCTCAACGTGGTAAGACTACCATTCTGTAGGGATCAAAACAACGGCACTAACGGCTCCGCAGCGTTTGCCTTTCGATCGCACTCTTCGTAAGATGGCCCAGTAAGATGCCCCCGGTAAGATGCCCGCTCTACGATTCGCATTCGGAGTTTGTTTTCGAACCCATCCCTCTTCAACGGAGCTTTGATGTCGACCAATTCCCTGCCCTCGAAACAGAACTCGCGTCGTAGCTTCTTACACGCTTCGGTGGGCGCCGGAGTGACCGCAACTCTGGCGACGGCTGCATACCCAGCTCTGGGCTCAGCTCGCGCTGCCGATGCCGCGGCGGCTCCGCTTGGCGGGAATTTTGAACGCGATTTCGAACTTGACGAAATCACAATTGACGGCGCGCAGAAAGCTTTTCAGTCCGGCCAATATTCTTCTCGCTCTCTGACTGATAAATACCTGCAGCGCATTCACGAGATCGACAAGGCCGGGCCGATGGTCAATGCCGTGATCGAGATCAACCCGGATGCTCTCGAGATCGCGGAGGCGCTCGACCGGGAGCGCAAGGCGACCGGACCGCGCGGGCCGTTGCATGGCATTCCGGTTCTTATCAAAGACAATATCGATACCGGCGACCGTATGAGCACCACCGCGGGATCGCTGGCGCTTCTTGGCTCAAATGCCGAGTCTCACGCTCCAAGCGACGCTTTCGTTGCCGCGCGGTTGCGTAAAGCCGGCGCGGTGATCCTGGGCAAGACTAATCTCAGCGAGTGGGCCAACATTCGCTCCAGCCACTCGACCAGCGGATGGAGCGGGCGCGGCGGACTTACCTCGAACCCTTATGCGCTCGACCGCAATCCGTGCGGATCAAGTTCCGGCACTGGAGCCGGCGTTTCCGCGAATCTCTGCGTTGCCGGCGTGGGCACGGAGACGGACGGGTCGGTGGTCTGCCCGTCTTCGGCAAACGGTCTGGCGGGGCTTAAACCCACGGTTGGACTGGTCAGCCGCAGCGGGATTGTGCCGATTTCGCATAGTCAGGACACGGCTGGTCCGATGGCCCGCACGGTGCAGGACGCGGCCATCCTGCTAAGTGCTCTCGCGGGGATCGATTCGGATGACAAGGTGACGGCGGAGAGCGTAGGGCACCGCGCCGCCGACTACACGAAGTTCCTTATCCGCGACGGTCTCAAGGCCGCGAGGATCGGTGTCGCTCGCAACTACTTCGGATTCCATGACGCGGTCGATACCATCATCGCTGGGGCGTTGGAAGTCTTTGT
>Ga0074044_10002587_pt1 | contig 15759 bp, 16 predicted proteins | sample BogForMeECP23OM1_FD_94443 | JGI IMG/M metagenome (GOLD analysis project Ga0074044, IMG submission 94443) | Bog forest soil microbial communities from Calvert Island, British Columbia, Canada - Bog Forest MetaG ECP23OM1 | ecosystem: Environmental > Terrestrial > Soil > Wetlands ...
CCGGCCTCGTGGACGATCCACGGCATGCCCACGATGATCGTGAGGAGCAGGCCGATCTCCATCTGGGCGACGATCGAGTCGGCCACGCCCACGTTCAGGAGCGAGACGTTGGGGGGGAGCATCCACGCGACCATCGCCCGGAACACCTGGGCGGTGACGTTGTAGAACGGGCTTGGCCAGGGGTAGGCGAACGGGATCGAGAGCCCGAGGACGCGGAGACGGAAGGGGACGAGCTCGAAGAGGATGAGGAACCCGAAGATTCCCGCGAGGACGACACCGACACGTACCAGTCGGCGACGGACCTCGGAGACCACGGAGAGGATGCGGTCGAGCTCGCGCATCAGGCACTACGGACCCTCCTTCGGGCTTCCGCCCGGGCCCGGTCGTCCCGAGCGAAACTCTCGGCTCGTCCGTCTCCCTCGCGCATCCGGCGACCGGCCTGAGTGTACCTAGTGGGGCGGGGTCGCAGGGACAGGCTCGCTCGACTGCGCGGCCTGTTCGAGACGGATCTCGCGCTCCACTTCCAGCCGGCCCTTCTTGAACTCCCCGACGGACCGGCCCAGGCTTCGCGCGAGCTGGGGGATCTTGCTAGACCCGTAGAACAGAATTCCAGCCACCACGGCTATGATCAACCAATCGTCGATAGAATCGAACACGCTGCCACCCCGGGGTTCGCACTCGGGTTGGGAGGATATGGCGTTCGTACGGGAGGATAGGACCCATACGGACGGTTCGCACCCCGCACGGATAAACCACCCTGGCGCCGGGGGTCGCCCGGCTCTCCGTGCCCCCGGCGGATGCGCCCCTCAGGCTGCTTCGACGAGGATGGTTTCGGTCCCCGCAGCGACGGCACGGTCGATCGCCACGCCCGAGAGGAGTTCGAGACACGTGGTCGAGCGCCGAACGAAGTAGGTGGTGAACGGCACGCCGGGAGCGCGGCGGGTGCCCGAGCGGCGGGCGTCGGGTCCCGGAATGCGCAGGCTCCGTTGCTGCTCGCTCTGCTGGTACACCTCGCACGCCAGGTTGAGGGACGGGTGCATGAGCGCCTCCACGACCGCCTTGAGATGCGCCTTCACCTCGGGGAGGGCGGCGGTCAGGGAGTCGCTGGTCTGCGTCGAGAGCGAGGTCGCGTCCTCGTTCAGGAGGGACAAGCCCTCCCCGAACATCGCCGCGAGCTCTTCGAGGGAGTGGACGACCACCCGCCACTCGAGCAGCTGGCGCGGGTCGGGGCTCCCGATCCGTCGAGCGAGCGACCAGTCCCGGCTTGCCAGGAACAGCTGGCGCACGAGGAGCGCGAGCACTTTGCTCCCCTCCTCCTCGAGCGTCGCGAGACGCCGGCTCCGGGTGTGGCGCCGGGCGACCTCCTCCATCTCCTCGAGGAAGGTGACGAGGATCATTTTCATGCGCTGGACGAGCTGGGGCAGCCCGTACTTCGAGGGGTCGATGAAATTCTGGAGAAGGACGCGGTTGGGCTCCTGGGCCACCACCGAAACGCCCAGGAGTCCGCGGGCGGCGTCCAGCACCTCCTCGGCCCGATCTGGCGAAAGGGGGACCTCGGTCCGTATCTCGATCGCGTCGTGTCCTGCCCGGTAGGCCCCCACGATGAGGCGCCGCAGCGTGCCGGGGTTGTCGAACGACCGGGCCTGGACGACAAACGGGGCGATCGCGGCCAGTGCACCCGGTGCCGGCGCGGGCTTGAGGTAGAGGGTCCCGTCGTTGTTCTGGTCGAACACGACCAGGTCCCCGGGGCGGAGGTTCATCGCCTCAGCCCACGGCTTGGGAAGGGTGACGGCGATCGACGAATGTCCGGCCTTCAGGACGCGACGCTCACGACTCGGGGTGCTCCACGCCATTATTCCGCTCAGAACCTACTACAAGGTTCGTAACTTACAATGCGTTGGGTTCTTGAGCCTTGCGCCCCGCGTGAGGGGCCTCCCCCGTTACGAGTGCGGGGGCGTCGGGGGGGTCGGCCGTAGGGGGGCGTTCTGCTCGGGAGTTGGCGGCTCCGCGTACCCCAGCCGCTCGGGGGGCATCTCGAACTGGGAACCCCGCCGTCGTCCGACGACGAAGCCGAGAACGATCGCGATCACCGTGAGGGTCACGATGGTCCCGACGATGATGAAGACTGCGAGCCCCGCGCTGGCGGAGGCGACCGAGACCGTCAGGTTGGAGGGAAGGTTCTCGCCGAAGGCGATGAAGCCGTACATTCCGAGGCTGAAGTGGCCGGACTCTGTGCAAACGAACTCGTACCACCCCGTTGGCGGGGCGGTGAACGTCTCGTTGGTCCAGCCCACGCTGGTCACGTTGTCGTTGAACAGGTTCCCTTCCTTCGCGCCACCGCCGTAGAGGAGCGTGGCGATATTGGCGTTCGGGCCGATCACGACCCCCTCCACCTTGTAGATCGTGAACGTGTGCGCCCCGCCCGCGGCATCCGCGTCCAGGAGATTGACATGGATCGTGACGTTCGGTGGGACCTGCTCGATCAGGTTGGGGGCGAACGAGTACGCGACTGCCGTGACGTTCACCGAGGGCGAGGCGACCGCCACCACGGGGGATGCGATGACCACCCTGGGAACGCCCACGACGACGCCAGCCCCGAGGACCAGCGCCAGCGTGAGGCCGAGCGTGACCAGCTTTCTTCTCAGGGTTTTCGGTCTCATCGTGACGCCGGGGCGATTCCGGTGTGGCACCGAACGAGGGGGGCTCTTCAAAGCCCCTCCGTACGTACAACAATCCCATCCGCGACGCGGTGACAAGCCCCTGGACGTCGGCCTTTGCCGTACGAACAGCGGGAATAAGTACGCGGCTACCCACGGCTCCCGCGTGCGGGCATCGCCACCGGTGAGACCGGGGACCGCGCTCGCGAACGGCGGGGCCGTCGTCGGGCTCCTGGGCGCCTTCGGCGCAGGGCAGACGAACCTCCAGCTGACCGAGCCGCTGCTCTGGACGATGCTGGCGATCAGCGTCGCCGGGGCGATCGTGACGTTCGCGTTCCTCGTGTACGTGGTCTGGAAGTTCCGCGACCCGAAAACCCGGAGGCGACGCTATGGTTAACCGGCTCGAGGTGGCGTGGACCCTCGTCGTCGTCGGCCTCATCGCCGGGGTCGGCGCCTACTCCACGATCCTCGTCTACCAGCTCGACGCGCTTCCAGCCCACGCGGACGAGTACGTCAACGTGACGGGGTACCAGTGGTACTGGGAGTTCTGCTATTCCAACAACACCTGCTTCAACTCGTCCTACAACGCGGTCAACAACACGGTCTCCGGCGGGGCGCTGTGGGCCGTGCCCGGTTCGGTGGTCCAGATCAACGTCACGGGCGCCGACGTGGTCCATTCTTTCAACATTCCCCAGCTCGGGGTGCGCATCGACGCAATCCCCGACCGGGTCAACCAGTTCGCGTTCACGGTGCCCACGGCCCCGATCGGAACCCAGTACCTGATCCAGTGCACCGAGTACTGCGGGACGTTCCACGGGACGATGCGATCGTTCCTCGTGCTCGTCTAATCGGGCGCGCCCGAGATCGGGAGCCAGAAGCCCGAGGGGGTTTGTCGTCCCATCGGCCGAGTCCCCCGAGAGGGGGCCTGGTCCCTCGGGGTCGGACTAGCGGTGCCCGCCGTGCGTGCCCGGCTGTCGGGGAAACCGACCCGAGAACGCTGCGGTGAGCGCGAGGAGGCCGCCGATCCCCAGGAGAACGGCGGAACCGATCAGGATCCAGGTCTCCACGATCGCAGTGCTGGGCGCCGGAGGGACGGGCGGGGGCGCCACGCCGACGTAGAGGAAGCCGTACATCCCCGACGCGTAGTGTCCGGAGACCTCGCAGATGTACATGTATTTCCCCGGAGCCGGCACCGAGAAGTTCGCCCAGCTAAAGGCGCCGGCCGAAGCGTTGACGGTAGCGTTGCCGAGCGGCGGGAACGTCGCGAAGTACGTACCGAAGGAGGGCGGGACCGTCACGTTTGTCTGGCGGGCGACCGTGAAGGTGTGCTCGAAGTTCCCCTGGTTCGTGACCTTCACGTCGAGCGTCACGGGATAGGTCGTGGTCGACACGGCCAGGACGTTCGGGGCGAAGGCGACCGAGCCGCCACTGCTCGTGGTGTTCTCGTCTAGCAGGAGAGGTGCGGTGTTCGATGTGACGTTGAGCCAGCCCCACATCCCGGCCTGGAACTGGTAGGGGACGATCGAGGCGAACTCGAACGAATCGGTCGCCTCCCTCGCGGTGAACGTCAGGTTGACCCACCCCGAGGCGCCGGCGGCGAACGTCGTGTTCGCGAGAGGAGCATGGGCCGTGAAGTTCGCGTCCAGCTGGGTGGGGGTCCAGGACGAATTGAGCGTGGCGTTGGCCAGCGAGGAGAGCGTGAACGAATGCGAGTAGCTGCCCACGTTGTGGAAGTGGATCGAAATGTTGCCCCCCGCGGGCACCGAGAGAAACCGGGGGACGAAGGCCGGGGCGTCCGTTAGATTCACGGAGTAGGTGACGTTGGCCGTCTCGGCACGGGCGTAGCCGATCCCCGAGTCGAACCGTACGATGTGGGCGGCCGCCGCGCTCGCGGGCGCGGCGAGTGTCGCGAGCACCAGCCCGGCGACCAGCCAAGCAGCCGGCCGCAGCGCTCGCCTCGACGACCGTCCGGACGAAGAGCGGGTCACGTGATTCCCTGACGGTGCGGGGACTTGGGGACGGTTGATATGGTCGCTGTACGAATCCCCTACGGACCCAGCCCGGGGAACCGGTCCGGCGTCACGACCTGGGTTCGACCGCCGTACGGGGGACCGGGGGTGGGGCGGAGGTCCCCGGGTCGGCTCCCGGAACTCCCTCCGTCCACGGGCGGACCACCAGGCCGCCGTAGCAGGCCCTGACGAGGTAGGCGACCTCCCCGATCATCGCCAGCCCCATCACCGTGCCGAATACCGTGGCTGCCAGCATCGACCCCCCCGTGGCGGCTACCAGGGCACCGGCGGTCGCCATCGCGAGGAACGCTGCTGAGATCCATGCGACGAGGCTCGCCTCACCGGGGACGATCCTGCGGAGGCGCAGCAGGCGGACCAGCACGGCGAACCAGCCGACCATCACGACCGACATCGCCAGCACCCCGACGATCGGGTAGGCCGTCACCCAGGGCGCGACGACGGATGCGAGCGTTAGCGCCAGGGCGCCGGCCCGCCCCCCCGCCGGCTGCGGGGCCCACACCGTAAGGGCCGCCATCACCGCCGCCATCGACCAGAAGAACCAGATCGAGGAGAGGCCCAGCCCGAACGTGGCCACGACCGAGAGGGTTCCGTTCGCGCCCCCGTACGCGAACAGCACGCCCATCAGCGCTTCCGAGCCGGTCACGGTGACGCCCAGGCTGACCGGCCAGGCCCACGCCCTTCGGGAGACCCGGCGGTCCCGGAAGACGATCAACCCGATGAACCAGAGACCCAGAGGGACCATCATCATGAAGTTGAACGCGACCAGGACCCAGGTCCACGCGGTCGTTCCGTCGGAGTCGATAAAGATGAACAGGAGGGCGAGTAGGAGGACGGTCCCTCCGAGCAGGACGGCGAGCGCCAGCAGCATCTGCGTGAGCAGCGGGGGCCCGCGCTCGGTCCGGAGCACCAGCCCGAGGACCACGATCGTGATGGCGATCATCGAGATCGCGATGGCCGCGAACGGGGCGAGCCCGGAGCTCACTCCGATCGCGGGCAGGGGGAGGTTCATCGACCCCGGCGAGGAGACGGGGGCGTTTCATATGGTCCCGGTACCGACCGGGGCCGGACGGGCTAGGTCGAGCGATCCGGGCTCTCCGGACCGGATTCGAACCTTCGGATGAGCTGTGTCGTCACCTCGACGAGGGGGTGGTGGGTGGACCGGTCGATCTCGATGTCGAGGACCGTCTTCAGGTGGTGCTCTTCGGCGACGCGCTCGAACCCCGTCTCCTGGCGGGCGAACTCCTCGGGCCGGTCGCACGTCAGGACGAACGCCTGGAGCTGGGTGAGGCCCATCTCGCGCGCGGCCAGCGCCCGATGGTGGCCGTCGACGAGGATCCAGGACTCCCCCTTCTGGACGACCAGGACGGGCTCGGCGAACCCCCGCTCGAGCTCGTAGCGTCGGCCCTCGAGCTCGTCCTCGTAGACCTTCCACTGCGTCGGGGTGAGGCGGTCGATGGGCACGAGGCCCCGATGGAACGAGAACGGGAGGTTGTACCGTTCGGAGAGCAGGCGCTTCAGCGTGTCCGCCTTGGCCGGTGACGCGCGTTCGAAATGCGAACGGACGACGTCCAGGTTCGACAGGACCCCGCAGAGCCGGCCCTTCTCGTCGATGATCGGTAGATCGCGGAGCCCGAAGCGGAACATGATCCGCGCCGCGTCGTCCAGCGCCGTGTCGGGCGCCGCCGTGTAGGTCCCCGGGCGGATGATCTTCCCGAGCGGGGTATCGGCATCCGCGGCGTGGCGCAGGAGCTCCTTCGCGCTCACGAAACCGACCAGCCGACCGCTCCTGTCGGTCACAGGAAATCCGTGGTGCCGGCTCTTCATCAGGCGTCGGATCGCTTCGCCGACGGTCGTGGTGGAAGGGATGTGCTCGACCTCGAGCACCATGTAGTCCCGAACGCGAAACGTCATCCGTCGGGCGCGGGGTGCTGGTCCCTCAAATACGCCGTCAGGAGGTGCAAGAGGATGTGGTGGGCATCCTCGATGTGCTGCATGTTGCCGGACGGGACCACGATCGCGACGTCGCAGAGGGCCTTCATCTTCCCGCCGCCCATCCCGATGAGCCCGACGGTGGTCATCCCGAGCCGGTGCGCCTCCTCGAGGGCACGTAGAACGTTCGGGGAATTGCCGCTCCCCGAGATCCCGATCGCGACGTCGCCGGCGCGACCTTGGCTCTTGACCTGCTCGGCGAAGATCTCCGCGTAGCTCGCATCGTTCGCCCAGGCGAGGATGAGCGGAAGGGGGTCGGCCAGGGAGAGGGTGCGGAACCGCCGCTTGCCCTCTACGATCGTCAGCTTGCCGAGGTCCTGGGACATATGGCTGGAGGTCGCGGCGCTTCCGCCGTTCCCGAAGAAGAAGACCGAACGGCCCTCGGTGCGGGCACGCAGGAGCAGGGGGACGACCTGGCGAAGCCCGTCCAGCAGGTACGGGGCCTCGAGCGCCGACTTGGTGTCCGCTACGTACGTCCGGACGTACTGATCCAGACCCTCGAGCCCGCCCATGGATGCACGACACGCAAGCGGGAACCCTCCGGCGGTATCCGCCGGGGTCACCGTCCTGTCGAACAGAGGGCGGACGCTATTTTACGGCTCCGCTCGAAGGACGGGACCGGAGGGCAGCCGGACCGCCCGGCGAACGTCACCGGCCGAGGGCGCGTGTGGGTTCAGAGCGGCTTCTCGGTAGGCTCCGGCGCGGGCCGGGAGGCGCCCGGCGACGGGCTCGCTGTCCGGGACCACCGCGCGCGGCGGCCGTAGAACGCGCGGGTCGTCTTCGCGAGGTCGCCGATCGGCTCGAGCCCGGGAAGGCAGTCCTCGAACGCGGTCGCCCTGCGGTCGAGGATGATCGCGATCCCTCGGTCGTTCTCCGAGCGGATCAGCCGGCCGCAAGCCTGCAGGATCGCCCGCTGGGCCGGAGCCCGTACGGTGTACTCCCAACCCTTGCCGGTCGTCCGGTCGAGGAACGCGCGGAGCGCGGCCCGCTTCGCGCTGGGGCGGGGGTACGGGATGCCGACCATCACGACCGCCTCCAGCTCGTCGTCGGGGTAGTCGATCCCCTCCGACAGCCGGCCCCCGGCGACACCGAGGAGCACCGTCCCTTCGGGGTCCTTCTTCCACCCCTCGATCGACCGCCACAGGTCGGATATCGGGACCTTCGAGTACTCGATGTACGGGTTCCCGGGAAGCTGGGACTGGAGGCCCGCGTCCAGGACCTTCTGCTGGAGATCGTAGCTGGGGAAGAACACGGCCGTCTTCACCGGGAGGCTCTGGAGGATCTCGGCGAGCCGGTCCGAGATCCGTTGGATCGCGCGGGAGTCGTTCTTCAGCTCCTCGAACTGGGTCGTCACGCTGGGGTCGTAGAGGATCTTCCGGTTCTCCGGAGGAAAGTGGGACGGCACGTCCAGCGTCCGAGCGTTCGCTCCCAGTCCGAGCGAGTCGCGGTACTCCTCGAGCGGGGCGAGCGTCCCGGAGAGATGGACCGAGAGGTGGCAATCGAGGATCGGGCGCGCGGCGGTCGACGCGTCGAGCGAGTACGCCTCGAGCGCCGGCCGGGGGTGGCGGGTGACGACCTTGACGTATCCCGGCGCCTCGAGCTGGGGCCAGGAGAGCAGCGTCAGGGCGACGGTGGCGACCCAGGACCGCGGGAGCTTCCGCTCGCGGCGCTTCTCGTCCTTCAGGTTCTCTCCCCACGTCGCGAGGGCTCCCAGCCACGTGTCCAGCCGGTGGGAGGTTCCCCCGACCGCAGTAAGGAGCGCGTCCTCGAACACCCCGGGAGGCAGGACCGCGTCGTCCTCGCGGACCAGGGCCTGGACCAGTTCCTCGACGGCGGCGCTCACGATCTCGAAGAACCGGGTGGCGCTCGGCCCGTCCGGCAGCTGGAAATCCCCGCGATCGGCCAGCTCCGAGAGGGCGCGGCGCACGGATTCCTGCGGCAGCGAGACCGTCTCCAGCTCGCGCAGGTGGTTCGGGAGGTTGTGGGCTTCGTCGATCACGAGGTCGACCTCGCCCGGTTCGCAGCCCATCCACTGGAGCAGCGAGCGGCGAATGTGGGGATGGAAGAAGAACGCGTACGGCGCGGTGACCAGGCGGGCCGGACGGGCGAGGAGCTTCGAGAGCTCGTAGGCGCACAGGTTCTCCTCCCGGGCGTACTCCTCGAACTCGTGCGGGAGGGCCGGCTTCGTGCGGAACCGGTCGACCAGGCCTTCGAGGTCGGATTGGAGCACCCGGGCGTAGTACGGGCACCCGTCGAGGTCGGTGAGGTCGATCTCCCCGTTCTCGGGAAGCTCGACCGGAGGGGCGACGGGCGCGGCTCCCTTCATCGCCTGCTCGGTCGCCCGCTTTCGGTCCGCGCAGAGCTTTCCGTGCTCCTCGGCGGTCGCGACCTTCACGTCGTTGACATTCTCGAGCAGGAAGCACCGGCGAGCCCGGCCCGCGAGTCCTATGGCGAGGATCGGTCGGTCGAGACGCCGGCTGATCGCCTGCGTCTCTCGGAGGACCTGTACCTCCTGGGAGTGTGTCCGGACGAGGTAGAGGATGCGGTGCCCTTCCGCCTCCGCGTGCTCGATCAGCGGGGCCAGCGTCGCGACCGTCTTGCCGCTCCCGGTGGGCGCATTGATCAGCAACGGACCCCCCAGTCGGCCCAGGTCGGCGACCTCCCGAAGGATGGACGCCTGCCCCGGGCGAACGCGGTAGGGGAAGAGAACCGGTGCTTCGGGTACGGACGTCGCGGACGTGGTCAGGGGGCTCCAGCCCGAGCAGCCCGGCCCGGGGGTTTTAATCTCTGCTTAGACAGGAACGCTGCTCAGCGTCGCGCGCGGCCGACGGCCGCCGGGGAGTCGGGTCGGCCCAGCTCGACGTCAGCCGTAGGCGTACCGGACGCCGTAGGGGCCGCGGGGGAGCTTCCAGGTCACGGAACCTTGGTCGCACGCGATGTCGCACGCGCCGCATTCCACGCAGTCCTCGTAGCGGAAGACGAGCCGCCCCTCGATCCTCTCGTAACATTTCGCGGGGCAGGCGAACGTGCAGAACGAATGGGGACATTTCGCGCAGACCTCGGGCTTCACGGTGATGTGGGCGTGCTCCTTCGAGTCGGTCGTGTAGCGGAGCGTGCCCAGCCGGCGCTTGATCTCGACGAATCCGGGTCCGGCCTCTCCGCCAGGAGCGTCCGTCATTCGACTCACCCCGGGGCGGTGGGTCCGGGGAGCTTGGCGAGGATCGCAAGGTCCGACCGGACCGCCGCGACGCTCGCGACGAACGCCGCACGCTCGGCCGGGTTCAGGTCGACCTCGACCACCCGCTCGATCCCCGAGCGCCCGAGGACGACCGGGGCGCCGATGTAGACGTCCCTCTCGCCGAACGCTCCGTCGAGGTACGTGGACGCCGAGAGGAGGCGGTGCTCGTCGTGCGCGATGGCGCGGACGAGCTCGGCCTGGCTCGCCGTGGGTGCGTAGAACGCGCTGCCGGTCTTCAGCAGGTTAACGATCTCGGCCCCGCCCCCCTTCGTCCGCTCCACGATGGCGGAGAGTCGGTCGGGCGGCAGGAGCTTCGTGAGGGGCACGCCGGAGACGCTCGTGAGCGAAAGGATTGGGACCATCGTGTCCCCGTGCGTCCCGAGGACGAACCCCGTGACGTCACGGGGCGCAACGTTGAGCGCCTCCGCGACGAACCAGCGGAACCGAGCGGTGTCGAGCGTTCCCGACTCTCCGAACACTCGGGGCGCCGGCAGGCCGCTCTTGGCCCGGAAGTAGTAGGTCATGACGTCCACCGGGTTCGTCACTACCACGCATACCGCGTTGGGCGCCTTGGCGCGGACGGCCTCCGCGTGGCCCTTCACGATCGACGCGTTCTTCTCGAGCAGGTCGGACCGGCTCATCCCCGGCTTCCGGGCCAGTCCGGCGGTCTCCACGACGACGTCGGCGCCCGCGATGTCGTCGAGCGACGTCGTCCCGCGCACCCGCGTAGAGAACCCGAGGATCGGTGCCGACTGCTGGATGTCGAGCGCCTTCCCCTGGGGAAGGCCCTCGACGATGTCGAAGAGGACGACCTCTTGGGCCAGGTCCATCTCGGCCAGCCGCTGCGCCAGGGACCCTCCGATGTTCCCCGCTCCGAGCACCGCGACCTTGCCGAGGATGTTCATCCGTCGCCCCGGCGGGATGCACCCGGCGAGGGGCTTTAAGCCTCCCGACGGGGAGCGGGTCGGGCGAAAGATTGATTCCCCTACTGTCTCGTTCCGGTCGGGATGGTCGACGTCGCCACTGTCCTCCAAGGAGTGCAGGAGCGCGACAAGTGGCGCCGCCGGCTCGAGCTGCTCGAGCGCTCGCTCGAAGAGATCGAGGAGCGCCGACACCGTCTCGAAGCCCGCCTTCGACGGCTTCGCCGGGACCTCGCCCGGCTCCGCCTTTCGGCCGACTCGATGGTCACGGTAGAATCGCGGATGCCTTCGCTGGAGGTGAGCAGTGCGCCGAGAGGGTCGATTCTCCGATAGGATCGAGCACCTGGTCGGCCTCCAGAAGGAGCTCCTCACGGAGCTCGGGCAGCTCCAGCGGGAGGAGGAATACGTCAGTCTCAAGGTGCGCCAGGCCCGCGAGCAGGTACGGTACTACGAGGGACTCCTCGCGCTGCTGCGGCGGGACTTTGGAAAGCCTCCGGCCCTCTCCGAGCTCGTTCGCAGGCTGGGCTGACCGGCGCGCACCGTGAACGTCGTCGTGGTCGGCGCTGGGGCCGTGGGCAGCCTCTTCGGCGGCCGGCTGGCCGCCGCAGGAAACCGCGTGACCCTCGTGGCACGACCGGGCCACGTCCGAGCGATCCGGGAGGGCGGCCTCCGCATCGAGGGGACGTCCCCCGGGACGTGGCCGCTCGAGGCGACGACCGACCTCTCCGCGGCCGGGCCGGCCGACGCGGTCCTCGTGACCGTGAAGACTTTCGACCTCGAGGCGGCCGCCCGTGAGCTGGGCCGGACCTTCGCGCCGACCCCTACTCTCCTTCCCCAGAACGGGCTCGGGATCGTGCCGCCGGTGCTCGCCGCGCTCCGAACGTCGGGGTGGGTGCGCCCGGAGGACTGGGTCGTCCGGGCGGTGCACTCGGTCCCGGCGCTCTGGGTCGGGTCTGGGGTCGTCCGCGCGTCCGGCACGGGCGAGGTCATCCTCCCGGACCCCGGCGGTCGGGGGACGGTGGCGGGCCCCATCGAGCGGTTCCAGGAGCTTCTCCGCGGAGCCGGGTTCTCCGTCCGAACGTCGGCCGACATCGACCGGGAGGTCTGGCGAAAGGCGCTCGTCAACGCGGCGATCAATCCGGTGACCGCGCTGCACGGCGTGCCGAACGGCCGTCTGATCGACGGCCCGCTCCGGTCGGAGGCCGTAGTGCTACTCACGGAGGCGCGAACGGTCGCTCGCGCCGAGGGGTTCGCGTTCGGCGAGGCGGAGGCGACGGGCGAGCTCGAACGCGTCGTTCGGGCCACTGCCGAGAACCGCTCGAGCATGCTGCAGGACATCGACCGGGGCCGGCCGACCGAGATCGAAGCGATCTCGGGCGAGCTCCTTCGGTTGGGGGCGGTCCATGGCCTCGACCTGCCCCACACCCGTGCGGCCTGCGTGGCGGTCCGTGCCCGCGCGGCCAGGCCACAAGCGTGATAGTGCACGGTCCCTCGCGACCCGTGCGATGAAGCCGAAGCGGGGCATCTCGTCGGCCCCCCTCAAGGGCCGTCGCGTGCTCGTTCGGGTCGATTTCAACGTCCCTCTCGACGCCCGTGGGGGCATCGCGGACGACCGTCGGATCTTGGAGGCGATGCCCACGCTGAACCACCTCCGGGCCGCGGGGGCCCGCACGATCCTACTGACCCATCTCGGGCGGCCGGGGGGCCAGCGGGACCCCCGCTACTCGCTCCGTCCGGTGGTGCATCGCCTGAGCGCCATCCTCGGGCAACCCGTCCCCCTCGCCGACGACGCGGTCGGCGTGAAGGCGATCGAGATGTCCGTCCGCCTCGCGAACAGCGAGTTCCTGATGCTCGAGAACCTGCGGTTCCACCCCGGCGAGGAAGCGAACGACCCGGGTTTCGCGAGTCAGCTCGCGCACCTCGGCGAACTGTTCGTGGAGGAGGCGTTCGGGACGGTCCACCGCGCCCACGCCTCGACCGTCGGCATCCCGAAGCACCTACCCTCGTTCGCAGGGCTTCTGGTCGAGCGGGAGATCCGCGAGCTGTCCCGCCTCGTGGACGCCCCGGAGAGACCGTACGCGGTGATCGTGGGCGGTGCGAAGGTCGCCGACAAGCTTCCCCTCCTCGCGAGCATGATCGGGCGGGCCGACACGCTGCTGATCGGGGGCGCCCTCTCCTTCCCATTCCTGGCCGCGAAGGGGGCCCACCTCGGCGGAACGCCGATCGAACCCGACCTCGAGAAGGCCGTCGACGAGTTCCTCCGGAAGGCGGAGGCGTCGCAGACCGAGGTCCTGCTCCCCTCCGACCTGGTCGTGGACCGGGCGGGCACCGAGGGCGCGGCGACGTACCCGATCGACGGGCTCCCGAACGACGCGATGGGCCGGGACATCGGGCCCGCGACCCGGGAACGGTTCACCCGGGCCCTCGTCGGCTCGAAGACCGTCTTCTGGAACGGCCCTCTCGGCCTCGCCGAGGACCCCCGGTTCGCCGACGGGACCCGCGAGGTCCTGGGGCGGCTGGCGGGGGTTCCGGGCTACCACGTCGCCGCGGGCGGCGACACCGCCCGCGTCGCCGTCATGCTCGGTGTGGAGAACGCCTTCCAGTTCTTCTCGACCGGCGGCGGGGCTTCGCTCGAGTTCGTCGAGGGTGTCGAGCTGCCGGGGCTCGCGGTCCTGCCCGACGCGTAGCGTGACCCCCGCGCGGCGGAGCCGCCGAGCTGGGGTCGAGCGTGTCCTCGAGATAGGCCAGGTAGGGGGGGTCGACCCGGGGGACGTCGATCTCGACCACCTCAGGAACGCGGTATGGATGGGTTTCGCGGACGTAACGGAACAGCCCCCCGACGAGCTTCGGGACCGTCTTGAACAGAACGAGCACCTCGCTGGCCGACTCGACCTTCCCCTTCCACCAGTACCGCGAGTCCGTGGGGAGGAGGCTCGCGCAGGCGATCAGGCGGGCCCGGAGGGCGCCCTCGACCGCGCCCAGCGCAGCCTCGCGCGACGGGTAGGCGCTCAGGACGAGCCGCATCGGCCCGGCGGCCCTCGCCGGCTCGACCGGGAAGGGGCTCACGCCAGCGCCTCGCCGACGACGGCGCTCCCGTCCGAGCAATCGACCGTCACGAGACCGAGCGTGCCCAGGTCGACCACGGCGGCGCGCGCGGGTACGGGCGTGATGTTGCGCATGCGCTGGTATTCCGTCTCCGACTGCCAGGTCGAGGCGTTGAGCAGCAGGACGCCGCGGTACCGGTCGACGCCGTACGTGTGAAGGTGCCCCGTCACGAGGATGTCGGGGACGGGGTCGATCACGAGGCCGTCCCGCTCGAGGGGGGCGAGCGGCGTGCGGTTCCCGTAGATGGGGGCGAGATGGCGCATCTGGAGCATCCGGCGCATCACGTCGGTCGGGCGCGCGTAGGACGCGCCCGGTATCGCCGGGATCAGGTCGTCGAACCCCCGGCCGTGGTACGCCTCGACCACCGTGCCTCCGAGCGCGAACGTGGACGGGTTCGGGAGCAGCCGGACGTTCTTCGGGAGGTCGTGGGCGAGGTTCGCGGGGATGGCGGGCTGGGGCTCCGCGGGGCAGACCGCGTCGTGGTTCCCGGGCACCGCGATCACGGTCAGACGGGACGGGAGCTCGGAGAGCCGGCGCCCGAGCTCCGCGTACTGCTCGACGATATCCCCGATCGCGAGGTCCCGCTCCTGTCGAGGATAAATCCCGATCCCGTCCACAAGGTCGCCTGCGATCACGACCGAGTCGATCGACCGGGCGAGGTCCGGATGGGCCCCGTCCTCCCGCAGGAACTCGATCAGGCCGGCCCAGCTCTCGCCCAGGAACGACTTGCTGCCGACGTGCAGGTCCGAGAGGAAGACGGCCCGACGGGTCGAGGAGGAGCGGCCAACGACCCGGCCGAGCGGGACGTCCGGCCGCTCCACGGCGAGCGCGAGCGGTATCCGGTCCCTCTCGGCGGAGAGGCGTAGCTTGACCCCCACGACCTCGTCCGGGACGAACGGGACCCGCGCGCCGGGCGAATCCTTGAGGACGAGCACGTCGATCGAACCGGATTCGTCGTCCAGCGACAGGATCGTGTGGTGGCGTTTCGAGGTCTCCCGGACCTCGCGGACCATCCCGACCACCGAGGCGGTCCCCTCACCGGGTCTGATGTCGCGAACCGCCCGGGGGTTCTCGAGAGTCGGACGACCCCGGAGCAACCGGTGGAGGGACCGGTACCGGGAGTGGAAGAGGGCCTCGTACGCCACGATCGGATGGCCGGGGGGCGGAGGGCCGGTGTACCCTTCCACGAGCGACCGGAACACGTCGGGGAGCCCGCCGGAAGTGGGGGCTCCCTCCGAGGCGGCCGAAGAAAGAGGGGCCGCCTCGGGGGGTGCCGCAGAACGGCTGCGTTCCGCGAGGACCGCTTGGACCATCTCGGCGGTGACGAACGACGTTCCGCCCCCCGCACGCTCGACTACCTCGCGGGAGACGAGGAGCGGCTGGTGGGTGCCGAGGAGGAGGCGTAGCGCGCCCGCCTCGACGAGCTTGTGCTGCTCCTCGAAGTAGGCGACGAGATGCTCTCTCAACCCGACCGCCACGGTTCTCCCGACCGGCGCTGCCTCGGGCACGGCAAGGCCCCGCGCGCCGGGGTATCGTGGCGAAGACGTGGCGCCTTATTTCAACCCCGCGGGCGCGCGACGGGCGGCGACACCGCTCACGCGGCGCCGCGACGGTTCAGCGGTACGATTCCTTGGCGTAGGACGCACCCTTCGGGTACTTTTCCTTGAGGTGCGCGACGAACGCCTCGGGGCTGCGCTCGAGGTGAGCCGAGTACCACTGGACGACGACGTCCTTCAGTACGTGGTGGAGGTCACGGACGCTCTCGTCGTCCTCGGCGGCGTCGTAGAGGACGGCCTGGCTCATCATCCGCATCCAGCCCG
>Ga0074044_10002588_pt1 | contig 15756 bp, 33 predicted proteins | sample BogForMeECP23OM1_FD_94443 | JGI IMG/M metagenome (GOLD analysis project Ga0074044, IMG submission 94443) | Bog forest soil microbial communities from Calvert Island, British Columbia, Canada - Bog Forest MetaG ECP23OM1 | ecosystem: Environmental > Terrestrial > Soil > Wetlands ...
ATTATCATAGTGCTTTCTTGGCTGGTACGTATATATGGCTCCATGTTCTAGCCTTGATTGGCCAACTACATTTAGTAGTTGGTATGGGATTCGACACGCGGTTGGTATCAGTTCACAGCGTAGAGTTTGCCAGTGTTGTTCAACTGGCAATGTTGTAAGCGTAGCCTACACGCCGAAGTTAGGACAAAAGAGGTGAATCATGTCTCGATTGAATCAACGAATCAACAGTCTGCTCTCACCGGCGCAGAATGCTGTTTTGAATCCGGTGACTTTCAGTAGCAAGCGCGCCAAGGTGCTGTCCCTGGCCAAGACGGGCTTCTATCGGAATGGCAGTGGGATCTTGACCTGTACCGTAACTGTGGAACCGGCCGAAGATCTTGGGCATCCGATCCGCATCGTTGGTCTGGCTTCGATGGCCGAACCAGTGGGCAAGCTGAAGGTCGGAGACGTGGTGTCGTTCGTGGGATCTCTCCAGGGATCTCTGCGGTTCGGCAAGTCTCCATACGTCGTGCTGTCTCACCTCGGTGAACCCGAGGACGAGCAGTAAGAAATAGACGTATAGGCCCCGATCGTGTAATAAAGAGAGGGCCAGTTAGTAGTCTGGCCCTCTTCTTCTGACCACAACAACCAACTCTTGAAAGGAGAGTGTGGAATGGACGAGTATCGGAACGGGTTCCGTGAAGTGGAGCGTCAAGCATGGTGGACATTGCCAAGAGTGTTCTTCATCTTGGTATTGGTTGTCCTTCTGCTCACCGCTGTGAACTTCATTGGAACGGGTGGCGACCTTGCCATCTATAAGTTCTGGGCACCCAAGATGGCAAATGCTCAGCGTCAAGTGTTCGAGAACACGCAGAGCTATGTCCAAGGGAAAGTGGATTACCTCACGCGTCTGAGGTTTGAGTATCAGACAGCTACAGACGAAAGCCGCAAAGCTGCACTTCGGACCATGATCATTACCGAAGCGGCGCAGGTTGACAATGACAAACTTCCGCCTGATCTTCAGGCATTCATTACTCGCTTAAAGGAGTGAGCCTTGAACATTCTCAAGTTCTTTGGAATGCTGTTGCTTGGGTTCATCTTGCAGAAGGACAGCGGATGCGATTCGAATCCGACTCCCGAAAAGCAGATGACCGAACAACAGATGGCCGCCAATGCCGAAGCCAATCGGCAGACCGGCCAGCCTGGCATCACCAACTTCACGGAGAAGAAGTTGGTGATGCCAGGACCCGACACAGAAAGGGAAGATTGCTCCGGTGTACTCTGAACCGCGGGTAATCACGAGTCCCTTCAGGTTGCAGGCGGCTGGTGAATATGCGCCTGTCGCAGTAAAGTAGTACTACACCAACCTGAACAAAGTAAGGGGCAGTGTAAAAGCTGCCCCTTTCATTTGGTGATATATGCCATGGTACCTGCGAGATACTACGGGTGACATCGAGGTAATCCCGCAGCCCAGTTCTGCGACTCGACAGTTGTCTGGGATAAACAGGTACCATGCCACTTATCATCCGCAAAGAGGTGAGAAACGTGCATTCTGCGCAAAAGAAGGGAGGCCCACAATCAAATTCATTAGATATCTCTGTCGTGCATTTTCCTTTGGATTCACGGCACTGCTTACTGCTGCTGTAATTGAGCATAAGAATCTGTACATACTCATATTTTCTTTCATTCTCGGTACCTGTTGCAGCATTGGTTGGAAGGACTAGGATGCTTTGTCCTTGCGGCAGCGGCCTGCTATCCTGGTGGGAGTACGACGCACAGAACATTCCATTGGTGCGTGTATGTGCAGACTGTCGCCAGCGTAAGCTGAACGACTTCCGCCCCGAAATCCTAACAGGATATACGCAGGCAGATGTAGATGAACCAATCGAAGAGGAACCAGAGGCTCCCTCAGAGGGGGTACAAGAATGAAACTTATCTTCTGGTGTAGTGCTTTGATCCTGCTGGCCTTGCTGGTGCTTGCTTTTGTTTGCATCCGCATTGATAGAAATCCAGTCCCAGAGGACTGGATCACCTCACGGTTATAGAAAGGAGGACGAGGTAATCAGCCAATGTTTGACGACTCGCGCACTTCTATACTAACCAACAAAGAAGCTCTATTCTTTGATTGGGGAGACTCGTATGGAACTGAAGGATGTGCGTGTTGCACTATGTTTTAAAGACTTTGCAGCTTGGATTCATGCTAGCTGTGTCGGCCTGAACGTGGCCGGCTTTGCTACTGCCCAAGTGTTGCAAGCTCATGGTGTTGAATGCACCGTGATACCTGTTCGTCATAACGTTGATTTGGTTACGGGGATCTATGTCTATAACAATAGTCATAGCAAACCACTTACCCACGTGGTTATTTCCGCTCCGTGGCTAAGTAGCTATGATCTCAAGGGGTTACTTGCCCATTTCCCTAAGACCCAGTTTGTTGTGCTCTTGCACTCAAACGTTGGGTTCCTTCAGGCTGACCCCTCAGGCGTAGAGTTAATACGGTATTATCTACGATTTACGAGGGAGTTCGAGAACTTTCAAGTTGGTGCTAACTCTGACCGGCTGTTCCAGTGGCTGCGTCAAGTGCTCGAGGGCGATGTCGTCCTCCTCCCGAATCTCTATCCAGATACTAACATACAACCAGAGAAACACTGGACTGGTACTTCGCCTCTGCGTGTCGGCGCTTTTGGTGCCGTCAGACCAGAGAAGAACTTCATGACCGCGGCTGCCGCAGCAGTCCTCATTCAAAAGCTGACTAAGGTGGCTAGCTTAGAGCTCCACATGTCAGCTGGTGGTGAGGGTGGTGGCGAGCGCACACAAGAAGCCATAAGTCAACTCGTAGCCGGCGACAAGAAAGTATCTCTTATTCGCCACCCATGGTGCTTGTGGCCAGACTTCATCAAACTGGTAGGACAGATGGATCTGCTCCTACAGCCATCCTATACCGAGTCATTCAATATGGTGACTGCGGATGGTATTCTGATGGGCGTGCCCTCAGTGGTATCCCCTGCCATTGAATGGGCGCCAGATAGTTGGAAGGCAGACTCTGACAACGTTAGTGATGTTGCCAATAAGGGTATCTATCTCCTCCGCTCGGGCAATAACGGCGAAGGCAAGAGAGCTCTTGTCCTGCATAACGCTCAGGCCTGGCAGCATTGGCAGGCTTACCTAACTGAGGGTCCTGTCGTTGAGTCTCTGAGCCGCCGTTTCTTTGACCGCTTCCGAGACTGGATCTAACTCGCTTTTCAGCTCAGCCCGGGGCAACCCGGGCTTTTGCTGTTTTAGGAGGGTACATGCCACAAGAAATAAAGAACTTGATCATGCTTTACCACAAGCGGTCGGATGGCAGCTTATGTCTAATCAGGTCTCCTGAAGAGGCTTTCGGTTTCACCAGTGCCTCCGCGCTGGATCCTATTGCGCTCGAGCTAGAGAAGTGGGGGTTTAACCTCGTGGCGCGTGCGGAAGAAGTAAGGATTGATACCCGCTTTCCGTTTGGTATCGACCCACCTTGTGTGAAGATCATATACAACGCTGAGCGTTGTGGTCTCACATTGCCAAGTTCCTGTAACAAGGAAGCAGGCAGTTAATCTGTCTGTACCCAGCCGTAAAGAAAGGAAGTAAAGTGAATAAAATCACTTTTGCAGTAATCGCAATCCTTGCACTGTGCTTCTGTGGCAGTGCCCAGGCTTGTGACACAACGTGTCCGACTGGTCAGCATTGGGTGTGGCAGGATGAAGGCAATGACAAGGGTTCTTGTCAACTTGATCCTACTCCAAGTCCGACGTCGACTATTACGAACACGAATACCAACTCGAACGCCAACACCAACGACAACAAGAACACGAATACCAGCGTCAACACGAACCTCAGCAACAGCTCGGCTAATTCGAGCTCGACTGGTGGGTCCGTGAAAGACTCCGGCAATTCATCTTCTACGTCAGTCGCCCTCGGCGGTGCGGGTGGTTCCAGCTCGGTGAAGGACTCCGGCAATTCGTCCTCAACCGTGAAGGACTCTGGCAACTCCACGATCAAGGATAGTGGGAACTCCAGCATCAAGGATTCCGGCAACTCCAGCGTGAAGGATACCAACAAACAAGGGCAGACTCAGGGACAAACTCAGAGCACGTCCTCGGTCTCATCTGCCTCTAACAACGGCAACGGCAATGGCAACGGGGCTAACAATGCCAGCTACGCGGATAATAGCACGACCACGTATCAGGCAGCTAGGATACCTGTTACTACTGCTTATGCGCCGGCCGTAGCACCAACAGCCTCTTGTTTCAAGGGCTGGGGTGCTGGCTTGCAATTTCCACAAGTAGGTGGAAGTATTGGCGGTGGCAAAATCGATGTGAACTGTGCCATTCTTGAAGTGGCCAGGAACTACGATGTTGCCGGTGAGCGCTATGCGGCTTGCAAGGTGAAGGTCAGCAACAAGTATTCGAAGGCTGCTGGCGTTACCATGGAAGACTGCATGAAGGAAAACATGCTCATTCCTCCAATGCGCGTCGAGGAACCAAAGGCTCCAGTGGCTCTCTTTGTGCCGGGACCAGACATGCCGACATCGATTGTGCCCCAGCCTCAGGTGAAGGCAATACCAACCCCGACGGCTAGTGCCAATCTTGTCCCAGTGGTGCCGGCAAACCCTATTAAGCCCCAGTTGGTTGGGGTCTGCACATTTGCTCCTGATCTGCAGTGCGACAAGCCTGGTGCTTCTAAGCCAGACCCGCTTCGCGTCACTTCTGTTTGTGACGAGATGCTGACCGCTGCAGTCAAGCTATTGACCGACAATCCGGGCACTAAGCTCCGGTTGATCGGCAATGCTAACAAGGGCGAACGTGAATCCAACACCATGTTCGCACTCGGGCGGGCGAAGAACGTGGAGCGGGAACTCGTCAGGTTTGGTGCCTCACCCGATCGGATCACGGTAGTGACCGGTGTGGATAGCACCCGAACTGTCGAACTGTGGCTGGAGTAGTTTGAGCTCTAGCTGCTAATGGCTGAGTAGGGAGAGGATTTATAGATTTGCCTCTCCCTCTCACCAGAAAGGAACTTATGAGCAGGGCTGATTTCCCCGGTGTGTATCCCCTGACAACCCGTGACTATCTTAGGGTTGAACTAGCGCGAAGAAGGATGGCACAGCTTCGTAGATTGCTCAGCAACTACCGCGGTGATAGACGCGATGGGCTCTATCAGAAAGTGCGGAAGATTGTATGTGGCTGAATCTAAAGATCTTATGGTGGAGTTATTTCCCACCACCAACAAATGTCTTTGTCTCAAGGGTCCAAAAGTGGGATAATGAGACATTGATGGCGTTCTATTGCACGTTGAAGAGAGTTATCGACAACGACGCAATTCTAGCGTTTACTTGGCGTGCGCAGATGAAGAGCATCTGGATGCTGGGCGTGCTAGAGCGAGAGTTAGTCGTGAGGGGATTCACTCTCGAGCAGTAAAATCCAACACAACGAGGTAACATGATGAAGATTCTCTTTATCACCGTGCTGCTCGCTGGGGCGTTAGCATTATCTGGTGTGGGATGGCAACCTGCACCTCCCCCGATACAGCCACGTAGTTATACCGAAGCAGACATCAAGAGGGTATATGCCTCGGAGGTCAAGGAGAAAGCGATACAGAAGGCTGCTAAACAAGCAGCCCGTTTATACAGGGCTTATGGATGCCCTGTTTCACTGGCTCGGCCGACGGCTGAGAACGCAATAGAGAACGGACTCCCCGTCCGTTTGGTAACCAGTGTGATTATTGTGGAGTCATCCTGTAGACAGCGCGCGGTCTCCAAGGCCGGTGCAACAGGATACATGCAAGTCATGCCTAAACTCCACCATATGTCCCGGCAAGCCTTGATGGATAGAGATACCAATCTAAGGGTTGGCACTCGTATCCTGGCTAACCTCATCCATCTTTATGGACGAGAGACCGGGCTCGCAAGTTACTTCGGTATTAGCCCAGGCAGTGATGCTGCGTGGGACTATTCCTATCGTGTCATGGAAGTAGCTGGCTATACTCAGCAAGGAGGTGGCTAATGGCTCCAAAGATTCAGCCCAAGCCAACCGTTAGGTTCACGGTTGAGAGCATTCAAGTCAGGATGCTTGATGGCCGAGGCTTGGGGGAAATCAGATGGATGCAGGACTCGAAGAGATACTGCTTCGAACCTCATGGCGGTGGAGTAGTCTTCTTCGCAGAAGATCTGTGCAGCATTGCGAAGGAACTTGATCAACTCACCGCGGAACGTTTGATACAGTAACTGGAGGCCTTATGGCTCTTGAGGACATGAAGATTTCTCTTTCAGCACTGGTGCCCGCAGGAATACCTTTTCTTTGTGTGGCTCGTATGTGCCACCCAGATAAGGTATCTAACTGCCACTTTGCTCGTCAAGTGATAAGAATATACAATGAGGCCTTCCGACCCACTCAACAAAGATTCCTCCAGTCAGATGATGAGGATGTTGAGGAGACATTGGAAGAATACGACAAGCGTTGGGACGAAATACATCAGGCAGGCGCCCATGAGACAGAGCTGATGCGTCGTATTGGAAAGGAGGGAGAACTCATCTTCTATAAATGGGCTGTGTCGAACGGTTGGAAAATCATAGATTTTACCAAGAGAAGGCGAGGTTACGACTTCCTCATTGAGAAAGATGGAAAGAAGCGCCGAGTAGAGGTGAAAGCTTCTACTTCGATTAGTCCTTTCATTCTATCCCTCAATGAACTTTACCAACTGGTTTCTTGTGTAAAAAAGGGAGAGGAATATTGGGTAGTTTGCATTTCCAATGTATTTACCTCCCCAGAGTTACATTGGATAGAGGGACGTCTTTTGGTTAAAGATGGGATCTCCTTTGACTGGGGGAAACGATATGGCTCTTGAGGACATGAAAGGTGAAGGACGTTGGTGTGGCGACGTCTATCAGATACTCAGGCGTTATCTCGATGCCAACATCGGAAAGCCCTGGGCTATCCTTTACTCGCATATCTGTAACGTGGCTGATAGCCGGACGCATCTTGGTTTTGAGCTCCGCCGCGCTGTGGATAGCGAAGTTGACATGAATGGTAACGTGGAGCATATCCGTTACCGCAACGATTACTACGTTGATGGCCAAGGACTTCTCCGCCGCTTCGCCGAGAAGCATTGGGGTTCTGCGTATCGCAAGAGGCAGCAGGCCGCTCCCATTGAAAAGATTTGCTTCAAGGAAGATGGCCCGGACTTGTGGTATAAGGTTGTCAGTATTCCTGACGGACCAAAGACTTCCAAGTATACCAAGTTCCATCTGACTTGGTTCCGCGTCGCGCGCACGATCGTAAAGGATAGTTACCCTGTCGATCCTGTGACCAACTACGCCAGAAATATCGGCTTGAAGAAAGGCAAGAAGGACTGGTACAAGGAGACTACAACCGAGACCATTCGTGAGACTCAGGTAGGTGGTAAGCTGCTTGACATTCTCCGTTTGATTGGCGCGCGCCAGGCAATCAAACCCCGCAAGATCCTCCACCTGTTCTATCATTTCGACAGGGAGAAGGAACAACATAGCATGACTGCCATTGTCTCCGGCAAGAGCCAGTAAGGAGGACTATGTACAAGTGGTTCAGAGAATGGATTCGTCAGAAGGCACTCGAGAAACTCATAGAGAAACAGCACATGTGCGATATGTTCCTCTATGACTATAAGGATGGTCAGTATGAACTCCTTATCGAGGGGCCGGCCGACGGCCACACAGAAGCACAAGTCCACACATTCGTGGATGAGATGCTCAACGGTACGTCAGGACGAGAGCATCTAATCGCCATCTATCGTACCTATGAAGGTGGCGGATTGATGTTAGCCATGCGTCCCAACAAGAAGCACTTCGAGAAGTACTTCTTGAAGAACGTCTATAGCACAGACGTTGCCTTCATCGCCATCGCCGATTGGTGCAAGAAAGAAGGCTAACATGAATCTAGTCCCAGAGCTTCTCAAAGCTTTTGCGGAAGCTCTTGTAGTGCTACTAGTCGGGGCGTTCTTTCTGTCTGGCATCATAGTCCTCGGAGGTTGTTACATTTTGTACCGAATAGACTGCAGAAAGGAGAAGCATGAGTAGAATTATTGGCAATCTGCTTTATGCCTTTATGGGTGGAGCAGCTACAATAGTTGGCTATTCGTTATGGTTTCACAATGCCGACGCAGCCATCTTTGGTGGAGTTCTCCTCTTCATATTCATTGGCTTGCGTTTCATCGTCGCCACAGTAGAAGATTAAAGTGAGGGTAGATGAGTTCCATCTTAGTAGTGCTCGCCTTGTCTTGTCTGACAATGGCGGGTAGTTTGATTGTCAATCAATCCCGTGCCAGGAGGGCACATGGCAAAAGCAAACCGTCGCCCAGTAAAGCATCGTCCCAACACCCGGACGTTCGTCGGTACGTGCTCTAACTGCCGCGACAAGAAGGTCGCTGTAATGAAGGTGAAGCATGCCCAGGTTTGCACCAAGAAGTGCCTGGGTGGAATCACCTTCCCCAAACCAGAAGTAAGGGAGGCCTCAACAAATGAACCAGGAGTCACTCAAGAGCTGGTTCTTGAAGACGCTGGAACAACTGTTTCCAGCGGGTTCGTTGCATCTCCACCCCAAAGATGAGCTGCATTCGGTTGTAGGCTATCATAATCGCCTACACCGAGACGGACATCTGCGGGATATCCACCAGATTATCGAGGTCGGACCTGCGGTAGAACATGAGATGACCATAGAATATCTACGGGAATCTTATGAGAAGCATCGAGAAGTATGCAGGCAATGCCATGACTCTATGAGTGACGGCCATTGCTCTGTGGGGAAGTTCTACTTCCACAAAATCCACGATGTTCGGCGTAAGCCAAAGTGGGGTATCCCATAAAATGAACTTCTTCTTCGATGCAAACCGCTATTCATCCGTCTTCTCCAAGAAGTCCATCCAAAACAAAGAGATAGGCAGTCAGTGGCTAGCTACTTGGAGGGACGTAGACGGTTATATCCGCCACGACATCCTGTATAAGGCTGTGACCAACAACCAAGCTGAATATGGCAGCATGATTTTTGTCCTGCGGGACATCTACCAGCTCGCTCAGAAGGGCAAGATGACCTGGTTGGAAGAAGCCGTTGTACATGGCGACTCCCAGTTAGTCATCTACCAAATGCTGAGCAAGTATAAAGTAGAAGAACCAGGTCTTCTTATCCTTTGGATGGAGGCCATCAACCTTGTCCACGTGCTGAAGGAGACTTATAACATCGTGGCGAAGTTCGTCTGGATTCCGCGCGATACGAACAACCGAGCGTTGAATCTATTGCATAAGCTTCCAGGCGACATCAATGACCTTCCGAAAGAAGAGAAAGGATTGGCAAATGGAGAAGAAAAGCATTGCACAACTGGATCCTGATCTAGTTGTTTCTCTGGAGGAAGTAGCAGCTAAGCTCTTCAAGCTAAAGGCTCTTCCTATGGGAATGCAGTTCGGCTACTTGGAAAGCCGTGGATGGCAACTGGAGTTCCAGGGCACTTCACTGGATCCAGCATCCCGGTGGACTGTTCCTCATGTTTTACTCTTTGCCAGGCAAAGGGCGTTATGCTTGGACTCGGCCCTCCGACTTCAGTGTATAGCGGACTTAGTGAAAGGAAAGGCTGATGCAAAAGAAGCAGCCAAGTCAGCTCGATCCTGACTTGGTCGTTGACCAGGAAACGGCAATCGACCGAATGTTACACACTGCCTCCCTCGCTGTTGAAAAGAATACCCATAACTTCCCCAGGATAGTGAAACTAGTGCGCACTTACGCACGTAGTTTGTGCCCGGCGTACAAGAACTGTCGTAAGGAAGACTGGTGCATGTTCTGCTCCAGCGGGCTTCGAGGCTCTTTCTTCTTGGGCACCATGTGCTTGCATTGCAAGCTTCTGACAAGTGACGCCCGAATCTCCTGTAAACAGACATTGATTCGTATTAGTACTCAGAACTCCACTGATACGGACAATCAGTCCCAGTCCTGACAATGACTTGGGTGGTGGACTTGACGTTAATACCGTCGGGCCTAGACACGGCCGAGTGTGTCAGCATAATATTCACTCGGCAAACTCTATCTCGATAAGGAGAGGTTATGTCACAGAACAATCGGCAGTGGCGCGGAGCATCGGTAGGCGACTTCATTGCTCCCGACCAGATGGAAGAGATCAAAAAGTATGCCCAAGGTCCTCAGACCTTGGAAGGCAAACTGGATCTCTACAACCGTTTGGCGGCGGAGCATGAAGTCACGAATCCGCACAACCCCGGTCGTAAGGACAAGCGTTCCCGTCTCGGGTCGTTCATCAACAAGATGTTCAACTCCGAGCTGGTTCTGCCTTCTACCGGCCGGCGTCAGCAAATCGGCAAAGCGATCAAGTATGGCAAGGACTACTTGACCGACCATCCTGAGGTCTCGGTGTATTATGCCGCGGGCATGGGTGCAGCCGAAGAGTATCGCGAATGGATGGCTCTGGTCGGGGATTTGAAGCCCGAGCAGCAATTGGCCATCCTGGCCACCGAAGGACACTCGTAACTGGCAGTAGGGCATTCTTGATTTGACAATTGTGCCCTACACAACTGGGAGGGTAACGTTTCTTACCCTCCCACAATTTCCCTAGAAAGGGGAAACCATGGATTCAGAGACAAAGGCCATACCTGCTTCCGAAGCACCGGCGGTGAAGATTCATCCCACCACCAAGCTTCGCGAAGATGTGGCACAGTATCTCGCCGATTCCGGTCCGAAAGTGCGTCAGATCGTTGTTGATCAGTTGACGCAAGCCGAGATCACCAAACGCACCAATTCGGTGCTCACGGTGCTTGGTAAGATCGACGAGAAAACCAGGGAGCTGCGTAAGCTCCAGGATGCTGGCAAGGTTGTTTACAACCGGTCCGGCGAGAAGGTTGGCGAGCCCACCTTCGAGAAGAAAGAACTCGAGGAAATCAAGAAAGTGCAGGAAGTCATTGTGAAATGGCAGAGCGCATTGACCCTTGCCTTCGAGGAAAGCAACTTCCAGAAGCTGCACGAGATCGCCAAGGAAAACTAATGAGCTCCGCCTCGCTGCACCAAGAAGCAACGCAGCAGGCCAACTCTCCGGAGGGGATGGAGAAGCTGATTCGCTCTGTCCTCTCCTCCCCTCGGGGGATAGGCAAGTATTATCCTGTTGTTCCAAACGGGATACCTGTGCGTACTTTTGAAGAGTTCGCCGATTTGCTCATAGCAGGATGCGAAGAGTTCATGATCCTGTATGAGCGAAGGGACGGAAAGATGATCAAAGAAGACGCACCCTTTGACGCAGAAGACCCTATGAGTTACATTCTCGTAGAGATGCTGTTCGAACGTAATAGTGTGTACTTCTATGTCAAAGGCAAGTCGTGTTAGCCGAGGCTATTTACCAAGAGGTGGCAGCCCGGGCTAACTCTCAAGAAGGAATGGAAGCCCTAATCCATTCGCTTCTATTCGCCAGACCTATGCTAACAATCGATGAGGCAATGCTTCTCGATGCACTGAAAGACTATGTGTATGCAAAGCGTTGCCTAGAGATTCGTGATAACATATGGAAGCATCCAGAAAAGAGTAGGAACCTCTTCTTTATGGACACTGGTATTCCCTGCATCACGAGCACGGAGTTTGAAGTAGCTCGAGACACATGGAGAAACGCAGAGCGATTAGTCTCTGGTTGGATGGGTGCCGAGCACGTCGCCCTGCTCAAAAAGAGGTGGGGAAGAGTGCTCAGCTTCAAGTACTTGCGATATCATCCATCTAACGCAGATTTGAATCGTGAAGATGTATGCTAAGTATTTGTATCCGAATGCCAAGCGGTAGCTCTAGCAAACCTCGGAACTATCTATTTCAATGCCCTTGGGTTATTCTTCCCAATGGCATGAGAACGCGGCTGGTAATGTCAGATAAGAAGTTCGATGATGACAGTGCAGCTCACGAGATCAAAGTAATGGCCACAGAGATGAAACAGTGGCCTGACTTTGAGGCTCGCATAGTACTCTTTGAGGACGATGTGGAGATAAGCAGTGAGCACATCAAGACTTAGACTAGCATGTCTTCTTACCCTTTTGCTGTGTGCCCTCCTCATGAGCGGCGTTGCCTTTCAGGAAGGCGTCATTGAACAACAGGATCAGCTTATCAAGCTTCTCTGGAATGACTGTCGCATGCAAGGGAAAGTCCCTCCTACTTTACACTGACATCGCTCGGGAGAAGCAATGGGCCTAGTAAGGGGTAGTTTCGTACGCTGTAAAGAGCAACAGCGGGAGGGGGTCGTTTGCACGGCTCCGCTCCAGACTGGATTCGTTTACGTCCAGTGGCTAAGCAACCAAGCCAGTGAGCGCATTCCCAGCAATTATTACATGGAATACGTCGCCGAAGATGATATCGAAGAAATGCTACATTATGAAGCAAGTTCGACGCTGATTGCGCTTCGCTTAACGATTTTGCGGTGAAGAGCTTCTGTGATAAGCCTCGGTTTATCACGAAGGTAGCGGATTAATTAGCCGTTACTATTTTCCTTAAGGAGCATCAATGAAAGAAATGCGGGTATTATCTCGAGACCACTTCTTCGATCTGCTCGATGGCGGGCAGGAGGAGTTCAAGATCGAGACAACCACACCTGGCAAAAACAAGCGTGTTATCTCGGAGGACGCACCTTTTGATAAGGACGATCCGATGAGCTACGTGCTTGTCAACACCATCTTTGACCAGATCAAGATCTTCGCCAAAGGTGACTTCTCTGCCCACGACGTCGCGGAAGCCGAGCGCGTCTACGGCGGTACAAGCTCGAAGACTCTGCAAGAGCAGGTCAACGAACTCCGCGTACTAGTGACTGAGCTGCAGAAGCAGCTCATCGCGGCCTAAGCCGGCCAAGGACGACAGCGGCAGGGCTTCCTACCGGAGCTCTGCCGCCTCTCCTTATGAGAAAAAGACACAGTAGTATTTGGGGTTATTTAATGGAGAGCTGGCAGTTCTTCTTCAATTACATAATTCATAGGAACCGAGCTTGATGAAGCACAAAGAACTCCTTCAAAGTCTTCATTGGTCCATGCAGCAAACAGCTATTCTCTTACTCGCTGTCTTGGGCATGACCGCAGGATTGAGCAACTTCGCAGATATCATGCACGCTGATCCGAATGGTAACGCGGATCTAAGCAGTGCTTTTATGAAGATGCTGCTGGGAAATGCCATTGGCATCATCCTCTTTGTATGGTATAGTCGTAGAAAGAGGACTTATCTTGAGGAGCATAAGAATGATCATGACGATACGAAACGAAATGATCCACGCTGAGGTCAGGCTCTACTATGCTGGCCGGGCGGACTGGGACACAGAGCACTTTGATGCCACGTGCAACACGGATCTTTTGCACAAAGCACAGGAGATTGCCAAGAAAGCACACGCAGACCACTTTGGCTGTGGGCGGGCCACGGCAGAGGAAGAGTACAAGCATCTTGGACCCCCTCTCAGAGTTCATGGCGTAGGTCCTCATGTACATGATCAGGTGGCAGCCATCGAAGGTTTCCTTGGTATGGAGACCAAGCCCAAGAAAGCAGCTGCTGTCAAGAAGGTGTAAATGAACTGAGTTCCCTTTCGCAAAGAACGAATGGAAGCCAACCGTCGCTCAGAAGGCCTGACGTTCCTGGGCAATGGCAAGTTGGGTTGGACTGGAGAAGTGTTTGGCCATCTATGCGGATGGCCTTACCCAGTCAAGCACGTTATCATCGCCACTTGGAATGACCTTGCTTGTCGAATTCTTGGGCATTCTTATCTCTGTCGGCGGCGACCTGGGGAGCTGCCTGTATGCTGTGATTGCTGCCGGCCGGTGAAACCGACGCCGGAGCAGGAAAAGAGCGTGATCAATGAATGGTAGCCATCGATATCGAACGATATTCGTTGGCTGGATCATGCGTCTAAGTTGCTCATTCTATGTATTTAGGGACAGATATGGAATCTGCCCCAAACGATTAGGAAAAAGATTATGGAAGAAAAGAAACGAAAGTGCACGATTTACGTGAATATTGGCCTCCCAGCGTCAGGGAAGACGACAGAGACCAAGGAACTGCTCAAGTCCAATGGGAACTTGATGAGAGTAAACCGCGATGAGCTCAGGGCAATGCTCTTCCCCCGTTGGAAGGGAAGGAAAGAGTCAGTTGTCTCCGAAATGGAGACACAAGCTGTCCGATCTATTGTGGGCCATGGATATGATGCCGTTATTGACGACACCAATCTCAATCCGGGGACGCGGGCCAAATGGAAAGCTTTGGCCGAATCGCTCGGAGTGGTTCTGGTGGAGAAAAGCTTTAATACTCCGATCCAAGTGTGTATCCAACGAGATGCTGCGAGAGTGGATCGAGCGCACGTGGGAAGAGGGGTCATAGAGAGCATGGCCCTCACTCATGGGCTCTTCCCAAAGCTGGATTCTTCCCAGCAGGTAGTCATCTTTGATGTGGACGGCACCCTGGCTGACATGGAAGACCGTAGACAGTATCTCAAGACTGTTCCTAAGGATTACGAGCGCTTCTATGATTATGCGATTCTCATGTGTGATAAGCCTCGGGACACGATCATTGAGTGGTCGCGCGAGTGTTATAAGTTTGGCTATGTGGTCCTCATTGTTTCCGGCCGGCCGATGGACAGAGCAAGTGATGCGACCGTCGATTGGTTGAAGATGTACGACGTTCGCTACGATCATCTCTTCATGCGCAACGGGCAGGACCGCCGGGACGACGAGATAGTCAAGCAGGAGATCCTGGACAAGATCCTGAATTGGATCCCCAAGGAACAGATCCTATTCGCTGTGGATGACCGTCCTCGTGTCGTTCGCATGTGGAGAAAGAACAACATCTGCGTCTATGACGTAGGAGAAGGAGTTGAGTTCTAATGATCATTCTTGATATACTAATCGTAGCCTATTGCCTCTGGGTTGCTACCCAGTGGCGAGATATTCGCTACGGATTCGAAAGTCTTTGGAGCCATCGCACAGGTCCCTGGTTCGAGTTCAAGTATGGTTTCTGGAAAGCTTCGCGGGGCTTCACGAGACCGTATTACGAGACCAAGCACTTCCTCAAGAATCTCATCTTTTGGCTCCCTGTTCTCTGGAGCGATTGCTGGTTTGATGGTTCCTACTTGCTTCGTATTATTGAGCGCCACTGCCGGCGAGATGCACATGAATTCTACTACCACGGCGTTGCCATGGATCATAAGGAAATAGCTTATGAATTAATGGAAGCCGCTGAGATTTGCCGTCGATTACAAGACGAGCACGAATCTTACTGGGAACCCGCTTACAGCAATCATCGTGCTAAGTGGCATCCCTATGCGGATCTTGGTGACCTTGATTCAGTCATGAGCGAAGAGAAAACCGAAGAAGAACATGCTGAATTTCGTGCTATTATGGTAATCGCCGAAGCCAAAGAGCAAGTCGACTGGAATAGACTCGGCTATTTGATGTCCCGCATCAATTTCTGGTGGGATTAATGAAATGGTGGATTCTTTACTGGCCTCTCTATCGTCCTCGCTGCTTGCGTCTTATGTTGAGGAAGTATAGAGAACAGATAGCCAATTGGTCTCTTGATGGCCTTGATGACTATCACCGGAGCTTTTAATGAAATGGTGGGTTCGATCTCGTTGGGCTCCTCACATTCGATTGGAGATAAAACCGCGATACTGGCGTAAATACCGTTGGTGGAACCATGGCAAGTTGGTTCTAATGAGGTCTCTATGAAGTGGTGGCGCCGATGTGAGATAGGATATTCTTCTCCACCAGGTAAAAGAGTTCTTATC
>Ga0074044_10002589_pt1 | contig 15756 bp, 14 predicted proteins | sample BogForMeECP23OM1_FD_94443 | JGI IMG/M metagenome (GOLD analysis project Ga0074044, IMG submission 94443) | Bog forest soil microbial communities from Calvert Island, British Columbia, Canada - Bog Forest MetaG ECP23OM1 | ecosystem: Environmental > Terrestrial > Soil > Wetlands ...
ACAACTTCACTCGCCCTCATGGTAGTCTCGGCTACGCTCCGCCCATCAGCCGCGCGGTTCCCGCAGGTACAACGTCTTGATAAACCACAGGTGCCCCACTCATCGCGTTCTGTGCGATGGGTGGGATGCCACCACGAATCTCGCACTCGCCATCGTTTACAATCGAAGATTCTCTCTCGATTGGAAAGCATAATCATGCACCGCTGGTCGCAACTCTTTATTCCTACGCTTCGCGAGGCTCCGGCCGACGCCGAAGTCGCCAGTCACAAGCTGCTGGTCCGCGCTGGATACATTCGTCAACTGGGCGCTGGGATCTATTCGTTTCTGTTCATGGGCAATCGCACTACCCAGAAGATCATGGGCATCGTCCGCCAGGAGATGGACAAGATCGGACAGGAATTTTATTTGCCCACGCTGCATCCGCGCGAACTCTGGGAAGAGAGCGGGCGCTGGTCGCTCATTGGCGAGAACATGTTTCGCCTCAAGGATCGCAAGGGCGCCGACCTTTGCCTGGGCTTCACCCACGAAGAAATCATGACCGACATCGCGCGCAAGGAGCTGCGCAGCTACAAGCAACTGCCGCAGATCTGGTATCAGATTCAGACTAAATTTCGCGATGAGCCTCGTCCCAAGTCGGGCCTGCTGCGGGTGCGTCAGTTCATCATGAAAGACGCCTACTCGTTCGACATGGATGCGGCCGGGCTCGACGTCTCCTACCTCAAGCATCACGACGCCTACTGCCGCATCTTCGACCGCTGCGGACTGAAGTACATGGTGATCGATGCGCACTCGGGAGCGATGGGCGGATCGCAGTCGCAGGAATTCATGGTGCGCACGCCGGCCGGCGAAGACCTGGTCGTGAGCTGCGAGAGTTGCGCCTACGCGGCGAACATGGAGAAGGCGACCTCCAAGCTGGCTCCGGTCGAGGACCTGAAGCCCGAGGGCGACGGCAAGCCGCTGCTGGTGCATACGCCGGGCAAAGGCGCGATCGCCGATGTGGCGGAATTTCTGCAGATTTCCGCCAAGCAGGACATCAAGGCCGTGGCCTACATGGCGCAGAAGCCCGGCGAAAGAAGCAAGACGCTGGAGCAGCCGGTGGTGGCTTTCCTGCGCGGCGACCACACCGTGAACGAAACCAAGCTGCTCACGCTGGTGAAGGCGAGCCAGCTTCGTCCGATGCAAGCCGAAGATTTGGAGAAATACTTCCAGGGTCCGGCTGGTTTCATTGGACCCGTTGGCTTGGTGGTGAAGCCCCAGGAGACGCTCGGCGTGTGGGATGGGAAGGAACACGCCGGCGATGCGCGCGCCGTCCATGTCGTACTCGACGAAGCGCTCGTGGGCCGTGTCAACATGATCTGCGGCGCCAACAAACTCGACTACCATTTCAAAAACGTGACTCCCGGCAAGGATTTCCAGTACACCATTGCCGCCGACCTGCGCAGCGTGACCGCCGGCGAAGCCTGCCCGAACTGCGGCGCTCCGCTGCGCATCGATACCGCCGTCGAGATCGGACACATCTTCAAGCTGGGCTACAAGTACTCCGAATCCATGGGCGCGCGCGTGCTCGACCGGAATGGCAAGGAAGTGGCCCCCATCATGGGCAGCTACGGGATTGGGATCGAGCGCATCCTGACCGCGGCGGTCGAACAGAATAACGACGAGAACGGATTCTGGCTGCCGCCTTCGATTGCGCCGTTTGAGGTGGTCGTAGTCGCCACCAACACCAAGGATGAAACCATCCGCACCACCGCCGAGGAAGTTGCCCGGCAACTGGAGGCCTCCGGACTCGACGTCTTGCTGGACGACCGGGACGAACGGCCCGGGGTTAAGTTCAAGGACGCCGACCTGGTGGGTATCCCCTTTCGTATCAACGTGGGAAAGAAGGTTACCGAAGGTATGTTGGAAGTCGTTCAGCGCTCGACTCGCCAGACCGTGGACGTTAAGATTTCAGCCATAACGGAGTATTTCCAGGAACTGCGTCCGGCCGCTCGCTAACCGGCGGAATGGGCCGGCGCAGGATGGAAAGCTGGTGATGGAAACTCACAACCGGCGATTTGGCGATCTTTTCTTATGGCAAGTCTGAAATTGATCTTCGGCGTGGCCATCCTGGGGGCGTTGATTCTGGCGGGTCTCAAGTTTATCCCGCCGTATTTCTCGAACTACGAGTTCGAGGATCAAATCAAGAGCGAAGCCCTGCAGTCAACCTACAGCACGCGCTCGGAAGACGACATTCGCGCGGCCGTCATCAAGCAGGCCCGCGACTACGATATTGAGTTGACGGCCAAGCAGGTCCATGTCGCGAGGTCTGGAGGGTTTGGCACCGGCACTCTCGCCATTGACTGCGATTACACCGTTCCGATCGAACTGCCAGGTTACTCGACCACCCTCGAGTTCCATGTGTCATCGAAGAACAGAGGCGTGTTTTAGAGACAGCTCTTAGCTCCTAGCTCTTAGCTCTCAGTTCTCACTTCTCCGCTCTTAGCTCTTAGCTCTCCGCCCTTCGGGAACCTCGATTAACCAACTCCGGATGTGAAGCTACACCTCTTCCAATCCATCATGATACGGTTCAGCGGGGCTTGCGCAAGGATGGGATCGGTTCGCTTCCCTTTCTTGCAGCGGTTTCGAGGGTCGGGGCGCTGACCGCCAGGTCGGCGGACCAGCAATCGGCCAGAATCTTCCATGTGCCTGCGGGCTGGCGCACGAGGACAACCAAGTATTTTCCGCGCTCTTCGCGGCGCTTGCCCATGGCTACGGGCACGAGCATTTTGCAGCGCCCGAGATCGAGAGCAACCTCGCCCATCACTTCGACGCGCAGCGATTCCATCTCGACGTCACCCAATCCGGCTTCGAGCAGCGAGACAAGAAATTCCCGGATCGCCGCCAGGCTGCGAACCGGAGGAACGCTGGAGCGGATGAGCGTCGCGTCGGCGGCATAGAGCTCGATCAGGTCGTCGATGTGCTTGGTGTTGCAGGCCTGCGCCCAGTCCTGGACAACCTGACGGGCGCCGGCTTCGGCGCGGCCACCGGTCGATACGCCCGCCGAACCGGGAGTTCGTCCGCGGGGAGCAGAGGACCGGGACTCGGCAGAGGGCGCGCCGGATGCCGCCCCCGGGCTCGGGACAGCATGATGATAGTGGTGGTGAACGTGATGTTGCGTGCCGGCGCGAGAGTGCAGATGCGCGGTGGTATCGCCGGCCGCGGGCTCCTTGGGGAGACCGCACCAGACACAAAAGCGAGCACCCGCCGGCAGCGAACCTCCGCATTCGAAGCAGGCGTTGCCGGTTGGTTCCGCGTCGTCAGCCGCCGCCTGGCCCTGCGCTGCGGCGCTCCCCGACATGCGATGGATCGCTTCCACGGCCGCAGCCACGGCCTCGGCATTCGGCTTGGGCCAGGGAAAGTTGCTGGGCAACTGTTGAAAGAACTCTTCGATTTCCTTGCCTTCAACCGGGCCTTCGACGAGCTGATCCTTCCGCTCGTCGTGTTCTGGATCGGGAGGATTCGGATGGTGTGCGGTCACGGCAACCTCGTCGCTGACATTGTAGGAGAATTCTCCGGCTAGCGGATGCTGAATCTTACACGCGCTTCGGAATCGGTGGGAACTCCATTGCAGAGCGCGGGACGATAGCGCCAGCGGCGGACAGTACGCAGCACAATCTGGTCTTCGTCGAGGCCGAGGCCGCCACTGTCGAGGACGAAGGCGCTATGCACGCGACCGTCGGATCCAACAATGAAGCTGACGCGCACGTCCAGATCGCCCGGTTGAACGTGCAGCAGCGGGTCTGGGGTAAGCAAGGCCTCTGGCGGGCGGACGTCTCCACATTTCGCCAGGGCCAGCGGCGCCGACACCGGAGAGAATTCGGAGATGTGCGCGGGTACATGGCGCAGGGTTTTTTCTAATTGCGTGAGTGGGGTGCGATGCGGAATGTCGGGCGACCGGGACGTGACTGCACACCAAGCCAGGGCTACGCTGAGGCCGGCCAGCGGCACGGCCGCCGTGAGCGCCTTCCAGTTCGTCCTTGCTCTCGTGCTTGGCCAGACACACTGCATTACGATGGAATGGGCAATTTGGCTGCCAGCCACGGCAAGAACTAACACATTGATTATCCATAGGTTAACCGCCCTTCTCTTGCGACTCTTTCAGCGTCAGGTGCAATCCGTTGCAAAGGAGTCGCACCGAACCGCGATCGAGAGCAGGTTTTCAAGGTTTCAGGGAAACCTTGAGACGAAAAGCTTCGTGAGACTCGCGTCCTTGGTGGTTCAAGTTTTTTCTCCGCTATATTGTGAGCCGACCCACCACGTGTTTCCGGGCGGATTTCCTATTCCGAACGGCGTGTGGAACAATGAAGGCCTTGGGTTGATCCCCACCTTCATCCATCATCCATGACGGTCACAACGAACAGCCTTCAACTTGCGCTCCTCTCGGCGGCGATCCTTGGGTTCCGTCACGGGTTCGACTACGACCACATCGCTGCCATCACCGACATCACTAGCGTGCAGACCAGCCGGTGGCGCGGTATGCGGCTTGGCTTGCTCTACGCCCTGGGACACGCGGCCATGGTTGTCGTACTGGGCAGCGCCGTCATTGTGTTTCAGCTCTCGCTGCCTCATGGCATGGACCGGATCGCCGAACGGTTAGTGGGACTAACCTTGCTGATCCTTGGAGTTTATGTTCTGGGATCGCTTTTCCATGGGAACTCCGCGCCGCGCAGCCGCTATCACCTTATGGCCGGAGTACTGCGCTGGATCTATCGGAAGATAAGAGGCAGGTGGCACGATCACGACGTCCCGCCTCCCAGGAACATGACCTGGAATTACAGTTCGAAATCCGTGTTGATGGTCGGCGTTGTGCATGGGCTCGGGGCGGAGACGCCCAGCCAACTAATGATCTTCCTACTGGCAGCCAATCTTGGCGGAATCGGCAAGGGCTTTGTTGGCCTAGCGATGTTTATTGCGGGACTGCTGGTCATGAACACGGTGATGACGGCGTCGGCCGTAGGGCTTTTCGGCTTCAGTTCGCGCCTGCCCCGCTTTCAGTTTGCAGTCACCGCGCTTACAGCGATTTATAGCCTGGCGGTGGGCGCGCTGTTCTTGTTCGGGTCGCCGGGACTTCTGCCGCCGCTGGGTTGAGGCTGTGGACTGGCCTTCCGGACGCGGGAACAGTTATCTCCGAGGAACCATTCTGTGTCCTAATCCTGGGGCATCCGGGCTCCATCTAATCCCCGTTCGGCCGGCAATAAACTCTGGCAGAACCGTTGACTTAGTAATACAATGTCCGACGGAAGTTACCCGAGGGGGTATTTGATGACAAACATTTCTAAGGCACTGGTCCGGCTCCGCGAGGAACGCCGGGATGCGCAGAACCAAGCCCAAAAGCTTGGGGAAGCTATTTCGGTTCTCGAAAAACTGATCCGTGGTGGGGGCTCAGCCGCACACGCGGGGACGCCACATCGCGCCAAGCGCGTTCTCTCCGCGGCCGGGCGCCGGAGAATTTCTCTGGCCCAGAAAGCACGTTGGGCAAAGATCAGACAGGGAAAGAAAGCAGCCTAAACGCCGGGCGGGCCGCAGGCTGCGCGACGCTTTCGCGCGAGACTGAAGCCCGCCGGGTTTCTGCCTGGTAACTGGTGTTACCCTTCCATGGACATCTCTTGCACCGGTATCTCTTTCCTCGTCCGCTTCAGCCTGCGGAAAACCCCTGACAACTTGCTACTCATCTCATAAAAGCGGGTTCGGCGGTTTGTGATGTAATTCGAGACTCTGCGCCAACAACCTATTTTGTGGCATGATGGCTGTGCTGGGCGAGAGGTTCGCTATGATGCGCGGCGCGGTCAAGGCTCTTGCCGGAATCTTATTCATGGGCGCGATCGGCTCGGGCGCATTGTCACATGCGTCGTGCTCTGTCGATGTCGTCATTGTGAACGGTAGGGTCGAACATGCACCTCCGAACGGCAGGGTTCGGGTGCAACTCGTTTATCCGAATCAGAAGATGGGTGAATCGGGCGACGTGACCGTGGAAGGCGGATCCTTCCGCATTCAGGTTCCGTTCCTCACACAGAGTCGCGCACCTGTACTGATTGGCAGTCTCCGACAAAAGTGTGACCGGAAGCCGAAAACCGTCGTCGTGACCCTGATCGAAGCTGACCAGGAGTACGATCGCGTCAACTTGGATCTGACTAAGGACTTCAAAATGGCGGATCCCAGCGCTTACGCCTTGCGCTCTGAGATTCTGCTACACGGTCCACCGAATACGCCGCCGATCCGGTAACCAGGCGTTTACCGAACCTATGTGGGCTTGCACGTCACTCAACCATTTGCGAGAGAGCTTGTAATCTGCCTAGCCGTGTCCTCCGCCGAGCTCGCGCACGATGCTGCCCACAAATGCCTTGGCGTCGCCAAACAGCATCAGGGTGTTATTGAGATAGTAGAGAGGGTTATCAATGCCCGCAAAGCCAGGATTCATGCTGCGCTTGATGACCATCACGGTATGGGCTTTGTCCACGTCGAGGATCGGCATCCCGTAGATGGGGCTCGTAGTATCAGAGCGGGCGGCAGGGTTGGTAACGTCGTTGGCGCCAATCACCAGGGCAACATCGGTCTGCGGGAAGTCGCTGTTGATTTCGTCCATCTCAATCAGGCGGTCGTAGGGAATATCAGCTTCGGCCAGCAGGACGTTCATGTGGCCCGGCATGCGCCCGGCGACGGGATGAATGGCGAAGCGCACATCCACGCCGCGCTTAGTTAGAGCATCGTAAAGCTCGCGCACCTTGTGCTGCGCCTGGGCCACGGCCATGCCGTATCCGGGAACTACGATGACCCGGTTCGCGGCAGATAGAATGGCCGCGGCTTCTTCCGGGGTCGCGCTGCGAACGGGTTTGGCTTCTTCTCCAGCCGCAGCCGCAGCTTGCACCTGGCCAAAGGCTCCGAACAAGACGTTGGTGAAGGAGCGGTTCATCGCCTTCGACATGATGATGGAGAGGATAAGGCCCGACGATCCGTCCAGCGCTCCAGCGATGATGAGCAGCTTACTGTCGAGGACGAAGCCCATGGCTGCCGCTGACAGACCGGCGTAGCCGTTCAACAACGAGATGACGGTCGGCATGTCCGCGCCGCCGATGGGAATGATCAGCAACACGCCGAACGACAGCGCGATCAGGATCATGAACGGAAACAGCGACCGGGCTTCCGGATGCAGGACCAGAGATACGGCGATGACCAGGGCGCCCGCGAGCAGCACAAAGTTGACGAGGTTCTGTCCTTTGTAAGTCAGCGGCCGCTGCGGCAGAATTTCCTGCAGCTTGCCGGCGGCCATCAAGCTACCAGTTACGGTCAAGCCGCCAAGAATGACTTCAAGCGACAACACCGCCATCATGAAGCGCGAGATATCGGGCGAGCGCAGGTAAAACTCGGCCGAGCCGACCAGCGTCACGCAGAGTGCGCCAAAGGCGTGACTGAGCGCGGTTCGCTGCGGAACCGCCGTCATCGCCACTCGCCCGAGCGGAATGCCGATGATGGTGCCGAGCACCAGCCCAATGGCGATCAACCGGTAGTCCACAATGCCGTGGTGCAGCAGCGTGCCGCAGATCGCCAGCAGCATGCCAATTTCGCCCGCCCAGATGCCGTGGCGGGCCGTGGTCGGAGAACTCATCCACTTCAGCGAGAAGATAAACAGCACGCTCGCGATGAGATAGACAAGCTCGATGACGATTTGGGATCCTGCGAGTTCGGCTGTCATCACTTGGCCACCGGTTTGGCCGCGGGACGGCTGGATTTGAACATCTTCAACATGCGATCCGTTATGAAGAACCCGCCAACGATGTTGCTGGTAGCGGCGACCACGGCGATGAATCCGAAGACGGCGGAGAGCGTGCTCTTGTGCTCGCCCACCAGCACGATGGCGCCTACCACCGCGATCGCATCCAGAGCGTTGGTGAGCGACATCAACGGAGTGTGCAGCAGAGGCGAAACCCGCCGGATTACTTCAAATCCGATGAATCCAGCGAGCACAAAAATAAAGAGTGCGTTGATCAGGTTCGAACTACTGTTCATCTTTCCTCCGTGTTAGCTCGTGGAGCGCCGGGCGTCCCCGCCCGACTGGGCCCTTCGACTTCGCTCAGGGCAGGCTCGCGAGACGCCCGTCCCTCCACCGTCACTTTGTCAGCGCGGGCAAAGCAAAGAACTCGCGCACGCGGGCCTGCACAATTTCGCCGCCGCGGGTAAGCAGAGTCTCGCGAACAATTTCATCTTCCAGGTTCAGATTCAACTTTTGATCTTTGATTAGGTGCGTCAGGAACGCAGTCATGTTGCGGGCATACATCATGCTGGCGTGATAAGGCACGCCTGCGGCCAGGTTGATCGCTCCAATGATCGTCACACCATGCTTGACCACGGTCTTGCCAGCTTCGGTGATCTCGCAGTTGCCGCCACGTTCGGAGGCCAGATCGACGACCACCGAACCGGGAGCCATCCCCTTCACCATGTCTTCGGTGACCAGCACCGGCGATTTTTTCCCCGGAATCACAGCCGCGGCAATCACCACATCGCTTTCCTGCACTACTTTTCCCAGTAACTCGCGCTGACGGCGGTAGAAGTCTTCATCCTGCGCCCGGGCATAGCCGCGGGCGTCCTGCGCATCTTTGGCCTCGATGGGAAGCTCGACGAAACGCCCGCCCAGACTCTGCACCTGCTCCTTCGCCGCCGGCCTTAAGTCGTACGCGGAAATCACCGCTCCCAAGCGGCGCGCGGTCGCGATCGCCTGCAGTCCGGCAACGCCGCAGCCGATCACGAACACGCGGGCGGGTGTGACCGTTCCCGCCGCGGTAGTGAGCATGGGAAAGATGCGCGGGTGGGAGTCGGCCGCCACCAGCACTGCCTTGTATCCGGCGACTGTTGCCATCGAGGAGAGCGCGTCCATGCTTTGGGCGCGGGTGGTGCGGGGCATCAACTCCACGCAAAACGCGGTGACGCCAGCGCCCGCGATCTCCTGCACGATGTCCGCCGAACCGAACGGACGCAGAAATCCGATGAGGATCTGATCGCGGCGAAACAGTGGCACATCCTGTTTCCCCGTAACGTCGTTGGACCCGTAGCAGAGAATCTGTACGACAATGTCCGCGGCGGCAAACACCGCGACGCGATCGGCAACGATCTTCGCACCCTTCTCGGCATACAGGGAATCAGGATAGCCGGCTTCGATTCCAGCCCCGGATTGTACTTGGACTTCGAAACCCGCTTTGGTCAGCGTCGGGACGACGGCCGGTACGAGCGCGACCCGCCGCTCTCCCGGATAACTTTCTTTCGGCACACCGATGATCACAAGGCCCCGCCTGTCTAGCGATTCTCGATCGCGATACCTAAGATTCGGAGCCGCCCGGCTCGCAGCAAGCACTCTTGCGGGCAACTTCCAGGGAACTGAGGATTTTAGTTGAGCGCGACGGTGCGCGCAAATGGTGCAGGTGTCAGGTCTTTGTTCGCCTAAGACCTGAGACCTAACACCTAAGACCTAGCTGCAGCCCGTCGCCGTCATTGGACGCAACAATGTCAGAGCAATTCTGAACGATCCACCCGGCGCCGGCGTCTTCAAGGTCGCGGCGGGCCGCGGTTGTCATGAATGCAATCACTCTTGCACCAGCTGCCTTTCCGGCGCGAATTCCGGCAGGGACATCTTCCACCACGATGCAATCGGAGGCGGCAAAGCCCAGTTTCGCCGCCGCCTTCAAGTAAGGCTCGGGATCGGGCTTGCCGATCTTGACGTCGCTCGACGTAATCATCGTCTTCGGGATGGGCAGGCCCGCGGCGTGCAAGCGCACCTCGGCCAGCGGGCGCGTACATGACGTCGCAATGGTCCAGCGTTCCGGAGGCAAAATGTTCAGCAGTTCCCGGGCGCCCGGCAGCAGGACTACGCCATCGAGGTCCGCGAGTTCCCGGCGTTCGACTTCGCGATCTTCGCGGTCAATATCAATATCGACGCCGGGCAGAAGCTCGCGGATAGTGGTTCGACTCGGGCGTCCGTGCGCCATGCGGACCACAGTCTCTGGGTCAAGACCACGTTCAACCGCCCAGCGATGCCACACCCGCGCCACTGCGGGAGTGGAATCGATCAACACACCGTCCAGGTCAAACAGCAGGGCACTGCAGCGGATTGCGATCATCTTCTTTAATTTACATTGCCGAGTAGAAATCAATCAGCGCAGCTCGCCGGTGGATTCAAAGCTCGCTTCGCCCACGGGTGTGCCCGACGCCAGCAGATTGCGAATTTTTTCGCGGTTTGGCCCGGCGCAATGACAGGGGTAAGTTGACAAACCGCGGGGCGAGTCCGTACCCTTATAGGCGAACAAAAGGCGAATATATCGTGTCCTCCGCAGCGGCCCTCCGAAAGCAGATCGAATCAGTGTTGGCGATGCGGATTCCCGCCGCCCTCTCCGTACTCCCCCGCAGCGCCCCCGAATTACTGCCCACCGGCATCGCGGAAGTGGACACGCTGCTGGAGGGAGGGTTGCCGCTGGGTGGCGTGACGGAAGTGATTGGTCGAGCCTCGTCCGGCAGAAGCACCCTCGTCCTTTCCGTTCTGGCGGGCATCACCAGGCAAGGAGCGGCCGCGGCGTACGTGGATGTTTCCGATGTTTTTGATCCGCTCTCTGCCGCCGCGATGGGAATTGATCTTGGCCGCCTGCTCTGGGTGCGTGCCGGAGGCTCGAAGGACGTGCCGTCCATGAGTCTGTCCGTCACGGACCAGGGGCCTCTTGAAGTAAGAACGCACTCAAGACAAGACGTGAAGTATGGCCGCGGAGGTTCGCATCCGCGTACGGAAATGCGTGGTATCGAGCACGCGGTAGAAAGACTGTTTCAGCCTAAGGACAATCCTGAGAACGCTGAAACTCCCCTAGTGGATTACACACCCCGCTGCGCCGAATCCCTTCGCGGAAGACGTGTTGCCCGGTCCCCGCTAGATCGTCAAAATGTGGATCGTCAAAATACGCAGCTCTCAGAACACGCAGTGCAGAAGAAGAACACTGCTACCGACAGATCACCCGATCCCCGGCTTCGGCCATTTCACAAGTCTCCGCACCATTCGGCGGCGAAAGAGGTGTGGGATCGTCTGGACCAGGGTCTGCGAGCGACTGACTTGTTGCTCAACACTGGGGGCTTTCGCGCGATCGTGGTCGATATGGGCGATGTCGGCCCGGAACAGGCGCGTCGCGTGCCCTTGGCATCGTGGTATCGCTTTCGGCTGCAAGCGGAGAAGTCGCAGGCCATTCTCTTACTGGTTATGCAAACGGCGTGCGCCAGCAGTTGTGCTTCGGTAGTTCTACGTTGTCTGGAAGCGGACGAACGCTGGCAATACGCGAATGAGGCCCCGATCGGCTTGCCACTTTTGACGGGGTTCCGCTACCAGGTCAGCGCCGACCGCAAGCGTGGAAGTACACCGGAATCATTGCATGCCGGCAAGAAGAAACCAGTGTCCGTTGCCGCGACTTCATGGAACGGCACGACCTTATGGGCGAGATGAGCCATGTCTCGACCGTTGTATCTAGGTCTGCACGTGCGCGATTTCCCGGTGCAGGCGGAGGTGCGAGTTCGTCCTGAACTGCGTGGACATGCAGTGGCGATTCTCGATGGCGACCCACCGCTCGAAACCGTCTTCTCGCTGAACGACCCGGCACGCCGGCTCGGGCTTGAGTTTGGAATGAGCCGGCTGCAGGCGGAGTCCTTCGATCGCATTTCACTCCGCGCGAGAGAGAAGCATCAGGAAGATTTGGGCTTCCGCGTCCTGATGCGGTGTGCGGAGCGGTTCTCGCCACGGACCGAGGTGTTGGCGTCTCCTACGGAGAGCGTTTCCGGTGCCACGCTTATCTTGGATATTTCGGCCTGCGAACGGCTCTTCGGGACACCGGAGCAGATTGCGGCGGCGCTGCGACGGGAGGCAAACGCTGCGGGGTTTCAGCCCAGCATTGCTATTTCCATAAATGCTTATGCGGCGGTGGTAGCGGCACGCGGATTTCCTGGAATCACAATCATTCCTGCCGGCAACGAGGGCGACGTCTTAGCCCCGCTTCCGCTCACCGTGCTGGAACTAGAGCAGCGGGAGACATTTGCTTCCTGGGGAATTCGGACGCTGGGCCAGTTGGCTGGTTTGCCACAGAATGCACTGATTGCACGAGTTGGGGAGGTTGGGCGTCGGCTTCAGGCCCTGTCGCGCGGCAACTGCGATCACTTGCTCGCTCCGGTTGAGCCACCGGCCGATGCCGCTCTCGGCGAAAGCATAGAACTGGAGCATCCGGTTGATCTGCTGGAGCCACTATTGTTTTTGATCAGCAGGATGCTCGAGCAGATTGTCAGACGCGCAGCGGCACGCGCTCTCGCGATTGCGCAGGTGGAGACGAGACTTGTACTGGATGGAGTGGTACGCAAAGAACATCGGCGCATCGTGCGCCCCGTGTTGCCGGAATGGAGTCATCCAACGCTGCTGAAGTTGATCCAACTGGATTTGGAGTTGCATCCGCCGGAAGCCGCCGTGATCGCCTTGCACCTGCAAGCACAACCGGCGCGCTCGCAGACCGTGCAGCAAGGATTATTCGCGCCACAAACGCCAGAGCCCGGACGATTGGAAATCTTGCTGGCACGGCTTCGCAAGCTGGTCGGGGAGGACCGTGTGGGCGCGGCAGAGTTGCTGGACAGCCATCGCCCTGAAGCATTCCGTATGGCGCCCTTTGCTCCGGGCGCGAGTACAACCTCACGAACCTCGGTTGCTCCGCCTTGCCCATCGGCACTGCGCATCCTGCGGCCACCGCGCGCCATTCGAGTGGAAGTGCAGACTTCACGATTAGCTGCGTTTTTCCTGGAAGGTCAAAAGTTCGTGGTGCAGAAAGACTCGGGTCCATGGAAGTCCGGTGGGGCATGGTGGACCTATCCGGATTGGTCTCGCGAAGAATGGGATGTGGCACTGGGTGGACAGGATAAGAAATGCTGCCGCGTAGCTCATGACCCCGCCTCGAACTGCTGGTACCTGATCGGGATCTACGACTGAGATAAAGCGATGTATGTGGAACTCCATGCCCGCTCAGCTTTCAGCTTTCTGGAGGGCGCTTCACTGCCGGAAATGCTGATGGCCCGCTGCGCCGAACTGCAGATGCCCGCAATGGCATTGCTCGACCGCAACGGCCTTTACGGGGCGCCGCGCTTTCACATCACGGCGGAAAAGGCAGGTACACGCGCACACATTGGAGCCGAGATCGCCGTGCGTGATGCCGGGGAGAGGGTGCGTCCGCCAGAGTGGGTGCCGCATCGTGTGCCGGTCGAGCCCGTGCGCCTTCCGGTGCTCGTGGAGTCTGCCATTGGATATCAGAACCTTTGCCGCTTGATTACTCGTTACAAATTGCGGGAAGGTACGAAGGCGGAAGGCGCCGCGACCCTTGCCGACATCGGAGAACACGCCGAGGGATTGATCTGCCTCACCGGAGGCGATGAAGGCCCGCTGGCGAAAGGCCTTGCACACGGCGGATTCGATGAGGCACTGCGCGAAGTCGAGAGACTCGTGAACCGGTTCGGCCGACGGAATGTTTACGTCGAATTGCAGCGCCACTTCGACCGTACGGAGGAACACCGTAACCAGGCAGCGGTCCGAATTGCGCGTGCCTTGAAGCTGCCACTTGTCGCCACCAATGGCGTCAACTACGCCACGGCCTACGAGCGTGAAGTTCTGGACGTGCTCACGAGCATTCGCCACCACTGCACGCTCGACACCGCAGGCCGCTTGCTCTCACTGAACGCCGAACGACACCTGCGTTCTCCCCGTGAGATGCAAGAGTTGTTCCGCGATCTTCCGGAGGCCATCGCCAATACAACTGAGCTTTCCGCGCGCCTCACATACAGAATGAGCGATCTGGGATACCGCTTCCCCAGCTACCCGGTGCCCGATGGCGGCACCATGCAAGCGTTTCTGGAGAAGCGCGTTGAGGAAGGCGTGCGCGAACGGTATCTGCCGAAGCGCGACTGTCAGCTTTACGAGAAGGCCCAGCGGCAGGCTCGCCACGAACTGGCGCTGATCGGGCAACTGGAACTCGCAGGTTATTTTCTGATCGTTTGGGACATCGTGCAGTTCTGCCGGCGTGAAGGCATTCTGGTTCAGGGCCGCGGATCGGCGGCGAACAGCGTGGTGTGCTACGCGCTCGGCATCACGGCGATTGATCCGGTCGGCATGGAGTTGCTCTTTGAACGCTTCCTCTCGGCCGAACGTGGCGAATGGCCTGATATCGATCTCGATCTGCCCAGCGGAGACCGCCGTGAGCGCGCCATTCAGTACGTGTATCGACGCTACGGTGAACTCGGCGCGGCGATGACCGCCAATGTCATTACTTATCGCGGAAGGTCTGCTGCGCGCGAAGCGGGGAAGGCTCTCGGTTTCGACGCGGACACGTTGGGACGACTTACAAAGTTGGTGGGCGCATGGGAATGGAAGGGACCGACGGACACCTTGGACGCCAGTTTCCGCACGGCAGGCTTCGACACGCAGCATCGCCGCATTGCCAAGTATTTGGAAATCTGCGAGCGCATGCAGGATATTCCCCGCCACCTTGGGCAACACTCCGGCGGCATGGTGATTTGCGCGGGGCACCTGAATGCGGTCGTTCCCATCGAACCGGCGTCCATGCCGGGGCGCACCGTCATTCAGTGGGACAAGGAAGACTGCGCCGACATGAAGATCATCAAGGTCGATCTGCTCGGGCTGGGGATGATGGCCGTGCTCGAAGACTGCCTCGATTTGGTCCCCAGACACTATAAGAAGCCACTCGATCTCGCGCAGCTTCCGCAAGACGACGCGGTGGTTTATCGCACGCTGCAACGGGCTGACACCGTGGGCATGTTCCAGGTCGAGAGCCGCGCGCAGATGTCAGCCTTGCCGCGCAATCACCCCGTGCGTTTTTACGACCTGGTGGTGCAGGTGGCCATCATCCGCCCTGGGCCGATCGTAGGCAAGATGATGAATCCTTATATGAAGCGGCGGCAGGGGAAAGAAGCGGTCACGTACGCGCACCCACTGCTGGAGCCGGTGCTGAAACGAACACTTGGAGTGCCGCTCTTTCAAGAACAGTTGATTCGCATGTCGATGATCGTCGCTAACTTCAGCGGTGGAGAAGCAGAAGAGTTGCGGCGGGCCATGGGAATGCGCCGTTCGCAGGCTCGAATGCGAGAGCTGGAAATAAAGCTGCGCCAGGGGATGACTGCCAACGGTATTCGCTCCGACGCGCAAGAGCAGATTATTCAGTCCATCGCGTCGTTCGCGCTGTATGGATTTCCCGAATCGCATGCGGCCAGCTTTGCCCTGATTGCTTACGCCAGCGCCTATCTCAAGTGTCATTACCTGGCGGCGTTCACGGCGGCCATGCTGAATAATCAGCCGATGGGTTTCTACAGTTCTTCCACGCTGGTGAAAGACGCACAGCGTCATGGACTGAGAGTGAAGCCAATCGACGTGCAGCGCTCCGATTGGTTCTGCACGCTTGAGCCGGAGAGCGGCAACGGGACCAACCGCTTCACGCTGCGCCTCGGATTGCTCTATGCGCGAGGATTGCGGAAAGAAGTAGGAGAGGCTTTGGTTCGTGCACGCCAATTTCGCCCCTTCGATTCCATTCACGATCTCGTGCTGCGCGTGCCCGAGTTGCGCAAGAACGATCTCACCATGCTGGCCAAGATCGGCGCACTGAATTCGCTCGGGGAAAACATCCATCGCCGCGATGCGCTCTGGCAGGTGGAATACGCAGG
>Ga0074044_10002590_pt1 | contig 15752 bp, 11 predicted proteins | sample BogForMeECP23OM1_FD_94443 | JGI IMG/M metagenome (GOLD analysis project Ga0074044, IMG submission 94443) | Bog forest soil microbial communities from Calvert Island, British Columbia, Canada - Bog Forest MetaG ECP23OM1 | ecosystem: Environmental > Terrestrial > Soil > Wetlands ...
CGCGCGTCCGCCGCCTCATCCTCGAAACCATGAACGCCGAACTAGCCCGCGTAGCCGACCTGGCCCGCTTGAATTTTCTGCTGGGGGAACTCTATGCCGAAGCCGTAGCCAAAACCGCCAGCAAGCATCGCGTAAAGCTCGCCCTAGTCGGCTGCCACGGCCAAACCCTCTACCACCAGGGAACGCCCAGCCCATTTCTTGGCCGCAAGCTCGCCGTAACGTGGCAAACCGGAGAAGCAGCCATCATCGCATCCCGCCTGGGAGTGCCCGTCGTATCCGATTTCCGTCCCGCCGACATGGCGGCCGGAGGCAAAGGCGCGCCGCTCGTTCCGTTCCTCGATTACGTTCTCTATCGCAACCACCGCGTCGGCCGCATCGCCCAGAACATCGGAGGCATTGGAAATCTAACCGCTATTCCCGCCCGCGCCACTCCGCGCCAGCTTATCGCCTTCGACACCGGCCCCGGCAACATGGTCATCGATGCCGTCGTCCAACAACTATTTGGCAAGAGCTACGATCGCGATGGCAAGATCGCCGCCACCGGCAAAGCACGCAACGATCTCATCGAGCAATTATTGAAGGCGTCATTTTTCCGCCAACGTCCTCCGCGCACCGCCGGACGCGAAGAATTTGGCCGCGAATATGCAAGCCGGTTTCTCGAAATCTGCCGAGGCGCAGCCAAGCCTGACATCGTAGCCACAGCCACCGCCCTCACAGCGCGATCCATCGCCGGCGCCATCCAGCACTTCGTGCTGCGCAAGCAGACCAACTACAGCGACCTGATCGTCTCCGGAGGCGGCGCAAAAAATCGCACCCTGATCGCCATGCTGCGCCACGAATTGGAACCACTCCAAATCCAACTTCGCTTTTCCGACGAATTTGGAATCCCCACCGAGGCAAAAGAGGCAGTCGCATTTGCGCTGCTAGCCCACGAAACCTGGCATCGCCGCCCGTCCAATATCCCCGCGGCCACAGGAGCCAAACGCCCCGCGATTCTAGGGAAGATTTCGTATGCTTAGAAGTCTTCTCATTTGCTGCGCGGTGATTTCGTTTGCTGGCGCGCTCTTCCCTCTTCTCTCCTGCTCCCAGCCGCCCAACCCCAACACGCTCGTCATGATCATCGAGAGCAGCCCCACCAATCTCGATCCGCGCGTTGGCATCGACGCGCAATCCGAACGCATCGACGAGCTTATTTTCGACGCCTTACTGAATCGCGACGATCATCTCAACGTCACACCCGCTCTCGCCGAGCGCTGGGAAATTCCTGATCCGCTCACCTACATCTTCCACCTTCGCCACGGCGTCAAGTTTCACGACGGCCGCCCCCTCACTTCGCGCGACGTAAAGTGGACCTTCGATTCTCTTCTCCAAGGCAAGATCCGCACCACCCGCGCCGCCGCCTACCGCTACGTCGATCACATCGAGGCTCCCAACGATTACACCGTCATCTTCCGCATGAAAGAGCCGTTTTCTACTCTCCTCTGGAACCTCTCCGCCGGCGCCATGGGCATCGTCCCCTACGGATCTTTAACCGAAATGACCGAGCATCCGATCGGCTCCGGTCCGTTTCGCTTTGTCAGCGCCGAACCGGATAAGGAGGTCATCGTCGAGCGCAACGATAATTACTGGGGCGAGAATCCGCATGTACCCCGCGTTCGTTTTGCCGTCGTGCCCGACCCTACCACGCGCGCACTCGAACTCCGTAATGGCAGCGCCGATATCGTCAGCAATTCGCTCACGTCTGATATGGTTCTCGCGCTCCAAAAAGAGCGCAACCTGGAAGTCCAGCACGAGCCCGGCACCGTCGTTGCCTACCTCGCCTTCAATTTGCGCGATCCAATTCTGCGTGACGTGCGCGTGCGCCACGCGCTCGCCTACGCCATCGACCGTCGGCCCATGATCCAGTACCTATGGCGCAATTTTGCTCAACCGGCCACCAGTGTCCTGCCCCCGCAAAGCTGGGCCTGCAATCCCAATGTGACTGAATACGAATACGCGCCCGGCAAAGCGAACAAGATTCTGGATGACGCCGGCTATGCCGCCAAGGATGGCGTGCGCTTCCATCTCACGGTGAAAACCTCAACCGTGGACGAAACCACGCGGCTGATGGTCGCCGTGCTGCAGCAGCAACTGCGCGAGGTCGGCATTGCGCTCGACATCCGCATGTTCGAATTTGCGACCTTCTTCTCCGATGTCACCAGCGGCGCTTATCAGATGTGTTCCCTGCGCTGGATCGGCAGCAACGAAGATCCCGACATCTTCGAGTACGCTTTCCATTCCGATAAATTTCCGCCCCACGGCGCCAACCGCAGTTTCTACGTCAACCCGAGGCTCGACGTGCTCATCAACCGGGGGCGATCGGAAACCGACCTTGGCCGGCGCAAGGCCATCTACGACGAAGTTCAGAACATCCTTGCCACCGATTTGCCCTACATCAATCTGTGGTTCCTCGACAACGTCCTCGTGCACACAAAGCGAGTGCGCAACGTCCACCTGAATCCATCGGGGAACTACGACTTCCTGAAGACGGCCGAGCTCAGCCGGCAGTAGGCAGTTCTCAGCTCTCAGTTCTCATAAGCGACCTGTCGGTACTATTGCCTCAGGCGATGGTAATCTGGTCTGCTTTTTAGAATGGAGAAGAGTGCCGGAGGGCCGCGATGAAGGAATTGCCCGACATCACCGCAGAGCACGCCACGACGAACTGGCGGCGCTCGATCACGGCCTATACGGACCGGCGCGTGCTCCAAGTACTGGCACTCGGGTTCGCCAGCGGCCTGCCGCTACTCCTCACTTACTCAACCCTTTCAGCGTGGCTCGCGACAGCCGGCGTCCGGCGCGCAGCAATCGGCGCCTTCGCCCTGGTCGGCACGCCTTACGCGTTCAAGTTTCTGTGGTCGCCGCTGATTGATCGCGTGCCGCCGCCGCTGCCGTTGGGCCGGCGGCGCGGTTGGGGAATCACGATCCAGATCGCCTTGATGTGCGCCTTACTTTGCCTGGCATCGTGCAATCCACAGCACAACTTGACTCTGATGGCTGCCCTGTCGCTCGTCGTCGCGTTTCTTTCCGCGAGCCAGGATATCGTCATTGATGCCTGGCGTGTGGAGATCCTGCAGATGGACCTGCAGGGTCCCGGCGCGGGCATGATCCAAACCGGCTACCGGATTGCCATGCTGGTTTCCGGAGCGGGAGCACTGGTAATCGCAGCGCGCGCCGGGTGGTTTGCGGCCTACTCCACGATGGCGGCGCTGGTTGGCGTGGGAATGCTGGTATTCCTGTTTGCCCCGGAGCCGAAAGTGCCGGTCGAAGCTGCGCGTACCGCGGCAACCGGATGGAAGGGAGTTCGCCAATGGCTCGCCACCGCAGTGGCGGGCCCCTTCACTGATTTCATGCGTCGGCCCCTTTGGCCGGCTATCCTGATCTTCATTGTCGGCTACAAGCTGGGGGAAGCGATGGCGGGGGTGATGGCAACGCCGCTTTACATCTCTCTCGGGTTTTCCCTGCAAGAGATCGCCGCCGTATCCAAACTGGTCGGGTTCTTTGCGACCGTGGCTGGGGCTCTGGTTGGCGGGGTGGTAACGGCACGGTTCGGCTTCCGCGGCTCGCTTATTCTGTGCGGCATACTCCAGTCGGCCGGCAACCTGTTTTATGTGCTGCAGGCTGTAGGCGGGCACCGGCTCGGCTACCTTGCGTTGTGTGTCACCGCCGAGAACGTGACTGGCGCAATGGCGGGCACAGCCCTGGTAGGCTACCTCTCCAGCTTATGTTCACCAGCATTTACGGCCACCCAGTACGCGTTGCTTTCCTCGCTCGCGTCGGTAGGCCGCACGCTGGTGGCCTCCTCGGGAGGCGTTCTGGCTGAGAAATTAGGCTGGGTACGGTTCTTCCTGCTCACCACCGTGGCGACAGTGCCAGCCCTTGTTCTTCTCATCTGGATCGGGCCGCGACAGTCGCAAGAATGACCAACTCGGCCGAGCGTCGAATGCACAGACAACACGTCAGGAGATCCGAACATCCTTACCCTCGAAGAGCGCATGATGCAAACAGAATCAAACCGGTTCTGACTGATTCTGCGTGATACCATCCAATTTGGCTGGGCTTCGCCGGGACTGCACGCGCCCGATCACTGACGACTGGCACCTGGCAACTGACCTTGAACATTCTCTTCATCGGCGACATTTTCGGCCGCCCCGGCCGCAACATCGTTAAAGAACGTCTGCCCGAACTCGTCCGCCAGCACTCAGCCGACCTCGTCATCGCCAACTGCGAAAACGCCGCCTCCGGATTCGGCATTACCCCCTCGCTCGCCGAAGAGTTGTTCGAACTCGGCATCGACGTCATGACCACCGGCAATCATGTCTGGGACAAACGCGAAATCATCGAATACTTCCAGATGGCCGACGGCAACCCGCACAGCCCCGCTCGCCGTCTGCTGCGCCCGGCCAATTTCCCGGCCAGCCTGCCGGGCTGGGGTCTGTACGAAGGAACGAAGAACGGTCTTGCCTACGCCGTCATCAATCTGCAAGGCCGCGTCTTCATGGGCTCCAGCGACGACCCCTATCGCTTCGCCGACGCCCTGCTCGAAAAGATTAAAGCGAAGATCGTCTTCGTGGATTTCCACGCCGAAGCCACTTCCGAGAAAATGGCCTTCGGCTGGTACCTCGATGGCCGCGTCACCGCCGTCGTAGGCACGCACACCCACGTCCCGACCGCCGACGAAACCATCCTCACCAAAGGAACGGCCTACATTACCGATGTCGGCATGACTGGCCCCTACGACAGCGTAATCGGCGTAAAAAAGGAACTGGTCATCGACCGATTTCTAACTGGCATGCCCGCCCGCTTCGAGCCCGCAGCAGGCGACGTCCGCCTGTGCGCCGTCGTCGTCCAGTGTGACGATCAGACGGGCCGTGCCCTCAAGATCGAGCGCCTGATGCTGCGTTGAGAGCTGTCCTGGCCGTTTCGCGGTTTTGGGAAAGGTCGCCATCCGGTATCTCCCCTGTTACGACCGCTGTTCCCTTTCGACTATTTCCCTTGCAAACCAATCGCGCCACGGCATTCTATACTCAGTAATATGCATTGGTTGCGAGTGGGAACCCCCTTGCTGTTTGCCGGCCTATGTTTCGCCGCCGATAGCGCGCCGCCCCCCGCTCAGTTACCGTGCCCCAATGCCACCGCGCCCTCTGCGTGCGGTGTTCCGCTCGCGCCTGTCGCCGTGCCTTCCCTCAAAGACCTGAAGTCCGCCCGGCAAGCGTTCAAGCGTGGTCTCAAGCTCGAAAACTCCCAAAACTTCGACCGCGCCTTCGACGAATTCGAACAGGCAGCCCGCCTCGTACCCATGAGCGCCGAGTACCTCGCCGCCCGCGAGATGACCCGCGAACACTTAGCCAGCGTTCATCTCGAACGCGGAAGCACCGAATTGCTCGCCGGCCGCCGAGCCGATGCGTTAGCCGATTTCCGCGCCGCGCTCGAACTCGATCCCCAAAATGAATTTGCCCAGCAGCGTCTTCAGGACGTCTTGGGCCCTCCGCCGCAGACCAACTCTTCAGGTCCCCCGCAGGTCGTCGCCAAGTCCGATAATCTCGCGATCAAATCCCAACCAGGATTCGCCGCCTTGCACGATATTCACTACCGCGGCGATTCCCGCGGCCTGCTTGAGGCCGTCGCTGCCAGCTATGGATTGACCATCGTCTTCGACGACTCCTTCCCCAGCCGCCGCGTTCGCCTCGATCTCGACCAGGCCGACTTGGCCACTGCGATCCGTGCCGCCTCCGAGATCACCAAGAGCTTCACCGTCCCGCTTGAGTCCGGCGTCCTCTTTGCCGCCCTCGACAGCCTCGATAATCACCGCGCTTTCGACCATATGGGCCTGCGCTCGTTCTATGTACCGGGCGCCACTTCACCTTCCGATTTAAACGAAGTAATGAACGCCCTCCGGTCGCTCTTTGAATTCAAGTTCGTCAGCCTCAATTCCGCCTCCAGCATCATCACCGTCCGTGGACCGATCGTCGCTCTCGAAGCTGCGACTCGCTTCATGAGCCAGCTCGGCGCGCCTCAGCCCGAGGTCCTGCTCGACGTCCAGATTCTCGAGGTTGATCACACCTACGCCAGCAACATCGGGCTGCACGTTCCCAATCAATTCAATCTCTACAACATCTCGGCGGCCGCGCTCGCCGCCGCCGCTGGCGTGGCCACTGGCGACCTGATCAACCAGTTGATCTCTTCCGGCGGCATCAACCAGGCGGGGAATACCAGCATTGCCGCGCTCCTTGCTCAATTGCAAGGCCAGGGAAACTCCATCTTCAGCCAGCCGCTAGCCACCTTCGGCGGCGGGCTCACGCTCACGGGCATCAGCCTCGGCCAGCTCGCCGCCGTGTTTTCGCTCAATGAAAGCTCCGTCACCACCTTGCAACACGTTGAGCTGCGCGCATCCCAATCCAAGGAGGCCACCTTCAAGGTGGGTTCGCGTTTCCCCGTCCTGAACGCCAGTTTTTCGCCAATCTCCAACAGCTCGGCCATTGCTGGCGTGCTGAAGAATCAGACCTACACCGCTCCCTTCCCCTCGGTCAACTACGAGGATCTTGGCCTCACGCTCAAGGCCAAGCCAACCATTCATCGCAATTCCGATGTCGGTCTCGAAGTGACCGTTCAGTTCCGCGCCCTGGGAGGCGCTTCGGTCAATAGTGTTCCGATCATCAACAACCGCGAGTTCACGGGAGGCGTTCTCCTCAAGAACGGCGAACCGGCTGCCATCGCCGGAATCGTCAGCTCGTCCGATCAGCGCAGCCTGAGCGGCTTTCCCACCTTCGCCCAGATCCCCGGCTTCGGTGTTCTCGCCTCCCAGCATTCGCACAGTGAAGCCGATAACGAACTCATGATCCTGATTACGCCCCACGTCGTCCTCGAGTCCGGACAGCTCGACCCGCCGCCAATCTGGCTCAGCAAGTAAATAGCCTAAAGCGCCGCATCTGTTTTTGGGGTTAGCCACAATTCAGCGTGCGTGAGAACCAGCCTTTCAATCCTTGCAATGGAATTGGATTCGCGATCAGCAGCCGCGAAGCGGCGTAAGAGCACAGCCCCCAGCCTGCCCTGAGCCCGTCGAAGGGGCGCAAGCCGTAAGTACGGGCGGAAAATGATTTAGCCCCGAAGGGGCGAAATAAAAGTTTTTGGGTGGCGCAGCGCTGCGTCAAGTGCGCCGTTTTGATTGCGGCTTCAGCCGCTGAGGGAAATCCCGACTCGCCCTAATTCGCGCTCTTCTCCGCGCCGCCTTTCTCTTGGCTGGCTTCGAAATCCACAATCTTCTTCAACACGTCGACCGGAGCTCCTCCGCTTATCATGCGCCCGTTAATAAACAGCACCGGAGTTCCATTCACTCCCACCGCCTTGCCCAGCGCCACCGACGCCTCAATGCGCGACTTGGTTTCCGGTTTGGCCGCGCACGCAGCGATCTCATCCGCATTCGCGCCTGCCGCCGTCGCGTTCGCCTTCAGCTTCTCGTCGACGTTCGATTCCGTAATGTTCGTCTGATCTGCGAACGTCTTCTCTATAAACTTCCACACGCCATCCTTCGAAGCCCGGCCCACGCAGTCGACATAATCGGCGGCTTTCTCGGCCCAGTTATGCGCCGGCAGCGGAAAATTCTGGAACACAAACCGCGCGTCCGGCTCCTGCGCCAGCAATTGCTCGATCGTGGGCGCTGCCTTCGCGCAATGTGGACACTGCATGTCGCTGAACTCGACAATTAACACTGCGGCCTTCTCCGGGCCTTTCGCAGCGCCGTTGACGCCTTTTTCCAGCTTCACGCGCGCGTCTTCAAACGGCTTCGCCCCAAACGGAAGAATCTCGCCGCTGATCGCATGCTTGCCGTCCGAGCTCACGAGCAACCGGTTCGCGTTCGCTCCCTGCGGATTGGTAAGGACCACATTGACCTCGGCCAATCCCTCGATTTCCGAAGGCCGAATGTCGCCAACTTTCCAGCTGATCGTCGTGTCATAACCAAACATCTGGAACAGAAACGAGTTCACCGTGTCTTCGCTAGGCAGCACGGTCTTGGAGCTCGAAGCCGAACTCGCCGCCGACGAACTGGCAGGTTTCGCCGCGGGTCTCTTGGAAAGAGTAGGCTGCGTCTGTGCACAAACCACTGCGGTCAGTGCCATGAAAATGCCGGACAACACAAGCACAGCAAACAGGGAACGTTGGGTTCTGGTCATAAGAAAGTCGATTGTTACAGAACCCGTACGAATTGTCATTTCGGCAGACGTAAACCCGCCAAATCCCAATCGTTGCCGGCGCCCAACGACAATCTAATCGAAAATCCAGCCTCGGAGGGGCGAAAGACCAGTCCTCACGCACACACGGTCATTTCTATAGCACGCTAGTAGACATTCTGTGACCTTAAGGTGCCAGCCTGAAACTCGGCCCTCTTTCATTGCACCATCAGCCGGGAGGAACGGTCTGCTGGCTCGCGGGCCTGAAGATTGAGCTCTATAAGCTCGAGTAAGCTCTCTACGCTGACGCCCGCGTTGAGAATACGGATCAAGTCCACGACGCAAAACCCGGCTTGCTCGCCTGCTTGGGCCAACTTCTCAACCGCTCGCTTTAACGCTGGCTGTTGCAAATTCACTCACCCCATGTTTGCGCATGAATATCTAGCGACTTCACGAGAAGGATCGCTGCCACTTCCGGCCTACGGTTGCCTCAGGCCGTAAAATCCTGGTCTCCAGATCGCGAGCTTGCTGGCTCGGGATCAAGAGTGATCTTAGTGACGTTGGCTGCCTGCGGCCCTTTCTGTCCCTGAACGATCTCGAATTCAACTTGGTCGCCCTCTTGCAAGCTTTTGTAGCCCTCACTAGCGATGGCGCTAAAGTGGATGAATACATCCGCACCGCCGTCGCGTCCCAGAAAGCCGTACCCTTTTGGGTTATTGAACCATTTGACGCTGCCTCTGATGCGTTCCACTGGTGTTCTCGCTCTCTTTTGCCGATTGGCCCAACAAGGGAAGATTGTCGTGGCGAAAGGCAAAAATTATCGAATGATATCTTGCCAGCCCCCCACGGACTTGTATGTTCAAAATTGCACATCGTCAATCAAAGCAGGTTTACCGTACGGCTTTGCATATCGAGGGTGCTGGATGCAATTGCGCTGATTTGGCCGGATAGAGAATTCGGATATACTGTCTCTAAGTTGTGGGGGCACTGAACAAAGGGGAATCGTGTCAACAAAAGAGGACCGCCAGGCATGCGTCCACGAGTTTCACGCTAACTTCTTCACGCGTTCAAACGGGGGTGCTAAAGATGCCCGACTCGGAGCAAACCAAAGCGCTGTTCCGCTATCTCTTTGCATATTCGAACGGCCATCCCGTCGCCGTCTTCGACTTAGAACAGAATTCTGAGCTAGGGGACAGGATATTGGAAGCGACTGCGAACAGTGGAGCCACCCTGAAGGTGGCTGTCGTCGGGGACACCTCTGCGCTGGATTTTGACGCGACGGAGTGGCCCGAGTTGCTCGCTGCCGCCTATGAGATGTTCGTGAACGATGGCAAGGTGGCGAGCAACCACATCGAGTGGGTGCGGATGAATTGACGCCCTTTTCCAGCTTGAGCCGGGAACGGCCAAGAATAAGGATGACCAAAAAGATCGGCCCTGCACTCTGGCAGGGCCGGATCAAAGCAAAGCTGAATCGAGAGTCGCCTTACTTGCCGACGTAGCTCTTGGGACTGCCGACACCGGTGCAGAAGTCCCATCCTTTCGCCGCAGAGTATCCCATGTAAGGACCGCACATGCCCACGGTCGTGTCTTTGAAATCCGTGGTCACTGCTATGTTGTTGTAAATTGTGGTGAGTTCCGAGTTGCTGGACGTGGCGAAGCTTCCGGCTCGATTCACGATGCCCGCCAGCAACGGAGACGATACGCTGGTGCCGCCAACGATGTACCAGCCGCCGTTTCTGCTGTCATAGACCCAAACGCCAGTGTTGGGATCGGCGATTGCGGACATATCGGGGACTCCGCGGGCGCTGCCGACTTTGCTGGAAATCACAGACTGGTAACTGGGGCGCGCTTCGTACGGGCTGAGCCCGCCTCCGCCATCCACCCAGGCCGCTTCCGAAATGAAGGCGCCCGTCGTCGGATTGCGGCGTAGAGTCGTACCGCCCGCAGCTACAATGTCGGGAGAAACGCTCGGATAGATGGTTCCCGGGCCGTCTCCAGTGGAAGCGAAGTAGACAACGCCTGAGGTCGTGAAATAGGAATCATAGCTGTTTTCGCCGGAGAACTCGCCGCCGCCCCAGCTCATCGAGACTTCCCCGCCGCCCGCCGCCGACACCAGGCTGCTGGCTGTTTGCACCGCGGTGAAAAGGTCCGTGAAAGAGTTGGAGGCCGCTTCCACCAGGTAAATCTTCGCGCTGGGAGCCATGGCGTGCGCCCACTCAATGTCGAGCGATTCTTCCAGTTCCCATCCGGAATCGCCGGGCGGCTTGGTGCCGCTGGCGTAAACGACTTGGAAAGTTGCCGCGGGCAATCCGAACTGTGTCGAGAAGGCGGCGAGATCGCTGGCCGCGTTCGGGTCGTCATAAGCGTCCACGATGGCGATTGCTTTGCTTCCGCCGGTAGGGTTCACGGTAACGGTGTTGGGGTTGCAGCCCGCGACTGCCTTTGTCAGCTTATAGACGCAACCAATCGATGCCGGCGTTTCATAGAAGTAGCCGCTGAACGGCGGTCCGCCGGCAAGCGGCTGCGCGTGCTGAAAACCGGCCGTGGGAACGAACATCCGGATATTGGTGTGGGCACGCTTGCCGGCATCGCCTGGTTTCTCAATGCTGGATGACGGGACGATGACCGTGCCTTTGTGTTCCGCACCCTGTGCGAATGCCTGCATACAAAGGGTAAGTGACAGCGCGATGGTGATTGCAACGACGATTACACGACGACTCATGCTTTTCCTACCTTCCCATGGGATTGAAATTGTTCCTGAAGGCCTGTCCGAACACCGGGAGAGAGGAACTGAGGGCGGTCGGTAAATCGCTAGACCTGCGCTAATTTAGCCTTACCCGAAAGCATTAGTCAACGTGAAAGATAGTGCAGACATTGTGCGAAGTTTGTACATGTGTTGTGCTACTCACTCTTGCACAATCGCGCAGAACGAGATCCGAAACGTCACACACGTTTTGGCTGAGAACTGCGAAAAGGGACCTCAGAACTGGTTCTCACTCCGTCTTCGCCGCAATCGGAAAACGCCGGCCGTACCCAAACGCCTTGGGGGTAATTTTGATCCCCGGGGCGGCCTGCTGGCGCTTGTATTCGCTGCGCGCGATCATGGCGATCACGCGCTTGACCAAGTCGGGATCGTAACCGTGATCCTGCACGATCTGTTCAGCCGAACGCGACTCTTCGACATAGTCTTCGACGATCGTATCGAGCACGTCGTAGGGCGGAAGTGAGTCGGAGTCTTTTTGATCGGGCCGCAACTCGGCCGATGGAGCCTTGTCGATGGTCGCCTGCGGAATCACGCTCTTGCCCGCACGCGAGTTTACATAGGCACTCAGCCGGTACACCAGCGTCTTCGGCACATCGGAGATGACAGCCAGTCCGCCGACCATGTCTCCATAGAGTGTGCAATAGCCGGCGGCCAGTTCGCTCTTGTTGCCGGTCGAAAGCACCAGCGCGCCGAGCTTGTTCGAGAGCGACATGAGGATGAGCCCGCGTGCCCGCGACTGGATGTTTTCTTCGGTCACGTCCTCGGGCAGACCGGCAAACGCGGAAGCCAAAGTTGCATTAGCTGATTGATATATTTCGTTGATCGACAGTAGCTCAAAGCGAATGCCGAGATTCTCGGCCAAAGCGCGAGCGTCGCTGATCGATCCGGGAGATGAGTAAGGACCCGGCATTCCAACGCCGATCACATTCGCCGCGCCCAGCGCATCGACGGCAATGCCGGCGGTGAGAGCGGAATCGATCCCTCCGCTCAGCCCGATGATGGCGCGCTGGAAGCCGCATTTGTGAACGTAGTCGCGCGTGCCGAGAACTAACGCCTCGTAAGCGCTGGCTTCTTCGCCCGCAATTTGCTCATGCATTTCGCCGGTGAGGTTCGAGGAATCAAAAAAGATAATATCTTCTTCGAACGATTTACCCTGAGCTATAACGTTGCCATCGGGCGCAAGCACCAGGCTCGATCCGTCAAACACCAGGCTGTCATTCCCTCCCACCTGGTTGACCATCGCCACCGGAACGTGTTGGTTCTTGGCGATCGCGGCCAGCATGTCGCGGCGCAGCTCGCGCTTGCCGATCCAGAACGGCGAGGAGGAAATGTTGAGCACGAAGTTGCCGCCCGCGCGCACCAGCTCCTCGATGGGATCGATGCGGTAGAGACGCTTGTTCCAGAAATGCTTATCGTTCCACGCGTCCTCGCAGATGGTCAGCGCCATTTGCTTGCCGCAAAAGCTGAACAGTTGCTGGCTGTGCGCGGGAGCGAAGTTACGCATCTCATCGAACACGTCATAGGTCGGCAAAAGCATCTTCGATTGGATAAACTCGATGCGCCCCTCGCGCAGCAGAGCCGCCGAATTCATCACAGTCTTGCCGGAGTCGGCTTCGGCCCGAGTCACCAGCCCGCAGATCACGGCGATGCCGCGTGTTTCGGCGGCAATTTGCTCGGCAGTCGTGCGGTTGCGCGCCACAAACGATGGCCGCTCGACCAGGTCGCGCGGCGGATATCCGCAGACCGAAAGTTCAGGAAACAAGATCATGCCCGCGCCCGCGCTTCGGGCCTGTTCGACAAACTGAATGATCTTAGCGGCATTGCCAGAGAAATCCCCGACAGTAGGATTGATCTGGCCGAGGGCAATCTTCACAGCAGTAGTGTAAATCGGATCGGCTCATCGGGTGATCGCGTCATCGGGCGATTGGAGAATCTGGCGATCTGACGGTACGGAATTCTCAACGAGCTTATTGTGAACTTGAGAATTGGCCCGCGAGTTTCAGATCGCGCGATGACCCGATCAACCGATCACCCGATGTGCCGTAGTTCGGCCCTGGATCCGAGCCTGGCGGTGCGCTCGTTGGTGGAGGCAGATATACAGGTGCGTGCGGCGTGTCGGAATGGTCAACATCAATCTCCTCGCCAGGACGCCGCAATGTGGGCGCATTCGCCGGACGTGCTTCCTGCTTCTTGGCAACGGTCGGCTCTCCCAAGTCCACTTCCTTCTCAACGCGCACGACTTTCTTCCCGTCGACGCTCATGGTTTCGACGCGCACGACTTCATCGCCGACGAAGCGCACAAAGTCTACATCCTGAGGCGGAGTGCCGTAGACCCACTCCTCGTAATCGATCTCTCCGTCCTTCTCGCGCACCCTGCGCGGCGGACGACCCTTGGCGTAAATCACCATGTCCTGATTCATGCCCACCAGCACCTGATGATGCTCGATGGCATCTTTAACCTTCGGAGGAACGGTCAGCAGATACGCCTCAAGTCCAGTTTTAGAGTCGAAGTCAAAGACCGGGAGCAAGAGTTTCTTGAGCTCGGGCCCCGTCAGTTCGGGCACGTACTTGTCAAAGTAAAGGTTCACAAACGAGCCATGCGCATTGACATTCTCGCCGGATCCGGGACTTACCGTGGTCGAGGCCGTGCCTTGGATCTGAATGTGCTGGTACCACTTCTTGCCGGCTGGCCCGCCGTTGATGTCGAAACGGATGTAGTCGCCCTTGATAAAGACATTGGTGATTTCGGCCCTATCGCCAGGCTTGCAAGCCGGTCCCCACATGGCCATTAACGCCTTCAGTTCGTCGCCGTTTGGAGTTATGGTCCCGTTCTTCAGCTTCAAGCCAGTCTTCCCCATGGGAAAAGGTGCGCGGATGTAGACCAACTCGGCGTTAAAGACATGGAGGATTTCCTGGCGAGCTTTTGGTGACATCCTGGAGCGCGGAGGGTTCTCGGCAAGGAGAAGCGCCGCACCGAACAGCAGGAAGACGAGGAAGCGGTAAGAGGCGCAACAGCAGCAGCTAGAACGCCCAAGAAGAGAAAGCCCGCGGATCGACCGCATGGAGCACCCCATGCCCACGTCCAATTATAGACTGCTCCCCTTATAGACTGTTGCTGCCGGTCCAAGGTCGGGCACGACGGGACCAGAGAAGCGCGCGATTAAGAGATGCGCAACCCGTCGCGGGCTACCTTCAGGGGAAGCATCTGCCCGCCGGCCTTTGTCACCGCTAGCGAGACCGCATCCTTCGCGCCTTCTTCCACCATCAATAGAACGCAACCACCGCCGCCCGCGCCACACACTTTGGCCGCGCGGCCGCCGTTTTTCCGGGCCACTTCGATCAGCTTGTCGATTTTCGGTGTGGTGATGCCGGGAGCGTTGGTGCGGCGCAACTTCCACTCCTCGCGAATCAGGCGGGCTACGTCCTCCCAATCGTGGCGCAGAAACGCCTGATTCATGTCACGAGCCAGGGCGACGATCTTCTCGAAGTTGCGGAAGACGTGACGGTCTCCGTTGATGTGCGCCTTGAAGACTTCCCAGTTGTTGATTCCCGATTGCCGGGGCGCGCCCGTATAGGCAAGCAAAAAACGCATTTCAATTTCTTCGGGCGCCACCGGCACCGCCGCGCGGTGAATTCCGTCCGGATCGAGATGGATCGCACTGACTCCGCCGTAGAGCGCAGGATAATAGTCCTGGCAGCCCGTGGGCACGCGGATAATCTGTGCCTCAATGTTCTGGGCAAGGGCGCGCAGTTTCTCGAGGTCCAGTTCGCGGCCGGTGAAGCGTGCCAGCGCTGCGCAGGTCGCGATCATCATGGCAGATGACCCGGAAATGCCCGCACCCGCAGGCGATTCTGAATTCGTTTCCAGCCGGAAACCCTGCTCGGGAGCAAAGAAGCTCACCACGCAAGCAGCCAGGGCATGTTTGTGCTTCGGCTTTCCGTTCAGCTCGGCGAGATCGGCGAAGGTATCTTCGCGCCCCGTATCAAGAGAACGCAATTCGATGCGTTTTCCTTCGAGCGGAGTAATCTGGCAGCTCGTAAAAATTTCGAGCGCAAAGTTAAGCGTCAGCGCGCCGGGGTGAAACAGATATAGCGGCCAGAGATCGACCGTGCCCCCGGCCAAGTCGGCGCGGCAGGGCGCGTGGGCTGTGATGGCCGGTCCAGCAGGTGTGCCCGATGTGGGTGCCATGTAAATTTTGTATCACGGCTGAGGACGGTGCGGCGTGACGGAAGGCACTGGGCCTTGGTAGAGGGACTGGAGCGGCATTCGGGGCCGCGCCTATAGCTATCCCCGGTCATTCGTTGACGAGCGGATGCGGCGTCCGTAAGATGAAGCGACCGGAACGCGGGCCATCCCTTTAATAGTGATCGGGCAAACCATTTCGCACTACCGGATCGTCGAGAAACTTGGCGGCGGCGGCATGGGCGTTGTCTACAAGGCCGAGGACACGCGCCTTCACCGGTTTGTCGCCCTGAAATTTCTCCCCGAGGATGTGGCCCGAGACTCTCAGACCCTCACTCGATTTCAGCGCGAAGCGCAGGCGGCCTCCGCACTGAACCACCCCAACATCTGCACCATCTACGACATTGGCGAGCAGGACGGTCATGCCTTCATTGCCATGGAGTTTCTCGACGGCATGACGCTGAAGCACCGCATAACGGGGCGTCCGCTGGAAATCGAAACTCTCCTCTCGCTTGCCATCGAAATCGCCGAAGCGCTGGAGGCCGCGCATTCCAAGGGGATCGTTCACCGCGACATCAAGCCCGCCAATATTTTCGTCACC
>Ga0074044_10002591_pt1 | contig 15751 bp, 16 predicted proteins | sample BogForMeECP23OM1_FD_94443 | JGI IMG/M metagenome (GOLD analysis project Ga0074044, IMG submission 94443) | Bog forest soil microbial communities from Calvert Island, British Columbia, Canada - Bog Forest MetaG ECP23OM1 | ecosystem: Environmental > Terrestrial > Soil > Wetlands ...
CGACATAGGTCTTCTCGTCGAGCCAGCGCCGGCGGACCACGAATTCCTCGTGGAAATAGCCGAGATGCGCGATCGGGCCGCCGAAGCTCGTGAGCCCGAGCCGGAGGAATACGGCGAAGACTTCCGCGGTACTGCCGCCGCGCGGGATGGTTTCGGCCGCCGAGTGGGGTCCGCCGGTCATGGCGCTAAACTATTGGGGGAGGGTCTGGAAATAAAGCGCCGGACCGACGAACCCGATACGCAACCAACGCCAGCGGCGGCATTAAGGGGGCTCGCAATGAGGCCAAATCACACCTTGCGCACTGCGCCGCGCTCGATGCGGTAGGCGCGTGCCAAGAGGTCGGCGACATGGACCTCGTTCGATTCCGCGATCAGAACCGAAACCGCTTGCGCCTTGAGGCTCGCCAGAACTTCGCCGAGCCGCCGGGCCAGCGCCGGCGCCAGCCCCTCGAACGGCTCGTCGAGGAGCAGCATATGCCGGCCGGCCATCAGCGCGCGCGCCAGCGCCACCATTTTCTGCTGGCCACCGGACAATTCGAGGGCGCGTCGATCGCGAAACCGCGCCACTTCCGGCATGATGGCGAAGATCCAGTTGAGCCGCTCCTCGACGCCGGATAGCTTTGCCGCCCAGCTCGGCAGGCGAATGTTCTGTTCCACCGTGAACTCGGGGACGAGCCGGCGGTCCTCGGGCATATAGCCGATGCCGTGAGCGACCCGACGATGCGGCGGTAGCCGCAGCAAATCGATGCCGGCGAGCTCGGCCGTGCCGCTCGCCGGCAACGCCCCCATCAGGGCGCGTATCAGCGTGGTCTTGCCGGCGCCGTTGCGGCCGATGAGCCCGCACATCTCGCCGGCATCGAGCTTGAGCGACACGTTGCGGATAATGGCGACGGCGCCGATCGAGACGCTGAGATTGGCGATACTAAGCATGACGCGAGCCCAGCACCGCGACGTTGAGTTTCGGGCCGCTGATCAGCTCCTGAATGCGCGGATTTTCCAGCGTCGCTATCGGTGGCCCGTCGGCGATGATCGCGCCGTCGTAGAACGCGAGCACCCGGTCGGCGTAGCGCTCGACGATGTCCATGTCGTGCTCGACGAACAGCACGGTGATCCGGCCGTTCTTCAGCGCCGCCATCACCACATCCATCAGTCCGAATTTTTCTTCGATCGAGATGCCGCTGGTCGGCTCGTCGAGCAGCAGCACGCGCGGCGCACCGGCCACCGCCATGGCGATGTCGAGGAGCTTGCGGACGCCCTGCGGCAGCGTCGCCGCCAGCGCTTGGCGGTAACTGGCGATGCGAAACAGTTCGAGCGCGGCTTCCGCCTCGGCGACGGTATCGGGCGAATGCAGCGGCGTTAGCGCCTGCGCCAATAACCCGCCGGCAGCGTGGGCGACCGCGGTCGCGATGCACATGTTCTCGAACACGGTCAACGAGGCGAAAACCTGCGGCACCTGAAACGAGCGGGCGATGCCGAGCCGGGTGATCTCGCGCGACGGGCGGCCGGTGATGTCGCGGCCGTCGAAGAAGATCGCACCCTTGCTCGGCCGCAGATGGCCGGTGATCATGTTGACGAAGGTCGTCTTGCCGGCGCCGTTGGCGCCGATGATGCCGACGGTCTGTAGCGGCGGCACCGCGACGTTGATGTCGTGCGCGGCAACCAGCAAGCCGAACGTCTTTTCCAGATCGCGGACGACGAGGATCGCGCTCATGGCGTCGCGCTCATGGATTGGCGCTGGCGCCGTCGCCGGAGCCTGGCGAACAGCGAGCCGATGCCCTCGGGCAGGAACAGGATGGTGAGCAGCAGCGCCGCGCCGAGAAACATCTGCCAAGTGCCCGGCAGGATGTCGTAAGCAATCGATTTCAAAAGCTCGAATACGAACGAGCCGACGAAAGCCGCCGCGACGGAGCCGGCGCCGGCGAGAACCATCACGAAAACGAAGCCCCCGGATGTCGTCCAGTAGGACATGTTGGGATCGACGTGCTCGATCGAGAGCGCCGCCAAGGCGCCGCCGATGCCGGCCAGCGTGCCGGCAATCACGAGGTTGAGGTGAATGAGCCGGTTGACCGAGATGCCGAGAAACTCCAGGCGAATCTCGCTGTCGCGCACCGGCACGGCGAGCGCGCCGGCGACGGAGCGGAAATACAGCGACACCAGCAACGCCGCGACGGCGCAGAATGCCAGCACCAGCCAGAACAACATCAGCAAGTGCATCCGGCCCTGCGGCGCGTAGCCGATATAGGTCGGCGGTTCGACGCCGAACCCGTCGGTCGAGCCGAGCGTCTCGGTCTTCACCAAGACGCCGTAAAGAATCATCGACATGGCCAAGCTGAGCATGGCGAAGAAGATTTCGCGGTAGCGCGCGAGCAGAAAGCCGGCGAGGAAGGCGGTGAAGCAGGACAGCACCGCGCCCGCGGCGATCAACACCAGCACGTCGCGCAGGCTGGTATAGCGGGTGATCAGCGCTACCGAATAGGCGCCGACCGCGTAGAACAGCGCCTGTCCGAACGGCACCAGTCCGGCGCGCCACAGGATGATCAGCCCGAGCACCACCAGCGCATTGGCCAACGCGATAGTGGCGAGCGAAACCAACCACACCGGCAGCGTCGGCGCCATCGCCGCGACGAGGAGGAAGACGAGCGTGCCGAGGACGAGCGAGCGCAGCGTCATTTGTCAGATCTTTCGCGGCTGCGCGCGGGTGAACAGGCCCTGCGGCCGCAATACCAGCACCAGCGCCATCACCGCATAGATCACGAACAGCTCGATCTGCGGTGCCAGGTGCACCGCCGCGGCGCGGCACTCGCCGACAATGAGCGCGCCGAGGAAGGCGCCCTCGACCGAGCCCATGCCGCCGATCGCCACCACCGCGAAGGCAAGCACGATCACTTCGACGCCGATACCCAGCGTTACCGCAATTTTAGGCGCCATCGTCGCGCCGCCGAGCGCGCCCAGCATAGCGCCGATGACGAAAGTGATGGTGTACACGAGAGACACATTGATGCCGAAGGCCGCGGCGAGCTCACGATCGAAGATCACGACCGTGAGCAGGCGGCCCCATCGGGTGTGCTTGAGCGCGAAGCTCGCGGCCACGGCGAGCAAGCCGGCGAAGGCGACCAGACCGATGTCATAGCCCGACAGCACCAGCGGCCCGACGTCGACGTTTCCGACGACGCCGAGGGGCTGGTAGAGCGCATAGGAATTGGCGCCCCAGATCAGCTGGATCACATCCTCGAGGATGAGAAACGCCGCATAGGTCACCAGCACAACGACGACTTCGTCCTTGCCGTAGACCAGGCGGAGCAGGCCGCGCTCGAGAATCAAGCCGAGCACGAGGCCGATCGCCATGGCGACGAGAACCATCAGCAGGAAGCCGCCGGCCGCCGGCAAGCCGCGGTCGAAGTAGACGCCGACCGCGATCGCGGCGCCGTAGGCGCCGAACGCATAGAACGAGCCGTGGGTGACGTTGAGGATTTTCATCACGCCGAAGATCAAGGTCAAACCTACGGCGACAAGGAACAGATAAGCGGCGTAGACCAGCCCGTCGGTCACGATGGCGAAAGCGGTCAGCACAACCGCGACCCCCATCCGGCTCGCTGCCCTCGCCGACCTCCCCGTTGCCGGAGGAGGTGAATCCTCAATCGCACTTGGCGCCTTTCATGCCGCCTTCGAGCCAGGCGATTGAATCGACGTTCGCCGGCGGATTGACGCACTCGGCGGGGTAACGAACGATATCGACTACCGTCGGCTTGTTTGCCGCCTTGTCGAACTTGTAGGTCCCGTAGGCGATGTCGGTGATGCCCTGGTGGCCGTTGCCGAGCGTCATCTGCACGGTCGTGCTCGACGTCGGAAACGAGATGCCCTCGAACGCGGCGATCACTTCTTCCGTCGTCGGCCGACTACCGCCCTTCTTCGCCTGGGCCTTTTCCCAAGCGGCTTTGAGGCCAAACAACGACTGAGCGAAATCGTAAGAGGGATAAACCGGCTGGTCGTGGAAGCGGTCGACGTAGACCTTCTGGAACCAGGTATTCAACGTGCTGTCGTGGGCGAAGAACGAGTGCGGCCCGCGCGCTCCAATGATCGCGCCGTCGGGAAGTTTGGGTCCCAGCCGATAGAGCGAGGTTTCGCCTGCCGTCAAAACGAAGGGGATACGCTGCGGCAGTCCGCGCGCGGCGGCCTGGTACATGAAGGCTTCGAGATCGCCATCGTAGAAACTCGAATGGATGAACTGTGCATTGGATGTCAGCAGCGTGGAAATCTCGGCGCCGTATTCGCCGGCGAAAAGCTTGGGAAACAGCTCCTTGTCGACGGTTGCCTTGGGATCGAGGTCTTTCATCGCCAGACGGAAATCGCGCCAGGAATCCTGTCCCCAGGCGTAATTCTGATTAATGCCGGAATAGATCGAGATGTCCTTGTACTTGTCCAGCACGTATTTGGCCGCCGCGACGTTGTCCATGGTGGCGTGTGGATTGACCCGAAACACATAGTGGCGCGGCTTTTCCTCGAAAATGCGGGTGGTGCCGCAAATGTCGAGGACGGTGAGTTCCTTCAATTCCTCCGCTACCGGGGCGATCGCCAGGCAGTTGCCTGACGAGACGTAACCAACGACGACATCGACGCGGTCGCGCTCGACCAGATTGCGAAACTGGGTGACGACGTCGGCGGCGGAGCCGGCTTCGTCGATGAATTTGGCCTCGATCTTGGCGCCGCCGAGCCCGACCCGATTGTACGGCACCGGCACCTGTCCGGCATTGAGCTGATCAACCAGGAGCTCGGCCGCGTAGTGATCCGGAATACCGAACGGCGCGGCGGCCGGCCCGGTGAGGAAGGTCACAAAGCCGATCTTGACCGGCGCCGGCTCTTCGGCCCGTGCGGCACCGGCCGTCATCGGCGGCAGGCCGAGCGGCAGACCGGCCGCGAGAAGAAGGGTCAGAGAACAGGCATGATCGAGGATAGGATGTCGCATGATCACTCGCTCCCTGAAGTGGCCAATGAATTCCTCGCGCCAGCAAACGCGATCTTGACCGGAGTTTCAACCGATTTCGGGCGGCCAATCCGAGAGTGGCACCCTCCGCGCTGCAAGTGAGATGGTCGCGGCGATATGCTGCATCGCTGTTCGATGATAAAACAGCAACGAGCCTCAGGGCAGGCAAGATCGAGCGGGAACGCGCCATGGCGACTGCCACGATGCCAACCGAGTTAGTCCAGGTGCCGCCAACCGGCCTCGCCGTGCGGCTTGCGATCCGGCGCGGTGACCATGTCGGGCCGACATCCGGCATCGCGCCTGGTTTCGTGCAGGCCAATCTTGCCATCCTGCCCCGATCGATGGCGGATGATTTTCGGCGCTTTTGTCAGCTCAATCCGAAACCGTGCCCGCTCATCGGCGTCGCGGCGCCGGGTGACTGGCGAATCCCGGAACTGGGAGAAGACCTCGATGTCCGCACCGATCTGCCGCGCTACCGGGTGTGGCGTGACGGCGCGCTCATCGACCAGCCGACGGATCTTCTGAGATGGTGGCGAGACGATCTCGTCACCTTCGCCATCGGCTGCTCGTTCTCCTTCGAGCAGGCGTTGCTCGAGGCCGGCATCGAAGTTCGCCACATCAGCTGCAATTGTAACGTGCCGATGTACCGCACGTCGATCGCCACCGTGCCGGCGGGCCCCTTCCACGGTCCGCTCGTCGTTTCCATGCGGCCTCTGAAGCCCGCCGACGCCATCCGCGCCATCGAGATCACCAGCCGATATCCTTTGGTGCACGGCTCGCCGGTGCATATCGGTAAGCCGGAGCTGATCGGCATCGCAGATCTCGCCGCGCCCGATTACGGCGATGCGGTGCCGATTGGCGACGATGAAATGCCGGTATTCTGGGCCTGCGGCGTCACTCCGCAATCAGTGATCGCCGTTGTGCGCCCGGAGTTCTGCATCACCCATTATCCGGGCGCCATGCTGGTGACCGACCGCCGCAACAGCGACTTCGCCGTGTGATGGCGAGGCGTGAAGCGACCCCCTGGATGACTTCGGGGAGTCTGTCATCGGGCCGGCCGCTTCCGGCCGGACCCGTTGGCTCGCAAACGACGATTTAGGATACTTAGCCGGTCACGGCCGGCTGCTCGCACAGCCCGCGCACGAGTTTGGCGATGTGGGCGATCGAGCGGAAGTTTGCCGGCGTCATCTCCCGGTCGGGCATCTTGATATCGAACTCGGCCTCGACGGCGAGCATGAGATTGACGATATCGAGCGAGGACAGACCGGCGGCGGCAAGATCCTCGTCGGCCCCCACCGGACGTTCGATCGCCCGCTTGGCCAAAAGCCCACGCACGAGCAGAGCCACCCGCTCCATCGGGTCCATACTGGTGCGATCAAGCATGGTGAATGTTCTCCAGATTTTCGCGCCTGCGGTCGTCAGCAGGCTCTCTCATTGCCTAGCGGTCATCTCTTAACCGCTTGTAACTGATTATCAGACGAAGTGTTTGCGATTGGTAACCTTTATACGAAAGAACCGCGGCAATTCCCCACGAATGCCACGAGGAATTGGAAATTTTACAGTACCTGTTGTGCGACAGTGATCGCGGTCGAAGCCAGATTGCGCATGAGGCGATTGTGAGCGCATCCATCAATCTGCGAACTGTGAAGCTGCAGGGCGTTGCGGCCACGAAAGATACGGCGCGGGGCTTTCTCGGCGCCGGGGACCTTTGCCATGCTGCCGCGGAAACTCTCGCGTCCCGGGCCGAGAAGGTTGCGACGATCGCAGCGCAACATGCGGCGTCCGTCGACAATGACTCGCGCTTCCCGGCGGAGGCGATCGCCGCCGCGCGTGCCGCGCGTCTGTTAAGCATTGCGGTGCCGCGCGAGCTCGGCGGCGAGGGCGCCAGCATTTCAGACGTCGTCGATATTTGTTACGCGCTCGGCCGCGCCTGCGCCTCCACGGCCATGATTTATGCGATGCACCAGACCAAGGTCGCTTGCTTGGTGCGGCATGGCAGGGGCAGCGCTTGGCATCAACTTTTGCTGCGCCGGCTGTGCAGCGAGCAAATGCTGCTCGCGTCCTCGACCACCGAAGGTCAGGGCGGCGGTGACGTTCGCAACAGCGCCGCGCCGATCGAGCGGAGCGATGATGGGCGGATTGCGCTGGAACGATACGCCACGGTCATTTCCTACGGTGAGGCGGCCGACGGTATCGTGACCACCGCGCGGCGTTCTCCCGAGGCGCCGAGCACCGACCAGGTTCTCGTCGTTTTCCTGAAGCAGGACTATACGCTCGAGCGGCAGATCGCATGGGACGCGCTCGGCATGCGCGGCACTTGCAGCGCCGGTTTCAAGCTTATTGCGTCGGCGGCGAGCGAGCAGATCCTCCCCGTGGGCTACGACCAGATTCACGCCCGGACCATGATGCCGGTCGCGCACCTCGCCTGGAGCGGCGCCTGGGCCGGCATCGCCACCGCCGCCGCCGATCGCGCCCGCGCCTTCGTGCGCAAGGCCACGCATCGCGCCGACGGCACGCCGCCGCCCGGCGCCCCCCACCTCACCCGCGCCACGGCGTCGCTGCAGAAATTGCGCGGTCTTGTCGCCAGCGCATTGCGTCGCTTCGAACTGGCCGCCGACGATCCGGTTGCGCTCGAATCCGTTGATTTCCAGACCGGCATGAACCTGCTCAAGGTGAATGCATCCGAGCTTGCGGTCGCGACCGTCATGAGCGCGATGCAGGCGTGCGGGATCGCCGGCTATCGCAACGACGGCGAGTTCAGCGTCGGCCGCCATCTGCGCGATATTCTGTCGTCGCCGGTCATGATCAGCAATGATCGCATCCTCGCCAATGTCGCCATGGCGTCATTGCTGAGCGGCGTCCCGGCCTCGCTCCGAGACTGAGCGGGTTCGAAGCGACACATCGGCGGAAAGTGAGGCGTGATTCAATGCACGTGGCACTCAAGGAACGGGAAACTTCGATCCGTTCGCTCGATGCGATCGCCGAGGCGCTATTGCTGCCGTCGGGCATCGAAGGCATCTACGCACGCACGGCCGCCTTCGAGGACGTTGTCGACGGCCTCGCCGCGCTGATCTCGCGCCACCGCGAGCCGGGAACAGAAGTTTTGCGGTTTCCGCCGGTGATGAGCCGCCGGCAGTTGGAAAAATCAGGCTACCTGAACAGTTTTCCGCACTTTCTCGGCTGCGTGTGTTGTCTTAACGGCGACGAGGCCGAGGTCAGGGGCGCCGTCGAGCGCTTCGAGGCCGACGAAGATTGGACGCCGGCGCTGTCGGCCGCCGATCTCGTGCTCAGCCCCGCGGCCTGTTACCCGGTCTATCCGCTGGTCGCGAGCCGCGGCGAGGTGCCGGCCGAGGGCCTCAAGTTCGACGTCGCCGCCGATTGTTTCCGGCGCGAGCCGTCGCGCGAGCTTGACCGGCTGCAGTCGTTTCGCATGCGCGAATTTGTGTGCGTCGGCACGCCGCGGCAGGTCGACGATTTCCGCCGGCGCTGGATGAATTGGGCGCCGGATTTCGCTGGCCAGTTAGGCCTGGAATATCGGATCGAGGCGGCGAGCGATGCGTTCTTCGGGCGCGGCGGCAAGCTGATGGCGACGAGCCAGATCGAGCAGGCGTTGAAATTTGAGCTGCTGATTCCGGTGCGTTCAGCGGCAGAGCCGACGGCGTGCATGAGCTTCAACAATCACCGCGACCATTTCGGCACGGCTTGGAACCTGCGTAACGCGACGGGGCAGGGAGTACATACCGGCTGTGTCGCCTTCGGCATGGATCGCTTGGCGCTGGCGCTCTTCGCCACGCATGGGCTCGACCTGCAGGACTGGCCCGCGACGACCCGCACGGCGCTGATGATGTGAAGACAGAGCCGCCAAGCCCGGCTGGTCAGGACCGGGGTTGCACGGCGGTGTCTTCAATATCGGCATGCCCGGCACACGGCCGCGTGACGCATCAAACCCCCAGCACGGCGTATTCGGTGTAGGCGAGGTCGCCGAGGCGCGGGCGCTGCGGGCCCTTGAAATATTTCGGCATGCTGCCGCGGCTGAACCAGCCGAGGAGGCCCGGGATGGGACCGTTGGCGTCGATAATGACGAAGGGCCTGCCGTGCCGTGCCAGGACGCGTCCGATCGGCCCGGCGAAGCGAACGAAGTCGCCGACGTCGCGGCAGTAAATCAACTGCGCGCAGGGTACGCTGAGCCTGACCAAGCGGGGGCGGAACACGAAGGGGTAAGCACGCTCGCGTGTCGCGCACCACAGGCTGATGCAGCCGTGCACGGCGTGCTCAAGCAACACCTCCTGGTCGAAGGGATCGAAGGCCACTTCAGGCTGCCGATGCGCATCGAATACCTCGACCGCGGGGCCGCCGAACAGTCCCTTCAACATCGGCACCGCAACGAAGATGCCGTCGCAATAGCGCGAGAAACCTTGCGCTTCGATGATCGGCCGCGTGTGCGGCGCCGGCGAGACATTCAGATAGGTGACGTCCTTATGCCGGAGCGCCTGCGACGCGAGCAGCGGCGCGTAGGCGCGGAAGGAAGGTTCAACGTACCAGCTGGAAAGATTGCAGCGGGTAGCGAGCGCGTCGCCTGCCCACACGGTCGAGCAGATGAGCAAGATGGCGCCGACCACGACACCGTCGCTGTCCAGCAGGTAACCATATTTTGGCAATCCCTGCGGCGGCTCGCGCCCGGTCAGTTGCGCAAAGGCATGCAGCCAGAACAAGCGATTGCGGTGGGGGAATCCCTGCGCCAGCAGCGTCGCGACGGCGTCAATATCGGCTTTTTCGATTTGACGGCAGCGGAGTCCCGTCACGGCAAGCACCATCGCGTTGACCAAGATCATTTCGTGAACTTGATCGTAAGTGTTGCGCGAATATACCGGGGCGGAGTGAACAAACTGTAGGCGCGAGACATGTCGGTAAAATTAACCATAATGAAGCAGATGGAGCAGGTGGCGCAGGAGCACGGCCGGATTCTGGCGCCGCTTAACGACGAGCTGGAGCTCGCAAACTGCGGCCTCGACTCGCTCGGTTTTGCCGTTCTCGTCGCGCGCCTGGAAGATGCCCTTGGCGTCGACCCGTTCACGGCGGCCGAGGACGCCTTTTTCCCCGTGACGCTCGGCGAGTTCGTGAAAGTCTACGAACATGGCGGGCGTTGAAGCGCCGTCGCTGCGGGCCTATGTCGCGAACGCGCCGGCGGCACGATTTATTTGGGACCGCGCCGCTGCTGCTCGCTTCACCGATCTTGATCGCGGGACGAGCCTGAATCGCCAAACAAGTCTTGGCGGCCGGCTCGCGGATTTGGCGGGCCGCTCGGTGCTCTTGGCGACGGCGAGCCAACTGACGACGGCGCTAGCGCTGATCGAGCTTGACGGCTGCGCGCGCCGCCTTGTGATCCTGCCACCCGATATCGAGGCCGACCATCTCGGCGCCGTGATCGCCGTGGCCGGGATTGATGCCATCGTGACCGATGATGGTTCGCAACAGCATGCGGCGTTCGAGCTTCCGGTTCGCGTCAGCTGCGCATCGCCGATGGTTCCACTCGAGGAGAGGGCGCCCGTTGCCTTTCGCACTGAATGGCTGCTGCTGACCTCGGGCACGACCGGCACGCCGAAGATGGTGGTGCACGATCTGGCCGGACTGACGGCGGCCATGACCCACCGTAGCGCCGCCGATGGCGCCGCAATATGGGGCACGTTCTACGACATCCGCCGTTATGGCGGGCTGCAAATTTTCCTGCGCACGGTCGTTGGCGGGGCGTCGCTTGTGTTGTCGAGCGCCGGCGAGCCGGTCGCCGATCATCTCGCCCGGCTTGCCCGACACGGCGTGACGCACCTGTTGGGCACTCCGACGCATTGGCGGCGCGCGCTGATGATCCCGGCGATCCGGAAAATCGCGCCGCGCTATGTTCGGCTGTCCGGCGAGATCGCCGACCAGGCAATCCTCGACGCGCTGCGCGCGGTCTTTCCGCAGGCGGCAATCGTCCACGCCTATGCCTCGACTGAGGCCGGCGTTGCCTTCGCAGTCAACGACGGTCTCGCCGGCTTTCCCGCCGCGTTCGCCGAAACCATCCGCGACGGCGTCGAGATGAAAATCGTAGACGGGTCGTTGCGTATCCGCTCGCCGGGGATGGCGTCTCGCTATGTCGGCACCGGACAAACGCTGGCCGACGCCGACGGCTTCGTCGACACCGGCGACATCGTGGAGCGCCGCGGCGACCGCTACTATTTCGCCGGCCGCAAGGGCGGCATCATCAATATCGGCGGCCTGAAAGTTCATCCCGAAGAGATCGAGGCGGTGATCAACCGGCATCCGCAAGTGCGCATGTCGCTGGTGCGGCCGAAGCAGAGCCCCATCACCGGCTCGATCGCGGTCGCCGACGTCGTTCTGAAGTCGCAAGTCGAAGGCTTGAACTCGGGGCAGATCGAGCTCAGGGACGATATTCTCAAGCTCTGCCGCGAGGCGCTGCCGCGCCACAAGGTCCCTGCCGCGATCAGATTCGTACCGAGCCTCGCCGTCGCCGCCACCGGCAAGCTGGCGCGCCGCCAAGGTTGAATCCATGGCTGAGCCGAAACCCGCAGCGATGCGCAACGTTCTTGTGACCGGCGGCAGCCGCGGTCTCGGCCTTGCCATGGCGCGAAAGCTCGCCGCGGCGGGCTATTGCGTGATCGCCGTGGCGCGGCAGAAGAGCAAAGACGTGACCGCCGCAATCGCGCAAGCCGAGCGCGAACAGCAGGGCGCGCTTCACTTCGTGGCCTTCGACCTCGGCGAGATCGACGAGATTCCCGATCTGGTGCGAAGCCTGCGCAAGCAATTCGGGCCCTTGTTCGGTCTCGTCAACAACGCCGCGCTCGGGACCGAGGGGGCGCTGGCGATGATGCACAATTCAAAGATCGAAGCGATGGTGCGCGTCAACACGCTGTCGCCGATCGTGCTCACCAAATACGTGGTGCGCGGGATGATGGCCGACGGCGCCGGCCGCATCGTCAACGTCGCCTCGATCATCGGCTTCACCGGCTACAGCGGACTTACAGCCTACGCGGCAACCAAGACCTCAATGATTGGCTTTACTCGCTCGCTGGCGCGCGAGGTGGGGCGATTCGGCATTACGGTGAATGCCGTGGCGCCGGGGTTTTTGGCGACCGACATGACCCATGGGTTCGGCGAACAAGAGCTGCAGAAGATCGTGCGGCGCGCCGCGTTGCGCCGTCTCGCCGAGGTCGAGGACGTGGCAAACGCGGTCGAGTATCTGCTCGGCGACAAGGCGCGCAACATCACCGGCACGGTTGTGACCGTTGACGCCGGCGCCACCGCGTAGGGATTGGAGGCGCGGCGAGCGCCGCCGGCCCGCTCAAATTGGCCCCCGACGCCGTCTTTCGCTAATGTTGCGGCAGTGAGTGCATCCGCTTAACCGAGGCTCGCCGCCGCCATGACGCGCGTTACTAAACCGGCGGGTCGCATGGCGTCTGGCGAGGGGCAAAATGCCGGCTAGCCTGACGTTCGACGTATCCGAATTGATCGACACGCAGCCGCTCGGCGCCTTTCAAGTTCGGATCGTCGCGTTATGCGCCCTGGTCGCACTCCTCGATAGCTTGGATCTCCAGTCGATCGGGTTGGCGGCGCCGGCGATGATAGCCGATCTGCAAATCTCGCCAGCCTCGCTTGGCGCAGTATTCAGCGCAGCGTTGGCCGGGCTCGCTTTGGGCGCCTTCAGCCTTGGCTTACTGGCCGACAGAGTGGGAAGAAAGACCGTTCTCGTCGGAGCGACCGTCTGCTTTGGCGTATTCACGATCTGCACGGCTCTCGCACCAAATCTCAACGTGCTCTTGGGTTATCGATTTTTCACGGGCCTCGGCCTCGGCGGCGCCATGCCGAGTTTCATCACTCTCGCCTCCGAATACGTTCCCCGCCGTCTGCGTGCCAAAGCGGTCGCCTTGCTGTGGGCGGGCTTTCCGCTCGGCGGCGTCGTCGGGGGTCTGTTGGGATCTTGGATCATTCCCGCCTTGGGCTGGCATTCGGTATTCTGGGTGGGCGGCGTGCTTCCGCTCCTGCTTAGCGCGGTGCTCGCGCTCGCTCTGCCGGAATCCGTCGGCTTTCTCGTCACCCAGGGGGCACCGGCAGAGCGCATCCGGCGGCTGTTGAAGAAAGCGTTTCCCGCTGCTTCGATGCCGGCCGACGCCAAGTTCGTCCTCAACGAGGAGCGCGCAAGCGGCGCTTCCGTTCTGCGTCTCTTCGCCATGGGACGCGGCATCGGCACGACTGTTCTTTGGATCAGCTTCTTCATCGTGTTCATGATGCTTGTGACGAATTCGGCATGGGCTCCGACCCTGCTGAAGCGGGAAGGTCTCGAGATCGGTCAGTCGGCCATCGCGATGGCGGTGTACAATCTGGGAGCGATGATCGGCACCGTGGCCGCCGGCTGGCTTGTCATTTGGCTCGGCGCCGGAATCATTCTGCCGCTGGCGATGGTCGGCAGCGCGGTCGCCTTGGGATCGGTCGGATACGCGGCACCTTCGGCGCTCTTGGTGACGACGCTCGAAGGATTGTTTGGGCTGTTCCTCGGTTGTGGCAGCTCCGGTCTCATCGCACTGGCCGCGATCTATTATCCGACTGCCATTCGCTCGACCGGGGTCGGATGGGCGATGGGCATGGGACGGGTCGGCTCTTTTGTCGGTCCGCTTGCCGTTGGCTCGCTCGTTGCCGTGGGGTTGTCGACCGTCGAGGTGTTTGTCGCGATAGGATTGCCGGCGCTTGTTGCGGCCGCGACCACGGCGATCGCGGGCCGCAGGCAAAACATGGCGTGAAGCCAGGCAAAGGATCGGCAATCTGCGGAGCAACCGCCGCGGTCACCGGTCTGCCTTTACAGTCGTGCGAGGACAATAAGCAGAACCCCAAAGGCCGCTATTGCGGCACCGTAGTAGACCCACTTGACCTGGCTGATCATGAAGCTCTCGGCGGGCCATTGGATGTATCCAAAACCTTGTCCCGCAAAGAGAAGTCCCGCCGCCAAAACCAATATTCCGATGAGCAACAGCAGTGCTTTCATTTTCCCTCCAAACATCGCTGCATGATTTTATTTCCTGGGCGTCTGCAATGCTAGACTATGGCTGTGGCAGCCGCTCGGATGCTGATATTTCAAGTATGATCGGCGGCGGACAATCCCGGCGCGGGCAAACTCAAACAGGATAGGAAGCTATGGCTCTGACGATCTTGATCGTACTCGCCGGCCTGATGGGCGCAGGCGGCATCGTCCTCGCTGCCGCCGGCGCGCACGCGGCGCCGCATGCCGGCCTCGACAGTGCCGCCTATATGCTGTTGTTCCATGCGGCGGCCGTGCTCGGCGGCGCCGCCCTCATGCAACAGGGCCTGTTATGGCGGCCGCTGATGCTTGCTGTCCTGGTCGCGTGGGTGGTCGGCGCGGCGCTGTTCTCAGGCGACGTTGCGCTGCGCGCTTTCGTCGGGCATCGCCTGTTTGCTTTTGCCGCGCCGGCGGGCGGCTTCATCCTGATCGCCGCCTGGCTCGCACTGGCCGCCGCCGCCATCGGCGCTCTGCTGCATCCTCCCGCCGGATGACCCGCCCGCGACCACCAGTAACGAGTAGTTTAGGATACATTCAGATCCGCGCGGAAACCGCCGCAGCTGTTGCAAATTGGCACGACTTGCGTCGGCCGACCGCAAGTCGTTGGTAAACTCATAACGAACGCCGGCTAAATTGCGCCGTCCGCCGGTAAGACGAGACGCCCGATAACTTGACGATGAATATTGCTGTCAGCCCCGTCCGTTCGAGCGACGACTGCGCCGTCGCCATCATCGGCGCCGGCCCCTACGGCCTCGCGGCGGCCGCTCACTTGCGTGCGGCTAGTGTCTCGATCCGCGTGTTCGGCGAGGCGATGTCATTCTGGCGCCGAAATATGCCGAAGGGCACGAAGCTGCGTTCGCCCTGGATCGCGACACATATTGCCGATCCGCTCGATCGCTATCTGCTCGACGATTATTTCCGCGAGGCCGGTCTGCCGCTGCCGGATCGGCTGCCGGTCGAAAACTTCATCGATTACGGTACGTGGTTCCAACAACACGTGGCGCCGGATCTCGATACCCGGGCGATAGTGCAGGTTGCCGCGCTCGACGGCGGGTTTCGTCTTGTCCTGGATGACGGCGAAAGCTTCTTTGCCAAGCGTGTGTTGATGGCGACCGGCCTGCTCGGTCACGAGCACCGGCCGGCGCAATTCGACGGGCTGCCGCGGGCCCTGGTCGGTCATTCGTGCGAACATACGGATTCCAACCGTTTCCGCGGGCGCCAAATTGCCGTCATTGGCGCGGGACAGAGCGCATGCGAGTCGGCTGCTCTCCTCCATGAGGCGGGTGCAAATGTAGAGATCGTTTGCCAAGGACGGCTCATTTGGAACGGCGACCCGGACAAGCGCAGCGCGTTGCGCAAGACGCTACGTTCGCTGCTTGGTGATGCGCTGATTCCGCCGTCGCAGGTTGGGCCATTTCCGTTCAATTGGCTGGTCGAGATGCCGGGCAACGTCCGCTATTTATCCGAACGGCTGCGCGACCGGCTGAACGAACACTGTCTGCGCGCCACCGCAGCGCTGTGGCTGCGATCCCGTTTGCAGGATGTGCCGGTCAACGAAGCATGCCGCATCCTGGATGCGCGGCGAGACGGCGATCGTATTGCATTGACGTTGGATAACGGCACGCGACGCGTCGACCATGTCCTGCTGGCAACCGGTTATCAAATCGATGTCGATAAAATGAATATCCTTGATCCCCGCTTGC
>Ga0074044_10002592_pt1 | contig 15749 bp, 10 predicted proteins | sample BogForMeECP23OM1_FD_94443 | JGI IMG/M metagenome (GOLD analysis project Ga0074044, IMG submission 94443) | Bog forest soil microbial communities from Calvert Island, British Columbia, Canada - Bog Forest MetaG ECP23OM1 | ecosystem: Environmental > Terrestrial > Soil > Wetlands ...
TGGGCGAATCGAGCTGGCAAACGAGATCGACCGCGCCCACATCGATTCCCAGCTCCAGCGATGCGGTTGCGACGATCGCGCGCAGCTCGCCGCGCTTGAGCCGCTGCTCGGCCTCCAGCCGCTCTTTGCGCGCAAGACTACCGTGATGGGCCATCACGGCATCGGCACCGACGCGTTTCTGAAGATTGAGCGCGACGCGCTCGGCGGTTCGCCTGCTCAAAGTGAACACGAGGGTCGTGCGATGCGCTTTCACCAGCTCGGCGACAGCGTCGTACATGGCGTCCCAGTTCTGATGCGTCGCCAGCGGGCCGAGGTCAGGACCGGGAGCCTCGACCTGGAGATCCATTACGCGCGGCTTATCGTCCGCGCGCGCGATTCTGACCGGGCGCGCGATGCGAGCGCCGTCGCGCGCAACCTCGAAGCCTGCCAGAAATTCGGCGAGTGTCTCGATCGGGTTCAGCGTCGCCGAAAGTCCAATCCTGGTGGGACGAACCCCGCGCGCCGCCCGCACCATCCGCTCCAGCCGCTCGAGAGTAACCGCGAGATGAGCGCCGCGCTTACCGCCCGCGAGCGCGTGAAGCTCATCGACTATGACGTAACGGACCGAAGCGAGCTTCTCGCGAAAGCGCGGCGAGGTGACCAACAGAAAGAATGATTCCGGCGTGGTGACCAGAATGTGCGGGGGCCGCCGCAGCATCGCGCTGCGTTCGTGCGCAGGGGTGTCTCCGGTGCGCAGTCCGGCGCGGATTCCGCTGAGGTCGAGGCCGGCTATTTTGCCGGTTTCGCGAACTCCGGCCAGCGGCTCCTCGAGGTTCAGCCGGATGTCGTTGGCCAGCGCCTTGAGGGGAGAGACATAGAGGACAGAGACTTCATCGCGCAGCGAGCCGCGCTCGGCTTCGCGCACGAGGCCATCGATCGCCCACATGAAGGCGGCCAGGGTCTTGCCGCTGCCGGTCGGAGCGCACAGGAGTACGTCATGACCGCGCTCGTTCTGTGCTTCGGCAATCAGCGGCCAGCCGACTTCCTGCGCGCGCGATGGCTGCCCGAAACGGGCTTCGAACCACGCACGGACGGCAGGATGGAAGCCGGCCAGCACTGAAGGCATCGTCAATTTATAGCACCGCTGCAATGCGTTTGCTTAGAGCCGGGGGCAATTCGGTTTCACGGCGAAAGGCGCGATGGAACAGTGGCATGAGATTCTTCCTCGTCGCTACGCTCTTCAGCGCGGGCTTGCGCCCGCAACCCAAACTGTCTCGGCGATCGAGTTCAAAGGTTCTCCCACCTACGGGATTCCTCGGAAAAGAACCTCGGAATGACACCACTTTCCGACGGTGGTTGAGTGATCTCCCAGGCAGATGTGCCATCGGTGAAGAACGACGCGGCAAGACAAAAATCCGCGCAATGACAAAATTGCTCCGGGACCAGGGTGTCATTCTGAGCGGAGTCTCAGTAATTCAGGCAGCTTGGCGGTGAACTCGCTGCGCGACAGCGCCGCTTCGAAGCCTGCGTCGCGGGCGGCGCGCAGCGGCTTCAAGTCGATGTGCGATGCGAAGCCGATTATTCGCGCCGCCGGGACCGAGGCTCGGATACGTTCAACCGTCGCAGCCGCCGGAAAAGCGGCATCGGACAAATCGACCAGGACCAGAAACGGCTGATTCCTGGCGCATTGCGCAGCGGCCGCGTCGAGATCGGACGCATAGAACAGATCGACGCCGGCCGACTCCGCGACCGCGTCGAGTTTCGAGCGGAAAAACAGATCCCGAATCAGGCCTAATGCCGCGCGCGCACTCATACGTGTTTCATTTCCATCGGCACGCGATGCACAGGGCGATTCTGAAAGCGCGCCGGAGAAAATGGCGTGAGGTTTAGCGACGGTTTGCGGCCCGCAATGAGGTCGGCCAGCAACTCGCCCGTCAGTGCGGAGAGCAGAATGCCGCTGCGGAAGTGACCGGCGGCGTAGAACGCGCCCGGCACCGACGGCGACGGACCCAGCACCGGCAGCAAATCATCCGATGCGGGGCGGAGTCCCGCCCACGCCTCGCGGAAGGCCACGCCCCTAAGCGCCGGGACCATCGCCGCAACAGCGCTGGTGATGGTGGCGATGCCGGACAACGTCACACTCTTGTTGAACCCGGCGTCCTCGAAGATCGAGCCGGCGATTAGGCGGCCGTCGCGTCGCGGCACGAGGATTCCGCCGGGCGAGAACAGCGAGGGGCCCAACAGGCCGGCGGGCGCTTCAAAGCAGATGATCTGCCCGCGCACCGGATAGAAGCGGACCTTGTCGGCTTCCAGACCGCGAAGCTCGCTCGCCCACGAACCGGCGGCGTTGACAATCACGTCGCCCTCTTCTATCGAGCCATCGTCAAAACGCAGTCCCGAAGCACGGCCGCCACGCGTCACGATCTCGGCTACTCGCGCGCCTTCGCGAAAAATGGCGCCCGCCTTCTCCGCCGCCCGGATGTACGCCATCGTGAGCTTGCGATTTTCGGTGCGGCGGTTGGTCGGCATATGGAGGGCATAGAGCACGTCGGGCGAGAGCGCCGGGGCAAGCTTGCGGGCCTCAGCCGGGGTGAGTTCTTCCACCGATGCTCCGACTTCGCGCTGCCAATGCGCGCGGGCGCGCAGGCGCGCGGCGCCCTCCTCATCGAACGCGACATACAGGGCGCCCTGCTCGTCGTACTCGGGATCGACGCCGCTTTCGTACGCCAGCCGATCGACCATCGCATCAAAGGCGTTCTTTCCCGCCGTGCACAGGTCGAAGAAGATGCCGGGTTCCTGCGCTTCGACCTGCGGGCCGATCAGTCCCGCAGCGGCCCACGATGCCTCCTGGCCGAGACGTCCGCGCTCGAAGACCGTCACGCGATGGCCATCCCGCGCCAACCGCCACGCGACCGATCCTCCAATGACACCGCCACCAATGATGAGAGCTTTCATCAACGTTCTCTTACGACGCCGGACTAACTGCGCCGGTTCAGCATACCGGTCGCTGGAGATGCATTGAACCCCCTGCCCCTCGCCGCGCCGGGTTCAAACCCGCCAATGTCCCGCAGACGCAAAGCACGGTAAGATCGGCGCGGAGGCAACGCAAATGGCGAAGCTGATGAAGGGGCTCGACACCAAGCTCATTCATGCCGGCGAACCGGAGCAACTCATCGGCGGCGCGGTGACGATGCCTATCTTCCAATCGTCGACGTTCGAGTACACCGGGCAGAAGAGCTACCACGAACTCCGGTACATCCGCCTTAACAACACGCCCAACCATCTGGTACTGCACGCCAAGCTTGCGATGCTCGAGAATGCGGAAGCGGCGCTGGTCGCGGGCAGCGGGATGGCTGCGATTTCGGCCGCGCTGCTGACGGTGCTCAGCGGCGGCGGCCATCTGCTCGCACAGGATTGTTTGTACGGCGGCACGCATGACCTGCTCACGCAGGAATTCCCCTCGATGGGTATCGAAGTCGACTTTATCGATGGCGACGATCCCGCATCGTGGCGCGAATTGCTGCGGGACAACACCAGGGCGATTTATGCCGAGGCGATCTCCAATCCGCTGGTGCGCGTGAGCGATCTGCGCGCGGTCACGGACTTCGCCGCCGACAACGGACTCATCTCGATGGTCGACAGCACGTTTGCGAGTCCGGTGAACTTCAGGCCGGCGGAAATCGGATTCGATCTTTCGCTGCACAGCGCCACCAAGTATCTGAACGGGCACACCGACATCGTCGCCGGCGCCGTGATCGGACGGGCGGAGCTGATTCATGACATAACCCGCAAGCTGAATCATTTCGGCGGTGCGCTCGATCCGCACGCGTGTTTTCTGCTTCATCGCGGACTCAAGACGCTGGCCGTGCGCGTGCGTCATCAGAATGAGAGCGCGCTTCGCATCGCGCGCTTTCTCGAGCAGCATCCGCGCGTGGCGCAGATCAACTATCCCGGCCTGGAGAGCCATCCCAACCATCTCCGCGCCTGCGAACTGTTCGATGGATTCGGCGGAGTGCTCAGCTTCGAGCTGGAAGGCGGTCCCGAAGCGGCGGATCGATTCATCTCTCACGCAAGCATCCCGATCTCCGCCCCGAGCCTCGGCGGAGTCGAAACATTGATCACGAGACCGGTCACGACGTCGCATTCCGGCATGACGCCGCAGGATCGGGCGCGGGCAGGAATCGCGGATGGTCTGATCAGGCTGTCGGTGGGTCTGGAGTCCAGCGATGATTTGATCGAGGATTTCGAGACCGCGTTGCGCGCGACCTATCACTGACACTTCACCTCGGCACTGATCTCATTTCGAAATCTCCAGGGTGGTTCGGCGGGCGATTTGAAACCCAACCATTCGAGCCAAGCCGGCCCAAAGTGCGTGGTCCTGACCGCCCCCGAGCGCGATCCTTCCACAGGCCGAGAAGCCCCAACTGTGGACAAATGGAGTGCCTATAGAACGCGTCCGTTTGCGCGCCTTATCGCGTTACCTGAGAGGAAAGCCTATTGCGCGGATGATTATCAATGTTATTAGATATTAACAAATGCTTAGAGATGGCAAATATGCCACACTAACTGAAATAGACAACGGAGTTGTCCGTTATTGCTCGTCAGAGTCGGGGCAGCTCCATTTTGCGCTAAGCAAAGACCTATGGAACAAACAAAACTAACGATAGCCAAGCTTATTCCATCAGATACGACCATTGGTGTATGATGAAGCGTTGAACACTGCTGTCTAACCGATAATGGCTGCATCACCAAAAATAGGCGGTTCCGGCCGAAATGATCTTCGCGATGTATCGCCGCGGACCGAATCTTCCGCGAAGACGCCGACCGGCAGCGCTGACAGTATTATTCAGATAGCTGGACGATCGCGGCCCGCGATTGCGCTCCAGGACGACACCCTCGCGCCCGTCCCTGAGATCAGATTCATGCGGATAGGCGCCTTCGTGCTGCTCGCATTTCTGATTGCCTACGCAATCCGGCCGGGTCTGCGGGCCGCGGGTGGCGGCGGGTGGGCGCTAGCGCTCCATCTCCTGAACATCGCTGACGTGTCAGCGGTCATCCTCGTTAGCTACACGGTCTGGATGGAGCGGTATTGGCGGCCAATTGAACTCGTAGTGTGCTCGATCTGCATGGCTTCCATGCTGGGCCTTGGCCTGCTCAACAAGGAGATCGAGCCGCTCTACGTCCTGATCATGGGCATCGTGCTGACGGACGGCCTGATTCTGCCTTGGGATTCGAAATGGCAGGCGGCGTTGGGCAGCGCGGGTCTGGCGGCCTTTGGTCTGTTTGAGCTGATGGCCCCCGAAGGCGTGCGCGCGACGAGTGTTCAGTGGATCAGCCTGACGGCAGCGATGGGGCTCGGGCAGATGTTTTCCGCGCTGATGGCTCATCAGCGGCGCGAACTTCACGAGCAAATGGTCGCGTTGCGCGAGAGCCAGGCGCGCTTGCAAGCCGAGATTGCCGAACGCGAGCGGGCTCTGCGCCAGCGCGAAAAAGCGGAGCGCGAGTTGCGTGCCAGCCGGGACTCGCTGCGCCGAATTATCGATGCCGCGCCGGACCCGATAGCGGTCAACCGCCTTTCGGATGGGAGCTTCATCGACTTCAACCGGCGCTTCAAGGACCTCGGCTACCAGGCGGATGAGCTGCAATGGCTGCGCAACCAGACTGCCGATGCCTTCGCCGATGCCGGGCAGCTCGAAAGCTTCATGGCTGAACTCGCCGCTAACGGATCCGTCAGCAACATGGAGGTTATGTTCCGCAACCCGGCGGGCGAGGTGCTACCGCATCTCATTTCCGCGGTTCAGGTCGAACTCGACGGCGAGCAATGCCTCGTTTCGATGGTGCGGAACATCGCCAGCATGCGCGCGGCGCAGGAACTCCTGAAAGCGAGCCAGGAAACCACCCGCGCGATCTTCGACAACCTTGCCGACATGGTGGTGGTGTGCCGGCTTGCCGACGGCACGTTCCTGGACGTAAACGGCGGATTCGAAAACGTCACCGGCCTCACACGCACCGATGTGATCGGAAAGCCGATCGACAATTTTGACCTCTGGGCCGAACCGGAACAGCGCAATCTGTTCGTCAGCGAGCTCCGCGCCGGCCGCACGATTCGGAACATGGAGACCGAATTTCGCCGCGGCGACCGCACACTCACCGGGCTGGTCTCCGGAGCACCGCTGGAAATCGGCGGCGAACCCTGCGGCATCGCAATAATCCGCGACGTTACCGAGCTGCGCGAGACCTCGAGGATGCTGGCGAGACGGGAGCGCACGCTGCGGCAGATCTTCGACGCGACCGTCGACATAATCACGATCAACGACTTCACCACCGGAAGCTACCTCGAAGTGAACGAGGAACTCGTACGCCGCAGTGGCATTCCGCGTGAGCAGATTCTGCAAAAACGGCCGCCCCAACTGGGAATGTGGCCCGACCTTGCCGAACTCGAGGCCTACGTGAACCTGCTGCGGACTTCCGGCGAAGTCCGCAACCTGGAAGTGCGTCAATTCTATAACGGCCAGGTAGTGCCCTGCCTGATCTCCGGCGTGGTGTTCGAGATGGATGGCCGCCCTTACGCGCTGTCCATCCTGCGGGACATCAAAGACGTCCGCGAGGCACAGCGCCGCCTTAGTGAAAGCGAAGCCAGCCTGCGCAAGATTTTTGACACCGGCCTCGACATCATTACGGTGACCGAAAACTCCGGTGGCAAATACGTCGAGGTGAATGAGGAATTCTGCCGCCGGATGGGCTTGACCAGGGAAGAGGTCATCGGCGTTCCTTTCGGACAAATCAAGACCTGGGTCGACCCGCGCCAGCGCGACGCGTTCGTATATGAACTCCTGGGAAGCCACGAGTCGCGCAACTTCGAGGCGGACTTCTACGTCAAGGACGGCAGCATCGCGCACTACCTGCTCTCGGCCACCGTGATCGAGCTCAACGGACGGTCGTGCAGCCTCACCTTCGCCCGCGACATCACCACCATCAAGGATACCGAGCGCGACCTGATCGCGGCTCGAGAAGCCGCCCTGGCCGCATCGCGCGCCAAGTCGGAGTTTCTTTCCAGCATGTCGCACGAGATTCGCACTCCGATGAACGCCCTGCTCGGGATGGCGGACTTGCTGGCGGAGACGCGCGTCAGCGCGGAGCAGCGCCGCTACGTGGAAACGCTGGTAAATAATGGCACCGCGCTGCTCGAGCTGATCAACAGCATCCTGGATCTCGCCAAAATCGAAAGTGGCCGCCTGTCGCTCGAGAGAATTCCGTTCGACCTGTACGACCTCGTCGAGAAAGCGGCGGAAACCCTCGCGATGCGCGCGCACGAGAAAAATCTCGAACTCATCGTGCGGATTGCCCCGACCGTGCGCGCCGACCTGATCGGCGATTCGCTGCGTTTGCGGCAAATTCTAATCAACCTCATCGGCAACGCGATCAAGTTCACCGAGGCGGGAGAAGTCCAGGTGACCGTGGAACCCGACGGCGCGCCCGACGATCCTGGCTGCCTGCGCTTCAGCGTTGCCGACACCGGAATCGGAATCGCTCCCGACAAGCTGCCGACGCTGTTCTCCGCGTTCACCCAAGCCGACTCATCGACGACGCGGAAATATGGCGGCAGCGGCCTGGGCCTGGCCATCGTCGAGCGGCTGGTCGGCATGATGGGTGGACGAGTGACGACCGAGAGCAAGCCTGGCGAGGGGAGCGTCTTCAGCTTCACCGCGCGTCTCGACCTGCAAACCAAATCCGAACCGCCGCGCACTGTCCCTAACCTGGACGGCGTATCGGTGCTGGTGGTTGACGACTCCGCGAACTACCGAAAATCTCTGAGCGAGGTGCTGACGCGATGCGGCGCGGCAGTCACCCAAGCCGATAGCGGCAGCGACGCTCTGGAGGCATGCACCACTTCGTTGCGCGATGGGCGCCGATTTGACGCGCTCATCGTCGACGCCAGAATGCCAGCGCTTTCCGGGTTCGAGACTGCCGAGCGCATGGCCGCCCTGGGCGTGCCGCGACAGACGATGATGATGATGCTCTGCACGGACGACGTGAACCACGACATTTCAAAGCTCAAGTCGATCGGCATAGATGCATGGCTGCTCAAGCCGGTCAGCCAGAGCAATCTGCTGGCATCGGTTGAAGCGGCAGTAGAGAGCACGCGCTCGCGAGCGCCGGCGGCGACGCTCGACAAACGGGCCACGGCGGCGCGCGACAACAGCGCCGTCCTGGATCGTCCGCTACGCATCCTGCTGGCCGACGATTCACCTGACAACCGGCTGCTGGTTCAAACCTATCTCCGGCACACGCCATATCATGTCGACGAAGCCGAAAACGGCAGCATCGCCATCGAGAAGTTCATCGCGAACCGTTACGACCTGGTGCTGATGGACATCCAGATGCCGGAAGTCGACGGGTACAGCGCGACGCGCGCTATTCGCCGCTGGGAGCAGGAGCACAACCTGCCGCGCACCGCCATCCTGGCGCTGACGGCTTCCGCGCTGGAAGAGAATGTGCGCAGTACGCGTGAGGCCGGATGCGACCTGCACGTTACCAAGCCGGTCAAGAAGAACACGCTGCTACAGGCGATTCGCGGCGCAATATTGGCCACTGCGCAGACCCGCACTTCCGCCTCCGCGGAAGAAGCATGACCGGAAAATCGACCATCGAAATCGACCCTGAACTAAGCGACCTGATACCGGGCTTTCTCGCGCGCAAGCGCACTGACCTTCAGACCATTCTCGAAAGCGTTCGCAACGGCGATTTTGAATCGATTGGCCGGATCGCGCATCGGCTCAAAGGCGAAGGCGGGAGCTTCGGCATCGAAGCGATAACCGAGGCGGGTCGCGACATCGAAGGCGCGGCGCGGGCGCGCGAACCCGACGCGATCATTTCTTTTGCCCGCGAATTGCTCACCTACCTCGACTCGGTCCATATAGTCTACGCACCACCCGCGCGGTAATACGTATTCGCCGCAGGACTGCGGCCGGTTGCGCGCGCTACGATCGCGATGCTAGCGGTACGTTCGATGCGGATGCGCGGCGACAGGCAGCCCGGCATTGCGCGGTGGATGCGCGCCGCGGCGTTGATCATCTTCGCCGCTTTGCTGGCGCCGCTCGCGGTTCACGCGGCGGCGGATCTTCCGCCCTCGGTCAACGAATACCTTGATGCATTGAGTGCGATCCAAGCATCGAAAGAGCGGCAATCGCTCCAGCCCGTATTCGAGCTTGCAATCAAGTCCAGCCCGGGCGTGCAAGCCGTCCTCGCAGCACTTTCCGAAGCCGACTACGAAGCGCTCAGAAGCAGAATGCAGGGATTCATCCTGAACCGTGGACAGGTCGTGTTCGTGCGGCCCAGCGCGCAATTCTTCGAGAAGCTGGCGAGGGCCAAAGGAACCAAGGCCGACCGCGCGTTCTTTGACATCTACGCGCGGACCGAACCCGACCAGAGCGCGATGTTTCCCGCGTACATCCGGCAGCAGACCGGCGATACCGGATGCACGCTGTTCGACGGCCCCTTGCTTACCGGGCTCTATCGCAAATGGCTCGGTTTCCGGACCAGCTATCCCGACGCGTACGCGACTGAAGCGCAGGGGGAAATAGACAGCATGGACCAGGAGCTATTGGGCGGCACGTGCGCCTGCGACGACAAGGCCAAGGTGGCGGCGGGACTGACCGCTTTCGTGAACGCCCTTCCAGATTTGCCGATCACGCCCAGGATTCGCGATCGCATATCGGGCATCCGGGACGGCACCACGCACATCCGGTTCAACTGCCATTCGGGATGAAAGAGACGGGAATTGTTATGCTGACAGATCGCGCCCGTTGGGGCCCAGAGCGGCAAGGCTCATACCATGGAACGCGGGTTCTTCAGCGGCCATTTCCGTAAAGATCGCCTCGGCGCTGCGATGGCGTTCGGCGCCGTCGAGGGCGTGACCGAGGCGCGCGATCGCTTCGACGGCGGGGAGCGCCTGTCCCGGCGGAGGAAAGGCAGGATGGATGCGCTGCACGCGCCCCTTGAAGTTGGTGAAGCTGCCATCAATTTCGGGATAGGCTGCGATCGGCCATAGCTGGTTGGCCATCTGGCCCGTTTCATTGGCGTCGGTGTCGAGCACGAGCAGATAGTCCAGCGCGCCGAAGCGCTTCAGGAATTCCTGCTCCCCGAGCGCGCGCACCAAGTCGGCGCGCAGCACCATCAGCATCTTCAACTCGCCCGCGGCCACTGCGCCGGCCAGCGAATCGATGCCTTCGCCGGAGATGCCGAGCGCCTGCAGTCCGCGCGTATTCGGGTTCTTGTTCGCCCGAATGAGCAGTTCGTCATCACCGCTGGCACCCGGCGGAGACCAGCTCAACGCCGCGATCCGATCGGACCCGATGGTGGTCTTCAGGAGGCGCTTCAGCGCGTAAGCTTCTTCGTTGGTGGCCTGGGCGCCGATCACTGCGCCGATCGCATTTGCGCCCGACTGCCCGCCGACTTCCATGATCTTCGCCGCCGCGCGGCGCATCGCCTCGGACCATCCCTCGGCCAGCAGGCGATCCTTCGCCTGATACAGGGGCGCGGTCAGCCGATTTTCGGTTTGCAACGCGATGAATTGATGCCGCCCCTCGTCACACATCCAGTAGCTGTTAACGTCGGGGTTGTGGCGCGGCTTGTAGCGATAGATACGCCCGCGCTGGTGATGGATATCGATGGAGCAGCCGCGTTCGCATCCGCCGCATACCGAAGGCGTGCTGTGCAGGTACCACACGCGCATGCGGAAGCGGAAATCTTTCTCCGTAAGCGCGCCCACCGGGCAGATGTCGATCGCGTTGCCGGCGTACTTGTTGTTTATCGGCCGGTCGGGCCAGTGATCGATCTCGTTGTGATCGCCGCGCCCGAAAATGGCCAACTCGCTGGTCTTGGTTACCTCGTCGAAGAAACGCGTGCATCGGGCGCACAGGATGCAGCGCTCCTGATCGAGCAAGACATCGGAGCCGATGTCGATCGCCTTGCCCTTCTTGTTTTTCTTACCGAGTTGAAAGCGCGAGGGCTGCGAGTCGTAGTCCATGTAGTAGTCTTGCAGCTTGCACTCGCCGGCCTGATCGCAAATGGGACAATCGATCGGATGGTTGATGAGCAGGAACTCCAGTACCGCTTTCTGCGCGGTCGTGGTGCGCTTGCTCTTGGTCTGCACCACCATGCCCTCCGCCACGCGGGTGTTGCAGGCAATCTGGAGCTTCGGCGCTTTTTCGACCTCGACCAGGCACATCCGGCAGTTGCCAGGAATGGAGAGGCCGGGATGGTAACAATAGTGCGGGATCTCGATCCCGGCCTTGTCGGCAGCCTGAATCAGGTTGAGGCCGTCGGCGACCTCTATTTCCTTGCCGTCGATGGTGAGCTTCGGCATCGCCAGTCGTCCTAAGCGGGTTCCGCTTCGTAGGCGGAGTGCGGAGGGGGCGCGAGGCGCCCGTCGCGATCGCGGAACGGACATCGCGCGAGCCGCACGTGATCCTCGAATTCCGAACGGAACTTCTTGATGAATCCGCGCGTCGGCATCGAGAGCGAATCGGCGAGCACGCAGATGGTGTTGCCTTCCATGTTGTCCGCGATGTTGAGCAGCAGATCCAGGTCCTGCTGCTTGCCGCGTCCGGCTTCGAGATCGACCAGCAGCTTTTCTATCCAGCCGCATCCCTCGCGGCATGGCGTGCACTGGCCGCACGACTCGTGATGGAAAAAATGCGCGACCGTGCGCAGCACGTCGACCATGCAGGTATCATCGTGCATGACCATCACGCCCGCGGTTCCCATCAGGGAACCGGCGGCGCGCACCGAGTCGAAATCCATCAGGACCTTTTCGGCTTCCTCAGCGTTGAAGGGAGGAAACGATGCGCCGCCCGGAATGACGGCCTTGAGCTTGCGCCCGTCGCTGATTCCGCCGCCCACATCGTGAATCAGGTCGTGCAGGGGAAAGCCCATCGGCAACTCGTAGAGTCCCGGCTTGTTGACGTGGCCCGAGAGACAAAAGAGTTTCGGGCCGGGGCTTTTTTCGGGACCAATTGAGCGATACCACGCCGCACCTTTCTTGATGATCCAAGGGATGTTCGAAAGCGTCTCGACGTTGTTCACGACCGTGGGGCATCCGAATGCCCCCTGAATGGCGGGGAACGGCGGACGATTGCGCGGATAGCCGCGCTTGCCTTCCAGCGATTCAAGGAGCCCGCTCTCTTCGCCGCAAATGTATGCGCCAGCGCCGCGATGAGTATAAATCTCCAGGTCGAAGCCGGAGCCCATGATGTTCTTACCGATGTAACCTTTCGCGCGCGCCTCGGCGATTGCCGTCTCGACTATTCGCGTCTGCACCGTGAACTCGCCGCGAAAATAAATGTACGCGATATGCGAGCCCACCGCGCGGCACGCGATCACGATTCCTTCGAGAATCTGGTGCGGGTCGCATTCGAGCTGAAAACGATTCGCAAACGTCCCCGGCTCACTCTCGTCCGCGTTGCAGCAAAGATAGACGGGCTTCTTCGATTCCTTGGGGATGAAGCTCCATTTGGTGCCGGTCGGGAAAGCCGCGCCACCGCGTCCGCGCAGGTTCGAGGACTTGACCTCGTTGATAATCTCCTCGGGCTTCATATCGAACAGCGCCTTGCGCAACGCCTGGTAGCCGCCGTTCGCTTCGTACACGGCGAGTCGCCGGATATCAGGGATATCCAGCCATCGCATAAGAATTCGTTCCATCGCAGAATTTACGGGATGCGGCCCTGGTCAGGCCGCCTGATGCTTCGTGCTGAGCGCGAGGAGTTTCTGCTTCTGCCCCTGGATCTTCCGCTGCAACGCCATTAGCGCATCGAGCACCGCCTCCGGTCGCGGCGGGCATCCAGGTACGTAGACATCAACCGGCACAATCCGGTCTATCCCAGGGAGCGTGGCGTAATTGTCGTAGAATCCGCCGGTCGAAGCGCAGGCGCCAAACGCCATCACCCACTTCGGCTCGGACATCTGATCATAGACCCGCCGCAGAATCGGGCCCTGGCGAATCGAGACCGTGCCGATGACCATCAAGAGATCAGCCTGCCGGGGCGTAAAGCGCGGGAGCAGCGCGCCGAACCGGTCGATGTCATAAGGAGTCATCGACAGCGACATGTACTCCATCGCGCAGCAAGCGGTCGCGAACGGGTACGGGAAAATCGAAAACTTGCGAGCCCATCCGAGGGCCTTGTCGAGCCGAGTCAGAACAGCAGTGTCGCCGAGCAATACTTCCTCGCCCTTCGACAGCGCCTTTACGTCATTGGTATCTGCCATTGATGCCTCTCAGGCTGATTCCGTTGCTACCGATCCCAAAGGTATCAAGCGGGGCTCGCGCGGGTCAACAAAGGCTAATGAAACGAGCCTTCACAATGAAGCAATACTTGAAGACGCCGGAGATCAAATCTACGTGAATCCGCAAAATCCGCAGATTCTTTTAGGACACCCGCAGTACCGCCGCGCCTTTGATTTCATCGTGCTTGAGCATCTTGAGCGCGACGTTCGCCTCGGTAAGGCCGAACGCAATCGTATGCGTGCGAACCGGAATTTCGCCCGCGACCTTCAGGAACTCCTCCGCATCGGCGCGGGTATTTGCGGTGACGCTTCGAATCTCGCGCTCGTAGAACAGATGCTTCTCGTAGTTCAGTTCGGGAACCGGACTCAGATAGATTCCGGCAATCGCGAGAATGCCGCCGCGGTCGAGCGCTTCCATCGCGGGCAGGACGAGGTTTCCGGCCGGCGCAAAAAGAATGGCCGCATCGAGAGGCGCCGGGGGACGATCGTCCGCCTCGCCGATCCAATCGGCGCCAAGCTGCGATGCAAGATCGCGATGCAGGCCGCCGCGGCTCATCACAAACACGCGGCAACTCCAATGCTTCAGCACTTGCAGTGCGATATGCGCCGAACCACCGAAACCATAAAGGCCGACCGTGGCGCCGGGCTGGATGCCGGCGCGCTTGATGGCGCGAAAGCCGATGATGCCCGCGCACATCAGTGGCGCGGCTTCTTCATCGCCAATCGTCTCGGGCAGCGGATAAACGAAATCTTCGCGCGCGACCGCATACTCGGCGTAGCCGCCGTCGTGGTCCCATCCGGTGAAGCGGGCATTCGGGCACAGATTCTCGCGCCCGCGCAGGCAATAGACGCATTGCCTACAGGTATCGCGCAGCCACGCGATTCCGACTCGCGCGCCCTGCGCGAAGCGCGATGCGCCCACGCCGCGCTTTTCGACGATTCCTACAATTTCGTGGCCCGGGATTATCCGCGGATGCTTAGGCGGCAGGTCGCCTTCGGTGACATGGAGATCGGTGCGGCATACTCCGCAAGTGCGGATGCGCACGAGAACCTCGCCCGGCGCGGGCTCGGGAACGGGCGCGTCGATCGCATGCAACGGCGTCGATTCGATCGGCGCGGGTTTATCGACTGCCATCGCTTTCATTGTGGCCAGAATGTTTCTCTTGACCGGTTCGCCTTCCCTCCAGGGAAGTCAGGGTTAGGTTATTCCGATTTTCCTCTGTTGCGATCGATTCAGCACCCGCACCGGTTCCGCTTTGCTCAACATCCTCTCCCGCAAAAAGAACGGGCGAGGACTACAGCTCGAAGTCGGCTGCTTCTATTATCCGTGCGGTCCGGTGGAGGAAGCGGTTGCCGAGGACGCCGTCGATCACGCGATGGTCGTACGACAGCGCCAGATACATCATCGCGCGAATCGTAATCGCGTCCTCGCCATCGACTTCGATCACGACGGGACGCTTCTTGACCTCACCCATCCGCAGAATTCCCATCTGCGGCTGGTTGATAATCGCAAACCCGAACAGGTTTCCTTCGCGCCCCGGATTCGAAAGCGTAAAGCTTCCGCCTGCCAAATCGTCGGCGGTGATCTTCCGATCGGCAATCTTGCGCCGAAGGTTTTCAATCTCCCGGGCGATTCCGACCACCGACATGCCCTCGGCACGCTTGAGGACCGGCACCAGCAAGCCCTCGTCGGTATCCATCGCGATGCCGAGATTGATCTCCTTGCGAATCACGAGCGAATCGCCGACCACTGCCGCGTTCATCCGCGGAAATTCCTTCAGTGCGCGCATCGTCGCCGCGGCGATCAGCGGCAGCATCGTAAGACCGAAGCCCTCGCGCTCCTGAAACTCGCGCTTGTGCGCCTCGCGGAGCTTCGTGATGCGCGTCATATCCACCTCGGCGAGCGTGCCGACGTGCGGCGAGTGGGTCTTGGAAAAGACCATGTGCTCCGCGATCAGCTTGCGGCGGCGCGTGAACGGCTCGACGACATCGCCTTCCCGCGGCTGATAGACGGGCGGCGAGTACGCCCGGCTCGGGACTGCGCCGGGCGACGGCGGCGGTGACGCGGGCCGCAACGCCGCAACCGCAGCCGCATTGGTCGCGGCAGCCCTGGCCGGACCGGCAGCAGCGCCCCCTCGCCGCAAGGACTCGAGATATCGCTCCACATCGCGCTTGCTCACCCGGCCATCGATACCGGTACCCGGAATGCGGTCGAGGTCGATTTCATGTTCCTGCGCCATTCTCAGCACGACGGGCGAGTACCGGCGCGGCGCTCCGCCTTCGCGCCTGGGCGGGGCCGGCACGCTCTGCAGAGCAGGGGCCGGGGCCGGCGCAGATGGGGCCGCCGGAGCACTGGCGGCCACTTTGGGCTGAGGCCGGAGCTCACGGACAGTCGCGGGAGGCTCGACTTTCTGCGGTGCAGGCTTCGGAGCGGCTGCCGCAGGCCTGGACGCCCCAGCGCCATCGCCTTCCTCAATAATCGCCAA
>Ga0074044_10002593_pt1 | contig 15741 bp, 9 predicted proteins | sample BogForMeECP23OM1_FD_94443 | JGI IMG/M metagenome (GOLD analysis project Ga0074044, IMG submission 94443) | Bog forest soil microbial communities from Calvert Island, British Columbia, Canada - Bog Forest MetaG ECP23OM1 | ecosystem: Environmental > Terrestrial > Soil > Wetlands ...
ACTCCTCTGGACGATTGGATCTTTGCTCCGGACCATGCCATTCCGCTCCTGGAGAATCATTTCGGCGTGCTCTCGCTGGAGGGATTCGGGTTGGCCGGGAAACGGGCAGCAGCAGCGGCGGCGGGCGCGATCCTGTACTACATCCGGTCAACGCAACGCGGTTCGCTTGATCATGTCGACCGCATCGGCTTCTACGAGCGGCAGAATTGCCTGGTACTCGATGCGGTCACGGTACGCAACCTGGAGCTGATCGAGCCGCTCTTCGCAGGAACCGATGCCGGAGTAACCCTGTTCCGCTGCATGGATGCAACCGTCACGCCGATGGGAAAGCGACTGCTGCGTACATGGATGCTGCGTCCGTCTTTGGATAAGGCCGAGATCGAGGGCAGGCTGGACTCCGTTGAGGTACAACTCAAAGACACGGTGCGACGCGAGGAATTGCGGCGGTCGCTTGACGGGATTCTCGACCTCGAACGTCTGCTAAGCCGGGTCACGTTGGAAACGGCGAATCCACGGGATGTGCTGGCGCTGGCGGCTTCGCTCGCAAGAATTCCAAAGGTGCGCACCGTACTAGCTGAGTTGTCTGAGACACGACTGTCGGCGCAGCGGTTGAGCGCGCTGCATATCGCGATCGACGAACTGAGCGACCTGCGGGAGAAGATCGACCACACGCTGGCTCCCGAGCCTCCGCTAACCCTGAGCGATGGCGGCGTGATTGCCGCGGGCGTCGACAAAGATCTGGACGAACTCCGCGACCGGAGTCGCAACTCGAAGCAGTACCTGGCGCGAGTCGAGCAGCGTGAACGGGAGCGGACGGGAATTGGATCGCTCAAGGTAAAGTTCAATTCCATTTTCGGTTACTACATAGAGATTTCGAAGGCGAACCTACACCTTTCGCCCGCTGACTACGAGCGCAAGCAGACGCTGGTGAATGCCGAGCGTTTCACGACTCCGGAATTGAAGGAGTATGAATCGAAGATTCTCGATGCCCAGGAAAAGATTGTCGAAATCGAGCGGCGGCTGTTTGCCGATTTGCGTTCTGCCATTGCGGCCGAGGCCAAGCGCATAAGGCAAACCGCGCTGGCGCTGGCGGAGGTCGATGTACTCGGCTGCCTGGCGAATATTGCGGCGCTGCGGAATTACTGCCGGCCAAAGTTCGAACAAGAGTTCGAACAAAAGTTTGAGCCAAATCTCGACGATGCGGAAAAGGCCGAGGACGTTGCCGATGGAGCGCCGGGAGCCCCCGCCCGGCCCCTTGATCTGGAGATTGTCGAAGGCCGTCATCCGGTGATCGAACTGCAGGAACTGGCAGCGGGGAGCGAGCGTTTCGTTCCGAACGATCTGTTTCTCGACTCTGCGACGCACAACATCGTCGTGCTAACCGGTCCGAACATGGGAGGCAAGAGCACGTACCTGCGGCAGGCGGCGCTGATCGTGATCATGGCGCAAATGGGATCGTTTGTTCCCGCGCGCGCCGTGCGGTTGGGCATCGTCGACCGCGTGTTCACCCGCATCGGCGCAAGCGACAACGTGGCGCGCGGCCGCTCGACGTTCATGGTCGAGATGACGGAGACGGCCGCGATTCTGCACACGGCGACGGCGCGCTCTTTGATCCTGTTAGATGAAGTCGGACGCGGCACCTCCACCTACGATGGACTGGCGATCGCGTGGGCCGCCATCGAATATCTGCATGCGCGGGTCCGAGCCAAGACGCTGTTCGCGACGCATTATTTCGAGCTAACCGAATTGGCGGAACAATTGAGCGGCGTAAAGAATTATCACGTGTCAGTCAAGGAGACCGGCGGAAGCGTAGTTTTTCTGCGCCGAGTCGAACCGGGAGCAGCTGACCGCAGCTATGGAATCGAAGTCGCCAAACTGGCGGGATTGCCAAACGAAGTCGTGGTGCGTGCGCGCGAGGTATTAGCCGAGCATGAATCGTCCGAGCATAAACTTTCGGGACATCTGACGCCGGGCAGTTCCGAAGCAGCGGAGCGTCCGACGCAGTTGACCATCTTCACTCCGCTCTCGCAGCCCGTGCTGGAAAAGTTACGCGACGTGGATTTAAACCGGCTGACACCGCTGGAGGCGCTAAACTTGCTGGCAGAGCTGAAAAGGCAGATTGAGTAGCGATGCCGAACACCCGCAGGGATCATTCACAAATCGGCCAACTTCTCATCATCGGCTTTGATGGGACCGAGATGTCTCCGCGCCTCGCTTCCCTGCTCACGAAGATTCAACCGGCGGGCGTGATTCTATTTGCCCGCAACATCACCGGGGCTGAGCAGACGCACACTCTTCTGCGCGCATGCCAGAAGTGCGTGGCCACTCCGCTTTTTACCTGCGTGGACCTCGAAGGCGGCACCGTGGACCGTTTCCGCAACGTGATCGGCCCGACGCCTTCTCCAGCAGAGGTTTTTGCCACGGGCAGCCGGGCGCTCTTTCGCAAGCATGGGCGCATCATCGGCGAAAACTGCCGCGCGCTTGGCTTCAACGTGGATTTCGCTCCGGTGCTTGATTTGGCCTACGAGGCTTCACGATCGGTGCTTAGTGCGCGGGCAGTCTCGGACGATCCGAAAAAGGTGGTTTTGTACGCGCGCGAGTTTCTGCGCGGGTTAGGCGATGCCGGCGTGCTCGGCTGCGGCAAACACTTCCCCGGACTAGGCGAGGCAACACTCGACACGCATCACGAACTTCCCAGCGTGGAGAAACCTGTGCGCAAACTGTGGGACGAGGATCTGGTTCCCTATCGCTCGCTGAAGCGCGAATTGCCGTTCGTCATGGTTTCGCATGCGGCGTTTGCGGCGGTCACGAAAGAGCGGGCCAAGGGGCGAATTCCGGCCTCCCTCTCGAAGGAATGGATCACCGATATTCTGCGCAAGAAGATCGGCTACCGGGGCCTGATCTGTTCCGACGACCTGGAGATGGGAGGCGTGCTGGCGGCCGCTCCGATTGAGCAGGCGATGGTTGGGCACATCCGCGCTGGCGGCGATCTTGGCCTGATCTGCCATCAGGAAGATTTAATTCTGCGCGCGCATGAGGCACTGGCTCGCGAAGCGGAACGCGAGGGCAAATTTGCCCGCCGTGTGAGCGAATCAGCGCGGCGCGTGCTGGCGTTTAAGAAGAAGTGGCTGGCGAGACGCCGAACTGCGGCGCCTGCTTCCGCACGCGTCGAAAAGCTGACGCGACAGCTCTGGGAATTCGGCGAAGAAATCCGGCTGGCCACGCTCGCTCGCCCAGACAATAAAAAGGATCGCGCATGAGCATGATTGTTGCCGGCGTGATGAGCGGCACTTCGGCAGATGGAATCAACGTGGCGCTGGTGCGGCCCTCGGCTGACACCGGACGGGCGAGGCGCCCGTCCCCACACAAGAACCAGCACCTGGGCTTTACACTTCTTGCTCATGCGGAGTATCCGTTCCCTGCGCCGGTGCGGCGCACAATCCTGGAAATGATGAATGCCGAATTGGCCCGTGTAGCAGATCTGGCTCGGCTGAACTTTCTTCTGGGAGAGCTCTATGCGGAGGCGGTGGCGAAGACGGCACGTAAGTATCGCGTGAAGCTTGATCTGGTTGGCTGTCATGGACAGACGCTGTATCACCAGGGAGTGGCGGCGCGATTTCTCGGACGAAAACTGGCGGTGACATGGCAAACCGGCGAAGGGGCGGTGATTGCCGCGCGGCTGGGTGTGCCAGTGGTCTCCGATTTTCGTCCTGCGGATATAGCGGCCGGGGGCAAGGGTGCGCCGCTGGTGCCGTTCCTCGATTATCTTCTCTATCGCGATCGGCGAGCGAGTCGCATGGCTCAGGATCGTATTGCACAGAACATTGGCGGCATTGCGAATCTGACCGCGATTCCCGCGGGCGCGTCGCTCGGTCAAGTGCTCGCCTTTGACAGCGGCCCCGGTAACATGGTGATGGATGCGGTCACAGAAGAGCTGTTCGGCAAGCGCTACGATCGCGATGGCAAGATCGCAGCCTCGGGACGTGTGCTGGACGGTGTGATTGCGCAGTTATTACGAGCGCCGTTTTTCCGGCAAAAACCTCCGCGGACGGCGGGCCGCGAGGAATTTGGCCGGGAATACGTGCGCCAATTTCTTCAGCTCTGCCACGGCGCCAGTAAGCCCGATGTGGTGGCCACGGCAACGGCGTTGACGGCGCGCTCAATTGCAGGCGCGGTCCAACGCTTCGTAATGCCACGATTCGCTCTTCGACCAACTGCGGCACGCCGCAAGCCGAGTGGTCACGAAATGATTGTCTCGGGCGGAGGCGCAAAGAATCCGACACTGATGACAATGTTGCGCCATGAAATCGCACCCTTGGGAATCGGACTGCATTTCTCGGATGAGTTCGGCATTCCAGCGGAAGCGAAGGAGGCAGTGGCTTTTGCCTTGCTCGCGCATGAGACGTGGCATCGCCGGCCAAGCAATGTGCCTTCAGCTACGGGAGCGCAGCGGGCGGCGATCCTGGGAAAGATTTCGTATGCGTGAGGCGGCACGGGTGTGCACACAAAGCAGGTCCTTCGCTTCGCTCAGGATGACAATTGCTTTTAGGATGACAATTCTTTTCTTAATCGTTGGCGGATTCGTGTTGCCTCTTCTTTCCTGCTCCCAGCCTCCCGACCCCAACACGCTGGTGATGATTATTGAGAGCAGCCCCACAAATCTTGATCCCCGCGTCGGGATCGACGGATATTCCGAACGCATCGACGCACTCATCTTCGATGACCTTCTCGATCGCGATGAGCATCTGAACGTGACGCCGGCGCTGGCCGAGCGCTGGGAGATTCCCGATCCCCTGACCTACATCTTTCACATCCGCCACGGCGTGAAGTTTCACGACGGCAGCGCCCTCACGTCCCGCGACGTAAAGTGGACGTTCGACTCCCTGCTCGAAAATAAAATCCGCACCACTAAGGCCGCAGCCTACCGTTACGTCGATCACGTCGAAGCCCCGGACGACTATACGATCGTATTTCGCATGAAGGAGCCGTTTTCGACTCTGCTGTGGAATTTATCCGATGGCGCGATGGGCATCGTTCCTTATGGCACGCTGACGGAGATGACGACCCATCCCGTCGGCTCCGGCCCCTTTCGCTTCATTAGCGCGGAGCAGGACAAGGAAGTTATCGTCGCCCGTAACGACGCCTACTGGGGCGATAAGCCGCGTGTGCCCCGCGTACGCTTCGTGGTCGTGCCTGACACCACCACCCGCGCTCTCGAACTTCGCAAAGGCAGCGCCGACATCGCCAGCAACGCGCTGACTTCCGACATGGTACTGGCTCTCGAAAAGGAGCCGAACCTCGTCGTCCAGCGCGCGCCGGGAACCACACTCAGCTATCTGGCATTCAATCTGCGTGATCCGATCCTGCGCGATGTGCGCGTCCGGCAGGCGCTCGCCTACGCCATCGACCGTCAGCCCATGATTCAGTATCTGTGGCGCGGTTTCGCCCAGCCGGCTGCCAGCATTCTCCCGCCGCAAAGTTGGGCATATAACGCCGACGTGCCGAAATATGCCTTCGACCCTGGGAAAGCACGCCAGATCCTCGATGCCGCTGGATACCTGCCCGTAAACGGCGTGCGCTTCCACCTGACGATGAAGACTTCGACCGTCGAGGAATCTACACGGCTGATGGTCGCCGTACTACAACAGCAGCTGCGAGATGTCGGCATCGCGCTCGACATCCGCACGTTCGAGTTTGCTACGTTTTTCGCCGATGTCACCAGCGGCGCCTACCAAATGTATTCGCTGCGTTGGATCGGCGGCAACCAAGACCCGGACATCTTCGAATACGCTTTCCACTCCGACAAATTCCCACCGCACGGCGCTAACCGCAGCTTCTACGTGAACCCACGGCTCGACGCGCTTATCAAAGAGGGCCGCTCGGAAACCGATCCCAACCGGCGCAAGGCGGTATACGCCGACATCCAGACGATCCTTGCCACCGACCTGCCATACATTAACCTCTGGTTTCTTGACAACGTGGTGGTGCACACACGGCGCGTCCGGAACTTAACCATGAATCCTTCGGGAAATTACGACTTTCTGAAAACGGCTGAGATCAGTAGCCAGTAGCCGGTTTCAGTTGCCAGTGCGAGAGGCATCTGCAATTTTCAGCGTGTTACCATCAAATCTTGAAGATCCTTTTCATCGGTGACATTTTTGGGCGCCCGGGGCGGACGATCGTAAAAGAGCGCCTGCCTGAACTGCGCCAGCAGCATGCCGTGGATCTGGTGATTGCCAACTGCGAAAACGCCGCGGCTGGCTTCGGAATCACGCCGCCGCTGGCGGAAGAGCTTTTCGATCTGGGGATCGACGTGATGACCACCGGAAATCACGTCTGGGACAAACGCGAGATCATCGAATACTTCCACATGGCGGACGGCAACCCTCACAGTCCGGCACGCCGGTTGCTGCGCCCAGCGAATTTTTCGCCGGGTCTGCCCGGCTGGGGAGTGTACGAAGGCCAGAAGAACGGCGTCGCCTATGCCGTCATAAATCTTCAAGGACGCGTCTTCATGGGCTCGAGCGACGATCCCTTTCGCTACGCCGATCGTCTTCTGGAACAGATCCAATCGCAGTCCAAATCGAAAATCGTGTTTGTGGATTTTCATGCCGAAGCCAGCTCCGAAAAAATTGCCTTCGGATGGTACCTCGATGGCCGAGTCACTGCCGTCGTGGGCACGCACACGCACGTCCCCACCGCGGATGAGACCGTCCTGCCAAAGGGTACTGCTTACATTACGGATGTTGGCATGACCGGGCCCTATGACAGCGTGATTGGGGTGAAGAAAGAATTAGTGATCGAGAGGTTTCTTAGCGGGATGCCGGCGCGCTTCGAACCGGCCAATGGCGACGTCCGTTTGTGCGCCGTAGTGGTTGAGTTCGATGACCAGACGGGGCACGCCACACGGATGGAACGGTTGATGCTGCGAGACTGCCCGTTACGACCGTAGTTCCCAATCGAGTATTTCACTTGCAAGACAGCAACCGGTGGGCATTCTATAGTAGTCATATGCGATGGTTGACAGCGGGAATTGGGTTGTTGCTTGCGGGAGTGTGTTGGGCCGCAGACACTCCGCCGGCCAGTATGCCATCGCTGTGCTCGAATTCCGGAGGCGCGCCCGCCTGCCACGGTCCCAAGAAAGACCTGAAAGCAGCCCGCCAGGCTTTCGCGCGTGGACTCAACCTCGAGAAATCGCGGAATCTGGACCAGGCTTTTTACGAATTTGAAGAGGCTGCTCGCCTGGTTCCGCAAAACGTGGAGTACGTGACCGCGCGGGAGATAACGCGGCAACATCTCGCCGGGATGCATCTGGAACAGGGAAACAACGATCTGCTCGGTGGGCGGCAAGTGGAGGCGCTGGCGGAGTTCGAAACCGCGCTGAACCTCGACCCGCAAAACGAATTCGCGCAGCAGCGTTTGCGCGACGCCGTGGGGCCAGCGCCGGTGCACACCACAGATCCGCCTCAAGTGGTCGCCAGCGCCGATGCGCTTATCGCGAAACCGATCGACGCGCCCCATGATTTCCACTACAGCGGCGATTCGCGTGGTCTGCTCACGGCGGTCGCAGCGAGCTACGGGCTTACGGTTATTTTCGACGATAACTTCCCCACGCGCCGCGTGCGCTTCGATCTGCAGAACGCGGATTTTGCAAACGCCATGCTCGCGGCTTCCGCAGCCACCAAGAGTTTCAGTGTGGCGCTAGAAGATACAGTTCTTTTTGCGGCGGTTGACAATCCCGAGAACCACCGTCTTTACGATCGCATGGGCATGCGCTCGTTTTATATCCCGGGCAGCAATTCTCCCCAGGATTTGGCCGCATTTCTGACCACAGTGCGGACGCTGTTTGAATTCAAGTTTGCGAGCTTGAGCGCCGCATCGAGCACGATCACGGTGCGTGGGCCGCAATCGGCACTGGAAGCCGTAACCGAGTTTCTCGGACAGCTGAACGGCGAACGGCCGGAGGTTTTGTTCGATCTGAAGGTTTTCCAGGTAAGCCATACCTACATGCGCAGTATCGGGTTGCACGTTCCGGATAATTTCAATCTTTTCAGTATTCCGGCGGCCGCACTCGCGGCTCTTGGCGGACAAAACATCCAGAGCCTAATCAATCAACTGATTTCCTCTGGCGGCATCAATCAAGCGGGCAATTCGACCATCTCAGCTCTCCTCGCGCAATTGCAAGGCCAGCAGAATTCAATCTTCAGCCAGCCGCTTGCAACCTTCGGTGGCGGGCTTACGTTCATGGGACTGAGCCTCGATCACTTGTCCGCCATGCTCTCCATGAATGAGAGTTCGGTCAAAGAGCTTCAGCATGTGCAGTTGCGCGCCGCGCAGGGGCAGGATGCAACCTTTAAGCTGGGAGAGCGCTACCCTATCCTGAATGCCAGCTTTGCGCCGATTTATAACAATTCCGCGATCGCGCAGGTCGTGGGGAATCAGTCCTACACTGCGCCCTTCCCCTCTGTCAATTATGAGGATATTGGACTCACGCTCAAGGCGAAACCGGTGGTCCACCAGAATTCAGACGTGGCCGTCGAACTGGAGATCCAGTTCCGCAACCTCGGAAGCAGCATCACAAATGGTATTCCTGACATTTTGAATCGGGAGTACAAGGGCGGAATCCTGCTGAAGGAAGGGGAGCAGGCGGTTGTGGCGGGAATGGTCACTGAGTCCGATGAGCGGAGTCTGACCGGCCTGCCGCTGGTCTCCGGTGTGCCGGCCCTCGGCGTCCTCACGTCACAGAGGACCAAGCAAGAAGAGGAAGATGAACTCCTGATCCTGATCACACCGCACGTCATCCGAAGCCCAGAACGCACTGAAGCCCCGGAAATCTGGTTGGGAAAGTAAACCGAGCGAGATCCTTCGCTTCGCTCAGGACGACAAATAGCAAACTTACTCGGCGTCCTTTTCCTGGCTCGCCTGGAAATCTACAATCTTCTTCTGCGCTTCAACCGGTGCCCCGCTGGCGTTACGTCCGTTGATGAACAGAGCCGGCGTGCCGGTCACGCCCACCGATTTGCCGAGTGCAACGGAAGCCTGGATTCTGGCTTTTGTATCCGGTTTGGCAGCGCACGCGGAGATTTCGCCGGCATTCGCGCCCGATGCAGTCGCGATAGCCTTTAGCTTTTCGTCGGCGTTTGACTCCGTGATATTGTCCTGCTCGTCAAACGTCTTCTGAATGAATTTCCAGACCGCATCATTCGCGGCTCCCCCAATCGAAGATCGGCCCACGCAATCGACGTAGCCGGCAGCTTTCTCCGCCCAGTTGTGCGCGGGCAGCGGAAAGTTCTGGAAAACAAAGCGGGCATCGGGTTCCTGCGCCAGCAACTGCTCAATCGCGGGCGCGGCCTTCGCGCAGTGCGGGCACTGCATATCGCTGAACTCGACAATCGTCACCGTCGCCTTCGCCGGTCCCTTGGCGGGGCCGTTCACGCCTTTTTCGAGCTTGACGCGGGCATCTTCAAAGGGCTTCGCACCGAAGGGCAGGATGTCGCCCGTGAGTGCATGCTTGCCGTCTGCGCTAACCAGCAACCGATTCGCGTTCGTGCCCTTCGGGTTCGTGAGGACCACGGAAACCTCCGCCAGTCCTGGCACTTCGGAGGGACGAATCTCATCCACCTTCCACGTGATGGTGGGATCGTAACCAAACATTTGGAACAGGAACGAATTGACCGTATCTTCGGTTGGAAGAGCCGTGTTGGTTTCAGCGGCGGGCGGAGGCGCCGCTGGTTTGGCTGCCGGTTTTGCCGGGTGAGCGGGTTGGGTTTGAGCGATCGCGATGCCGGATAGCAGCAGAGCAGCGAGCAAAGTGGGGAGCAATGTGCAACGTATGTGTCTCATATCTTGAAATTCGATTGTTACAAAAAGCGGCACAATTGTCATTTCCGAAGCTTTGCTAATGGAGAGCCGGGCATCCCCGCCCAGCTGGACGGGCGAGACGCCCGTCCTCCACGATGTAGTTAGACGGTCTAGATCTCCGACTTGGCAGCGATGGGGAATCTCCTCCCGTAGCCGAACGCCTTGGCGGAAATCTTGATCCCAGGCGCCGCTTGTTGCCGCTTGTACTCACTGCGCTCGACCATGCGGATTACACGCCGCACCAGATCCAGATCGAAATTGTGAACCCGGGCAATCTGTTCGGCCGACGACGACTCCTCCACATAGTCTTCGAGAATCGCATCGAGCACATCGTAGGGAGGAAGCGAATCCGAATCTTTTTGATCGGGGCGCAATTCGGCAGACGGCGGCTTCTCGATGGTTGCTTCCGGAATTACCTTGCGCCGCGAGTTTACGTAGGCGCACAGGCGGTAGACCAGCCCCTTCGGCACATCCGAGATCACCGCCAGTCCACCCACCATATCGCCGTAAAGCGTGCAATAGCCTACGGCCAATTCGCTCTTGTTGCCGGTCGAAAGTACCAGCGCACCGAACTTGTTCGACATGGCCATGAGCAGCATTCCGCGGGCGCGGGACTGAATATTCTCTTCGGTGACGTCTTGCGGCATGCCGGCGAACACGGGCGCGAGCGTGCACCGCGCGGCCTCGTAGATGTCGTTGATCGAGAGCAGTTCGAAGCGAACATTGAGGTTATTGGCCAGTTCACGTGCGTCGTCAATGGACCCTTGCGAGGAGTACGGACCGGGCATGCCGACTCCGATGACATTTTCAGGGCCGAGCGCATCGGCGGCGATGGACGCGGTGAGCGCGGAATCGATGCCTCCGCTGAGTCCTACGATCGCCTTCTGGAAACCACATTTGTGAACGTAGTCTCGCGTGCCAAGAACCAGCGCCTCATACGCGCTGGCTTCTTCACCCACGACCTGCGCATGCATGTCTCCGGTGAGTTTCTGGGAATCGAAATAGATCAGGTCTTCCTCGAACGACTTCGCTTGCGCAATCACCTGTCCGTCGGATGCAATCACCAGGCTGGATCCATCGAAGACCAGGCTGTCGTTGCCCCCTACCTGATTCACCATCGCCACCGGAACTTTCTGATGCCGCGCGATAGCGGCCAGCATTTCCCGCCGCAGTTCGCGCTTGCCCAGCCAAAATGGCGACGCGGAAATGTTGAGCACGAAGTTGCCGCCCGCTCGGACCAGTTCTTCGACAGGATCAACGCCATACAGTCGCCGGTTCCAGAACCGTTTGTCGTTCCAGGCATCCTCACAGATGGTCAAAGCCATCTGCTTGCCACAAAAGCTGAACAGTTGCTGGCTTTTAGCGGGAGCGAAGTTGCGCATCTCGTCGAATACGTCATAGGTCGGCAACAGCATCTTCGATTGGATGAAGTCGATGTGCCCTTCACGTAGTAGGGCGGCGGAGTTCATCGCTGTTTTTCCCGAGTCCGCTTCGGCCGAAGTTACCATGCCGCAGATCACGGCAATGCCCTGCGTTTCCGCAGCGATCCTTTCGGTGGTCGAGCGATTGCGCGCCACAAATGAACGCCTCTCGACCAGATCGAGCGGCGGATAACCGCAGACGGAGAGCTCTGGAAACAGGATCAGGCCAGCGCCAGCGCTTCGCGCCTCAAGCGCAAATTGAATGATCTTCGAGGCATTGCCAGAAAAGTCCCCCACCGTGGGGTTGATCTGGCCCAGGGCAATCTTCACACTTATAGTTTAGAAGGTCGAGGTGCAGAAGGTCGAGACCGAAAGCCACTTAAGAGCGGTGTGCTCTATGCTGTCTCCGGAGAAGTGAGCCACCGGCCTATGAACGGTGTATAAGGCCGTTGCACCCCGTCCCTGATCGCGTTTCGGCGGCGGAACACTTCGACGTTTTAGAGAGCAGATTTCGTCGCCGGCGTGGATGGCAAACTCCAGTTGGGCCCTGGGTCTGAACCGGGAGTGGTCGGTTGCGGCGCCGGCGCCACCGGCGGCATGCTGGAGGGGTTCGCGGGATTGGACTCCGGCATCTCTTCTCCGGGACGCCGCAACGTGGGCGCGTTCGCCGGGCGCTCTTCCTGTTTCTTGGCAACGGTTGGCGCGCCCAGATCGACTTCCTTTTCGACGCGCACGATTTTCTGGCCATCCACTTTCATGGTTTCTACGCGAACGACTTCGTCGCCAACAAAGCGCACAAAATCCACGTCCTGCGGGGGCACGCCATAGATCCATTCTTCGTATTCGACTTCGTCGGCTTTTTCGCGCACTTTTCTGGGCGGACGCCCCTTGGCGTAAATCACCATCTCGTGATTCATTCCCACCAGCACAAGGTGATTCTTGATGGCATCTTTGACTTTGGGAGGAACAGTTTCCAGGTAGGCCTCGATCGCGGACTTGGCATCGAAATCGAACACTGGACGCAGCAACTGCTTCAACTCCGGTCCGGTAATCTCCGGCACATACTTGTCAAAGTAGAGATCCACAAACGAGCCGTGGGCGTTGGCGGAAGGATCAGACGGCGCAACCGGCACCGACGAAGTCGGGCCTATAACCGTAATGCGCTGATACCACTTCTGCTTCTTGAGGGGACCGCCGTTGATCTCAAAGCGGATATGGTCGTCTTTGATGACCACATCGCTGATGCGGCCGCGGTCGCCGAGTTTCGCGGCTGGTCCCCAGAGCGCCAGCAAGTGTTGCAGTTCCGGCCCGCTGGGGGTTACGGTGCCATTTCTGAGTTTCAGTCCAGTCTGTCCCATAGGGAAGGGCGCGCGGATGTAGATCAACTCTTCATTAAAGGCGTGGATAATTTCTTCGCGGGTTTGCTTAGAAATCCTTGGGGGCGGAGTATTGCCGGCCAGCGCGACTAAAGAGAAGGCCGGAAGGATTGCCAGGAAGCAACAACAAAGGCGGTAAACGTGGAAAGACCGCATGCAGCACCCCGGGCCGATTGGCTTATTATAGACCGGCGCAAAGGCAGTTCCCAGTTCTCCCTTCCCGGTTCTCAGTGCTTACTCCCATCGCTTCTTACTGGGAACTGAGAACTGCTCGACTGCGGTAACGAGCCCGTAAGTACTTCGGTAACGGTGAGCTGTACTTTAAGCACCTGAGGTAACCAGCGCAAACCAACTTAGAATGGATACAAGACGGAACAGCTCATCCCCGGGCTTGGGCCGACAGGATTGCCTTTTGCCGTTGAAGCTTCCCATTCCCGCGCGTATTCCGCTCCTCTACGTCATCCTCGGCGTGCTGTTGGCGATCAGTGTGCTGCCCATGTACTTCTATTCGGCGCAGATCGAGACCATGAACCGGGAGCGCCTGAAAACCAACGAAATGCTGCTGCAAAACACGGTCACGCGTTCGCTGGCCGACGATATTTCCCAGCACCGGGAAGCCCTGCAAATGATGCTGACCAATTTGTCGTCGTCGATTCAGGTCATGATGCTGGCCAATGCGAGCGGGAACGACCTTAGTGCGCAGAAGCTTCTCACCCCCGAGCTGCGCGCCATGCTCGAAAATTTTGTCTCGTCTTCGAACGATATTGCGTACGCCACGCTGCTGAATGCCGATGCCAAAGGAGTTTCGGCCGGCCGTATCGAACCCGACGCCTTCCTACAGCGGGAGCTCGAGCGGGCCTTCCAAGCCGCCCGCGAGGGACGCGCTTATAGCGGCCAGCCGTTGATGGTGGGCAGCGGAAAATCTGCGCGAACGGTCATGTTGGTCAGTTCGCCGATCATGTATGACGGACATTTTCTGGGGATGATCGGGTCGGTCGTGGATATGGACTATCTGATCCGCCGCTTGCAACAAGTCAGTCTGACTGGGTTGATGCCCTACGTGGTCGACAGCCAGGGTAGGCTGGTGGCGGCCGCCACTGCACAATATGCTACCGGACAGGACATGACCCACTTCGAGATCGTCCGCAGTTTTGTGGACGAAGGCTCGAAAGCCCAGCTGGCGGCGACCCGCGAGTTCACGGTTAGCAATGACAATGGCAAAGCGGCGACCGAGATGCTCGGAACCTACAGTCCAGTGACCTCGCTGGACTGGGCGGTGGTGGTACAGAAGCCCCGCGAAGATGCCTATCGCGGAATCTACGAGATGCAGCGCACCGGGCGCTTGCTGGCATGGCTGGCGGTGTTTGTAAGTGTCGGTCTGAGTATTCTCTCGGCGCGGCGGATCACCAGCCCGTTACAGGTGCTGACCCAGTCAAGCCAGGCCATTGCACGCGGCGATTTCTCGCAGCGTGTGCACCTGAAAACACGCACCGAGATCGGCGAACTGGCGACGACGTTCAACACGATGCAGGAAGAATTGGAACAGTTCGTCGAAGACCTGAAGCGCGCCGCCGATGAAAACAAGAACCTGTTCGTGGGGTCGATCCAGATGCTGGCCGGCGCCGTCGACGAAAAGGACCCATACACCCGGGGCCATTCCGACCGGGTTACAAAATACTCGATGATGATCGCGAAAGAGATGGGGCTAGACCCGGGGTTTCTGGAGATCCTGCGTATCTCGGCGCAGTTGCATGATGTCGGCAAAATCGGCATCGAAGACCGCATCCTGAAAAAACCCGGCGCTTTGACTCCGGAAGAATTCGAGATCATGAAGACGCACACCACCAAAGGCGCGAACATCCTGCGCCCGGTTCCGCAGTTGCGTGAGATGCTGCCCGGCATCGAATTGCATCACGAGGCGCTCAACGGGCGCGGATATCCTTACGGCCTGAAGGGCGACGATATCCCTCTGCTGGCACGCGTGATTGCGGTAGCGGACACCTTTGACGCTTTGACGACGAACCGTCCCTACCAGCAGGCCCACGATCCCGTGGAAGCTTTGCGCATCATTGACAATCTTTCTGGAAAGCGACTTGACCCCAGGGCGGTGACCGCGCTCATGGCGGTGTTTTACCGAGGAGAAATTCGTATTCAGAAACCGGTGACCCAGACGCTCCCCCTGGCATCGTCTGCACCAGTTGTGACTCCGGCCCCGCCGCAGCCCATTGATCCGCTCGCCATCGAAATCACGCGAACCTAGGGCAATTGGTGATTGGTAATTTGTGATTGGTAATTTCAAACCGAGCTTGACTCTTGGTTTTCAATTACAAATTACCAATTGCAAATTACCAATTTCTCGCCCTCGATTCTCCTATAATCATTCCTGGATACCTCATGATTCAAACTCTTTTTGGCAGTCTGGACGAAGAACAGAAACCCAGTTTTATTGAGCGCATGAAGCAAGCCGTCTCGCGCACCCGCGAGAACCTGGCCGAACGCATCGAAGATGTTGTTTCCATCGGCAAAGAGATTGACCGCTCCACGCTCGACGATTTGGAAGCTACGCTGATTGGCGCCGACCTGGGCACAACGACCACCCATGAAGTTCTGGAAAAGCTGCGCGACAAAGCCGATCGCAAGCAGATCAAGGATGTCAATGAACTCAAACGGCTGTTGAAAGAGGAACTGCTGGCGATTCTGACGTCCACCGGTTCGCAGCCCGTGACCAGAGTGGACGGCACGCCGGAGGTGATCATCGTGGTGGGCGTGAACGGCACGGGCAAGACGACCACAATCGGAAAATTAGCGCAGGTATTTCGCGCGCAAGGCAAGACCGTGCTGCTATGCGCGGCCGACACGTTCCGCGCGGCGGCGATCGAGCAACTCGAAATTTGGGGACAGCGGACGGGAACAGAAGTGATCAAGACAAAAGCCGGAGGCGATCCATCCGCTGTTTTGTTCGACGCGCTGCAGTCGGCGACCGCGCGCAAAACCGATTACGTGATTGTGGATACTGCCGGGCGCCTGCACACCAAACAAAACCTGATGCTCGAACTCGAAAAGATGAGACGCACGGCGCAACG
>Ga0074044_10002595_pt1 | contig 15738 bp, 10 predicted proteins | sample BogForMeECP23OM1_FD_94443 | JGI IMG/M metagenome (GOLD analysis project Ga0074044, IMG submission 94443) | Bog forest soil microbial communities from Calvert Island, British Columbia, Canada - Bog Forest MetaG ECP23OM1 | ecosystem: Environmental > Terrestrial > Soil > Wetlands ...
CAACATTTTCATGAAACTTCTCGTCATCGGCTCGGGCGGACGCGAACACGCGCTGGTGTGGAAACTGGCGCAGTCGCCGCACGTCACACAACTATGGTGCGCGCCGGGCAACGCCGGCATCGCACAGGAACGGCTGGCCAAAAACGGCTCGCTCGTGGAATGCGTGAACATCGGCGCTGAAGACCTGCCGCAGCTGCTCGCGTTTGCGCAGGAAAAGAAAATCGAACTCACCGTGGTGGGTCCGGACAATCCGCTGGCGCTGGGCATCGTGGATTTATTCCAAAAAAACGGCCTGCGGATCTGGGGACCGAACCAAAAAGCCGCGCAGTTCGAGTCTTCGAAAGTTTTCTCCCAGAATTTCATGGAGAAATACGGCATCCCGACTGCACGCGCTGGAACGTTTTCCGCCGCGGCTTTGGCAAAGAAATTCGCGGCTTCGCTGGATGGAAAATGCGCGGTGAAAGCCGATGGTCTGGCGCTCGGCAAAGGCGTTTTGATTTGTGCAGGCGTGGCGGAAGCGAACAAGGCGATTAACGAAATTCTCGCTGGCAAAGCCTTCGGCGCGGCGGGCGCGAACATCGTCATCCAGGAATTTCTCGAAGGCATGGAGATTTCCCTGCACGCGATTTGCGATGGCCGGACAGCGAAGCTTTTCCCGACCTCGCAGGATCACAAGCGCGCGCTCGACGGCGACGCGGGCTTGAATACCGGCGGCATGGGCGCCTGTTCCCCCACGCCGTTTTTGAACGACGCCGAATTGAAAAAAATTGGCGATCAAATTTTGAATCCGTTGCTGCGCGGCTGTGCGGCGGAGGGAATTGATTTTCGCGGCATCCTTTATCCGGGCGTCATGCTGACAAAAGCCGGCCCGAAAGTTTTGGAATTCAACACGCGATTCGGCGATCCCGAAACGCAGGTTTATCTCACACGACTGGAAAATGACCTGGTCGAACTGCTCGACGCGAGCGTCAGTGGGACACTGGCACACATCGAAATGAAATGGAGTCCGCTCGCAAGCGTGTGCGTGGTGATGGCGAGCGGCGGTTATCCGGGCAATTACGCCAAAGGCAAGGTCATCTCCGGCCTCGACGCCGCGAACGCCTTGCCACATACAAAAGTTTTCCACGCCGGCACAGCAAGGGCAGGGGAACAAATGGTTACCAACGGCGGCCGCGTTTTGGGCGTGACGGCGTTGGGCAGGGATTTGAAGAGCGCGCAAATTACGGCTTACGCAGCGGTGGAAAAAATCAAATTTGAGGGCGCGCATTTCCGCCGCGACATCGCGGCGAAGGCGTTTCCGACTTGCGACCGGCCGCGGAAATTGGCGGCGCCCGGCTTTTGAAAAGACCGGCTGACACAAAGCGATTAAGGACATTCACCCGACCATAGTGTGTCCAAAAACAGGACAGAATTGGCCAAAAATAAGACCACCAAAAATAATCACTTTTTTTAATTATTTTTTGTTGACATCAGTTTGGGAAAGTTTAAGTTTTCCGCTAAGTAAGTACGGATAGTAGTGGGTTAACTGAGTAATTTTTTTATTATGAAACAACTAACGAAAACAACGGGCATAATTTCTGTGACGGCTGCTTTGTTGCTGGGGCTCGGTTCTTTGGCACAAGCAGCCTCGTACAACACGCCAACGGAGGCAACCGGCTGGCTAGGGCTGACTTTCACCGACACGCTCTACCTCCCGCAATTCGACACCTCTCTGGGAACGCTGACCGGTGTGACCTTGAATATATCTGACGCCGAGCAAGCTCAGGTCACCATTGAAAACGGATCCCCCGACCCTGCCAGCGTTACCATCAATCTTACCGGGCTTGTTGAGGCGACGGACAATGTTTCCTTTGATTCGACTGCAAACCTTAGCCAGAGTTGGGGCCCCTATTCGCTGGCGGCCAATGAAGGTCCGACCATCCCCACGTATAATGGGAGTGGGCCAGACTTTGCGAATCTCGGCACCATCACGAGCTCGGCAACCAAAACCGTAACGTCATTCGATCTGTCACTATACGAAGGCTCCGGCACAGTACCGGTTACAGTCGATGGGTCAGGTGGCTGGAGCGCACAAGGCACCACCGCCTACAGCCTTATCATTAATGAATTTGCTGGCGAAGGCAGCGTGTACGCGACCTACACGTATACCGTTCCCGAGCCTTCGAGTGTTCTGTTTCTTGGTCTTGGCGGTCTGGCCTTGGCCTGTTACCGCCGGTTCACCCGTTAAACCGGGTTGATCGCAGTTGGGTTTTACCGCGCAAGGCGATGAACTTTGCGCGGTTTGTTTTTTACCCGCATCATCCGCCATGGTTGAACTTTACTTCCCGCCATTCGTGACTCATTTTAAGCGCAACATGACGCGACGTTTTTTAAGTCTTTTCGCCCTGGCTTTGACCGGTTGGCTGGCAATGCACTGCGCCCGGGGTGCGGACACGACAAACTCCGCGCCGGATTTCAAGGAAGTCTATGATTTGCTGCGCACGAATCTCACGGGCGCAACGGACGATAATTTGAACCGCGCGGCGATCGAAGGCTTGCTGTCCCGGTTCCCCGGCAAAGTTTCGTTGGTCGGCGGCGCGGCAGACGGGTCGGCGATCCCGCAAGGCGGGACGGCATTGAGCAAATCGGCGGTCTTGGAAAATGACGTTGTGTATCTGCGCATCGGCCGTGTCGCGGGAAACCTGGCGAATGAATTGAGCGCGGCGTATCGCGCATTGACCACCACCCACAAAGCTGCCGGCATCGTTCTGGATTTGCGGTTTGTCGGCGGCAACGATTCCGCATCGGCGCAGGCCACGGCGAATTTGTTCGTGTCTAAAAAGATCGTCGCCGGATCGCTGGTTGTGCTGGTGAACGGCGAAACGCGCGGCGCGGCGGAAACGCTGGCGGCGGCATTGCGCCACGCGGGCGCGGGTCTGATCATCGGCAACCCGACGGCGGGTGAGGCGGCGACTTTCAAGGAATTCCCCCTGCGCAACGGCGAACGGCTGCGCATCGCGACAACGCCGGTCAAATCAGGCAATGGCCCGGCGATTCCATCCGGCGGTTTGCAGCCCGACATTGCCGTGACCGTGAGCGCGGACGACGAACGCGCGTTTTGGGAAAATCCCTATGCGTCGCCGGCGCAGGACGCCAGCAGTGCCAGGGTGGCGACCAACAATTTGCTGCCGTTTGTGGACCGCATCAGCGAGGCGGATTTGGTGCTGCAGAAGCAGCACGACGGGAAAACCATTGGAACGTCCGAGTTCCATGCGCGGGACATGGATTTACCCGGGCCGGGATTGATCCGCAGGCCAAGCGGTGACAATGCCGGCGATGAAGATTCCGCGCCGTCGGGTGGCGCCGGGCCGCAAACGCCGGTGATCCGCGATCCGGTCCTGGCGCGGGCGGTGGATTTGGTCAAAGGCCTGGCGGTCGTGCGCGAATCGCGTCCCTGATTTCGGGTTGACGATTGGCGATTCAGAATTCAACCTCGCTTTTTGCGCGGCATGAAAACCATTTTGTTCATTTGCACCGGCAACGTCTGTCGCAGTCCGATGGCCGAAGCGCTGTTCCGGCGGGTGGCGGCCGGACGCGGGGAATTCCGTGTGTTTTCGGCGGGACTCGGCGCGGTGGACGGCCAGCCGCCGACGGCGCATTCGGTGGAAGCGATGCGCGAACTGGGCATTGACATTTCCGGGCAGCGCAGCCGGATGCTCACGACGGACCTGGTGCGGGAGGCCGATTACATTTTCGGCATGACGCACAGCCACGTGGACACGATTGCGCTCCTGTATCCGCCGGCGGCGGAAAAGACCTTTTTGCTGCGCGAATTTGACGACACGCTCGAGGAATTTGAAAAGGACATCAGCGACCCGATCGGCGGTTCCTACGAGGTGTATGAGAATTGCCGCGACCAGATCGAGCAGGGCATCGCGTCACTTTTGAAATTTATGGAACAACACGAAATCTTGTCGGCTCCGCACGCGGCCAGGCCCGTGGCGGTCACAAACTTCGCGCTCGGCGCGGACCATGGCGGTTATGAATTGAAGGAAGCGCTGAAACAATACCTGCGACAGCGCGGGTTGAGCGTCGCGGATTTCGGCGCAAAATCGAAGGAACCGGGCGACGATTATCCCGATTTTGCCCGGCCGGTGGCCCAGGCGGTTGCCGCGGGCCAGGCGGAACTCGGCCTGCTCATTTGCACGAGCGGCATTGGCATGAGCATGACCGCCAATAAAGTGTCGGGCGCGCGCGCCGCGCTCGTCGCCGATGAACCAACCGCAGTGCTGGTGCGACAACACAACGACGCGAACATTCTTTGCCTCAGCGGCAAAAACACCCCGCCGGAACTGGGCCGGAAAATTCTCGACGCGTTTTTGGGCGCCAAATTCGAGGGCGGACGCCACGAACGCCGCGTCAACAAAATGGATGTCCGGCCTGCCGCGCCGCAATTGCGTTTGCGCAACGTGGATTCCGCCGTGGCCGAATCCATCGAACATGAGCGCGTGCGCCAGCAGGAAAACATCGAATTGATCGCGTCCGAAAATTTCACCAGCCCGGCGGTCATGGAGGCGCAAGGCTCCGTGCTCACCAACAAATACGCCGAGGGCCTGCCCAAGAAGCGCTGGTATGGCGGCTGCGAAAACGTGGACACCATCGAGCAACTGGCGATTGACCGCGCGAAAAAACTTTTCGGCGCGGAACACGTCAATGTCCAGCCGCATTCCGGCAGCCAGGCCAACATGGCCGTCTATTTCGCCGTGCTCAAACCCGGCGACAAGATGCTCACGATGGATTTGAGCCACGGCGGACATTTGACGCATGGCAACAAGGCGAATTTCTCCGGCAAATTTTTTGAAATCATCCACTACGGCGTGTGCCAGGATGACGAACGGATTGATTACGACCAGCTCGCCGCCATGGCGCGCGAACACAAGCCGAAGATGATCACCGTCGGCGCCAGCGCGTATCCGCGCATCATTGATTTTGCGCGCATGGGCGAAATTGCCCGTGAAGTCGGCGCCTATCTGCTGGCGGACATCGCGCACATCGCCGGGCTCGTCGCGGCGGGAATTCATCCCAGCCCGATGGCGCACGCGGATTTTGTGACGACGACGACGCACAAGACATTGCGCGGACCGCGCGGCGGTTTGATTTTGTGCCGCGAAAAAAACGCCAAGGAAATTGATTCGACTGTTTTCCCCGGCATCCAGGGCGGCCCGCTGGAACACGTCATCGCCGGCAAGGCCGTCTGTTTCCAGGAAGCGTTACAGCCGGCGTTCAAGGCGTATCAGGAACAAATCGTGAAAAACGCGCAGGCGCTGGCCGACGGCATGAAACACAACGGTTACCGGCTCGTCAGCGGCGGCACGGACAACCATTTGATGCTGGTGGACGTGGGCGCGAAGAACGTGACCGGCAAGGAGTGCCAGATCGTGCTCGACGAAGCCGGCATCACGGTGAACAAAAACACGATTCCGTTCGAGACGCGCTCACCGTTCCAGGCCAGCGGCATCCGGCTCGGCACACCGGCAGTAACGACGCGCGGCATGAAGGAAGCGGAGATGGCGGCCATTGCGGACATGATTTCCGAAGTGTTGCTGGACATCAAAAATGTCGAGGCGGCGCACAAGGTGCGCGGGCGCGTCCGCGAACTGACGGCAAAATTTCCGCTGCCTTATTGAGTTGTTGTAGCGAAGGCGATGTAGCAACAAGCGGGCGCGAACTGACGGCAAAATTCCCGCGGCCTTGCTCGTAGCGGCCAAGCGATCAAGTTATTGGGCGTCGTGCTGCTGCGCGCGATCGTAATCCATTTCCCATTGCGTTTGTGCCTCCCAATGTTCGAGGGATTTCCGGTCGCCTTCGAACATAAAAGCGAATGATTCACGACCGCCGTCAGCCTGAATCCAGCCATATAGTCTTCCCCAGTTGATACCAACCCCCTGCCAGGGTTGCTGTTCCCGCACCATAACGCCCGATTCGGCGTTGGTCAGGACAATCCGTGACTCCGGGTAAACGATTTCAAACGGATTAGTCATCAGGTTGGTTTGAGTTCTGGCTTCATTGCTCAGAAAGGGCATTGCTTGACCCAGATTTGCGGGAAGCTGGCCTTGGTTCTTTGCCGAATATTTCAGGAGCGCCAGCAGCCATTCTCGAGCAAGTTTTGTCTTGGCTGCTCTGATGGCTTCCGTGGGATCTGTTTTCGATTCCTGCGATGGTAGATTTGCCGCCCGTATCAAAGTTGCCTCGGTTAATTGTTTTTTCAGTTGCCCGGCTTCACCGCGTAATTTCAGCAACTCATTCATTTGCTCGTCCGTCAACGATTTGTTATCGGCTGCAACCGCAAGGCGCTTTGAAAGGCTTTCATTCTCTGTTTTCAATTGCGCGACTTGCTGCTGCAAAGATTCGTTTTCCGCGCGCAGTTTGATTTGAGCCTGGTGTTGAACCACCAAAGCGGTTGTCGCGCCGGCAATAACCAGCACGCCGAGACCGAGTTTGAGTTTGATCATGGTCATAAGTTTCAAAAGAGTGAGTGTTCCCGTTCCCGCCGCCGCAAGCGATGTGCTCGTGAGCGTCGCCGCCAGCCCGGCGGGCGCGATCTGAACCGCATTCGCCGAGATCACGGACGCCAGCGTGGTCGTGGCCGCGATGCCTCGTCGCAGAAAAACCGACCGCAGTCTTTCCAGCGCACGGTCCACCCGCATCCGCACTGCGTTTTCGTTGAGCCCGAATTTTTCGCCAATTTCGACAAACGGACGGTTTTCAAAATAACGCAGCAGGATCGCCTCCCGGTCGACTTCCTTGAGTTCGTGCATGGCGTCGTCGAGTGTTGGACGGAGCTTTTCCCAATCAGGTTCGGGCGCGGGTTCGTGGATGGGTTCGCGCATAAATTTCTCCTCACGGTCGCGGCGGCGGTTTTCCGTCCGCGCAATTTTCGCGGCGGCGAAATGCGCGCTGGTGTAAAGCCAGCCGGTCAACGTCTCGCGCCGCGCGAGCGAACCGGCCTTGCGCGCGAGGTCGGTGAAAACCGTCTGTGCCACGTCCTGCGCCAGATGGGCGTCCCCGTTGACCTGCCGCAGCGCTGCGGAATAGACCAGGTTGACGTGCCGCCGCACCAATTCGGTGAAGGCCGCTTCGGAATGGGTTCCGGCGTAGCGACGGAGCAGTTCGGAATCGGGCGTCATGTTCAATTTATAGCACCCGCCAGGATGGAAATCGCACAAGAAAAATCTGATTTGGCGGCTTGACATGGTGGTCGAGATGCGCCAAGGTGTGCCTGAGTTGACTGCGAAATTTCCCTTGCCGTATTGAGGACACGACAACCTTGATACGCTCCGGTTGGTGGTCATACCAGTTTGAACTATTCCGGTCGCAGGGCGTCCAATGCGTGACGGCCTGTCACATCCGGCAATTGAAATCCAGTTAATCCAGCCAATTTAATTTTATCTATGCCAAGAGTTTCAACGAAAAAACCCAAAGTGAAACCGGCGGAAGAAGCCCCGGCGGAAACTCCCGCCGTGGAATCGCCGGAATTGACCAATGGCAGCGCGGTTATGGAAACACCCCTTGCGGTTGAACCGTCCGGTTCCGCCGCCTTGCAGCCGCCCTCCACGCCGGTCGAACTGGCCGAAGAGCCCAAAGTGGAGGAACCCAGGGCGGAAGATCGCCGCGGCCCGCAACGCGACAAGATCGCCACATCGCTGAACATCGCCAAGTTGCAGGCGATGCAGATGAGCGAGTTGAATCACATGGCCAAGGAACTCGGCGTGGAGAATTTCGGCACGATGCGCAAGCACGAGGTCATTTTCCACATTCTCCAGAAAAACGCCGAACGCGCGGGCGTGCTGTTTTCCGAGGGCGTGCTCGAAGTATTGCCGGAAGGCTTCGGTTTCCTGCGTTCGCAGAGTTTCAATTACCTGCCCTGCCCCGAGGACATTTACGTTTCGCCGTCGCAAATCCGCCGGTTCGATTTGCAGACCGGAAATTTGATCGCCGGCCAGATCCGTCCGCCGAAGGAAAAAGAAAAATTTTTCGCGCTGCTCAAGGTCGAGGGCGTAGACGGTGAAGACCCGGACAAGGCGAAGGAAAAAACGCATTTCGACAATCTCACGCCGCTGTTCCCGAACAAGCGGTTCATCCTGGAAACCGCCGCCGACGAGTTGAGCACGCGCGTGCTCGATCTCGTCTGCCCCATCGGCAAAGGCACGCGCGGCCTCATTGTCGCGCCGCCGCGCACGGGTAAAACGGTGTTGATGCAGAAAATCGCCAACGCGATTCTCAAAAATAATCGGGAAACCTACCTGTTCATCCTGCTCATTGACGAGCGGCCCGAGGAAGTCACGGACATGGAACGCTCCTGCAAAGGCGCGGAAGTCATCAGCTCGACGTTCGACGAGCCGCCGGAACGCCACGTGCAGGTCGCCGAAATGGTCATCGAAAAAGCGCGCCGCATGATCGAACACAAGCGTGACGTGGTGATTTTGCTCGATTCCATCACGCGCCTCGCCCGTGCCTACAACACCATTCAGCCGCACTCCGGCAAAATTCTGTCCGGCGGCGTGGATGCGAACGCATTGCACAAGCCGAAGCGCTTTTTCGGCGCGGCGCGCAACATCGAGGAGGGCGGCTCGCTCACCATCATGGCGACCGCGCTGGTGGACACCGGCAGCCGCATGGACGAAGTCATTTTTGAAGAGTTCAAAGGCACGGGCAACATGGAGGTGAATCTGGACCGCGCGCTGGTGGATCGCCGCATTTTCCCTTCCATCAACATCGAACACTCCGGCACGCGCAAAGAGGAACTGCTCTACCACCCGGATGAACTGGACCGGATCGTCCTGCTGCGCCGCGCGCTCACCGGCGTCCCGCCCGTCGAGGCGATGGAACTGCTGTTGGGCAAACTCAAGAAAACCAAGACCAACATCGAGTTCCTGCTCGGCATGACCGTGAGTTAAACTTTCGCGCGGCGTTCAATGACTGATGTTCTTTGTCGCCAGCCAGATGCGCTTAATCGCCCCGGCCTGCCGCCGTTGAACCTGCGGAAACGTTTTCAAACCCGAAACCGGAGTTGATCAAAGCGCCGGTAACCGATCAGGAAGCCAAACGGGTTCGGTTTTTTTCTCCGCGTCTCGCAGTTGAACCCGAAATCTGAAGTTGAATTTCAGCGTTGGCGGAGTGCGGTCGTCCCGGCCGCAGCAAGGTGGCAGGGGAGAGCGGTTGGGAAATGTTCCGTGGCTTGAATGAATCCAGTTGCTGCGCCCGGGGACGGGCGCACTCCGGCCTGGCCTCGCCCCCCCGCCAGTGTTTTGAACAACCTATCATGCCATTTGTACAATTAATGAAATAGCTATTTCATTAATTGTACCATTCATACTGGAGCCTGTTTTTCGTAACTTCGGGTTGAAAGGAGTTGGCGAAAGGTTGAAAAATTCGCATGATTTCGCCTGCGTGCGGCCCTAAAACCATCATGATCACCGAAGAAAATTTCCTCGATTTCAAGTGCCCCTATTGCGGCGAACCGGTTTCTTTTCCCGAAAACGCGATTGGCTCCGCCCAGGAGTGTCCCAACTGCATGGAAAGCCTTATTGTGCCGGAGGCCGGCAGCGAAACGGGCGAAAAGCTTCCCATCCCCATCACCACCCCCCGGCTGATTTTAAGGCGATTCGCCATGAACGATTGGAAGGAATTGATGGGATTGTTGTCCGATGAGGATTTTCTTCAATACACGGACGGCCTGGCGGTGAACGAAGAGGAGCAAGTGCAGCGCTGGCTCGAAAGCGACAGCACGATCAAGTTGACGACGCCAAACCAGATGTTCCGTCTGGCCATTGAACTCCAGGACGGCAACCGGCTCATCGGCCATCTCGGCTTGTGGTTTCCCAAGCCGTCCCAAGCGATGCTGAACATCAATTTGCACCGGAATTATCAGCGGAAGGGGTTCGCGTTGGAAGCGGTGAAGGCGCTGCTCGGCTTTTGTTTTTTGGGAATCAAGCTGCACCGCGTATCGGCCAGTTGCGCCAGCCGGAACCCGGTCGCCTGCCGGCTGTTCGAGAGCGTCGGCATGAGGCGCGAGGGGGAGTTTGTGAAAAGCGAACCGGTGGCCGAAGGCGGCTGGACCAACTCCGTCTGGTACGCCATTCTGGAAGAGGAATGTCAGAAAGACACCGGCAGCCCGGAGGGAAATTCACCTTGACCGCTCCCGCTGGAGTTTGATTCCCGAACCGCTCGGAACTCCATTTTCCCCTGTATTGGCGGGGGTTTGTTTGCGCTTGACGGGTTCAGGTTAACTTCTTAAGCTATCCCTTAAGAACGGTAAAGTTTGCTGGCTCATCCAGCGCGCGAAAGTCGGAAGATACATATCTGCCGACTTTTTTGTTCGCCGGATACGAACGCAGCGTCGAGCGTATGAATGCGGATTTTCTGGCAGTTCTGGAATTTTGGGAGCGCGAAAAGGGCATCAATCGTGATGTCCTCGTCGGCGCGGTTCAGGAAGCGTTGTTGTCCGCCGCCAAAAAGGCGGTCGGCGCGGCACGGGAGTTGCGCGTCGAAATTGACCAAAAAAACGGCGACATCAAGGCGTTCGCCAAACTCATTGTCTCCGACAAGGTCATTTCCAAGCACGACCAAATCTCCGTGTTTGATGCCCGCCGCATCAAGCCGGACGCGCAAGTCGGTGACGAGCTTGAGAAGGAAGTGACGCCGACCGGTTTTGGCCGCATCGCGTCGCAATACGCCAAGCAGGCGCTCATGCAGAAAATCCGCCAGGCGGAGAAGGCGTTGATTTTCACCGAATTCAAGGATCGCGTCGGCGACATCGTCAGCGGCACCGTGCGGCGGTTCGAGCGTTCGGACGTGATTCTGGATTTGGGCAAATACGAGGCGCTGCTGCCAAACCGCGAGCGCGTGCCCACTGAGGAATATCAGGTCGGCGAACGCATCCGTTGCTACGTCAAGGCCGTTGAAGAAGGCCCGCACGGGCCGGAAATTATTTTGTCCCGCGCCGACCCGCGGTTTGTCATCAAACTGTTTCAACTCGAGGTTTCGGAAATCAACGACGGCACGATTGAAATCAAAGGCGTCGCGCGTGAACCGGGTTTTCGCACGAAGATGGCCGTCTATTCGCGCGACAGCAAAGTGGACCCCGTTGGGGCTTGCGTCGGGATGCGCGGCCAGCGCGTGAAAAACATCGTCCGCGAACTGAACAACGAAAAAGTGGACGTCATCCCGTGGTCGCCGGACGTCCGGACGTTCGTCACCAACGCGCTTTCGCCCGCCAAGCTCAAGGGCTTTGAAATTGATGAAGCGCGCAAGCGGGTGAAAATTTTGGTGGCGGAAGACCAGCTTTCGCTCGCCATCGGCAAGCGCGGCCAGAACGCGCGCCTGACGGCCAAGCTGACCGGCTGGGAAGTGGACATTGACGCCGAAGTTGTTGTTACCAAGGGCTTTGAGGAAAAGGTCGCTGAAGCGGTTGAATTACTCGCCGCTATTCCGGGTGTTTCACGCGAACAGGCCGACGCGCTGGTGCATGCCGGTTTGACACGGATCGAGGATTTGCTGTCCGCAGACGAAAGTGATTTGAGCAGCATTCCGCAAATCGGCGAAAAGGCGGCGGAAATTTTGAAAGCCGCGCGTGCCGAAGCCGAAAGCCGGAAGATTCAGCTTGGCGGAAATGATCCTGCTACCGCGGTGGCCTGATGAATGCCGCCGGAAAATTTTTTGACCGGCACGGTGACCGGTGCGGTTTAGCGAAGATAAAAATATATGCCCGTTCGGATTTACGACATCTCGAAGAAACTTGGCTTGGAGAACAAGGAAATTATCGCCAAAGCCAAGTCGTTGGGCATTGCCGCCGCCAAGGTTCCGTCCAGCTCGCTCGATAAAATCAGCGCCGAGTATCTCGAAGAGCAACTCTGCATAGACCACCCCGAGCTCGCCGCCAAACTCGCCCCGCCACCGCCGCCCGCGCCAAAAGCCGCCCCCAGCGGACCCATTGTCGTCATTAAAACGCCGCCGCCGGAACCGCCAAAACCGGAGGTCAAAGAAGAACCGCCGCCGGTCGTTGAGGCACCCAAACCGCCACCGCCACCGCCCAAACCGGCTGGACCGAAAGTTGGCGAAAAAGTTGGGTTCATTCAATTGCCGACACGCCCGCCGCCGCGCACTGGCGACAAAGCAGGTTCGGTCAAACTTCCGCCGTCGCGTCAAAGCACGCCGCAAAAAACGGAACCCAGACAAGCTCACCGTCCAACCGCCGGTCATCAAACGGCGCCTCCATCGCGCGAAGCCGCCAAACCCGCCGCGCCGCAGCCCAAATTTGTCGCGCCCGCGACCGGCGAAATCATCGTCATCAAACCACCGATTGTCGTGCGCGAACTCGCCACGCAACTCAAGCAGAAGCCGTTCAAGATCATCGCCGATTTGATGGAACTGGGCGTTTTTGCCAACGTGAACCAGGCGATTGACGAAAAAATCGCCCAGCAGCTGTGCGCGAAATATGGTTTCCGGTTTGAAGTGGAAAAACGCGAGCGTGGCGGCGGGGTGGTTCACGCGCCGGTCAAAAAAGTTGAACTCGACGTCGAGGACAAACTGGAACAGCTCAAACCGCGCGCGCCGGTTGTCACCATCATGGGTCACGTTGACCACGGCAAAACGACATTGCTCGATGTGATCCGCAAGTCAGACGTCGCTGCGGGTGAAGCCGGCGGCATCACGCAACACATCGGCGCTTACACGATTTCCGTGCCGCACCCGGAACGCAAAAACGAACTGGCGCAAATCACCTTTCTCGACACGCCCGGCCACGCGGCGTTCAGCTCCATGCGCGCGCGCGGCGCGAACGTCACGGACATCGTCGTGCTCGTCGTCGCCGCGAACGACGGCGTCATGCCGCAAACGCTCGAAGCGCTGAGCCACGCGAAAGCCGCCAAAGTCCCGATTCTGGTCGCGGTCAACAAGTGCGATCATCCGAATGCGAACCCGATGAAGGTTCGCCAGCAGTTGCAGGACAAGGGACTGGTTCCCGACGATTGGGGCGGCGACACGATTTTTGTGGATGTTTCCGCGCTCACCAAGCAGGGCGTGGACAAACTGCTGGAAATGATTTTGCTCCAGGCCGAGTTGCTCGAACTCAAGGCGAATCCCGACCGCCGCGCCAAGGGCAACGTCATTGAATCCGGCGTTGAGCCGGGCGGTCCGACGGCGACGGTGCTCGTGCGCAAAGGCACGTTGCGCGTCAGCGACATCGTCCTGTGCGGCGAGTTTTACGGACGCGTCCGCGCGCTGATCAGCGAAGAGGGCCAGCGACTCAAGGAAGCCGGGCCATCGGTTGCGGTGAGAGTTCTTGGTTTGAACGGCGTGCCGGACGCAGGCTTGGAATTCAGCGTGGTGGAGGACGAAAAAGCCGCGCGGGAACTGGCCGAACAGCGCGCCAACATAACCAAAGCGCAGGATTTGGAGAATCGCTCGAAAGTCACGCTTGAAAATTTGTTCGCTTCGCTGGCGGCAGCGCAGAGCAAGGCGCTCAAGATCGTCGTCAAAGCCGACGCGCAAGGCTCGGTCGAGGCCATCGTCGAGGCGCTCAAGAAAATCGAGTCTGACAAGGTTACACTCGAAATTCTTCACAGCGACGTCGGCACCATCACCGAAAACGACGTGGCTTTGGCGTCCGCGTCCGACGCCGTCATCCTCGGTTTTCACGCGCGGCTGGACAGCACCGCCGCCGAAAAGGCGAAACATGAAGGCGTGCAGATCAAGCTTTACGCGATCATTTACGAGTTGATTGACCAGGTGAAGGAAGCGATGGCCGGATTGCTTGAACCGGATGTCAAGGAAAGCATCGTTGGCTCGGCGGAAGTGCGGCAGGTTTTTGAATTGTCCAAAGGCGTGCCGGTCGCCGGCTGCATGGTTTCGAGCGGGCGCATCGTCAAGGGCAAGGTCCGGGTGCGCCGGCGCAAGGATGTCATTTACGAAGGCATCGCGCAATCGCTCCGCCGTTTTCAGGACGAGGTCAACGAAGTGCGCGCCGGCATGGAATGCGGCATTCGCATCGAGGGCTACAGCGAATTCCAGATTGGCGACACCATCGAATGTTACACGACTGAGAAAGTCGCGGCGAAACTATGAAACACAAACGGAGCGATGGAGTAATGGAGTGATGGGGGAAGCGCCCCCGCTCAACACTCCAGCACTCCAATACTCCAACACCCCAATTTCCCCATGCCATCCCTTCGAATCCAGCGAGTGCGCGAACTTTTGAAGCGCGAAATCGGCGAGGCCGTCCGCCGCGAATTTCACGTCAACGAGGCCGGCCTGATCACGGTCAACGACGTGGACGTGGCTGGCGACCTCAGGTCGGCGACGGTTTTCATCAGCATCCTCGGCAATCCCGACCAGCAAAAGCGCGGTTTTCAACTGCTCAACGAGCATCGCATCCGCATTCAAGGGTTCGTCGGCCGGGCCGTCGTTTTGAAATACACGCCGACGCTGAAATTTGTATTCGACGATTCCATCGTGCGCGGCAACCGCGTGTTGCAAATCATCGAAGAACTGGAAAAAGCCGCGCCCGTAGCACAGGATTCCGAAGAGTGAAAATGTTTCTGTCATACAACCGCTTTGAAGGCAGGGCGCGTCACTCCGTGCGCGCCGTCCTTGGTTTGTGGACGAGCGGCGGGCAGCCGCCGTCGCGCCGAAGCGGCGCTTTGACGCGCCGCGAAGGCGGAAGGACTACCCGCCCCACCCATTGCTGATGAAGAGTTATCCGAAAATCATTGATCGCATCCTCGAAGTCGTCCGCGAAAACAAAACTTTTTGCGTCGCCGGCCACATCCGGCCCGACGGCGATTGCGCGGGTTCGCAGCTCGGCCTCACGCTGGCGCTCCAAAACGAAGGCAAGAAGGTCGTTTGCTGGAACGAGGACTGCCTGCCGCAGAAATACAAGTTCCTCGACCGTGACGGTCTCATGCAAAAGCCAAAGGCCGGGATGAAATTCGACTGTGTCATCGCCGCCGATTGCGCGAGCTTCGAGCGCCTTGGAAAAGCCGGCAAGTGCATCGCGCACCGGAAAGTTTTCATCAACATTGACCATCACGAAAGCAACACGCGCTATGCCGACGTGAACTGGGTTTCCGCGCGCGAGCCTTCCTGCGGCGAGTTGATTTACCGCCTGCTCAAAGTCGCGCGCTGGCCGATCACCAGGCCGATTGCCGATTGCCTGTTCACCGCCGTCTCGACGGACACCGGCTCATTTCAATACTCCACGACGCGGCCCGGCACGTTTCACGCCGGGGCGGAACTCGTCACGCGCGGCGCGAACCTCGCGAAAATTTGCGACGAGGTTTACCAATCCTACCCGCTCTCCCGCGCGCGGCTGCTCAAACACATTTACAGCCGTTTTCGTCTGACCCATGGCGACCGCATCGGGTGGTTTTGGCTCAAGAAAATTGATTTCGCCCGCACCGGCGCGGAAAGCGCGGACACCGAAGGGCTCATTGACCACATCCGCGCCATCGAGCCGGTCGTGGTCGCGTGCGTCTTTGAAGAGATGGAACCCGGACTGACCCGCATCAGCCTCCGTTCCAAGAGCGACCGGGTGAATGTGAACGAAATCGCCGCGCAATTTGGCGGCGGCGGCCATCCGGCGGCGGCGGGCGCCCGCATCCCCGGCAAACCACTGTCCGTCCAGCGCCAGGTGATTGCCGCCATCAAGCGCGCGTTGGATTCCAACCGGTAAATTTTCATGCAAGAATTTTCCTCGCTCGA